>Ga0157380_10000738_pt1 | contig 20423 bp, 14 predicted proteins | sample S35metaG_FD_119757 | JGI IMG/M metagenome (GOLD analysis project Ga0157380, IMG submission 119757) | Switchgrass rhizosphere microbial communities from Kellogg Biological Station, Michigan, USA - S3-5 metaG | ecosystem: Host-associated > Plants > Roots > Rhizosphere > Soil | place: USA...
ACGCAGCGGCGCCGCCGACGCCACGTGATTCAGGATCTTCCTGAACCCGCCGATTCCGGCCGCCGCGAGCGTCTTGATCGGGCCCGCCGAAATGCCATTCACGCGAATGCCTAGCTGGCCCAGGTCCGCGGCCAGGAAGCGCACGGCGGCTTCGAGGCTCGCCTTCGCCAATCCCATCACGTTGTAGCTCGGCAGCGAACGCACGGCGCCCAGGTAGGTCAGGGTCAGCAATGCGCCCGCCCTGCCCTTCATCATCGGCACCGCCTGTTTCGCGAGAGCGATCAGGCTATAGCTGGAGATGTCGTGAGCGATACGGAAATTCTCGCGCGTCGTCGAATCGACCAGGCTGCCGCGTAGCGCATCGCCGGGCGCAAACGCGACGGCATGAACGACCGCATCGAGCGAATCCCACTGCTGCTTGAGCTGGCCGAACGCCGCCTCGATGCTCGCATCGCTGCCGACATCCATCTCGAACACGATCTTCGAGCCGAACTCGCCGGCCATGCCTTCGACGCGATCCTTGAAGCGCTCCTGGTAGCTGAAAGCCAGCTCGGCGCCTTCGCGCCGCATCGCTTCCGCGATGCCATAGGCGATGGAACGCTCGGTAGCGAGCCCAACGATGAGAATGCGTTTGCCGGTCAGAAATCCCATGACGACTCCGTGCTAATCGAAAACGGCTTCGTTGCGAACGATGTCCGCCTTGGCTTCCGCCTCGGAGAGATAGGCGGAGAACTCTTCGTTGCCGAGCTGGCGTTCGGATTGTGCGCGTCGCGTTGAATGCTCCCCGGCGGCTTCCTTCGACGGATCTCCGGGTTGCACGGCGGTGAGAGCGAACACTGCATAGTTGCCATCGTCGGTAACTACACCGGCGTAGTACGGCTTCGCTGCGGTGATCTTGGTGGCAGGCACTGCGAACACCGCACGATTCACAGCGGGCGGCACGATGCTGTCCTGCCGATTCACGAAGCGCTTGCCGACGGCGCTCACACCATCGGTCGCAAGAGTCGACCATGCGTCGCCCTTCTCCAAGCGAGCGACGATGTCGGCGCCTTTCTTCGCAGCGGCATCGCGAGACAGCTTGGTCCGCAGCTGCGATTCTACGTCGGCACGCACATCGGCGAGCGGCCGCGCCTCGGCGGGCTTGTGATCGGTTACACGCAGCACGAGAACCTTGTCTTCGCCGATGGTCACGAGCGAACTGTTCTGGCGGCGCTCGACCACGTCCTCACTGAAGGCAGCGTCGATCACGGGCGCTTCGTTGCCGAGTTCGCCGCCACCCTGGCGCGTGAATCCCTTGATCGTCTTCAATTCCAGGTTGAGCGACTTCGCGACCGGGTCGAGCGTGGTCAGCGCGGAGAACGACTGGTCGGCCAGCTTCTGCGACGCGTCGTAGAACAGCTGCTGCGACTTCTCCTTGCGAAATTCGGCTTCGAGTTCCGGACGGGCTTCCTCGAACGTCTTGAGCTTGCCGGCCTCGATTTCGTCCAGCTTGATCACGTGATAACCGAACTGCGTCTTGATCGGCCCACGAATCTCGCCCGGCTGCATGGAGAACAAGGCGTCCTCGAACGGACCGACGAACATGCCTCGTTGCGCAAAGCCGAGATCGCCACCCTGCGCCGCCGAACCAGGGTCCTTCGAGTTCTCTTTCGCGAGCTGGGCGAAGTCGGCGCCGCCCTTCACCTTCTCGTACAGTTCCTTCGCCTTCTTTTCCGCGGCTGCATCGTCGAGGCCGTCGGACGCGGTCACGAGAATGTGCCGAGCCTTGCGGCGCTCCTGGGTCTCGAAACGTTCCTTGACCTGCGCGTAATAATCCTTGAGAGCTTCATCCGTCACCTGTACACCGCCTTCGGTGCTGGCGCGGGTGAGTTCGAGATACTGGAGATCGACCGTCTCCGCGGTGAGGTAGTCGTTCTTGTGACCGTCGTACCACTGCTGGATCTGTTCGTCGGTGAGCTTGATCTGGCTCGCAAACGAATTCGCGGCGATCAACGCGTAATCGAGCTCGCGCTCCTGTTTTTCCAGCTTGAAACGCCGCTCGAGATCATGCGGCGTGACGAAGGCCGAGTCGATCACCGCCGTCTGGATCTGCGTCACCAGCAACTCGGTCTTCAGGTCCGCCTCGAACTTCGTCGTCGTCATTCCCGCCTGCCGGATCATCGCGTTGTAGCGATCCGCCGAGAATTTGCCGTCGGTCTGGAACTGCGGAATCTCCATCACCCGCTTCGCGAGTTCCTCGTCCGTGACGTAGTAGCCGCCTTTCTGCGCCCGCTGCGTCAGCAACGTCTGCCGCACGAACTGATCGAGCACCGCTTTCTTCTGGGCCTGCATCAGCTCAGGCGGCACCTCTCCCTGGACCATTTGCTGGAGCTGCGTCTGCCGCTGCTGCCAGGCACGCCGCGCCGTCTCGACCGGGATCTTCTCGCCGTCGACTTTCGCCGCGTACGCCGTAGCACTGCTCTCGAAGTTGATTCCCCAGAACACGAACACGACGGCCAGTGCGCCCAGGAACACCGAGGCGATCCAACCGCTGACCTTGTCTCTTATTTTCTGCAGCACTAACGAGGACTCCGTATACCGCGATCCTGATCCGGGCCCTGTCCCAGATCGGGTACCTGGCCGGAAAAGCCCGGCATGGTAACAAAGTCGGTGTCGGGCCGGGTGAGGATCGCGGCAGGGATCTCCCAAGTGCCGGATTTGACGTGGGAAAGCGTGGCCTCGGCGACGCGGCCCGCCGGCTTCGGACGGCGCTCGGAAAGTCGATTCACGCCGCCGGTTTCAGTACCGCTGGTTTGGTTAATTGGGGCGCGACCAGCTGGGGGTCGTCATCGGTGCCCCAGCTCTGCAGGTTCGGCGGGATGTGCCCAATGTCTCCCACGGCGACGACGGTCAGGGAGCCATCGGGACGCACCCTGATGATGGTGAGACTGGCGTGGGCGATGGACATGCCGAGCCAGGATCGCGTGTCGACACCGAGAGCCTTGGTGACCAGGTAACGGATGACGTTGCCGTGGGCGACGATGACATTGTGTTCGTCGGCCCGGGTCGCGGGAGTGAAATAGGCGTTGAAGGCCTCATCGACGTTGCGCTGGCATTGCAGGTTCTCGGGAGTCGGTGCAGCGGCCTGGTTCCGCCAGGTCTGCGGACCGCATTCGCTGAGCAAGGCATTCTCGGTAACAGGGACATCGGGCAGGCTGTCGTGAATGACTGCCGCCGTCTCGCGCGCCCGGGTCATGGTGCTCGAGGTGAGAGAGTCGAAGTGAACCGGAATCCCACGCAACCGAGCGCCGATGAGCCGGGCTTGGGCGAGACCCAGGGGCGTGAGACCGGGACCGGAAACCGGATCGGCCTTGGGATCGGGCACGTAGGCGCCATGGCGAACGAGGTAGAGGGTCCGGATGAAGGTGGTGGCTGGCTGCGTAGCAGCCCGAGCATCGTCCATCCGGACTATCATGAGTATCGCCACCGTCAGCATCGAAGCGAACCACAACGAGACACATCGATTCACGAACGCTCACCCCGCTAAATTGGAAATCATCCGGCTGAAATTCACCGCACATCGCCACGACAACCGGGCATCGGAACATTGACACTGGCGCCTGAAAAAAACTATGCCACGCGTGCGTCAGAAAGAATGCAAGTCAACAACGCATCCAGGACCGGCTTCACACCAAGTATCAATCTCAGACACAGGTTGCCTGGTCAAGCATGATGAGCCCGCGACATTGACCGTTTGCTATATCGCCAGGTCGGCTTGACACCAGCGCGACACGACTGTCGATCGCACTTTTGTCGCCGCACTGCAGTTGTCACATTCGAGAACGCCCCTATCGTTGCGTTGCAACCCGTTAACGCACCGATTCTTTTGTTCGCCGTACGCCACGCTTGCAATTGTGACGGCAAGAATCCATCAGCCTTTTCCGTTCGAGGCCACCATCCGTGCGCAACAACACCGCGCGGGCGCAGCCATGCTTCTCCGACACTACTTCACCGTGACGAACTGTTGACGACTTCCTTTCAGCGAGAGGACAGTTGCCCGCGTCACTGCACGGCTGACACAGCGTCAATCAACAGCAAGGAGCTTGTAATGAACCCATTCAATGAGTTTGTCGTTCTCGGAGATGCGTCAGAAGAAACCTTGGGCAGTGCCGGCTCGAAGACAGATCCGTCGAACCTGCATCCGCTGTCGTACACCCTGTAATTTCAGCGGCGGAGGTGTGCAGCATCGCCGCTGCACACCTCATGGGAAGACCACACGCCCGACGCGATACGGATGTCCGCATGACCAAATACCTGCTGAGCAGCTTCGCACATCTCTGGACGAGTGACGAAGCCGGCGTTCTTCTCGATCTACGGCGCGATAAATATATCGGATTGACCGACTTGCAGATGAGCGAGCTGAGTCGCTTCGTCGACGGCTGGCCGAGCATGCGGAGCAGCGGCCAGGATAAACCGGACGCCGTAGACGCAGCTGCTGCAAGCAGTGCGGTCGACGGCCTCATCGCCGCCGGACTCCTCACATGCGACGCAGCCAGGGGCCGACCGGCGACGCCGGAATCCCTGCGAACCGCATCCAGCAGCCTCCTCTGTTTCGACCCTTCTCGTTTGCCACGCCTACGCGTGCGGGGTGTGATGGCCCTGCTCACAGTGGCTGCCTTGGCCAAAGCGTCGTCGCAGCTGTTTTCGCTCGAGACTATATTCAACAGGCTTCATCGCGCGCGAACACGCATTCAGCGCGATCGGCCCGATGACCCGGCACGTCTCAAGGAGCTGGTTGCCGAATTCCTGGCGGTACGGCCGCTGATCTATACGCATCGCAAGCAATGCCTGTTCGACTCTATCGTCCTGACCGGATTTCTCCATCTGCATGGGATCGCTGCGACGCTGGTGATAGGTGTCAAGACTCATCCATTCGGCGCGCATGCCTGGGTGCAGTACGACGACTACCTGCTGAACGACTTTCCGGAACACGCCCTGCGCTATTCGCCCATCGTCGCCATCTGACGAGAACGATGCAATGTTTCGCTACTTCGCGTTGGCTTGGACTGTCGGCAAAGCCGCTCACGAACATGCAGCCCGGATGATCGCGGACCGGCTGCTTTCACAACAAGTGGGCTGGAGCGAGGCATTCGCAGCCGGCGGCCTGCGGATCTTCTGCGTAAACGACAGCGAAGCGAACGAGTGCAACCTGCTGCGACGTCAAGGCGGAGTCGTGCTGGGCACTGCGTTCGAAAAGAACCAGTCGAGCAATAGGCTGGTGTCTCGACGCAGTTCCAACTTCGATGAGCCGGTGAGCGAGCGGATCGTTCAATCGCGCGGCCGCTGCCTGATCGATTCGAGTTGGGGATCGTATGTCGCATTCATTCATTGCGAGGAACAGCGCAGGACATGGATTCTGCGCAGCCCGTTGGGATCGCTGCCCTGCCTGACGACACAATGCAACGGCGTTCGCTTGTACTTCTCGTTCCTGCCCGACTGTGCAGCGCTGGGAGTGATTCGGTTCTCAGTCAATTGGAACTTCATCGTCGGCCATCTGGCCAAGACCAAGTCCGCGGACACTGGATTGGACGGCCTTCGCGAACTGCGTGGCGGCGTATGCATCGAGCTGGGACACGACGGCGGCGAGACGCGCCACACCTATTGGAACCCGCTCGATGTAGCAAGAGACGGCAACATAGAAGACAGGAACGCGGCCGCAGCCCAAGTACAGGCAACCGTCCGCGACTGCGTTCATGCGTGGGCCTCTCAGCACGACAGGATACTGATGCGCCTCTCGGGAGGGCTCGACTCGTCGGTGGTGCTCAGCTGCCTCGCCGACGCTCCGTCGAAGCCAGGCGTCACGTCCTTGATTCGTTTTTCCTCCAGCTCCAGCTGTGACGAACGTACGTTCGCCCGCTTGGCCGCCGCACGCGCGGGTTGCGACTTGCTGGAGTTAGCCAGGGACCCGAACTTCCCACTGCAGGAAATTCTGCGCGTGCACGTCTCGGAGCGGCCTCAGAACTACCTGACGCATTTGGGAATCTCCCGAGCCGAAGATGAACTCGCTCGCCGCCGGGGGTTATCCGCCGTGTTCAATGGCGACTACGGCGACCAGCTGTTTTTCGGCGCGCATTCGGCACTGGCCGCGGCAGACTACATCTATCACCACGGCTTGCGCTTTGCCGTCTTCAAAGTAGCCTGGAGCGCCGCCCAGGTCGAAGGATGCTCCATCTGGGAAGTGCTCAGGGAAGCGCTGCCAAAGGGACTCTTTCAAACTCGCTGGAGTCCCGCTCGCGCCTTTCGCCGCTACCATTCGCTGTGCAGCGATAGTGTCCTGAACGAACGCGCCGACGCCCAAGAGTTCCCGTGGTTCGAGGCCGCGAGATACGTGCCGCCCGGCAAGCAGTTCCAGATCTATGCGACCACAGCTGCTGCGGGCGGCTGCTGTTCGCCCTTCTACGAGTCCGGCGACCCTCAATACATCACTCCGTTGTTGTCGCAGCCGGTCGCCGAGCTGTGCCTGAAAATTGCGACCTATGTGTTGACCAACAGCGGCTGGAGCCGGGAAGTGCAGCGGCAGGCATTCAGCGCCGACGTTCCGCCTGAGATTACCTGGCGCCGTTGGAAAGGCGGGCAGGATGACTACACCTTCGAAGTCCTGCGTCGCAACCGTTCTTTCATCCGGGAGATGTTGCTGGATGGCGCCCTGGTCCGCGAAGGGCTGCTGGATCGGCGCAAGGTCGAAGAAACGTTCAAGGAGCGACCGGCGGCACTCATCAGAGAGACGTCCAGAATCTCGCACTGTCTCAATACTGAAGTGTGGCTGCGGCTGTGGACGCAGTCCACGCTGCGAGCCGCAGCATAGTCGCCGGGCATCACTACACTTCGGCAACGAATAATGACCATCTCAGCACCCCCTCAAGCTCTGGTGCTCGTCGGCCAGCCGTCGATCCACGAGTTCGTCCGCTTCGTCCGCAGTCGTGCTGTCGATGGCCACAGCATCGACGAGACGGCACTGACCCGCGAATGGCGCAATGCCAATGGGTACGTCAGAGAGTTGGAATCGATAGAACGTGATGTCGCCGACAGCCCGGCGCTATCGCCATTGCCGGACAGCCTCGCGGCGTGCGCCAAGAATGCTCTCGTCGATCCCGTCACGCAGCGCTGCCTCGGCTTTCTGCCTCACAGCTGGGCGATGGTCGAGTTGGATCGGCTCCTGGTCTGGCAGAAATATGTCGATCCCAGCGTCACGGCAAGGCTCGGAGCCGCGCTGCCGCGGGATCCAACGCCAGAACAGCTTTTCGACGTAGCGACAGGAAAAACGCTGTCCGCCGCTCCATTGCATATAACAGCGCCCAACGCGAACAGCTTTCTCTTCTCGGCGGAGTCGAGCGACTTGCGAGTCCTGGGGACCGCACCGCTGGATGCGGCTCAGGTCACGGGATTTCAGCCGTTCGGCAACGCAGTTGCGGTCGTTGCCGTGTTCGTCGGATACAGCGTGAATTTCGTGTGGGCGGTCCAGTTCGGGAAACGCCTTGCTCTGATCAATGGGACTCATCGAGCGTATGCGCTAAGAGCCCTTGGAATCACGCACGTGCCCTGCCTCGTGAGCCACGCCACTCACAGGGAGGATCTCGAACTGATGGGCGCCCACAGCGAGAGAGAAGCCCTCGCCTCCCAGTTCACCCGGCCGCGTCCGGCAATGTTGAAAGACTTTTTCAACGAACGATTGTGCAAGCAGGTGCCGCTGCAACGAAGCCTCCAGGCGCTGCGCATCGAAGTCAAAGCAGAGCGACTCAGGCATCCCATTCCCTAGCGCTCACCATGCTGCTTCGCGTTGTCAGCGCAGCAGCTCGGCATCGTTCGGAGAGCGCCGCGACGCGATGGCCGCCCTACCAGGATTTGACGAACTGAGCGCTGATCATGCGCCCGAACAGCGTTGCATTGCCGCCGTCGTATCCCGCGATGAGTCCCGAGTTGGAGTTGGAGTTGACGAATGGCGGACGACGGTCGAAGGCATTGATTGCGTTGACGCGAACCTTGACCCCGGACAGCAGGCCCATGTTATTCGCAAATCGATAGCCGCCGCCCAGGTCCACCGTGGTCCAGGAATCGACCTGCGCCGACGTAGGAGTGGTTGCCACTCGGTAGTCATCCGCATAGTTCAAGGCTACGTTGGCGGACCACCCGCCCAGACTCCACGACACATACCCACGCGCTCGCAATCGCAGGGGATTGCCTACGGTGTCGATGATTTCCACTTCGGGAGACGTGTCCGTTACCGTTCTCTTGAAGTTGAAGGTGTAGGTGGCGTTGACTCCGAACGAGGTCTCTCCGAAGTTGTCGGTGGGAATGGCGTAGCTCAGATCGGTATCGACGCCTCGAATCTTTACTGCGGACAGGTTGCGCGTCCGCACGTCGACGATCGCAGCGATCTGGCCATTGCACGAGTCGACGATGAAGGCGGGATCGCCGCACAGTGCGGCAACCTGTGCCGGCGAAGGATTGCGTATGACGACCGGCGTCCCTCTCCAGAGGTCCTCCTGGACCAGTGCCGTGGCCGAGGATCCGGGCAGGGCGATCTGATTGTCGTAGTTGATGTGGAAGTACGTCGCCGTCAGCGTCAGGTTCGGAGCGAAGCCCGGTGTCCAATCGAATCCCGAGGTCCAGATGTTGGCGGTCTCTTCCTTGAGATCCGCGTTGTTTCCGGTGATGACGATCGACTGCGACGTCCCCGTCGGCGACTTCGGATCGGTGAGCGCGCGGGCAGCGATGCGTGCCGAACTGAACTGCGTGCTGTATTGAAAAAATGGCGGCGCGCGGAAAGACGTACCCCAGGTTCCGCGCAGGCGCAGTGACTCCCATGGCTGCCAGCTCACACCGACTTTCGGATCGAATGTCGAACCGAAATCGCTGTAGTCCTCGTAGCGCCCCGCTAGCGACAGGTCGAGCCGCCGCACCAGGGGCAGCACGTTGCCAGCGCCGACGATGGGAACGTTCAGTTCAGCAAATCCAGCGGTGACCGTGCGCGCCAGGTGCCTGTCGATCGCAGCGGGCGGATTCTTATGATGGAGGCGTTCATCCCGGTAGTCGCCACCGACAGCAAGCCTGATCGGGCCGCCGGGCGCATCCAGGACGGGACCATCGGCGATCAGTGCGCCCGACTCCATCGTCGTCACTGCCTGTTCGTTCCTATATTCGCGCAGGCGAGCCAAGGTTGCCGGGTTGTTGTCACCGCCATCGCCAAAAACATTCAGTGCCGTCGCCGGATCGCGATCTGCAAGCACTTGAGTGAGGGACGTGCTCAGGAATCCGTTCGGCTGGCGCCACGAATTGCGCTCTCGCGCATAGGAGCCGGAAAGCCTGACTTGCCACTCGCCCGGCAGATCTCCTGTGACGCTGGCAGACGCAGTGCTGGTTACCGTGGTTCCCGACTGTTCCTGTGTCCCCAGGTCGTTGGTGAAGTCATAGGCGACCGTCACCGGCCCCGAGCCGCCGAATGGGTTCACATAGAATGGATTGGTCGATGGAACGCTCACGTTCCGCATGCTGCCAGGAGCCATGAGTTCGAATTCACGACGGCTGTAGCGGCCATCGATGAAGACTTTCCAATTGTCCGTGAGGATCTGCGACGCATTCAGGAAAGCGCTGTGCATATCCTGCTCAGGCAGGATGCGCGTATTGGTCACCCAGTCCGAGTAGTTCGCAGCCCCCGGGATCAGGTCGTTGCGCGTCAGCTGCCTGCCGTTCTGACCCTTGGGAATGGCAAAAGCAGGCTGTCCCGCCGCATTCAAGATGGTGCCGGGACTGCCGGCAAACTGACGGAAATCGCTGCCGCCATAGGGCCTGAGGTCGAGGTTGTCGGATGCATACGGGCGCGACGCCGCCGGGAGATCGTCCCGGTGGTAGTACTGATAACCCAGCAGCGCGTTACCCGATGACCAGCTCTTACCTGCCAACTGAGAAACCTGAGTCTCACCGGCCTCGCCATCCGCTGTACTCATCCGAGCGAGGGTCTCGGCTCCGTCGTAGTCAGTGCGCAAGATGATGTTGACAACCCCCCCGATCGCGTCCGAGCCATAGATCGCGGATGCTCCATCGCTGAGTATCTCGATGCGCTCGATAGCGCCGGTCGGAATGCTCGATACATCGACGAACACCCCCCGCAGTCCTCCCATCGCCTGCCGATAGCCGTTGACGAGAACGAGCGTGGTCCCCTGGCCCAGACCTCGCAACTGCACGTCGGCGCCCCGATTGAGATTGTATGCGTTGAGCTGATTGAACTCTTCGCCCGCACCTTGGAAATTCTGTGGCAGATTGTCGAGGACATCCTGCAATCGTCCATAGCCGCTCGCTTCGATTTGCTGACGATCGACGATGAACGGCACGGCGCCGGCGGGCTGAGAGCCGCGAATGTGGCTGCCGGTGACGACGACCTCATCTAAATTTACCGGCGTATCGGAGGAGAGCTGCGCAGCCGCGAGACCCGAATTGCGGGCCGGTGCAACGACAGGCATGGCCAATGCGATGTTGCTTGCCGCACTTGTTGTGGCTGTCTGCACCGTTACGGTGTTCCCTTGCAAAGTCGCGCGCACGTCCGTGTCACGCAGCAGTCTTCGCAGAGCCGTGCCGATTTCGATCCTGCCCTTGAGTCCTTCCGTTCTTTTCTCGGCAAGCCCCGCAGCAGCAGCACCGATCATCACTTGCATATCTGCTTGCCTGGAGAATTCCAGGAGCGCGGTATCCAGCGGCTGGGCCGCGATGTCGAAATCGACTTGGCGATTCGCACTTTGCGCTGCCTCTGCGGACCTTGCATATAGCGAAAGCGCGGGTGGCAATGAAGACATCGCGATAACAGCCAGTGCGGACTGCCTCAACCCCGATCGCACGATAGTGCGAAGCTTCACGCTACCCATGCCGTTCCCGGTGCTGCTCTGTTCGCGCCAGAAGCTCAGATCGCAGGTAGGACAGCTGAGGCACAGGAGTAGGACGTGATTTTGTCTACTTGTTGGTAGTGGTCAGCGGCTTCGTCCGTATGAGCACGTTGTTGGCATCGGTCTGCGTCACTTCCAGAAATGGGTAGATACTGCCCAGGTTGGCTATCCACTCATCGATATCGCGCTCGAACACGGTGCCGGTGAACAACAGATCGCCGGCTGCACGATCGCCGAGCACGATGGGCTTATGCGAGTATCGATTGATGTCGGGCACGATGTTGCGCAACGGCTCCTGACGATAGTGGAGTCGGCCGTCGTGCCAGGTCACGGCATTGTCATCTACGGCTCGTATGCTGGTAAGCCTGCCATCTTCACCGTAGCTGACTTGCTGTCCGCGCTCGAGTCGTTGATGTCGCAGCGATGCCGGAGTTGCTCCCAGGGAAGGCGACTCGCTCTTCGAATCCACCACATTGGGAGTGACTTGGACAACGCCTTCGGTGACCGTCACTATCACCTGATCGTCGTCGCGACGGCGCACATTGAATGCGGTGCCGACAGCCGTGATCATGCCGTTCCCCACCATTACGTTGAACGGCCGTCGTGTGTCGTGAGCAACCGAGAATGCAGCCTCGCCGCTGTTCAGCACCACCGTCCGGTAGCGCTCGCTCATGGTCAAGCTGAGCGAACTCCTGGCGCCCAACTGGATCGTCGAGCCATCGCTTAGTTTGACGTCCCTATGCTCACCGACGGAGGTCTCGAAGACTTCCAGCTCCGACTCCGGCTGAGCGCCACGCAGCCGATCCTGCACGAGGAACAAGAGTCCCGCTGCGATGCTGACGAACAGTGTCGCCGCAGCCGCGAAGTAGTACCAAACGCGATGCGGACCGGCGTTTGGAGATGCAACCTCGGCTCGAGCGAGAGGACTCTCCGCTGCTTTGAGCGGAGCGACTTTGAGCCGACGCGCTCGCCAGCGCGCAACGGACTCGGAGCCATCGTAGTCATCTTCCAATATCGCAGGATGCGATGGCATGGCTGGCGGGTCGATTTCATCCAGCGCCACCCACAACCGCTCGAGTTCGTCGAACACCTGGCGGTTCTCGGGTTTCGACTCCCAACGCTTCCACGCATTTAGTGCGCGCACCGACAAGTCAGGCTGCTGCAGGATGACAAACCATCGAGTGGCCTCTTCCAGACGCCGCTCAGTCGCGGATATCACAGGTTTCTTGCTCATTTCTGTTTTCTGCCTGCCTGGTCTCCTGCTAGTGCATTGCTTTCAGGCAATACTCTATCGCACGGGCAACGCCGCGTCGGACGTGCTGAGAACTGCAGCCGATGAGTTCGGCCGCCCCGCTCGAATCCGACATCATAGGCCTCCTGTGCCATGTCCCGGCTTCCTGCGGAGACCGCAATCGGGCACGCAGAAACCGCAGCAGGGATTCGTTGTGCTCCTTGAAGAGGCGTTCGATATTCTCGTGGGTGGCGGGTCCGAGACTGTTCGTCTCGTCCTGCGCCGCATCGGACGCCATGGTGGAAACCACGATCCCTCTGACTTATGACACTTGAAGCGGACACGGAAGGCCTCTTGGGGGTGACGTCAAGAAGACAATCGAGGCGGGGCGTTTTGACATCTGTATACAGGGCCCTGCCCCCGCGTTTGCGCGGCCTACGTCATGGGCTACGCCGCAGAATTGCAATTGTCGGACACTATTTGAGCATGGCGGGGACGTTCGAGGTGCGGGGTCGAGGCCCCATCCCCTCTTTCGGCGACCGACTCGTACCTCCGCCCTCGTATCTGCAGCGGGCCGATGGCCATTCCGCGCCGCCTGCGTACAATCGCTGCAGCCGCCATTCATGGGACGAATCGCAGAGCCGCGAACGTGAACCATCCCCATCTGTCACCGAGGCTTGCCGTGGCATGTGCCGCCGCCTTCGCAGCCATGGCGGAGGCCGGCGATGCCGTGAAGCCGGATGTCGTGGTCATCGGCACCACTCCGCTTCCGGGGGCGGATATCGATCGCGATCAGGCCCCCGCCCCGGTGCAGACCGCCACGTCACGCGATATCGATCGGACTCACGCGGTCGACCTCACCGCTTTTCTCAACCGCACGCTGGGAAGCGTGCACGTCAACGACATCCAGAACAATCCGCTGCAGCCCGACATCAGCTTTCGTGGCTACACCGCATCGCCACTGCTCGGGACGCCGCAGGGGCTATCGGTCTACGCGGATGGCGTGCGACTCAATCAACCGTTCGGCGATGTCGTCAGCTGGGACCTGATTCCACGCGCCGCCATCGCTACCCTGACGTTGATGCCTGGCTCGAATCCGCTGTTCGGCCTGAATACGCTGGGCGGCGCGCTGGCGTTGCGAACCAAGGATGGATTCGAAGCTCCCGGCGTCGCGATCGGGCTCAACTACGGCTCGGATCGACGCCGCCGGGCCGAGATCGAAGTCGGCGGCCATGCGGACAATGGAATCCATTGGTACGGTACGGCGAACCGGCTCGAAGAAGACGGCTGGCGCGACGCCTCGCCCACCGATGCCAGGCAAGCGTTCGTCAAAGCAGGCTGGCGCGACAAGGTGACGGACGTCGCGCTCAGCGCTTCTTATGCCGATACCGATCTGACGGGCAATGGCCTGCAGGACATCCAGCTGCTGCGGAACGACTACGCCAGCATTTATACCAAGCCGGACAACACGCGGAACGAAGCTTACCTGTTCAACCTGGTCGCCACTCGCGCAGTCGGCGACGATATCGTGCTCTCCGGCAATGCCTACTATCGGCACATCGACACGGCCACGCTGAACGGAGATGTCAATGACGATGCACTGGGCGCAGCGTTGTATCAACCGAATGCCACGGAGCGTGCGGCACTCGTTGCGGCAGGCTACAGCGGATTTCCCACGGCCGGCGAGACGCAGGACAACACACCTTTCCCTTCGTGGCGCTGCATCGCGAACATCCTGCTCGACAGCGACCCGGACGAGAAATGCAATGGACTGCTGAATCGCGCTCGTACCGAACAACACGATGCCGGCGTGTCGGTGCAGGCGGCTTTCACGGCATCGTTGGGCGAGCGTAGCAACCGATTGACCTTCGGCCTGTCCCACCTCGCCAGCGGCGCGAAATTTTCGCAATCGTCGCAATTCGCTTTTCTTATGCCGGACCGTGGCGTGGGCACTACCGACGGACCAGGAGCGTTCGCCGATGGCACGCAGGATGCCGAAAATGCTTTCGATGCCCGCGTCGAACTCTCCGGCACGACCCGAATCCGCAGTGCGTACTTCAGCGATGTACTGGACGTGACGAAGGTAGTGACACTCACCGTCTCCGGCCGCTACGACCGCACGACGATCGAGAACCGGGACGGTCTCACGCCTGTCGATGAAGCCGGCACGCTATCCGGCACGCACCGCTTCGATCGTTTCAATCCGGCGATCGGCATCACGGTCGGCCGAGGTGGAAACTGGTCCGCCTACGCCAGTTATAACGAAAGTAGCCGTGCGCCTTCCGCCATCGAGCTGGGCTGCGCCGATCCAGAGAATCCGTGCCGATTGCCCAATGCACTCGCCGGCGATCCGCCGCTCGACCAGGTCGTCACGCACACCATCGAAGCGGGCATACGCGGCACGGCCGCACAGACGCTGTCCTGGAACGCGGGCGTATTCCGTGGCGAGAATCGGGACGACATCCTGTTCGTTGCTGATAACCAGGCAGGCTTCGGCTATTTCCGCAACTTCGGTAAAACGCTTCGCCAGGGAGCCGAACTCGGCGTGCTGGATCGCTTCGGGCCGTTGGCCGTCGGTGCGAACTATACGTTTCTCGATGCGACTTTTCGCAGCGCCGAAGTATTGAACGGCGCAGGCAACAGCAGCAACGACACCGCCGCAGGATTCGAAGGAACGATCGATGTGCGGCCCGGCGACCGGTTGCCGCTCACGCCCCGACACTTGTTCAAGGCGTTCGCTCAGTGGGACGTGGCGCCACGCCTTACTACCAGTATCGATCTGATCGCGGTGAGCAGTTCGCTCGCGCGTGGCAACGAAAACAACGGGCACGAACCGGACGATACTTTCTATCTAGGTTCCGGACACACGGGCGGCTATACGGTCGTGAACCTGGGCATCGAGTATCGGCCGCTGACCGCGCTCAAAGTCTTCGCCCAGGTGAACAACGTCTTCGACCGCGAATACTTCACCGGCGCACAGCTCGGAGCGACGGGTTTCAATTCGGCAGGCAACTTCATCGCGAGACCCTTTGCCGGCCCCATCGTCGATGGCGAGCGGCCGCTGTTGAGTTCGACGTTCGTTGCACCGGGCGCACCGCGAGCCTACTGGCTCGGACTGAAATATACGTTTGCCGATAAATGAGAAGCCGAACGGCTCCTCAAGCCACCCGCTCACCGGCGCTGCGGAAGAATCCCAACGCGAATACCGCAACGGCGGCGACCGCTGCTACAGGCGCCATATAGAACACGACGTTCGCTGCGGTCGTGCCGCCGCCGAGCAGCAAGCCCGCGAGCAGCGGACCGACGATGGAACCGACGCGACCGACGGCAACGCTCGCTCCCGAGCCCGTCCCTCGCATTTCCTGTGGATAGTAAGTCGCCGCGACGCCGTAGAGAGAGTAGTTGGCTCCCATCAGGAAAAATCCGGCGCTGCCGCTCCATATCAATATGCCCTTCAGATCGTGCGCTCCGCCCAGTGCGACGAGCGAAGCAATCAAAGCAATATAAGCGACCGTGAGCGGACCGCGAGCGCCGAAGCGATCCACGATCCTCCCGAGTAGCAATGCGCCTGCGACGCTTGCGAAATTGAACACGAGCGATGCCTGCGGCGCCGATGCGCGGCTCAGGCCGTTAGCGATGGCAAGTGTCGGCAGCCAATTAAGAATGAGATACAGGATCAGCAGCGTCGGCAGAAACGTCAGCCACAGCAACAATGACGGGACCGCACGCCCTTCGCCGAACAACACTCGTCCAACGCTCGCGTGCGGTTCTGCCGACAGTTCCGACCGTCGCAAGGTTTCCGGCATCAGGTAATGCATGGCGGGAACGATGACCAACGGCAGCAGGCCGCCGATGATGAACAGGATGCGCCAGTCGAAATCGGGTGGCAGCAGTTGCGTGATCAATGCCGACGTCCCACCGCCCAGCGGCATGCCACAGAACATCGTCGCGGCCGTCGAAGCCCGCCGCTCCGGCGGGCTGATCTCCGCAGCGAGCGCCATCATGTTGGGAAGCGCCGCGCCGAATCCCAGGCCTGCCAGCAATCGCAACGCGAACAGCGAGTCGAAACCGGTGATCAGCGGCGTCGCCAGCGTGAAGACACCGAACGTCGTCACCGCCGCGATGAATACCGGCTTGCGGCCGAAGCGATCCGCGAGCCAGCCGCCGAAGCTGGCGCCAAGCACCAGTCCGACGTTGCTGATGGCGAAGATCCATCCCATGCGATCGGCTGCCAGGCCAAACTCGGGCGCGAGTTTGGGAGCGGCGACACCGAGCGCCTGAATATCGAAGCCTTCGAGGACAGCGACTGAGAAGCACAGCGCAACTGTCAGTGCGCGGCTCGCGCCACGCACTCCACTTGGACTATTCATTGTTTTGCCCGACTCGCGACGGGCTCAGTATGGCAGTCCGACGTAGTTTTCCGCCAGCACCTGTTGCGCGGCAGTCGACCTGAACAAGTAGTCCAGTTCGGTTGCTTGAATGCGGGTGGTGAACTCATCGGCATCGGGAAAGCGGTGCAGTTGTGTTGTCATCCACCACGAGAACCGCACGGCGTTCCAGACACGCCGCAGCGCTCGCGATGAATATTCCTCGAGAGCCCGCTGGGATCCCTCTCGATAAAAACCTCGCAGCGCCTCGTGCAGATAGAACACGTCGCTGGCTGCCAGGTTCAAGCCCTTCGCTCCGGTTGGCGGAACGATATGTGCGGCATCCCCGGCGAGAAACAGCTTGCCGTATTGCATGGGCTCGGCAACGAAACTGCGCAGTGGGGTGATGCTTTTCTCGATCGAAGGGCCGGCGGCGAGGCCGCCGGCAACTTCCTCGCCCATGCGGCGCTTGAATTCGTCCCAGAAGCGCGTGTCGCTCCACTCCTCGACTTTAGCGTCGAGAGGACATTGCACGTAACACCGCACACGGGTTGGCGACCGCATGCTGGCCAATGCAAATCCCCTCACGGAGTTCGCGTAGATCAGTTCATCCCATCCCGGCAGAATATCGGCGAGCACGCCGAGCCACCCGAACGGATAGCTGCGTTCGAATGTAGTCAATACAGCGGCCGGAATGCTGCGCCGGCTGACGCCATGGTAGCCGTCGCAGCCCGCGATGAAATCGCACTCTACTTCCTGTGCGCCCCCGTGCTTGCGAAACGTGACTTTGGGTTTGGAGCCGGCGATATCGTGAAGGCAGACGGAGTCGGCGTCGTGAATCGTCACGCCGCCGCAAGCTGCACGGGCATCCATCAGGTCGCGCGTGACTTCGGTTTGACCATAGACGGTCATGCTCTTGCCGGTCAGCGCCCCGAAGTCGATGCGATGCCGCCGGCCGTCGAGGCCGATTTCCACTGCAGTATGGACGAGCCCCTCCAACCGCAGCCGCGATGCAACTCCCAGCCGTTCCAGCATGGCGACCGTTCCCGGCTCCAGCACGCCGGCCCGAATGCGGCCGAGTACGTACTCCGGGCTGCGCTGCTCGATGACGACGGCGTCGATGCCTTCCTGGTGCAGCAGTTGACCTAACAATAGTCCGGCAGGGCCGGCTCCTATGATTGCTACCTGGGTTCGCATGGACGAACCATGCGCTGCGGCAGGCGGCATGGCGATGGAGGAATGCCAGCGGCTCTTGGATTTTTTCCAAGCCGCAGGCGGCGGGAAGCGCTACCATTGCGACCATGGCCCAACGCAGCGGCATTCCTCAATACTTCCTGTACGGCGAGTCGCTGCAGGACGTCGACGAGCACTTCCTGCACGTCGAATCCATTCCCACCCGCAGCGCTTTGCACGACTGGCGAATTGCGCCGCACGCCCATCGCGACCTGCACCATATGCTCCTGGTGCTTCGCGGCGACGGCATATTCCATGCTGAGGGCGACGCGCATGCTTTCAAAGCTCCGGCGCTGCTTACCGTGCCCCTCGCCTGCGTCCACGGCTTCGAAATGCGACCCGGCACCGAAGGCTGGATCGTCACGGCAGCCGGCGCATTACTTGGACGTATCGCAAGTCACCATCCCGAGCTGAAAGCAGTATTCGACACCGCGGCCGTGTTGCCCCTGACGGCGGCGCTATCGAGGTCACTGCGCTCGCGATTTGCCATTCTCGAAGAAGAATTTCGTGGCACGTTGCCTGGCCGTCGCGCCGCCGCCGAGGCAACGCTGATCTCCATCGAAGTCACGGCACTGCGATCGACTCTCGATCGCCAGCCTGCAAACGTGCACGCACGCAACTCGGACACTGCGCTGGTCACCCGCTATCGCGCGCTGGTCGAAGACCAGTTTCGCCGGCAGACCAGCATCGCCGACTACGCGGCGCAGCTGTTCGTCAGCCAGGAGCGATTGCGTCTCGCCTGCGTCCGCAGCACCGGTAGCTCGCCCCTGGCACTGCTCAATACCCGTCGCCTGCTCGAAGCCAAGCGCAATCTGCTGTACACGAACATGAACGTGACATTGATCGCCGAAGCCTGCGGCTTCACCGATCCCGCTTACTTCTCCAGATTCTTCGCCAATGCGACGGGGAAATCGCCTCGGGAATATCGGAGTCGGGACACGAGGTGAGCTTCGCGTCCTGAGAACATCATGCGATTTGGACGTCCGTGTCTATTTCCAGCAGCGTCTCGCGCGGATAGCGATCGCCGCTGACCGTGCTTGGGTTGATGGCCTGTTCGAGCTTCGCCACAGTCTCTTTCGATAGCGCCACCGTTGCAGCACCGAGGTTCTCATGCAGGTGTTCCTGCGAAGTCGTCCCAGGGATGGGAATGATGCTTCTGCTCTTCTGTAACAGCCAGGCAATAGCCAGTTGCGCCGGCGTACAGCCTGCCTCCGCTCCGATCTTGCGTAGCTCGCGCAACAGTCGCAGGTTGGCCGTAAAGTTAGGTTCTCGAAACCGAGGCATGTTACGGCGGATGTCCTTCTCCGTGAGCTGCGCAAGATCCGTCACTGCTCCAGCAAGAAATCCACGGCCTACGGGTGAAAACGCGACGAGCGCGACGCCCAGCTCTTCGCACGCTGCCAGTAAAGCAATTTCCGGATCGCGGGTGCACAGCGAATACTCGCTTTGCACTGCTGCAATCGGGTGGATGGCATGGGCTTTTCGCAAGGTGGCGGCGGAGACTTCGGAAAGGCCGATCTCACGTACCCAGCCGCGCTGGACCATGGTGGCCAGCGCACCTACGCTGTCTTCAATCGACACTTGCTTGTCCCAGCGATGCAGGTAGTACAGGTCGATGACCTCGACCTGCAATCGTTGCAGAGCTTCGCGACAGGTTCGTTCGAGCGTCTCCGGCCGACCGTCGATGACCCGCTTGCCGTCGACTCCGGTCATGCCGCACTTGCTGGCCAGCGTGATGCGTTGACGGAACGGTTTGAGCGCTTCGCCGACCCACGTCTCATTCCGGCCGAAACCGTAGAGCGCAGCCGTGTCGAACAACGTCACACCGCTGTCGACTGCCGCTGCCAGCAGGGCCCGTGCCGGCGCCTGCGGAATCCCGCCACCGTACATGTGATTGAGGTTCATGCAGCCCAGACCGATCTCCGACACCTGCAGGCTGCCGATGGAGCGCGTGCGCATCAGTCTTCGCTCAACGAGTATTCCAGTTCATGCAGCGTGCGATAGCAAGGCAGCACCTGCGCCACGCTTGCGTTAGGTTCGCGGCCTTCGCGGATCGCCGCGAAGAATTCACGGTCCTGCAGTTCGATGCCGTTCATCGATACATCGACCTTGGATACGTCGATCGCCTGGTCCTTGCCGGTAACCAGGTCGTCGTAGCGCGCAATGTAAGTGCCGTTGTCGCAGATGTAACGGAAGAAGGTCCCGAGCGGGCCTTCGTTGTTGAACGACAGGGACAACGTGCACACGGCGCCGGAGGCGGTTTTCAACTGGATCGACATGTCCATGGCGATTCCCAGTTGCGGGTGCTTCGGACCCTGCACTGCCCGCGCAATCGTGATCTCCGAGCCGGTCTGGTAGCGGAACAGATCGACTGTATGGGCCGAGTGATGCCACAACAGGTGGTCGGTCCAGGACCGCGGCTGGCCGAGCGCATTCATGTTCGTGCGGCGAAAGAAATAGGTCTGCACGTCCATCTGCTGGATGGCCATCTCGCCCTTCCGGATGCGCCGATGAATCCACTGATGCGAAGGATTGAAGCGCCGCGTGTGGCCGACCATGCAGACGAGGCCGGTGTGCTTCTGCAGTGTCGCAACGGCCTGCGCATCTTCCCAACTGTCCGCCAGCGGGATTTCCACTTGCACGTGCTTGCCTGCTCGCATGCATTCCATTGCCTGGGCT
>Ga0157380_10000739_pt1 | contig 20396 bp, 21 predicted proteins | sample S35metaG_FD_119757 | JGI IMG/M metagenome (GOLD analysis project Ga0157380, IMG submission 119757) | Switchgrass rhizosphere microbial communities from Kellogg Biological Station, Michigan, USA - S3-5 metaG | ecosystem: Host-associated > Plants > Roots > Rhizosphere > Soil | place: USA...
ACGCGCTTCGCTCGGGGACCCGCCGGACCAGCGCGCAAAGAGGATCCGCCAACCCCCAACGTCAGCGCGTGCCGCCGACGCCTACCAGTTGCCGGTGTTCGGCATTGACGCCCAGGGTTCGCGGGGCGGGAGGGCGCCGCCTTTCTGCAGGAGCTCGACGGAGATGTTGTCGGGCGAGCGGACGAAGGCCATGCGGCCGTCGCGCGGCGGGCGGTTGATGGTGACGCCGCCGGCGGCGAGCTTCTCGCACAACGCGTAGACGTCGTCGACCTCGTAAGCGAGGTGGCCGAAGGCGCGGCCGATCCCGTACTGCTCCGGGTCCCAGTTGTAGGTGAGCTCGACCTGCGCCGCGTCGTCGCCGGGCGCGGCGAGGAACACGAGCGTGAACCTCCCCTTCTCGTTCTCGATGCGGCGCAATTCGCGAAGGCCGAGCAGGTCGCAATAGAAGTGCAGCGACTTCCCGAGGTCGCCGACGCGCACCATGGTGTGCAGGTATTTCATGCGGCGCACGCTAGCACGGCGTCCGCCTCAGGCGAAGCGGAGCACGAGCCCGGCGGCGAGGCCGCCGGCGATGACCCAGAGCACGTCGATCCGGGTCCACTGGACGACCGCGAATGCCGCGGCGGCGATCGCGATCGCGCCCCAGTCGGGCGCGGCGAGGCCCCCGGGGAAGAGCACGCTGCGGCCGAAGGCGACGGCGACGCTGGCAACGACGCCGACGACCGCCGCCGTGAGGCCCGCAAGCGCCGCCGACAGGCGGCGGTTGGCGGAAAGCTGCAGCACGTACGGCGCGCCGACCAGGATCAGGACGAATGACGGCAGGAATGTGGCCCAGCTTGTGACCAGCGCGGCGGCGGTCGCCGTGCCCGTCGCGCCGCCGCTCGCGTGCCAGCCGGCCATGTAGCCGATGAACTGCAGCACCATGATGAGCGGCCCGGGCGTCGTCTCCGCGAGCGCGAGCCCCGCGATCGTGTCCGCCTGCGTGACCCAGCCGTACACCTCGACGGCCTGCTGGTTGACCCAGGCAAGGATCGCGTAGGCCCCGCCGAAGGTGACGAGCGATGCGGTGGTGAAGAAGCGGTACAGCCCGGCGTAAATCGAGTCCGGGCCCGTGAGGGCGAGGATGCCGATCGCGGGAATCGCCCAGAGCACGACGCCCGCGCCCAGGGTGCGCCAGGGAAACGCCGCCTGCGGTGCCGCCGCGGCCTGCGGCGCCTCTTCGCCCGGGATCAGCAGACCCGCAAGCGCCGCGCCCGCGATCACGAGCGGGAATGGCGCGAGCCCGCCCGCCATCAGCACGAGGGCCGCGACCGCGAGCAGCCAGTGCGCCGGCTTGCGCAACGCGCGGCTCCCGATCCGGACGAGCGCCTGCACGATCAGCGCGATGACGGTCGCCTGCAGCCCGTAAAGCGCGGCGGCGACGAGCGGCAGGTCGCCGTGCATCGCGTAGACGTAAGACAGGCCGAGCACGATGAAGACCGAGGGCCCGAGGAACAGCAGGCCCGCGACGACGCCGCCCAGCGACCCGTGCAGGCGCCATCCGAGCCAGATCGCGAGCTGCAGCGCCTCCGGCCCCGGCACGAGAACGCAGAAGTTCAGCGCCTGCATGAAGCTGCGTTCGTCGATCCAGCGCCGCATCTCGACCGCCTCGCGATGCATGATCGCGATCTGGCCGGCGGGGCCGCCGAATGAAATGAGACCGAGCTTGAGCCAGAAGCGGAACGCTTCGCGGCGCGACGGCTGCAAGGCGGGCTACCGGAAGATCAGCCAGCTCAGGTACAGCATCAGCAGCGCCACGAGCGGCAGCACGATCGCCAGCGTGCGCCGCGCGGTCGTCATCATGCCCGCGCCCTTCGCCTGCAGCTCCTCCGCCCGATCCTGGATCCGCTCGGTCCGTTCCGCCTGGCGCTTCACGATCTCGAGCTGGCCTCTCTGGATCTCGAGCGCCTCGCGCTGGCAGGCGAGCTGCGCGGACTGGTTGTCCCGGATCTGCCCGAGCACGTCCAGGATGCGTGTCGCGTCGTCTTTCTCCATGGGCCGGTTCCTCAGGGCGCCGTGATCGGCGAATACCAGGGCAGCTTCTTGAACTCCGCGATCCAGGCGCTGATCGCCGGGTAGTCGGCGAAGCGGTAGCCGGCCTCGTCGGCGACGTGCGTGTAGCCGAACAGCGCGATGTCCGCGAGCGTCACGGTATCGCCGACCAGCCAGGTGCGGCCGGTCAGGCCTTTCTCGAGCACCGCGAGCGCGTCCGCGCCGCGCTCGTAACGATCCGTGTAGCGGACGCCGAGTTCTTCCTTGGTCTTGTTGAGGTAGTGGAGCATGAAGCGCACGGTCGCGACGCCGGGCTCGAGCTGGTACTGCTCGAAGCACAGCCACTGCCAGACGAGCGCGCGCTCGTACTTGTCCGCGGGCATGAGGTTCGTGCCCTCGGCGAGGTAGTTGATGATCGCGTGGCTTTCCGCAATCGGGCCGCGCCCCGGCACGACGAGGACCGGGATCTTGCCGTTCGGGTTGATGGCGAGGAACTCGGGCGTGCGCGTCTCGCCCTTGATGATGTCGCGGAACCGGTACTCGTAGGGGATGCCGAGCGCCTTCAGCGTCAGGCGGCACTTGTAGCCGTTGCCGGAGGACAGGTAGTCGTAGAGTACGTAACTCAAGCGTCAGCTCCTTCCGAGCAGGCGCCGCGCCTCGGCGGCGGCGCGGATACCGGACAAGTAGGCACCGTGCAGCGTGCCGTACGCACCCTGCTCGGTGTGCTCGCCGGCGAACACGATGCGCCCGCCGACGTGGCGCGTGAGCACTGCGCGCGCGCCGTAGCGGCCCGGGACGCAGTACGAATAGGCGCCTCGCGAGTACGGGTCCGACGCCCAGGCGGTCGCCCTGCCCTCGTCGAAATGCTTGCGCACGTCGCCGCCCAGCATGGCGGCGAGCTCTTCGAGCGCGAACGCGACGGCGGCTTCCTCGCCGCGCGCCTCGAGGTCGCGCGCGAGGCGGCCGGGCGCGAAGGCGACGCAGACGTTGCCGCCGCCGTGGCGGGTCAGGCAGGCGAGCCCGCGGCCGTCGTCGCGCTTCATGCGCAGGAACTCGCTCGCTTCCGACGGGAAGACGTTGCGCTTGAAGCGCAGCGCCACCTTCTCGAGGAGGCCGAGCGGCAGGTCGTGGTGCGCCTGCAGGACTTCAGCCGGCAGGTGCGGCGAGAAGATGACCGAGCCCTCGGCGACTGCCGCCGACGGCAGCGCGACGACAGCGACGCGCGCGCTCACGGGCCCGGCGGCAGTGTCCGCCGTGACGCCGCGCCCGCCCCAGCGGACGCGGGTGACCGGGGTGCGGAGTTTCACGTCGATGCCCTTGCCGAAGTGCGCGAGCAGCGTGCCGTAGCCGCGCGGGATCACGTAGTCCTCGCCGTCCTCGACGAACTGGTACGAGTCGAGCGCGGAGAAGTTCGCCGGCTCGATGCCTTCAAAGGCGGTGAGCTCGTCCATCGCGACCGGGTACCAGGGGTCGGCCAGCGTCTGCTGGGTGAGTGCCGCCTCCGCGGGGATGTCGAGGCCCCGGCTGCCGGCGCGTTCGAGCTCGCGCTGCACGCGTTCCGTGATCGCGCGGTGCCCGGCCGTCTCGGCGCCGCTCATGCGCCGCGCGCCGTCGTAGATCTCGCGCGGGATGCGGTCGGGCTCCACGTCGAACCCGTTCTGGCGCGCGTAGGCCATCCACGGGTTCACGTTCGACGCATGCAGCCAGGAGCAGCCGCGGTCCCAGGGCACGCCGAGGCTCGTGTCGGTGAAGGCGCGGCCGCCGATGCGGTCGCGCGCTTCCAGTACGACCACGGAGACGCCCTTCGAGAGCAGGTCCTTCGCAGCGACGAGGCCGGCGCCACCCGCGCCGATGACGAGCACGTCCGGCGCGGTGGCCGCCGCGGCGAACGCGCGCGCGCCGGCGCCCGCGAGCGCCGCGCCTGCACCGAGTCCCTGCAGCAGTTGCCGGCGATTCAACACGGGATCGCGCTCCGCCAGATCCTGAGCTTCGCACGATAACTCATCCCGGCATGGGCCGGGCTCGTGGACGGCAGCAGCCGGTACTCGAGACGGCGCGTCTTGGGAAGCGTCGGCGCGACATGGCGGCGCCAGGCGGACTCCGCCTTGCGGCCGTTGAAGCACACGCGGCGGATCGCGGGGTGCGCGGCCAGGAAAGCGGCGAAGTCATTGACGCGAACGCTGTCGTCGCGGATCGCCGAGTCGAGGCTGCCGGGCCGGATGCAGCTCGCGACCACGTCCCAGAGCGCGATGCGGCAGCGCTTCAGTGCCGCCGCGCGGTGCGCGTACGGCGCATCGTGCGCGAAACCCGCGAGCTCGCCGGCGATGCGCCAGAACTGGTTGTGGCGGAAGGCGTAGTACTCGCTCGCAGCGAGCGAGGCCTCGCCCGGCATGCTGCCGAGCACCAGCACGCGCGCGCGGCGGTCGGCAATGGGCGGGAAGCCGTGTCTATGGCGGTGCCGGTGCATACATTCGAACGTTTGCGGTCACGCAGATGTTCGAATGTATGCACCGGCACCGAAAAGGAAAGGCCCGCCGAGGCGGGCCTTTCGTGAGCGGATGCTCGATCGCTTACCAGCGACCACCGCCGCCGCCACCACCACCGCCACCGCCGCCGGAGCGGAAGCCACCGCCGCCGCCACCGCCACCGGAACGGAAGCCACCGCCGCCGCCGCCCGGACGCGGGCCACGCGGACGATCCTGCGCTTCGTTGACGCGCAGCTGACGGCCACCCATCGAGAAGCCGTTCAGCGCCTCAATGGCCTTTGCAGCCTCGGCCTGCGGCATCTCGACGAAGCCGAACCCGCGCGGACGGCCGGTCTCACGATCCGCCGGCAAGGCCACGGACTCGACCGCGCCGTGCTGCGCGAACAGGTCGCGCACCTGGGCCTCGGTCGCCGAGAAAGGCAGGTTTCCAACATAGATCTTCATGACTCAAGTCTCTCGCTTATTTCAGATACAGAACGGCCGTCCGCGGCCCTCTCGCGAGGGTCGACGACAGCCTTTCACTACGGCAGGAAACACACGGTCGGGATCGTCTAGGCGGGCAAATGAGCTCGGTAGGGCGAATCTTCGATCAGCGGTCCTGTCACCTTGGCCGTGCCCGGGGGGCGACGGTCCGCGCGGAGAATAACATGGGGCCCCGGGTCGTTCCATTTGGGTAGTTCACGGAAAGGGCCGGAAATGCGGGGTGTTCAGGGGATTTGGAGGGGTCAGACCCCCTTTGGCGATAGGCACTTAGGGGGTCTGACCCCTAATCGAGCCGCTTCCTGAAGCGCAGGATGGCAGCGGTCATCATCACCGTGGTGAAGGCGACGAGCGCCAGCACGCTCGGCCATAGCTCGCTGAGCGCCGCGCCGCGCAGCATCACGCCCCGGATCAGGCGCAGGAAATGGGTGAGCGGCAGGACCTCGGCGATCCATTGCACGACCTGCGGCATCCCGGCGAAGGGGAACATGAAGCCCGACAGCAGGATGGACGGCAGGAACACGAAGAACGTCATCTGCATGGCCTGGAACTGCGTCTGCGCCTTGGTCGAGATCAGCAGGCCCAGCGTCAGGTTGGCGAGCACCAGCAGCACCGCCGCGACATAGACGTCGAACACGCTGCCGCGGATCGGCACGTCGAACAGCCAGAGCCCCACGAGCAGGATGACGGTCGTCTGGACCAGGCCGATCGCGGCGTAGGGCAGCACCTTGCCCACCATCAGCTCGCTGACGCTGACGGGCGTCGCGATGAGCAGCTCCATGTTGCCGCGCTCGCGCTCGCGCACGATCGCGACTCCGGTGAACAGGACCATCGTCATGGTCAGGATGACGCCGATCAGGCCCGGCACGATGTTCACCTCGGAGCGCCGCTCCGGGTTGTAGAAGCTGACGACGCTGATCTGCGAAGGGGTGACCTCGCGCAGCCCCGTCACGTTCCCGAGCGCGCGGCTGTTGTCGAGCGGCATCTGCGCGAGCTGGACCGCCGCGCTCTGGACCACCGTGTCGCTGCCGTCGACCAGCACCTGCACCGCCTCGCGGCCGTCGCTGCGCCGCCGCTCGAAATCGGGCGGGATGACGACGCCGACGCTGATCTCGCCGCGCCGCAGGCCGTCCATGAGCTGCTGCGGGGCGACGGCAGAAACTTCCGCCCGGATCACGCCGGTCGCGAGCAGGTCCATCACGACCGCGCGCGAGCCCGCGGTGTTCGCCTGGTCCGCGATTCCGGCGGAGAGCCCCCGCAGGTTCAGGTTGATGGCGTAGCCGAACAGCACGAGCTGCATCAGCGGGATGCCGACGATCATCGCGAGCGTCACCCGGTCGCGGCGCAGCTGACGCAGCTCTTTCACCATGACCGCGGACAGGCGGCGCCGGTTCATGCCTGCAGGCGCCCCGCGGGATCCGCTCCGCCATCGCGCTTGCGCGTCGCCTCCACGAAGACGTCCTCGAGGTTCGGAGCGACGGCCGCCACGTCCCCCGGAAGGCCGGCACCGTCCAGCAGCCGGCGCAGGTTCGCGAGGCCCGCCTCGCCGGGCTGCGTCAGGACGCGCAGGTTGCTGCCGATCTGCGCGACGCTCAGAACACCCGGCTGGCCCGACAACGCGCGCTGCGCCCTGCGCGCCTGCGGCGTGACGACCTCGACGATGCGCCCCGCGAGCGCGCCCGTCAGCTCGACCGGCGTGCCGTCGGCGACCAGCTTGCCGCGGTCGAGTATCACCAGGCGGTGGCAGCGCTCGGCCTCGTCCATCAGGTGTGTCGACACCAGGATCGTGACGCCGTCATCGGCAAGCTCGAAGAGCTTCTCCCAGAAGTTGCGGCGCGACTCGGGATCGACGGCACTCGTGGGCTCGTCCAGGAACAGGAGCTCGGGCCCGTGGATGACGGCGCCGGCAAGCGCGAGCCGCTGCTTCTGGCCGCCGCTCATCGTGCCGGCCAGCTGGCCCTGTCGGTCGGCGAAATCGTACTGCGCGATGAGCTCGTCGACGCGCTGCCGCGCCGTCGCCTTCGGCACGTCGTGCGCGGCCGCCAGGAACTCGAGGTTCTCGCGCACCGACAGGTCCTCGAACAGCGAGAACTTCTGCGTCATGTAGCCGATCCGCCGGCGCAGCGCCTCGGCCTGCTGGGGGATGCGCAGGCCCAGCACCTCGATCTGGCCGGCCGTGGGCGTGAGCAGGCCGCAGAGCATGCGGATGGTGGTGGACTTGCCCGAGCCGTTCGGCCCGAGAAACCCATAGACCTGCGAGCGGGGCACCGTCAGGTCGACGCGGTCCACCGCGACCAGCCTGCCGAACTGCTTGGTCAGCCCGCGCGCGCTGATCGCCGCGTCATCGCCCGCCATCGAATTCGACCCTGACGGGAAGGCCTGCCGGCAGCCCCGCGGCATCGCCGTCGAGCGAGACTTCCGCGAGAAAGCTGAGCCGCGCCGCATCCTCGCCGATGAGCGCGTAGTACGGCGTGAAACTCGGCTCGCTGCGGATCATGCGAACGCGGCCGGCGAGCGCCGACTCCCGTCCGTCGACGAAGACGCGCACCGCGTCGCCAACCTTCACGCGCGAACGGACCGGTTCCGGCACGTAGATGCGCGCATACGGCGCATCCCCGACGAGGAGCACGACGAGCGGCGCGCCGACGGGCGCCTGATCGCCCAGCCGGTACGGCAGGCTGTCGACGCGGCCATCGCGGGGCGCGACGATCCGGAGCTTGTCGAGGATCGCCCGCTGCGCCGCGTCAGCCGCCTCGGCGCCCCGCAGCGCCGCCTGGCCCTGCGCCAGCTGCTCGCGGCGGGTCCCATGCAGGTACTCGTCGAGGAGCGCATGCGCCTCCCTCACCCGCGCGTCCGCGCTGTGCGCCTCCGCGCGCGCGCGATCGACCTGCGAGGGCGCGACGAGCTTGCGGTCGGCGAGACCCTTGACCCTCTCGTAGTACGCGCTCGCATCCTCCGCGTCCGCCTCCGCCGCCGCCAGGCTGGCGCGCGCCTGGCGGATCTGCTCGCTGCGCGGACCGGCCTCGAGCTCGGCGAGCGCGTCGCGCTGGCGCTGGGCCTCAGCCTGCGTCGCCTGCGTCTCCGCCTCGACCCGCGTGCGATCGAGCGTCAGCAGCACGGCGCCGGCGGCCACCTGTTCGCCTTCCCGCACGTCGATGGAGACGATCCTTTCGGCGACCGGGGCAGGCACCGTGATGCGGTCGAATTCCACGGTACCGAGCGCTTCCGGCGGACCTTCGGCGCACGCGGCGAGCGCGAGGACGCACGCCGCGAGGGACGTCCAAACCGGTCGAGTCATGCGAGATCCCCACCCTGCCCCTGTTCGCGGATAATAGCGGGGATGCGATTCCCGTTCCTCACGGCCCTTGCGGCCTGCCTGGCCGCCGCACTGCCCGCGGCCGCCGACGGAGACCAACCGATGATCTCGATCGCCATCCACGGCGGCGCCGGCGTAATCAGCAGGAGCTCGATGACCGCCGAGAACGAGCGCGCCTACCACGCCGACCTCGGGCGCGCGCTCGACGCCGGCTACGACGTGCTCGACAAGGGCGGGTCGAGCCTAGACGCGGTGGTCGCGGCGGTGAAGATCCTCGAGGACTCGCCGCTCTTCAACGCCGGCAAGGGCGCAGTCTTCAACCACGCCGGCATCAACGAGCTCGACGCCGCGATCATGGACGGCGCGACGCAGAAGGCGGGCGCGGTCGCGGGAGTCCGGCACGTGCGGAACCCGATCGAGCTCGCGCGCATGGTGATGGAGCGCACGCCGCACGTGCTGCTCGCGGGCGAAGGCGCGGAGGAGTTCGCGCTGGAACAGGGCATGCCGCTCGTGCCGGGCAGCTACTTCTTCACCGAGCGGCGCTGGCAGCAGCTCGAGGAAGCGCAGAAAGCCGAGCGCACCGCCTCGCTCGACGAAGACATCGGCTACTTCGGCACCGTGGGCGCCGTGGCCCGCGACCGCGACGGCAACCTCGCCGCGGCGACTTCCACCGGCGGCATGACCGACAAGCGCTGGGGCCGGATCGGCGACTCGCCGATCATCGGCGCGGGCACCTACGCCGACAACGCGACCTGCGCGGTTTCCGCGACCGGCAGCGGCGAGTACTTCATCCGCGCGGTGGTCGCGCACGAGATCTGCGCGCGCGTCCGCCTGTCGGGCGTGAGCGCCGCAGCAGCGGCGCGCGACGTCGTGCACGGCAAGCTCAAGGAGATCGGCGGCGACGGCGGCGTGATCGTGGTGGACGCAGCGGGCGCGCTGTCGCTCGAGTTCAACACCGAGGGCATGTTCCGCGGCGCGCGCGACTCGAGCGGCCGGCGCGAGACCGCGATCTACTGACCCTTGTCGGGCGATTCTTTCGCCGCATTGCGGTGGAAGTAGCCCGTCTGCATGTGCTCGTATTCCCGCTCGAGCGCCACGGCGCGGTTGCGGCCGCCGTCCTTGGCCGCGTACAGCGCCTGGTCCGCGAGCTGGATGAGCCCGGTCCAGCTGCGCCGCGCGACCGGCAGCACGCAGCCGATGCCGATGCTGATCGTGAGCACCGGGGCGGCCGCCGAGCCCTGGTGCACGATGCCGAGCCCGCGCACGGCCTCGAGGATCTCGTTGGCGACGCGCTCGGCGTGATCGCGCTTCGCGTCGAACAGGACGATGGCAAACTCCTCGCCGCCGTAGCGCGCGGCGAGGTCGAGCGGGCGCCGCGCGAAGCGCGCCAGGGCCTCGGCCACCGCCTTCATCGCCTCGTCGCCCGCCTGGTGCCCGTAGCGGTCGTTGTACGCCTTGAAGTGGTCGATGTCGGCCAGCAGCAGGGCGAGCGGCCGGCGCTCGCGGATCGCCTGCGCCCAGGCGCGCTGCAGGTGATCGTCGAAGCGCCGCCGGTTGTGGATGCCGGTCAGGCCGTCCTGCATCGCGGTCTCGGCGAGGCGCTGCTCCTCCAGCCACGCGGTGCGGCGCGCATGCTCGAGGTTCCAGGCGCCTGCCACGCAGATGACGTTCGCGATCACCAGCGTCAGCACGAAGTGGGTCAGTTCGACGGAGGCCATGCCCGCCGCCGTCGCGATCGCCGCGAAGGCGGCGACGCCGAGCGCGTTGACCGCGATCGCGGAGCGGAACGCGAGCCCGAGCACGAAGTACACCGCCACCGCCGCCAGCAGCAGGCGCGGGAAGACGCGCGGCTCGCCGATGCCGATGGCCGAGATGCTGACCCAGGACATCGCGACCAGGGCCGCCGTCATGGCGATGGCGATGTAGCGCGGGTACCAGGTGTCGGCGCGCCGCACGAAGGTGACCGCGAAGCCCGCCAGCAGCAGCGGCAGCATGATGCCGGTGCGCGCGAGGTCCGGGACGATGCGGGCGATCGCCGGCATCACGACGCGATCCACCTGGACCACCACCAGGCTGATGACGGCGAGGATCGCGAGGTTGATCCTGAGGTAGCGCAGGCGCTCGCGGAACTGGTCGCGGCGGTAGGCCGTCTCCAGCTCTCCTTCGAACCTCAATCCGTGGAATCCGCGTCTCAGCTGTTCCGTCAGCGAGGCGGCGTCCGCTCCGCTCAAGTCGGGGGCACCCGGATCAGACCAGCGATCCCGCAGTATAGCGCGCGACGAACTCCGCGAACGGCAGCTTGTCGCGCGCCTCGACCGCGCGCTGCTCCTCGAGCGAGGCCGCGGCCTGGTCGCGGAACTCGGCGAGCCGCGCGGCGTTCGGCGGGTAGAGGTCGCGGAAGTAGTCGCGGTGCATCTCGGACATCCACAGCGCGAGCTCGGAGAACGACATGGCCTGGCGCTTCATGTCGTCGAGCAGGCGCGCCGACGGGAGCTCCGCCGGGTCGACGAGCTTCTGGCGCTGGAAGGAGAGCGCAGCCGAGTACGGCTTCGACGCGTCGCCGGCGTCGAGCAGCTCGCAGATGCCCTCCATCTGGTCGAGGACCTCCCCCGCCCAGTCGACGACCGTCAGGTCCCCCTGCCCGGTCCAGAGCGTGAGGCCGCGCTCGCGGCCGCGGCTCGCGACGGTTGCGTGGTTCGCCTCGTACTTGTCGGACAGCTCCGCGGTGAGCGGCGGGCTGTCGCGCAGCAGGCAGAGGGCGGCGAAAGCCTCGAGGAACAGCAGCTTCCTCTGGTTGACGCCGACCGGGTCGTAGGCGCCGACGTCCAGCGAACGCATCTCGACGTACTGCACGCCCGCGCGCAGGAGCGCCTTGGTCGGCCGCTCGCCGGAGAAGGCGACTCGCTTCGGCCGGATGAAGCTGTAGTACTCGTTCTCGATCTGCAGCAGGTTGGCGTTGAGCTGCCGCCATTCGCCGTCGACCTCGACGCCGAGCGCCTGGTACTCCGGGTGCGGCGTCGAGATGAGGCGCGACAGGTCGCGCACGTATTCCTCGAGGGAGTTCACCGAGACGTGCACGCCCGCCTGGCTCTTGTTGCGGTAACCGAGGTCGCTCATGCGCAACGAAGTCGCATGCGGGGCGTACAGCGTGCCCTTGCCCAGGGACTGCAGGCTGGCGGGCGGCTCGCGGCCCTGGAAGAACGAGCGGCAGACCGCGGGCGAGACGCCGAACAAGTACAGGATCAGCCAGCCGTAGCGCCGGTAGTTCCGGAGCAGCGCGAAGTACGCGTCGTCCACCAGCGCCTGGCCGCGCAGCGTCGACCCGTTCACCGCCTCGAGCACCGGCCAGAGGCCGGCCGGGAACGAGTAATTGAAGTGCACGCCGGAGATCGCCTGCATCATCCGCCCGTAGCGGTGCCCGAGCCCGACCCGGTAGACGTGCTTCATCCGGCCGATGTTCGAGCTGCCGTAGCGGGCGATCGGGATCTCGGCATCGCCGCCCATGACGCAGGGCATGCTGGTCGCCCAGAGCAGCTCGTTCGCGAGCTCGCGATACACGAACTGGTGCACGTCGCAGAGGTATTGCTGAAGCTCCCAGCTGCTCGGGAACGGGGGGGTCACGAGCTCGATCAGGGCTTCCGAGTAATCGGTCGTGATGTAAGGGTGGGTCAGGGCCGAGCCGAGCGCCGCGGGATGGGGCGTCTGGGCGATGTGCCCGTCCGGCCGGACCCGGAGCGACTCGCGCTCCACGCCTTTCAGCCCGCCGCTCAGCACGCCGCGCTCGCGGGCGTTCACGAGCCCTGACAGGCGTCTTTCGAAGGTCCGGTCGAGTCGTGCTTTCCCCATGGGCCGGCCATTCTGCGGCCGTCGGCAAACTAAGGGAAATTATGGTCCATCCCGCCTTGGACCCGCGGGAGGACGGGCGTACATTGTGGACGTGCGGTTTCAGCCGCCGTTCACCTGCCGCAAGGCAAGTTGGCGACATGAACAAGATCATTCCGGGGACCTGCCTCATCGCCGCCGCCCTCGCCGTTGCCGGCCCGGCCGCGGCCGATTCCATACGCTGCGGCAGCAAGCTGATGACCGACGGGGACCCGTCCAACAAGGTGCTCGCCTACTGCGGGGAGCCGGCGGCGATCGAGCGCCGTGAAATCCTGCGGCCCTGGGGCTATCAGCGCGGCGTGACGGTCCACAGCACCTACGAGGTCTCCGTCGAACTCTGGACCTACAACTTCGGGCCCAGCAAGCTCATGTACCGGCTGCGGTTCGAGGACGGGCTGCTGGTCGACGTCGAAACGCTCACGCACGGCTACCACGACGCCCTCGCCGGCACCTGAACCGGCGCTTCGCGCACGATTCGGTGACAAACCGGTCACGCGCGTCTGAAGAATGCGACACCCGTCGATGGTTTTTTTCCGTCGGCGCAATTAATTTGCGCCCCATGGGAAGGAACTTCGCCGTCGATTGGCTTCCGCACTACCGCGAAGTGCTCGTGGAGAATGCGGTGCGCGCCGTCCGCGACAGCCTCCCCGCCGTCGAAGCGTTCTCCGCCCAGCGCCGCGCCTGGCTCGTCCGGCCGGCTGTCCGTGCCGACTGGCAAGCGGTTGCGGTCGCCGCCGGCGCCGTTTCCCTCCAGGCCGTCACGCCCTGACGTCCCGGGCGCCTGACAGCGCCCCCTGACCCCCGGAATCCGACCCTGCCGCGGCCGCCAGCCGCCGGCGCGTCACGTGCCGGTAGCGCAGCAGCAGGAAGGCCGCGCAGGTCACGAGGCCCGCGATCAGTCCCGCCCAGATCCCCGAGGGCCCAAAACCCTGGCGGATGCCGAACCACCAGGCGGCCGGGAAGCCGATCAGCCAGTAGGCCGTGAAGTTGAGGCCCATCGGGACGTTTGCGTCCTTGAAGCCGCGCAGCGCCCCGGCGGTCCCCACCTGCAGCCCATCCGGCACCTGGAAGGCCGCGACGAACAGGAGCAGCCACATCGCGAGCTCCCGCACGTCGAGGTCCGACGTGTAGGCCGCGACTATCGGCCCGCGGGCGGCAAGGATCACGAGCGAGGACAGCACCATGACGATCCCGCACATCGCGATGCCGCTCCAGCCGGCATTGCGTCCCGCCCGGACGTCGCCGCGGCCGACCTGGTGGCCGACGTGGATGGTGGTCGCCGAGTGCAGCGACAGCGGGATCATGTACATGAGCGAGGCATAGCTGATCGCGACCTGGTGCGCCGCGACGATCTCGGTGCCGAGCGTGCTCATGAGCAGGGCTGCGATCGCGAACAGCGCGCCCTCGGAGACGACCGAGCCCGCGATCGGCAGGCCGAGCCCGAGGATGTCGCCGATCGCGCGCCGGTCCGGCGGGTCGAAGCGCTCGAACAGGCGGAACCGCCGGTAGACCGGCTGCCGGCGCTGGTAGAGGTGCATCGTCGCCAGCATTGCCCAGCTCGCGAGCGCGGTCGCGATGCCGCAGCCGCGCGCGCCCTGTGACGGCAGGCCGAACGCTCCGAGCGTGAAGATCCAGTTGCCGAGGACGTTGGTCGTGAGGCCGACGGCCGCGGTGTAGATCACCGGCCGGGTCCAGCCGATCCCCTCGCTGGTGTAGCGGTGCGCGAGGAAGACCAGCATCGCCGGCATGCCGAAGCACATCGCGTAGACGTAGCCGGCGGCGTGCGGGATCGCGCGCGCGTCGGTGCCGAACCAGCCGAGCAGCGGCCGGACGCAGGCGAGCGCCGCGACCAGCGGCACGGCGAGCATCAGCGCGAGCCAGACGCCCTGCCGGAAGCGCCGGCCCACCTCCTCGTCGCGGCCGCCCCCGTAGGCGTGGGCGACGATCGGCGAGATGGACATCAGGACCCCGAGGCCGAACAGCCAGAACATCTGGTAGTAGCTGCCGCCGACCGCGACGCCGGCCAGCGGCTCGGGCCCGAGGCGCCCGGCCACCACCGTGTTGACGAGCATCATCCCGGCCAGCACGAGGTTGTTGACCAGCAACGGTCCTGCGAACCGCAGGATCGAGCGCGAATCGCGCGGGAAGGCGTCGCGGAAGCTGCCGGGTTCGCTCATGGCTCGCGGGACCTCGGGGTTCTGCGCCGTGGCGGGCCCTTGGGGATGCTGGCATTCTAGCGGAAGCAGGCCGGCCTGCTTCCATCGGAGAGCCCCATGCTGGTCGGAACTTCGCCCCGGCGAGTTGCAGTCGTCGGCGGCTCACGCATCCCGTTCGCGCGCGCGCACGGCGCCTACGCAGGCGTCGGCAACCAGGAAATGCTCACCGCCGCGCTCAAGGCGGTGGTGGACCGGCACGCGCTGAAAGGCGTGCGGCTCGGCGACGTCGTAGCCGGCGCCGTGATGAAGCACTCGAGCCAGTGGAACCTGACGCGCGAATCGCTGCTCGACTCGGGGCTCTCGCCCGAGACGCCGGGCCTTGACGTGCAGCGGGCCTGCGGCACGAGCCTCGAGGCGACCATCATCGTCGCGAACAAGGTCGCGCTCGGGCAGATCGATGCCGGCATCGCCGGGGGCGTCGACACGGTCAGCGACCCGCCGGTCGTGTTCGGCAAGGGCTACCAGCAGGTCCTGCTGCGCGCCCATCGCGCGCGCAGCTTCGGCGAGCGCGCCGCCGCCTTCCTCAGCCTGCGGCCGTCCAGCTTCAAGCCGGTGTTCCCCGGCACCGGCGAGCCGCGCACCGGGCTCTCCATGGGCCAGCACACCGAGCAGATGGCCCGCACCTGGCAGATCACGCGCGCGGAGCAGGACGCCTTCGCGCTCACCAGCCACCAGCGCGCGAGCCGCGCCTGGTCCGAGGGTTTCTACGCCGACCTCGTCGTGCCGTACCTCGGCCTCTCGACGGACAACAACGTGCGCGGCGACTCGAGCCTCGAGAAGCTCGCGAAACTGAAGCCCTCGTTCGCGCAGGACGGCACGCTGACCGCCGGAAATTCCACGCCCCTGACGGACGGCGCCGCAGCCGTGCTGCTCGCGACGGAGGACTGGGCGCGCGCGCGCGGGCTGCCGGTGCAGGCCTACCTGACGCACGGCAAAGCCGCGGCGGTGGACTTCGTCGGCGGCGAGGGACTCCTGATGGCGCCCGCCTACGCCGTGCCGCGCATGCTCGCGGACGCCGGGCTCACGCTCCAGGACTTCGACTTCTACGAGATCCACGAGGCCTTCGCGGCGCAGGTGCTGTGCACGCTGAAAGCCTGGGAATCGGAGAAGTTCTGCCGCGAGCGGCTCGGGCTCGACCGGCCGCTCGGAGCGATCGACCGGGCGAAGCTCAACGTCAAGGGCAGCAGCGTCGCGGTCGGCCACCCGTTCGCGGCGACCGGCGCGCGCATCGTCGCGACGCTAGCCAAGCTCCTCGAGGAGCGCGGGTCGGGCCGCGGGCTCATCTCCGTGTGCACCGCGGGCGGCATGGGCGTCACCGCGATCATGCAGAGGTAAAATGAGGCGATGAAACGCTACATCGGCCAACCGCGCGTCGAGGGGAAAGCGTCGCGGCAGGCGCACGCGGACCTGCCGCCCGGCACCTACGAGCGCGAGATGAGCAAGGAAGGCTTCTTCGGCCCGGCCTCCTTCTTCCATCACCGCCACCCGCCGACCGGCTGGTCGTCGTTCGAGGGCCCGCTCGCGCCCCACGCCTTCGACTTCACGAAGCTCGAGGCCGCGGGCGCGCACCCGTGGACGGCGCCGGACCTCCTGTACAACGCGCAGGTGCGGATCCGCTTCTGGCGCACGTCCGGGAAGATGGACGCGCTGGCGCGGAACGCCGACGGCGACGAGCTCCTGTTCGTGCACGCAGGGCGCGGCGACCTCTTTTGCGACTTCGGCCGCCTCGCGTTCGAGCCCGGCGACTACGTGGTGCTGCCGCGCGGCACGATGTGGCGGCTCGAGTGCGCAGAGCCCGCGGCGATCCTGCTGGTCGAGGCGACCAACGCCTCCTACATGCTGCCCGAGAAAGGGCTGGTCGGCGGGCACGCGATCTTCGACCCGGCGATGCTGGATGCGCCGCGCGTGGACGAGGCTTTCCTCGCGCAGCAGGACGAGAAGCCCTGGCGCGTCGCGGTCAAGCGCCGCGGCGCGGTCTCGACCGTCACCTTCCCGTACAACCCGCTGGACGCGATCGGCTGGCACGGCGACCTGTCTGCGTGCCGCATCAACGTGCGCGACATCCGCCCGCTGATGAGCCACCGCTACCACCTGCCGCCGTCGGCGCACACCACCTTCGTCGGCAACCGCTTCGTCGTCTGCACCTTCGTGCCGCGCCCGTTCGAGACCGACCCGGGCGCGATCAAGATCCCGTTCTTCCACAACAACGACGACTACGACGAGGTCATCTTCTACCACGCCGGCGACTTCTTCAGCCGCGACAACATCCATCCCGGCATGGCCACGCTGCACCCGAGCGGCTTCACGCACGGCCCGCACCCGAAGGCGCTCTCGCGCATGCTGGTGCAGGCGAAGCCCGCGACCGACGAGTACGCGGTGATGGTGGACACGCGCGACGCGCTCGAGATCGGCGAGGCGGCACGGCGCGTCGAGTGGGCCGGCTACGTCGACAGCTGGAAGGGCTCCGCAAGCAAATGAAACTCGCCTCGCTGCCCGGCGGCCGCGACGGAAAGCTCGCGGTCGTGAGCCGCGACCTCTCGCGCGCGATGCTGGCGCAGGGAGTCGCAGCGACGCTGCAGGACGCGCTCGACGACTGGCCGCGCAAGAAGCCTGCGCTCGAGGCGCTCGCGCGCGAACTCGAGGCCGGCCGAGCGACGGGCATGCCCTTCGACCCGGCCACGGCGCTCTCGCCGCTGCCGCGCGCCCACCACTGGGTCGACGGCAGCGCCTACGTCAACCACGTCGAGCTGGTGCGCAAGGCGCGCGGCGCGACCATGCCCGATTCGTTCTGGACCGACCCGCTCGTCTACCAGGGCGGCTCGGACGACTTCCTGCCGCCGCAGGCGGACGCGCCGTTCGCGAACGAGGACTGGGGCATCGACCTCGAGGGCGAGGTCGCCGTGGTCACCGACGACGTGCCGATGGGCACCGGTGCCGCGGCGGCGCACGAGCGCATCCAGCTCGTGATGCTGGTCAACGACTGGTCGCTGCGCAACCTCATTCCCGCGGAGCTCGCCAAGGGCTTCGGCTTCTACCAGTCGAAGCCCGCGACCGCGTTCTCGCCGGTCGCGGTGACGCCCGACGAGCTCGGCGACGCGTGGCGCGACGCGCGCGTCCACCTGCCGCTCGTCGTGCACGTGAACGGCCAGCCGTTCGGCCGCCCGGACGCCGGCACCGACATGACCTTCAGTTTCGCGCAGCTGATCGAGCACGCGGCGAAGACCCGGCGGCTCGGCGCGGGCAGCATCGTCGGCTCCGGCACGGTGTCGAACCGCGACCGGAGCACAGGCTCGACCTGCCTCGCGGAGCGGCGCATGCTTGAGACTTTGGACCAGGGCAAGCCGATGACGCCATTCCTCTCCTTTGGCGACCGCGTGCGCATCGAGATGTTCGACGCCGCCGGGCGCTCCATCTTCGGCGCGATCGACCAGCGCGTCGCGAGGGCGGCCTGATGCGCGCCCCGGACGCCGGCCGTCTCGTCGCCAGGACGGGCCTCGCCCTCGAGGACCCGTCGCTGCTCCGGCAGCAGTGCTACGTGAACGGCGCCTGGCTCGACGCAACGAGCGGCGCGACGCTGCCCGTCGAGAATCCCGCGACCGGCGCCGCGCTCGGCACGGTGCCCGCGCTCGGCGCCGCGGAGACCGAGAAGGCCGTCGCCGCGGCGCACGCGGCCTTCCCGGCCTGGTCCGCGAAGACCGCCAAGGAGCGGGCCATCCTGCTGCGCCGCTGGCACGACCTGATCCTCCAGAACGCCGCCGACCTCGCGCGGCTCATGACCGCCGAGCAGGGCAAGCCGCTCGCCGAGTCGAAAGGCGAGATCGCCTACGCCGCGTCGTTCGTCGAGTGGTTCGCGGAAGAAGCCAAGCGCGTCTACGGCGACGTGATCCCCGGCCACCAGGCCGACAAGCGCATCCTGGTGCTGCGCCAGCCCGTGGGCGTCGTCGCCGCGATCACGCCGTGGAACTTCCCGGCAGCGATGATCACGCGCAAGGTCGCGCCCGCGCTCGCAGCCGGCTGCACGGTCGTGTGCAAGCCCGCGACGCAGACCCCCTACTCCGCGCTCGCGCTCGCCGAGCTCGCGCACCGCGCGGGCATCCCGGCCGGCGTGCTCAACGTCGTCACCGGCCCCGCGCGCGAGATCGGCGGCGTCCTGACCGGCGACGCGCGCGTACGCAAGCTGTCCTTCACCGGCTCGACCGAGATCGGCAAGCTCCTGATGGCGCAGTGCTCGAAGACGATGAAGAAGGTGTCGCTCGAGCTCGGCGGCAACGCGCCGTTCATCGTGTTCGACGACGCCGACCTCGACGCCGCGGTCACCGGCGCGATCGCCTCCAAGTACCGCAACACCGGCCAGACCTGCGTGTGCGCGAACCGGCTGCTGGTGCAGAAGGGCGTGTACGAGGCCTTCACCGCGAAGCTGGTGACCGCCGTGCAGAAGCTGCGCGTCGGCGACGGCCTCGCCGGTGAGACTGAACAAGGCCCGCTGATCGACGCGGCCGCGCTGAAGAAGGTCGAGGAGCACATCGCGGACGCGACCACCAAGGGCGCGAAGATCGTGTCCGGCGGCCGGCGGCACGCGCTCGGCGGCACGTTCTTCGAGCCGACCGTGCTCACCGGCGTGACGCCGGCCATGGCGGTCGCCCGCGAGGAGACCTTCGGGCCGGTCGCTCCCCTGTTCAGTTTCAATACGGAACAGGAAGCCATCGCGATGGCGAACGACACGGAGTTCGGGCTCGCCGCGTACCTGTACACGCGCGACCTCGCGCGTTCCTGGCGGGTGTCGGAGGCGCTCGAGTACGGCATCGTCGGCCTCAACACCGGGCTCATCTCGACCGAAGTCGCGCCGTTCGGCGGCGTGAAGGAATCCGGCACGGGCCGCGAAGGCTCGAAGTACGGCCTGCTCGATTACACCGAGATCAAGTACGTCTGCGTCGGCGGCGTGAGCTGACCGGGGCTTGACGGCAGTCACAGCCGCGCCATGCGACGCATGACGCGGCTCACACTTATGCCGTCCCGAATGCCCATCCCGGGGAACGGGCTCCTATCATCGCGGCCGAACCAAGCGCGCTCCCCCGCGCGCATCCTCCCCCCACACAGGAACGTCATCATGAAACTTGCAAAAGCAGTGATCGGCGGCCTGGTGCTTGCGGCCGCCCCGCTTGCTGCCATGGCCGAGGGCATGAGCTATTCGTACGTCGAGGCCGACTACGTCGACATCGACGCCGACGGCGCGAGCGGCGACGGCTTTGGCCTGCGCGGCTCGGTCGGCTTCCTCGACAACCTGTTCGCGTTCGCCGACTACACGGACAGCTCGGTGGACGCCTTCGACCTGCAGACCATCGCCGTGGGCGTTGGCGGGCACTACCCGCTCGGCGAAAACTTCGACGCCACCGGCCGCATCGGCTACACGGAACTCGACGTGGACACCGCGTTCGGCAGCGGGAGCGACGACGGCTACCTGCTGAGCTTCGGGCTGCGCGGCCAGATTTCGCAGTTCGAGCTGGAAGGCAACGTCATCTATACCGACTACAGCGACCTCGGCGACGACACCGAGTTCGAGGTCGCGGGCCGCTGGAACTTCACGGAGATGTTCTCCGCCGGCCTCGGCTACCGCAGCGGCGACGACGTGGACACGTTCTTCGCCGGCGTGCGCCTGAGCTGGTAATCGCGCGCGACTGAAACGCGGCCGGGAGGTCTCCTCCCGGCCGCTTTTTTTCGCGCCCCGCCTGCGTACCGCGCGCGCGGGCCTTCGGGTATCGTGCCGCCATGCCCGCCTCGACCGGCGTCCTCGTCGTCAACCTCGGCACGCCGGACGCGCCGACTCCCGAGGCCGTGCGGCGCTTCCTGGCCGAGTTCCTCTCCGACCCGCGGGTCGTCGACCTGCCGCGCATCCCGTGGCAGGTCGTGCTGCGCACGGTCATCCTGCCGTTCCGCCCGAAGCGCAGCGCGGAGGCCTACCAGCAGGTCTGGACGCCTGCCGGCTCG
>Ga0157380_10000740_pt1 | contig 20395 bp, 19 predicted proteins | sample S35metaG_FD_119757 | JGI IMG/M metagenome (GOLD analysis project Ga0157380, IMG submission 119757) | Switchgrass rhizosphere microbial communities from Kellogg Biological Station, Michigan, USA - S3-5 metaG | ecosystem: Host-associated > Plants > Roots > Rhizosphere > Soil | place: USA...
GATCACGAGCTGGACCGCCTTGTGATACATCTGGGTCTCGGGATCGTCCGGGCCGGTCGGCGCACCTTCCATTGCCCAGCCGCCGTCCTCCGGCTCTTCGGTGACCGCCTGGATGTAATCGGGCGTGCCCTGCCCGCGCCAGTGATCGGCAACGGCACGAACCTCCTCATCCGAGACGAACGGCCCGTGGACGCGCGCGATCTGCTTGCCGCCAGGCATGTAGAGCATGTCGCCCTTGCCGAGCAGCTGCTCGGCGCCTTGTTCGCCGAGGATGGTGCGGCTGTCGATCTTGGAAGTGACCTGGAAGCTGATCCGGGTCGGCAAATTGGCCTTGATCACGCCAGTGATGACATCGACCGACGGCCGTTGCGTCGCCATGATGAGGTGGATGCCAGCCGCGCGTGCCTTTTGCGCAAGGCGCTGGATCAGGAACTCGACCTCCTTGCCGGCGGTCATCATCAGGTCGGCCAGCTCGTCGACGATCACGACGATCTGCGGCAGCACCTCGCATTCCAGCTTCTCTTCCTCGTAGATCGGCTGGCCGCTTTCAGCGTCATAGCCGGTCTGGACCCGGCGACCGAGCGTCTGGCCCTTGGCCTTGGCGGTGCGGACCTTGTCGTTGAAACTGGCGAGACTGCGGACGCCTACCGAGGCCATCATCCGGTAGCGATCTTCCATCTGCTCGACTGCCCATTTCAGCGCGCGGATCGCTTTCTGCGGCTCCGTAACGACGGGCGACAGCAGATGTGGAATATCGTCATAGATGCTGAGTTCGAGCATCTTGGGATCGATCATGATCATCCGGCACTGCTCCGGTGTCAGCCGATAGAGCAGCGACAGGATCATGCAATTGAGGCCAACCGATTTGCCCGATCCGGTCGTGCCGGCAACGAGCAGATGCGGCATCGGCGCCAGATCGGCGATCACCGGATCGCCGGCAATGTTCTTGCCAAGGATCAGCGGCAGGCCGGCGGCATGATCCTCATAGGCGTCGCTCGACACCAGCTCATGCAGAACGACCGATTCGCGCCTGGCGTTTGGTAGCTCGATGCCGATGACGGTCCGGCCGGGAATCGTCGCGACACGTGCCGACAGCGCGGACATATTCCGGGCAATGTCGTCGGCGAGCGCGATCACCCGGCTTGCCTTGATGCCCGAGGCTGGCTCCAGCTCGTACATTGTCACTACGGGGCCGGGGCGCACTTCGACGATCCGGCCCTTCACATGGAAATCGTCGAGCACCGATTCGAGCAGGCGGGCATTGCGCTCGAGCGCGGCCCGATCGATCGGGCCGGTGGAAGACGGCGGAGCGGCCTTGAGCAGATCAATCGGCGGCAGCGTGTAGGTGTCACGCAGGTCGAGCTTGGTCTGACGGTCGCGCGGCTGTCGCGGCGCTTCGCTCCTGGCGCGGGCGGGTTCGGCGATCACCGGGCGCGGCGCATCCTCCACCGGCTCCACGAGTGCACGCGGCTGGGCGCGCTTGGGCTTCGGTGTGATGACCGCGGGGCTATCCCGTCCCATCGGCGAAGCGGACCGGAACCAGTGCAGCAACCAGCTCCGCTCGGCCTCATCAAGCCGTAGTCCGTATATCCAGAGCGCGAGACCGCCGCCCGCGACCAGCAGTGCGATCAACGCACGAACAGGAAAGTCCCATACTGGCGAAGGCAGCAGGCCCACCGCCGACTGTGCGAGCGCGGAAACAGTCAGCCCGATCGCACCGCCCAACCCGGCAGGCAGACCAGCCATCGCACCTCCGCGGAACAGCGCAAGCGCGATACCGATCAGCGTCGCGGCAAGCATGACGAGCGCCAGGTCCCGTCCCCAACGTCCGGTGGGGGCGCCCCGCCAAAGCCGCAACGCGACCAATAGCGGGGATGCCAGCGCCAGCGCGATGGCCGGCCCAAACAGGCTCAGCAGCAGATCGGCCGTCCAGGCGCCGATGGGTCCCAGCAGGTTGCGGGCTGGCCCTTCAGCAGCCGTATTGAGTGAAGGATCGCCTGGATGATAGCTCGCCAGCGCGAAACCAATCACCAGCACGAGCGCCAGTACGCCCAGCGCCGCCGCCATGGCACCGCCACGTCGTGCCACGCCTTGCAGCCGTTCGCGCCAGCCTGGAATCGCCGCCGCCGGCATGCTGATCGTCACCATATCGAGTCCATTCGCGCTCAATCAGGGATTCGTCGCCATTGATCAGGCGAAAATAATCCTGGGCGCAAGAATCGCCGCTAACCGAGTCTGGGTCAAGAGTCAGAGACTTACGGCTTAAAAAGCCCAATAATTCCCGGAAAACCCGCTCCGATACGTTAACGTAACGGAAAACAGTGTCTCTTAAGAGCGGCACCATGAGCTATATGGAGCCGATAGGCACTCCGGATGGCATTGCCATCCGGCCGCGTGACCGCAAGTTCGATCGGACGCCGTTGGCCGCGCGCTGGTGGCTGGCCGGCGATCCGGTAGCGACGGCTTTCTATAATGCCATGTCGGCCAGTTTCCCCCTCGGCGAAGCCTTCTTCATAGATGTGCTCCGGCACTTCCGGGACAGCGCGGAGCCGAAGCTCGCCGCCGAGATCGATGCTTTCATCAAGCAGGAGGCAATCCATGCCCGTGAGCATAACGCGCTCAATCGGCGAGTGGTTATGGCCGGCTATGACATCAAACCGCTCGAAGCTCGCGTCGCGCGGCGGCTCGATATGCTTCGCCAGCGAGGCCCTCTGGTCGGGCTCGCGGCCACCATCGCGCTCGAGCATCTGACCGCCGTTTTCGGCAATGAGGTGCTTTCCAACCCACGACATCTGCGGGGGAGCGATCCGGAGATCGCCCGGTTGTGGCGCTGGCATTGCATAGAGGAAATCGAGCATAAGGGAGTCGCGTTCGACATGTGGCTGCATGCGACGCGTGACTGGAGCGGTTGGCGGCGCTGGTCGATGCGCGCCCGGCTGATGATCCCCATCACCCGCCGCTTTTTCCATGACCGGCTCTGCGCAACACTGGAACTGCTACGGCAGGATGGTTTCAGCAGGCGCCGCATCGCGATGGCGGTGCTGGCATTCATGTTGTTCCGGCCCGGGATGATGCGGAAGATGCTACAAGGCTGGTTCGCCTTTTTCAGGCCCGGCTTTCATCCCTGGGATCATGACGATCGCCATTTGATCGAAGACGCGGCACGGGCAGAGCCCATTCCTGCCACCCGCTGATCAAAACGCAGCTTCGCTGGTGACGCAGCCCCATGCGCCCGCTAGGTTCGGCGCATGGAACGTAACGATGTCATCATTCTCGGTGGGGGGTTGGTGGGCCTGACCCTGGCCATAGCACTTGATGCGCATGGTCTTTCATCAATCGTGATCGATCCGGCCGATCCGGCCGCCCAGCTTTCGGTTGGCTTCGATGGGCGAGCTTCGGCGATTGCCAGCGCCTCGTGGCGCATGCTCGAGGCAATTGGCGTCGGCGCGCTGATCAAGGATCAGGGTTGCGAGATCAGGCGGATCGAGGTGCGCGATGGCCTGTCGCCCGAATCGCTCAAATTCGACGCCGATGAAGACGACGACGCGCTCGGCATCATGTTCGAGAATCGTGCCGTTCGCGTCGCTTTGCGGGAACGTGCTTTGGCAGCCGCCAACCTTACCCTGCTCGCTCCTGCCCGGCCGATCGAGGTCGTGCGCGATGCACAGAGTGTCCGTGTCACCCTCGATGACGGGCGCGTTTGCACCGGCAGCCTGCTGATAGGCGCGGAAGGCCGCCGTTCCCCGACCCGCGAGGCGGCCGGCATCCGTATCGCCCAGTGGAAATATGATCATGTCGCGATGATCGCCTCGATCACTCATGAAAAACCGCACCGGAACATCGCCCACGAGATATTCTATCCCGCCGGGCCGTTCGCGCTGTTGCCGATGCTGCCGGGGAACCGCTGCTGCCTGGTCTGGTCGGTCCATGCGAACGATGCGCCCGCCTTCCTGGATCTGCCCGACCGTGCATGGCTCGCCGAGGTGCGGAAGCGGATGGGCGACATGCTCGGCGAGATTACCCTCGCGTCACCACGCTCGAGCTATCCCCTTGGTTTCCATCACACCGCGAAGATCACCGGCGAACGGCTGGCGCTGGTCGGCGATGCCGCGCATGGTATTCACCCGATTGCCGGACAGGGGCTCAATCTCGGACTGCGTGACGTCGCTGCGCTGACGGAAATCCTGGTGGAGGGCACCCGCCTCGGCCTTGATCCGGGTGATGCGCAGCTATTGGCGCGATACGAGCGCTGGCGCTCACTGGATTCGCTCATGGTGTCGGCTTCAACCGACGGCTTTACTCGCCTGTTCGGTATCCCCGGCCGCCCGGCACGCGCCCTCAGGCGATTTGGCATGAGGGCGGTAGAGCGGTTCAGTCCCCTCAAACGCTACTTCATGGCCGAGGCTCGCGGCGAGGCCGGGCATCTGCCCAGGCTGCTGCAGGGGCTGGAAGTTTAGGACGGGCCTTCATCGATCGGGATAGCCTGCTCGATCACCAGCACCGGTACACCATCCCGGATCGGATAGATCAGCCCGGCAGCGTCAGAGATCAGCCCTGTTCCTGAGGGGCTCAGGCGAAGCGGCTGCCGAGTGGCAGGGCAGACCAGAATGTCAATCAGGCTGGGCGACAGCTGCAATGCGCTCACTGCAAAGTGACCCGGTTGTCTCCCTCCCCCTGATCGCGGAAGAAGCGGAGCAATTGCACCATCAGGTCAGCCCGATCGACGAGTGTCGGCGCCTCCAGCAGCGCCTGCTTGGCAGCGACATCGAACGGCGCGACCTGGGCCGAGCCGTTGATCAGCATCTCGTCATCAAGCGTCAACAGCGCGTCCCAATCCAGCGCGATCCCACGTGCATCGGCGAAACGGCGCGCCTCGCTTTCGAAGTCGGCGCGCAGCACGAAGGGTAAGGTCTCGCCTGGATCATCCAGAAAACCCCCGAAATCGGCCTCGACCTGCCGGAACGGTGTCGTGGCATCGATCTCGGAGCGGATGCGAAAGCGCGCCACCCCTTCCAGCATAATATTATAGCGGCCGTCGTCCAGCGCCTCGACGCCAGCGATACGGCCGACGCAGCCGACTTCGTATAAATCCGGAACCAGCCCTTCGGTCCGTGGCTGGATCATCGCGATGCGGCGGTCGCGAGCGAGCGCGTCGCTGACCATGGCGCGATAGCGTGGTTCGAAAATGTGCAATGGGAGGTTGAGGCGGGGAAACAATAGCGCCCCCGGCAAGGGGAAAATCGAAAGCCGCTGGGTGACTTCGGTCGTCATGCGAACAATAGCGCCGAAAGGCGGCGGCGCTGGGCATTGACCCAGGGATCGGCCAGCCCGACCGCTTCGAACAGCTTGAGCAGCCGCTCGCGCGCCGCGCCTTCGTTCCAGTCGCGATCGCGGCCGATCATGGCGAGAAGCGTATCGGCCGCGCGGTCACGGTCACCTACCGCCATCAACCCCCCGGCAAGACGGAAACAGGCATCGAGATCTTCAGGATTTGCCTTCACCTGCGCCATCAGCCCCTGAAGATCGTCGACGGGCTGCGCCTCACGCGCCAGCGCCAGCGCCGCCTTGGCCTGCGCGATAGCCGGGTCCTTGGCAGCCTCACCCTCGACCGCATCGAGGATCGCCTGCGCCTCGTCACCCCTGTTGAGCTGGACGAGCGCGCGGGCGCGGCCGGCGATGATCGCAGGCGTATCGGGGGCCATGTCGAACAGCTGGTCAAAGATGGAAAGCGCGCGCGTGGCATCACCGGACGCCAGCACGTCTTCGCCCATCGCGATCAGCGGCGCGACATCCTGTTCCTTCTGCTGGTCCTCGCCCTGCACCGGAAGCTGGCTTAGGATCTGGTCGAGCGCTTTCTTGAGCTGGCTTTCGCTTCGCATCGGCGTGAGATCGGCGACGAGCTGACCCTGAAACATCGCGTAGACCGTCGGGATCGATTGCACGCGGAATTGCGCGGCAACCATCTTGTTGGCATCGACGTCGATCTTGACCAGCTTGACGCCGCGGCCAGCATAATCCTGCGCGACCTTGTCAAGCACTGGCCCAAGCTGTTTGCAGGGGCCGCACCATTCCGCCCAGAAATCAAGGATGATCAGGCTCGTCATCGACGGATCGACGACATCGCGCTTGAACGCCTCGATCGCGTTGCGTTCTGCCGCGCTCATCCCCAAAGTCGCCACCTGACTGTCTCCTGCGTTGTGGCGCTTATGTGGGGTTGAAGGGTGTGTTGCCAACCCCCTTAGGGTCAAGCCACAGTCTGGTCGGCCGGCGAAGGTTCGGCGCTCGCCACTCGCGGCGGCGTCGACGATCGTCTGGAGCAGACGACTCCGCCTCCCGCCGATACGACACCACCGCGAATTAGCCGCCCTTGGGCGAGGATGTGATCCTTGTGCGTCACTGGCACGATCACGCCCGATGCTCGTCCAAACCGCCATTCGCAGAAGACATGCTTGCCCGCCTTGATCGCCACTTGCCCCGGGACGAACAGCATGGTAGCAGCCGCCGCCTCACAGCGATGCGGGCTTTCGGCACGCATTCGCACGACGCCAGAGCGGGCGTAGCTCAGGGGTAGAGCACAACCTTGCCAAGGTTGGGGTCGAGGGTTCGAATCCCTTCGCCCGCTCCAGTTTTTCAAGTATTTAGGTCATCTTGTGCCGCTACCTAAGTGGGGTCAGGTAGCGTATAGGTAACGCAAGCGCCTGTGTTGCCATGTTCCGCCATGAGCACCGATTTGGCGACTCCCCACGATCCTGATAGCGTCAAGCCACCTCGGGGTATTGTCGTAACCGGGGCATCGCGATGCTCTCTTCATGGGAACATCGTGATGAGGATACTATCAAAGCGTCAGCTTAAGGAGCTTGTTCTGTACTCACCGCAGCACGTCGCACGATTGGAAGGGGCCGGGCAATTCCCCAAGCGGGTACACCTTGGCCCCAGCCGAGTGGGGTGGGTTGAGGCTGAAGTGCTCGAATGGCTCCAGAAACGGTTGGATCGTCGCGAAGCGCCTAGCCGACACTCCTTCTGAAGGAGCGGGTGGCCGGGATTGCAAGCCTGGCCACCCATTTCCTACAAAGCGTGACACATTCGGGCGGTGCGCTTAAAACGCCCCGTATGAATGGCTCGCCCTCCCCTCCTACGTCGGATGAATTGGCTAAGGCTTTGCCAAGAAGGCAATCGAACTGGAATTGCCAACACCTTGCGGGGCGATAGATGGATGAACTGTTGAAACCCGAAACACTTTCCTTGTTCCTGCTATTTACTGTACCGGGGCTCATTGCGCTCTATTTCCGTTCGCAATTCATGTCTGGGCGCTTGCCGCCGATCGCTGAAGGCTCGATCGCCTACATCACCGTGTCACTGGCCTACCACGCCATCGCCTTCCCAATTGCAAAGCCGCTATATCTGTCTGGTTCATTTTCAGGTTGGAACTGGCTTGGATGGATAGCCCTGATCTTCATCGGGCCAATGATTGTGGGCGTGCTGCTGGGACTGAACATCCGCAAGGGCTGGATGAAAAAGCTCGTCAGCAAATTCGGGATCAACACCATTCATCCCGTCAATTGCGCCTGGGACTGGCGCTTCGCCGAATGCGAAGAATGTTGGGTCCATGTCGTGCTGAAGGACGACACCAAATGGGCGGGTTATATGGGCACCAATTCATTCATGTCCTCCGATCCCACCGAACGCGACATATTCATCGAACATGTCTATCATGCGGGCGACGACGGCCAGCCATGGGAGGCGCGCGGCACGAGCGTATGGATCGCTCATGGTGAAATTCAGAGTTTAGAATTCATTCCCCGACAATGAGGAGCAAGACGATGTCGAAGGATAAGCCCAGCAGTACCTCGCAATCGAGCCCGCAGGTTGCCAACGATGGGCACCAGCCCGTGAACAAGGGTCATCAGCCGATCGCCGTCACGCCGCACAATCCGGGGCAGGCTGGCCATCAGCCCTCGACCGGACAAGGCGGCTCTGGTCCCGGCACGCCCCCGTCACAGGGCGGAAGTGGGAAAAAGTGATCGCCTCAGCCGAACTTCTCTCGCATCCGAGCATCGATCTGGAGGAGCGTTAAGCCGGATTCTGCGGGGCTACCGCTCTTGCGCTTTTGCACGTGTGGCCAGTCCTTCAGAGAAATCCAGTAGCCCCCTGCAGTAAGGCCGTCCTTTGTCGCCTGATCGGCATAGATACGATAGCCATTCTTGGGGCCGAGAATTTCGGCGTTCCATTCGGCCTTGCCGTCGCGAAGCCAGTAGCAATCCATCGCCTCGCCCCACTGGTGCCAGGAATAGCCCGGGATCGCGTTTGTGACCTGCGGACCATGTTTGGAGCCGACCGATTCGATGCAATGGGCAAGGAACTGCGCCCCGCGAGCCTTGAGGTCCGCGATCTTCTCTGCAACCTGCTGAACGCTCCGGCTTTGTCGCCAAAGCGCTCCTTGCTCGAATGGCGTCCGAATTCCGAAATACGGCACCATCTCGACCCCGCGAGAGGCGCAATTAGCCAACGTCTGGTCAAGCTGCGCCCGAAAACCGGGTTCCAGTCCGTCAAGCGAGATCGGCATCTATGGTCTCCATTGAAGGCCCATCAGGTTTTCGCCCGCAGGACGCAGAGTTGCAGATCGGGCTGCATGGCGTTGATCTTGGCGAGGTCATCCTCCGCACTGGTCACCGCTGCGCCGTTGAACGCCAAAGCCATCCTGGCGTTCAGTGCGGATGCCTGAGCCGGTGCCGCTTTCTCGGCATCGAGCTTCTCCTTGACCGTCTTCTGATATTGCGCCGCTATGCCTTCGGCGTCGGTCAAGCTGCCGACGTTCGACAATCGGGACATCAGGATGCGCTCGACGGAGAGCGCTGCGTTGCGGACAAGATAATAGAGCGCCAACTGATCGCCCTGCTGCTCGCGCACGAACTTGCCGCGCAAGTCCGTAGCCGGCGCATCCGCAAACGGTTTTACCCCGAGCGCGACCTGCTGGATGCACATCAATGCGCTATAGGCGCTGCCATAGATTTCGGCCTTGGTCTTGGGCGCGTAATAGGCCTTGCCGCCGCCCAGCAAGGCACCAGCGGCACCGCTGCCGAGCGTCACATTGGGGCCAGCACCGAAAGCCGTGGCGGTCACCGCGCCGAGTGCGGCAACGAAGGCAGGAACCTCGAAAAACTGGCGGCCATCCGCAGCAGAGCCCGCATATTTACGGTATTTGAGGATGAACGCATCCACGTCCGTGATCGCGTCCTGCAAAGTCGGGCTGGGATGCGTACTCAGGTCTACCTTGGGCGGTGCGAAACTCAACGGCGCGCAACCGACAGTTACGAAGCCAAGCCCACCCAGTGCAGCGATCAAGCGATAACGTTTCATGGCCGCCCCTATGGACCAAGCTGATTCGGGCGACCTTTTCTTTTGCTTATATGAACTTGAAAGATCGTGAGTCAATTCGTCGCTGAAACAAAATCAGACGCCGATATCGTGTTCCATCTAACATTAACATAAGAAGCATTTCGGAATTTCAGCGTGAGATTCCTGTATCCCCATAATGGGCCTAAATCTTTCCCCATACATAGAACAACATCACAATTCATAACTGAACATAAAAATCCAATATCCTGAATGACTTCAGTGCTTTCATATCAATATGTAACAATGAAATCGGGACAGGAGTCTCCTTTGAAGTGCGCTTGCCCCTTGACCTGAACGTATCGCCTACTGTTCTATCCGAATCGGGGAAATATTCTGGGGGGATGATGATGGACCTATTGTTCCAGCGGGAGCAGACATCGAACGGTATTCGGCGCGTCAAGTTCAAGCTGTGGGGAAAGGTCGAGCTGGACGCAGACGAGCAAGAAATGGTCGCACGATACCAGTTCGACGATGCCATTCTCATCGCGGTCCTCCAGCCACTGCTATTGCGCAACGCTATTCTCGTCGGCTTGATGGCGGACGGTCTCACCTTAGCGATCTTGAGCTCAATCGTGGGCACTGTTCAAGCCCTGCTTATTGCGATTCTTGTTGGGATCGGCGCAGGCTTCTGGTTCTATAATGAGAAGCGCGAGACGATCTATGTGCGCGACCTTATCCATGGCCGCCATTTTGCTTGCGACAGCGTGGTGGAGCTGGCGCGGAAGGAAGCCTGGCTCGAAACGGTCGTGAGCTATCTTCGGCAGGTGATGGAAAGCGCCAAGCACTGGGACGGCACCGAGCGGCACCGCATCGAAGCCCTTCCCAAGGACGAAGCTCGCCAGGTGATCCTGAAGGGCATCTGATGCCCCTGCACCTCTCGGCCCGGCTCCACGCTTTCACGCATGGGCTTTTCCGCCCGAGCGACGAAGCGGAGACCAGGGCGCTCTACGCGCGCGTGGAGGGACTCTTTGCGGAGCACGGTATTGCAGACGAGGAAGGCCACGAATTGCTTATGTTGCGGCTGGCGGAGGCCGCGTCCGACCATTTTGGCATGCCGGACGATCATGACCAGGCCATCGTCATCTGGCAGCTTGTCCGCCACCTCTTCGACTATGAAAAGCTGTTCCTGCTGCCTCAGCTGGACTGGTCCGAACGGCGCTCCGTCACCGAATATTGGGAGATCCGTGACTGGCTCAATCTCCAGCGGCGCATGGCGGAGAATTTCCAGGAGACCTGCAACCGCTTGTGCGGCACGCTGATCGCGCTGCTGGAGCCGCTCTACGCCCCCTGGCCCGCGCCGCTTGATGAGGCCGAGCCGGAGGATGGCATCACCGTGCCGACCGAGCTTCTCCGGAGTCTCGGCAATATTGGTGCGGTGACCGAAGGGATGCTCCGGCCGGTGCTGGCCGATACGGAAGAGGATACGCTCCTGCCGCGTCTCCGCGATCAGCTTGAGCGCAATCTCGTCGCTGCCTCGGGCGGCGACCCGACCGATCCGCGCGGCTTCAACCGGGCGCCGAAATATCCCGGTCAGTTCGATGCCAAGGATCCGGCCGCGCTTATCGCCGCCTATCTTGCAGGCACTCCGCTGGAGAAGCTGTTCCAGCAACGCCTGTCTTTCACCATTCCCACCGCGGCGCGCTTCGAGCATCAGCACATCGTCGCTGGCTCGGGCCACGGCAAGACCCAGACCCTGCAATATCTGATCGGCCAGGACTTGGAGGCGGTGGCGGAAGGCCGACGGACCGTGATCGTCCTCGACAGTCATGGCGACCTGATCCGTACTATTGCGAATCTGGCCGAATTCGCCCCAGGAGGGCCGCTCCACGAACGGGTGGTGATTATCGACCCGACCGACGTGGAATGGCCCGTCTCGCTCAATTTATTCGACGTAGGGATCGAACGGCTTCAGGGCTACGAACTGCTGGAGCGCGAGCGGCTCACCAATTCCATTCTCGAACTCTATGATTTCGTGCTGGGGACACTTCTTTCGGCCGAGATGACGCAGAAGCAGAATGTCATCTTCCGCTATGTCACCCGCCTCATGCTGCATATCCCGGACGCCACCATCCACACGCTCCGGGAACTGATGGAACCGGGCAGCCAGCACACATTCGCACCCCATATCGCCAAGCTCTCCGGCACCGCCCGGCACTTCTTCGAGACCGAGTTCGCTTCGAAGGAATTCGAGCAGACCAAGAAGCAGGTGCTCCGCCGGCTCTGGGGCATTCTCGAAAACCAGACCTTCGAGCGCATGTTCTCGCACCCGCGCTCCAAGCTCGATCTCTTCACCGAGATGAATGCTGGCAAGGTCATTCTCATCAACACGGCCAAGGATCTCTTGAAGGAGCAGGGCACAGAGATTTTCGGACGCTTCTTCATAGCCATGATCGCTCAGGCGGCGCAGGAACGCGCCACGCTGCCGTCCGAGCAGCGCCTGCCGACCATGGTCTATATCGATGAGGCGGCGGACTATTTCGACCGCAACATCGGGCTGATCCTGGCCCAGGCCCGCAAGATGAATGTCGGCATGGTGCTGGCGCACCAATATCTCGGGCAGCTCGATCCCAAGCTCCAGGAAGCCTTTGGGGCCAACACTGCGATCAAGTTCGCGGGCGGCGTATCGGCCAAGGATGCCCGCTCGCTCGCGCCCATGCTATATTGCGAACCCGGCTTCATCGAAGCACAGCCCAAGGGGCATTTCGCCGCGCATGTGCGCGGCGTGACGAAGACGGCCTTGCCGCTCGCCTTCCCCTTTGGCTCGCTGGAGGATCGGCCGGTGATGACCGCATCGGAGCGCGCGGCGCTCCGGCAACGTATGCGCGAGCGCTACGCCGTGCATTATTCAAAGCTCGGCCAGACTGAACGGTCCGAGGAAAACGAGCCGGTCGAACAGGCGAACGAAGCCGAACAGCCGCCCGATCCCGGTCACATCGATACCGAGGCGGGAAAGGCGTGGTAGTCGCAGATCGCGACAGCCACGACGCGCTCCAGCGCCGCAAGCGGCTAAGGCCGGTCTCGACGGGCAAGCGGGTGACACCGCAGGAGCGTGACCTGCTCTGGTTCGCCAAGCTGCACGAACATGGGCCGCTGCCGTCATCCTTCCTGCTGCAATACAGCCGGGATATGCGCCGGAGCGACAAGCGGGCGCGGGATCGGCTGACCGATCTTTTCAACGAAGAGAACACCTCCGATGGCGGACCGTATCTCGCCCGGCCCCCGCAGCAGTTCCGGACCCTCGACAGCCGCTACAATCAGCTTGTCTACGATCTGACGCCGGCGGCCAACCGGGCGCTCAGGAAAGCTGGTCTGTGGCCGGGAAGACCGGCCCGGTCTGGCCCTTGGTTGCACGGCCTGATGGTGAGCTGCATCACCGCCTCGATCGAACTGGCGACGCTTGGCCGCCCTGACCTGCGCTATATCCCGCAGTCGGAGATATTAGCACGGGCGGAGACGGAGCTGCGCTACCGCACCACGATAGCCGAGCCATTGAATGGTCGCGACAGGCAAACGGATTTGCTGCCGGACGCACTCTTCGGACTGGAGTATCAAACGGATCGCGGTCGCAGGTTTCGCTTTTTTCTGGTGGAGGCCGATCGCGGGACCGAACCGGCGACATCGGCCAACTTCAACCGCAAGAGCTTCCTACGCTGTTTGATGCAATATGAGCGGTATATCGGATGCACGGAATATCGCGACCATCTCAAGCTGACCGCGCCGATTCTGGTGTTGAATGTCGGCAGTGACGCCGCACGGATCGCGCGCATGATCGCACTGGCGACGCAGGAATATCCGCAAGGCAATGCCTATATGCTGTTTCAGACCTGGGCCGATTTCGGTCCGGTGTTCCGTCCGCCCCAGCCTGGCCCATTTCTGCTGGACGGCATCTGGGAACGTGCGGGCCTCTCCGCGTTTCGTCTCGACATGCCCTGATTCGAGCACTTGCTGGTTTTCATATGCTGCGCGGCTGGCCTCGCGACGAGTCCGCATAGTAGGTCGCTGCGAGCGCCGCCGCATCGAACAGCGACTGGCGTGGATTTTCGCTCATCCAGATTTTCCGTAACGGCGGCAGCCGGTGGCTCAGCGCGGGAATTTCCCGCGCAATGGCCTGAGCGATCTCATATTTCGTTCTGGCCCCGACCGTCGCGAAAGCGCTGCGGATCATGGGCCGATCGACTTTGCGAACCTCCATATGATTGGCTGCCGCCAAATGAGCGAGGGCCAAGGCGAGCGCCCGGATACGCGGCGATCGTCGTACACCCTTGGACGTGCAGTCTTCGAGGACCAGAGTATTCGGCTGGTAGCGTTCAATGAGCTCACGCACCCCCTCCAACGTGCGTGCATTCTTGGCGGGGCCTTCCGAAAATGACAGGCCCCAATCGAAGGGCGCGAGCGGGCCTTCAAAAAGCACGAATGCAAAACCACGAGCCATGGGTGCGACAGCCAGCACGAGATCAGGATAGGTTTTTCTTGGCATAGGATTTGTTTGATTTGGTTCGGTTTACGGCGCGGTTGAGTACCTCCTCCAGAAACGCCTTCTTGCGCATCGCTCCCGCACTCTGGTTGTCTTCAAGCCGCTGATGGAGACGATAGGCGTTGCGGATGACCAGCTCCTCGACTTCATCGTAGAGGCGTGGGAATATCCGCCGTGCCGGGCATCCGAAGAGTATTTTGGAAGCGACCAGTACGCGCATGCTGGGCGGACGCACGTCGCGCTCAATACGCGAAAGCTGTTTGGGACAGCGGCAGCCGAGCAATTCGGCCAGCTCCCGTTGGGTAAGACCCCACGCCCTGCGTTCCCGGCGCAGGTAGTTCGACATGGTTTGTTGGACCATATGATTTTATTTTCGGCACGACGCTTAGGTGGTCGCGCTCGTACTTCCATTTTCGTCGAACATTCTCCTCCGACCCAGACGCAGGAAGGTGCCCTGGCGGACACATTCGGGGACGTGGGGACATGGGGATGTCGCGATCAGACCAATTTGTGCGGGGTGACGCCGTAGCGGGCGCATAACACATCAGCCTTGGCCTTCTCTCCGATGGGCACCACGTAAGTGCCGTGCGTTTTGTAACTCGCGAGATGCAGCCGGGTGCGGAGCAGGCTTCCGATATAGCGGGCGGTGATCGGGCGCTCATATTCCGTTCCGAAGCGTGTCGCGAACGAACTGACGATCTCGGCGAGCGGCACGACTTTCCGCGTAGGGTCCGCCAGTGCTTCGCTCAATACCTCCAAAAGATGTGCCTCGGGCGTTGCAGCACGTTCGCCTTGAAGATTTTGGTCAAGTGTTCGCGCCGCCGCAGCAATATCGGCGCGTACAGCGTCGTCATCGATGATGGAGAGGAGCGGCACCAAGATTTGATTGAGGCGCGAGGATAGTGCCGGATCGACCAGACTATCGTTGATCCCGATCGATCCCACGGTTCGGAAACGGTACATGAGGAGCTTGCTGCGCAGCGTCTGGGCTTCCGCCCGCTGGATATCAGGCAGGTTGATCGGGATGTCCGAGCGCATCGGCCGTTGGCCCATCTCTTCCGTAATGAAACGGCTTTCCAAGGCCCGATCTTCGAAGGCATGGCGCATGGCAACGATCTTCGGTCCGAAGACCATGAAGGCTTGGGGGTCGAATTCCCGCTTGGCGGATATGGCGGTGCGCAGCACGGGAAAGCCGCGAACGTTGCCGTTGTTGAAGATTTTCACCAGTTCCGCCTTTTCGTCGGAGAAGCGAAAATCGGCCTCGTCGAAAACGAACGTGCCCCGAAAGGTATCGAGCGTGTGGAAGATAGGCGACACCGTGGCCGCGCCGCTCGCCAGAAATGCCTTGTAGCAGAGCGAGCCGATGACGATGAGCGCGCGGGTCTTGCCGCTCCCCGGTTCGCCGCGGAGGCGGAGATATGGCAGTTCGTTGAAAGCGTCATAGACCCAGGTCAGCAGAATATAGTGGGTAGCGATTCCGAAAAACGCTGGCGATAGATCGACGTAGCGCCGCAAATAGGTCTCGATCTCACCGATCAGGTCGACCGTCGTGCCATAGCCTTCCGGCTGAGCGGGAAGCAGCACCGCCGCATGGCGGATCAGATTGTTCTGCGCCGCGATGGGCATCAACCGTTCGCCGGACGGCAGATCGATCGAGTCGTGAAGCGTCACCGCGCCATCCTGGTAGGCAGCGAAGCGCGTCCGTTCCGTGGCGGGCTCATAGATGAGTTCAGCAAGTGCGCCATCGGGCAACTTTGCCGCCGCCGTTCGTAGGGTTGGAAGGTTTTTGGAAGAGTTCATATGACCAGCCTAACGCTGGCTCGGCGCCCGTCGTAGACGTCGGAAAGCGGTCAGCACGGCAACTAACAACGTCTATGGACGGTCAGCACGCGGCCTTATCCTGGATGCCTATGCCAACCGAACCCCACCCTGACATTTCGCCGCTCGTCCAATACTGGTTTCCGGATTGGAACGCCGAAGAACAGCGAGCCGCTACCAAGGAGATTCAGCCCTTCCTGAAACTTCTGCTCGCCTCGTTCGAAGCGTGTGATCAAGCCGGCTTGCTGGACGATTCGCCTGATTCTGCGAGTCGTGCTACTTTGGGACTCGACTAACCGCCTCGCATATGAAGAAAACGGTCTACGCGTATATTCGCGTCAGTACGGTCAAGCAGGGCACCCACGGATCTTCCCTACAGGAACAGCAAGCGGCGATCCGCCACTATGCGGTGCAGCACGAACTCGATATCGTCGAGTGGTTCGAGGAACAACAGACGGCTGCAAAAGGCGGGCGTCCCATCTTCAACCGTATGTTCAAACTCCTCAACCATGGGAAGGCGAGCGGGGTCGTCATCCATAAGATCGACCGGAGCGCCCGCAATCTCAAAGACTGGGCTGATCTTGGCGGTCTCATCGATCGCGGTGTTGAGGTCCATTTCGCGCATGAGAGCCTCGATCTCAAATCGCGCGGCGGACGGTTGGCCGCCGATATTCAGGCCGTTGTCGCCGCTGACTTCATTCGCAATCATCGTGACGAAGTGCGCAAAGGGATGCGGGGCCGGTTCCGGCAAGGCCTTTATCCGCTCCGTGCACCGCTGGGCTATCTTGATTGCGGCAAAGGACAACCAAAGGCTCTCGATCCCGAAATGGCACCGCTGGTAAAGCGGACTTTCGAATTATACGCGACCGGCAGCTATAGCCTCTATCAGCTCGGCCAAACGGCTTACGCCTTCGGGCTACGCAACCGCGTCGGCAATCGGGTGACCCGTAACGGCCTATCCACGCTGCTTAACAACGAATTCTATATGGGCATCATGCGCCTGAAACATTCCGGCGAGCGCTTTCCCGGCATCCATCCCCCGCTGGTTTCATCCGAACTGTTTGAATGCGTCCAAAACATACTCAACGGCCGCACGCCGCACCGGAACATCAAGCACGAATTCCTTTTCCGCCGTCTCCTGAAATGTCAGTCTTGTGGGTATAACCTGAGGGGGGAACTCAAAGGTCAGCTGACTTATTACCGCTGTCACAATCGCTCCTGTCCCACCACCTGCGTTCGGGAAGATGTGATAATGGATCAGGCCGAGCACGCGCTTATCCGGCTCCAATCGAAGCTTGGCAACGGCGATGCCCTGGCTGGTGAGTTGCAGAAGCTTATGGCCAAGCGCCAGAGATGTCTCGCAGATCATATTCGCGCGGCTCAACTGCGCTTGGGAAATGTGGAAAGGCGACTGGCCCGGCTAACGGACGGCTATCTGGAAGAAGTTATCGACCGTGCCACCTACTTGGATCGCCAACAGCATCTCCTGCAGGAGCGAACTGCCGCTCAAGAAGCTCTGGATGCTTACGCGGTCGATATCGATCCATTGGCGGACAAGGTGAAGCGCTTCATCCACCTCCTTTCAGAACTCCAGAGCGTCGAAAAATCATTGCCTTATATACGCGTTCGCGACTTGCTTCAGGCGACAGCGTCGAAGATTTCCGTGGATAGGAAAAACCTGCTTATAGATTGGAAAAACGCGTTTCGATCAATCTTGAGCTTTGATAGATCGCATGAATGTAGACATTACCGTGACACGGGTCGAAGATCTGTAAATATTCGAGATCGGTACCCCAGCGATCATAGTAAAAATATGCTTGCAGTTCAGTTGATTGAAATCTTGGAAAAATAAACTTTTAGAACTTCGATATCCTACTATATACTGATCTGCGTAATGTCATACTCGATCAGATGTAATAATTCCTTCTCGTCAATTATCTTTACATGATCCAAGCCAGTTATGGATGCCACCTGAGCTACGTTATTCGTTGAGCCAGCTTCCACATATGCAAAAACAGGTGTCGTGATAGCCCAAGTCAATATATGAGCTGCCCAAGCGATATCGAAATTCTTACACGGAAACCAAAGAATTAGAAGGCGAGCGTCCTTGAATGCCCCATCATATTCGGGGTCGAGCGAACTGTGCGGTGTATCAAGTGCCGTAATACCGCTGAACGAGATCGAATCGAAGCCCTTGGAGAGCAATAATTCACGAACTCGCCGGGCTCGACCAGGCTCAGCGGTCGGTTCACAAAAAATGACCTTTGGGAGCGTTACATTGCCTTCGCCCACGTGCGTGCTCCCGCTTGTAACTGAAGACCTGAACTTGAACGAATCAGGTCCATATGGTCGATCCGGGATTGCACTAGCCTCTGAGTTCCGATGTCACGACGGTGAAATACCGGACCTTCGATGCTAGACGCCGCACGCTCAGCGATTTGCTCGGCTTCCTCAAGGGTCGTACCAATACCGACCAAACCGATGGCGCGCGATCCGGTCAGCATTAGGTTGCCGTTCTCATCCTCCTGGACAGCACCTTGGTAGATCCGCAACGAGATATCATCGGAAACCGGTACGACGATTGGCTGGTAGCTGATTGGACGGTCAGGATAGCCTTCCGGGACTACATATTTGCACACTGTGGCCTTATGCGCGAATCGGACATCGATCTGGTCTAGTGTCCCCTCGATGATCGCCTCGCAAATATCGACGAAGTCGGTTTCCAGTAGTGGTAGAATGTTCAATGCTTCGGGGTCGCCGAACCGTGCGTTATACTCGATGACACGAAGTCCCTGGCGTGTCAGCATGAAGCCGCCGTACAATATTCCTTTGTATGGATGGCCGGTTTCACGAAACAGGGCGTGTGCCACCGCGCGATTAATGCGGCTAGCTTGGGCAATGTCATCGCTGGTTAGAAAAGGTAGCAGGTGGTTCTCGCAAGTATAGGAGCCCATGCCTCCGGTATTTGGTCCCGCATCGCCGTCCAGCAGCCGTTTATGGTCCTGGACGGGAATGGTATCAACTACAGTGTGACCGTCGCAAAATGACTGAAAGCTAAATTCTTCACCATCAAGCTTTTCTTCAACAATCACGAGGCCGCCCGCAGCAAAGATTTCTTCGCAATAGGCGTGAGCCTCTTCAATCGAATGCAAATGGTCACCCGAGACCCGCACGCCCTTGCCGCCCGTTAAACCATCCGGCTTGACGGCGAATTCACCGAGCTTGATCAGATAGTCGCGCAAGCCGCGCGTATCGTGGAATATGCAGTGTTCTGGATTGCCGCCGATGCCATAGCGCGCGATGAGATCGCGTGTGAATGACTTGCTGCTCTCGATACGTGCCAGCTGTTGAATTGGCCCGACAGAGGGGATGCCGATTTCCGCCAGTGCGTCGACGACCCCAGCTGCGAGGGGCTCTTCAGGTCCGATGACCGCAAAATCTGGTTTCACGCGCAGTGCATACGCCACCACTGTAGCGGGATCCGCGCTGTCACCAAGATCAACTTTGGTTGCGTGTGACGACAACCCAGGATTGCCGACTTCTGACAAGATGTAGAGGCTGTCGAGTCGAGAACTGGCCCACAAGGCAGCGGCCATGGCATCAAGCCGTCCTGACTTTCCCAACAACAGAATTTTTACGTGTTTTTTCATAATGATCCTACATCAGAATAGCACGAATTAATAAGAAAGACCATTTTTAGCATCTCGAAAGGGAGACACTCTTCCTGATGATCGAAGGCGATGGAAAAAGGAATATATGGGGCATCTTTAGCCGAGCGGGCCTGATGGGCCACAGAAGCCAAATGCGCGAGGTGCATCAACCTATTGACCTCGCCGTAAAGCAAGACGCGGTTGCACGTCGGTCGGTTCCGCTTTCACATAAATGTCGATCGCCCGCCGGATAACCTGTGAGACAGAGCCCTGCTCCTGCGCAGCAATATCTTCCAGCCGAACATAGTTGGATTCAGGGACACTAACTGTGATGCGTTTCATTGGTCTTCCATTTTTCGGCCTACGGGCCTTCTTTGGCGATTGGGCCATCCTCAGCCTCAATTTTGAATGATGCAATATGCATCACTCTACATCATTATGATTCACATTCAACCGAAATGGATTCGCGTGCGGGGTCCAAGGCCCGAGCAGAGCCAAAAGATCAAGTAAATTGAATGAGAGGTGGGAAAAAATCAGCTTTTGTATCTAACACGCCTCGCCCTTCGGCCCGACCCCGCTCTATTCCACTAGGCGGCTGATCGCCGCCAAGTTCCACCGAGCCGCCGGCCTGACCGCCGTCTCGTCCCATTTGGGCGACGATCGGCTGGCGCTGATCCGGACCTGTCGATCCGGAATATGGCCACCGCGCAGATCTGCGCGGTGGGTTGTCTTTGGTAGGCTCCGAAGGCGCGGGATGGGCGGCGCTTCCTGCTAGGCCCGTCGCGGCAGGCCGCAACTCGCAAGCGAGTCCTCCTCTTCGTTCCGGTCCTGCGGATGCAGCCTGCCTCATTCGCCGGGCCTCTCCGGTCGCTTCTCGCCGCCCACCCCGCTTTCCGGGCCGGTTGCGGTGATTTGAAGCGATTGGAGAAACCGTCATGATACTCATACCATTCGATATCCGAACCCGGCTGTTGGCAAACAGCAAGGGACCGGAGGCCGACCATGTGCCGGTCGTCAAGCTGTTCAACCCGGTGGGAGCCGCCACGTGGTTAATCAC
>Ga0157380_10000741_pt1 | contig 20370 bp, 16 predicted proteins | sample S35metaG_FD_119757 | JGI IMG/M metagenome (GOLD analysis project Ga0157380, IMG submission 119757) | Switchgrass rhizosphere microbial communities from Kellogg Biological Station, Michigan, USA - S3-5 metaG | ecosystem: Host-associated > Plants > Roots > Rhizosphere > Soil | place: USA...
GGTATGTTGCGGACAGGCCAGTTGGTGTCGATGATCTTGTTCTCGTACATCACCTTGATCATCTGCCTGGTGAAGACGTCGCTACCGCCGCCGACAGCGTTGTGTGTGATGACTTCGACGGGGCCGGACTTGCCTCCGCCGCCGCCGCCCCCGCCACCGCAGGCCGCGAGAGCGACAAGTGCGATGGCAGCCAGCACGACGGTGAGCAGTTGCCTGATTCGGACCATGATCCGATTCCTTCCTTGGTTGGACCAGAAGCGTTTTCGCGTTATGCGTCGATTTCGACGACCTGCTCACGCACCTTGCGTGCCCGGCGCCCGAACGTCAGCAAGCCGAACAGCAGAACCGCCACGCCGATGAGGACAGCCGAGATAGGCCGCTGCAGATAGATGATCGGGCTGTTGTCACTCAGCAGCAGCGACTGCCGAATGGAGTTCTCCGCGATCGGCCCGAGCACAAAAGCCAAAACCAAAGGTGCGGGCGGGATGTCGAGCTTGCGCATGACATAACCGAGTAGTCCGAACACCACCAGCAGGCCCACGTCGAACAGCGAGAAGTTCACGCTGTACACACCGACGACAGAGATCAACAGGATCGCCGGGTACAGCACCTTGTATGGCGTGTTCAACAGCTTGGCGAAGAACGGAACCATCGGCAGGTTCATGATGAGCAGGGCGACGTTGCCCAGGTACATGCTGGCGATGATGGGCCACACCACGTCGGCGTGTTCGTGGAAAAGCAGCGGCCCCGGGTTGAGCCCGTACAGCACGAGCGCGCCGAGAAGTACTGCGCCCGTGCCGGATCCGGGGATGCCCATGGTCAGCAGCGGCACCATCGCGCCACCGGTCTCCGAGTTGTTCGCCGCCTCGGGCGCAGCCACACCCTCGATCGAGCCATGGCCGAACTCTTCGGGAGTCTTCGATGTCTTCTTCGCGATGATGTAGGAGACGAACGAGGCGACCGTCGAACCCGCGCCAGGCAGGATGCCGATGATGAAGCCAACGACGCCGCCTTGCAGCATCGCCGGGGTGGACTTCTTGATGTCTGCTTTCGACGGCAGCAGTTCGCGGAGCTTCTTGGGCACCTCGAAAAGCTTCTTCTCGGTTTTGTCTTCGATGATCACCAGGACCTCGCCGATGGCGAAGATGCCGACGGACAGCGCGATGAACTCGATTCCGCCTGCGAGTTCGATCTGGCCGCCGGTGAAGCGCTGCTCACCCGAGAACAGGTCGGTGCCGATGGTGGCCAGGAACAACCCGATGAACATCGAGATGAAGCCCTTGAGCATCGAGTCACCCGCGAGCATGATCACCAGCAGCAGGGCGAACACCATCAGCGCGGAGTACTCGGGTGGCCCGAAGTTGACCGCGACGTCGGCGGCCACCGGCGCGAGGAAGGTCAGCCCGATGACGCCGAGGGTGCCTGCCACGAACGACCCGATGGCCGCGATGCCGAGCGCCTGACCGGCACGACCCTTTTTGGCCATCTCGTAGCCGTCGATACAGGTGACGACGGAAGAGGATTCGCCGGGAATGTTGAGCAGGATCGACGTCGTCGACCCGCCGTACTTCGCGCCGTAGTAGATGCCGGCCATCATGATCAGGCCGGTGGCCGGGTTGAAGCCGGTGGCGAGCGGCAGCAGGATCGAGATCGTCGCCGGCGGACCGAGACCGGGCAGGATGCCGACGAGTGTGCCCAGGAGGCAGCCGACGATGAGCCACAAGAGGTTGGTCGGCGTGATCGCCGACTCGAGTCCGTGAAGGAGCCCTTCGAACGCGTTCACCGGCGGGCTCCCGTCCCGCCGAATTCACCAAAGTCGTTCAGTACCACAGGGTTCCTCCCGGGAGTCGCACCTCGAGCAGGGTGTCGAAAAGCAAGTACATGGCCGGAGGGACCAGCAGCAGCGTGACGATCAGCGGGATGGAGCGGATCCGCTCGATCACCATCACAAGCAGCACGAGGACCTCACCGGCGACCAGGAATCCGAGTGGCTCGATCAGGACCGCGGAGACGACGAGCGCGAGCCACACCAACAGAGCCCTGCCCATTTGGCGCGGCTCCAGCGACAGCGTGGGCGCATCACCGTGGCGCGCTTTGGCGCCGAACAACCACACCGCCGCCAGCGCCAGGCCGAGGGCGATCAGGCAGCTGGTCAGCAGGACGGGCAGGTAGCCCGGGCCCGGCTCGTTGTTCGGGCCGCGGAACTCCAACTCGGTTCGGCTCTTGTACAGCAACCACGCACCGACGGCGGCGATCACCAGCCCGAGAACGACATGGACTCGCCGCGTCAGGCGGGCGTCGCGCTTGTCGTCGTGGTTGTCGTCAGCATCAGCCGGCGGCGGCTCAGCTTTCGGCGCAGCGGCGACGTCCGGGTCGGGGGGCCGAGCGATGTCTTGCTCCATGCAGACCTCTTATTGGGAATGTCTTCAAGATGGAAACATCTTCTGCTATGAGAAAACCTAAGAGGGTGGCACCGATGTGTCAAGCATCACTTTTGCAGCGCCACGCGGAGATGTCGCGCGGGCAAAACACCGACCGGGCACGCACGGTAACATTCTTCTATGCAGAAGACGCGACCGGAGAGCGAAACCGGGCCTGCCTATCCGATCGCCTCGGTCAACAACGCGCTGCTCTTGCTGTTGTTGTTCCGTGAACAGCCCAGGGTCAGGCTGACCGATGCATGCAAGTACCTCGGCGTGGCGCACTCGACCGCGCACCGGTTGCTTGCCATGCTCGCTCACCACGGCTTCGTCCAGCAGGAACCGGTCACGCGCGCCTACATCGCAGGCCCCGCGCTCGTCGAGGTCGGATTGGCCGTGGTCGGCTCGCTGAACGTGCGGGAGCAGGCCCGGCCCGCGATGGAGGAACTGGCCGCCGAGACCGGCGAGACCGTCCATCTCGGCGCGCTGGAAGGCAATCAGGTCCGCTATGTCGACGGGCTCGAATCCGAACGCGCCCTTCGTGTGGTCGCACGGACGGGAACGTTGGCTCCCGCGCACTGCACCTCGCTAGGCAAAGCCCTGCTCGCACAGATGACTGATGAGCAGGTCTGCAGGCTGTATCCGACGTCGGCCGAACCGTTCCCGGCGCGCACCGATCGGTCCATCACGACCCAGGCGAGACTGTTGAAGGAAGTAGGCAAGGCCAGAGCGCGGGGTTATGCGGTCAACTCGGGCGAGACCGAGGAGGACGTGGGTTCGGTGGCCGTCGCCTTCCGCGACTTCGCGGGACGGCCCGCCGCCATCGCGGTGGCCGCGCCGACGAGCCGCCTCAACCCGCAACGCATTTCGCGCATCGGCGAGTTGATGATCGAGACGATCTCCCGAACGCCGATGTCGCCAGGCGCCGCTCAGGCACCCGCGGACTGAGCACCTCGACGCGCACTGAAAAGGCCAGAGGCCGCGGTCGCGAACATGACGACGGCCAGCAGTACAAAGGCCGCCTCGACTCCCAACACGCCTGATACCGCGCCGGCCACCGCGAGAATGAACGCCTGACCCACCCGATTGGTCGCGACCCGCAGGCCCAGCGCCGAGCCCCTGCTGGTGTCGTCGACGAGGTTGACGACCCAGTCCATGGTGGTGCTCTGCGACAGGCCGAGCGCGAAGCCGAGCACGGACATCGCGACCATCATCGGCGCGACGTCACTGCTCACCGCGAGGACGAGCAGGCACGACGCCGCAACGGCCGTCGCGACCACTGTCAACCGCACGCTCGAGATCCGGCGGACGAAGAACGGCGTCGCGGCCCGCGCAAGCAGGGCGCCGCTCGAGCTGATGCCAAGCAGGATGCCGACCTGAGAGGACGTGAGCCCGACGGCCACGCCGAGCAACGGCACGTACACCAGGAGCAGGTCGACGCCGCTCTTCGCGGAGAAGCTGGTCATCAGCGCCGCAGTCATCCCTTTTCTGCGCAGTAGACCCCACACCCGTTCGGCCTTGCCCTCGCGCACCGTCGACGGCTGCATGCGCGTGCGCAGCGCGACAGCGGCGGCGGGTAAACCCGCGACGAAGAGCCACGCGGCGATCAGCAGGGCCGAGGAGGTCGATGGGACGCTGGGCTGTTCGGTGTGGCCGATGATGACGCCGCCGACGACAGGTCCGATGATCTGGCCGAGTGCCGAGACGGTGGTGAGTGTGCCGAACCTGCCGATGCGCGCGATCGAACTGTCCGCTTGGGCCATGATGCTCTGCCCGCCGATCGTCGCTGACGTGTGGCCGATGCCGAGCGCGGTCGTCGCGGCCGCGATGGCCCAGATCTGCTCTGCGACAACGAGAGCGAACGACGCTGCGGCCCCGACAGCGAGACCGAACGCAAACAGGATCGCGGGGTGGTGCCGCTCGGTCCACCGGCCGAAACCGACCGCGAGCACGATCGGCGGAACGGCGAAGCATGCTGCCGTTAAACCGACGGTGGCGGCGTCGGCACCGAGGGCGAGGAGCCGGTACGTCGACACCGGCCTGGCCAAGGTGACCGCGACCTGAAGCAGGAAGATGCCTACGACCGTGCCGACGAGCCACAGCGGCGGAAGCGAGCGGACCTTTCCGGTCAGAACTTCCAGCCACGCTCCGGCGTGGCGACGTCGACCTCGACACCGTCGGGATCACGGAACTTGAAGAACCGCGGCGGGTCTGCCGCCTCGGCGCCGTACACCTCTATTCCGCGGTCCTTCAGCGCGCGCACCACGGCACCGGTGTCCTCGATCGTCACGCCGATGTGGTTAGGGCCCATGGCGCCGTACGTCCAGTCGGACCGTTCGATTTCCGGGTTGGGCTGCAGCAGCGAGTAGTTCACCTCGCCATCACTGAGATCGAGTGCCTTGCCTGGGTAGTGACCGGGGGTTCGGGCGTCTCCCAGACGCTTGAAGCCCAGGACGTTCTCGTAGAACTCGGCGGTTCGATCGAGGTCCTGGACAACGATTCCAAGGTGTCTGATGCGCACTGCTATCTCCCTGTTCTGCTGGTGAGTGACCATCTTCCGTACTGAGGAAAGTGTTTCTGCAAATCAGACTCTAGGCCCGCCTGGCGGTCCTAGTCAATGGATACAACGCCCAGCTCAGCTGTCCGCGAGTTCGCGTGGCACCACGAAAACGTCGACGAGCGCACCGTTGCGCCACACCGTCATCTCGATGCGCCGGGCAATCGCGTCCTCGACCATCAGCTTCTGTATAGCGGTCGCGGTGACGATGTTGTGGCCGTCGACGCTGATCACGATGTCGCCGCGGCGCAGGCCCGCCTCGGCCGCGGGACTGTCCTTCACGACGCTCGCGATCTGCAGCCCGGTCGCGGTGCCCAACCGCACGGCGAGCGGCGGAGCGACCGGGATGCGCGCGCCCGCGATGCCCAGCCAGGCGCGACGCACCCGGCCCGTGTTCATCAGCGACGCGATGATTCTGTGCGTCGACTCGTTGATCGGAACGGCAAGCCCGAGGCCGACTCCCGCGACCGCAGTGCTGACGCCGACCATCCGGCCTCGCCCGTCGGCGAGTGTGCCGCCGCTGTTTCCGGGATTCAGTGCGGCGTCGGTCTGGATCACCTCGTCGACCACCCTGCCCGATTTCGTCGGCAACGAGCGGCCCAGCCCGGACACGATGCCTGCGGTGACGCTGCCCGCGAGGCCGAGCGGATTGCCGACTGCCACCACGAGCTGGCCCACCCGCAGGTCCTCGGCGCGGCCCATCGCGACCGGCGCAGGCACCGCGTCGCGCGCCTTGAGGACCGCCAGGTCGGACAGCACGTCGCGGCCGACGACGTCGACCTTCACACTGGTGCCGTCGGTGAACACCGCTTCGGCTTCATCGGCGCCGGCCACGACGTGAGCACTGGTCAGCAGGTAGCCGTCGGGGGTGATGACGCTGGCGCTGCCACTCCCGTCGCCGCGCGAGGTGCGCACGGTGAGGCTGGCGACGCTGGGCAGCACCGCGCTGGCCACCCTGGTCACCACGGTGGAGTACGCGTCCAGCGCTTCCTCGTCGTCGGGCGAACGTTCTTCGGCCATGACCTCATTAGCGCCTTCATGGCCGCGGCTATGCCGGGATTCGCCACCGGCAGAACTCAGGAGCCGCGCTCAAAAACCGTCCTGCCTGCGACGACGGTGGCGGTCACCATGTGGGAGTCGAGTTCGTCGAGCACCTCTGCAGGCGGCGCCGCCAAGACGCACAGGTCGCCGGGTTGGCCGGGCTGTATGGCGCGAGGGTCGGTGGGTTGGCCCGAGGTGCCGAAGAACATTGTCAAAGCCTCACGCGCCGAGACACATTCGTCGGGGCCGAGGACCGCGCCGCCTGCGGTGGTTCTATGGACGGCGGCGCGCATCGTCGCCCACGGGTCGCCCTCGCCGAACGGCATGTCGGTGGAAAGCGCGACCTTCACCCCGGCCTTCAGCAGTGAGGCGACGCGCCACAGCTCGTGGTGTTCGACGGCGGGGACGTCCGTCAGGTACTGGTCGCCGCGCTCGGTGACGAAGTTGGGTTGGGTCACGACGGTCACGCCGAGGTTCCTGAGGTCGGCCACGTTGTCGTCGGACACGACGGCGGCGTGTTCGATGCGGTCCAGCGGGTGGGTGCCCGCGTCCCGCAGCGCGGCGAGGGTGACGACCAGCTGCGCGGCGGTCACGCAGTGCACCGCGACCGGGGCATCTGCGGCGTGGCGTTCGACGATCCACGCCGTGAGTTCTGCCAGATCGAGGTCGGCGTCGTGCAGGATGCGCTTGCCAGGCGCCAGGCAGTACACCCGCTGCCGCAGCTCGCCGTGCCGGTGCGCCTCCATCAGCTTCACGATGTCACTGACTTCGAAGTCGGGGGTGGCGTCGGTGACGCCGGTGACGCCGAACCTGCTCAGCCGGCGGCTGATCTCTGCCAGTCCACTTTCGTTGCGCTGCAACGTGTCTGACCAGTCACGGTCGGCGCTGCGCAGCCGGCCGTCGGGGTGATCGGCCAGCCCCACCTTGGCCAGCCCCGCCGAGTTCAGCGTCCACAACACGCCGCTGCGGTGCTGGACGCGGACCGGCAGCGACGGCGACACCTTGTCGAGGACATCGCGGTCCAGCGGTCCTGCGACCGCCTCGTGGTAGCCGACGGCCCGGATCCAGCCGTCGCTGCCGACGGGCGCGTCGGCCAGCGCACGGGCCAGGTCGTCACGGCCGCGCACCTCCGCGGGCCCGACACGCGCGGATGTCAGCGCGGCGGCGGCCGACCGAAGATGGACATGGTTATCGTGCAGGCCCGGGATGACCGTCGCGCCTGCGGCGTCGAACACCTCCTCACCCTTGCGGGGTTCCAGTTCGCCGACGGCGGCGATCTGCTCGTCGACGCGGATGTCCATCGCGGTGCCGTCCAGCAATACGGCGCGCTGAATCAGCATGACGCCAACCGCCTTTCGGCCAGCAGACGCTCGACTGTAGCGTTGTCCGCACCGAGTTCTGAGGCCGGCGGCGACGCGCCCGGCGTTGTGGTGCAGCGAGTTTCGGTGGTGCGGTCATCCTGGGCGTACGTGGCCGCGATCGCGGCCATCGACAGTTCGATCAGCTCGCCCCCGCCGCGGCTCAGCGACTCTGCGACTGCCAGCGCCGCGTGCAGGCCGGTCAACGGGTCGGCGATGGCGTCGCCACAAAACACCGGGTCGCTGTCGGTGCCGCCGACGAGGCCGCCGGATACCGCGGCGTCGTCGCCGAACGCGACCCAGTTGGCGCGCTCCCCGTCGGCGCCGTGGCCGGTGATCCGCAGCCACACCCGGCCGTCGCGCCGTGCGACGGTCGTCGGGCCCAGACCCCGGTTCGTCAGTGCCGCAGGACGCGACGACTCGATGACGATATCGGCGCCCGCCAGCAGCCGTCGCAAGCCTGATGGGTCATCGAAATCAATTGCGTATGCGAGCTTTCCGGTGTTCATCCAGTCGAAGAACGCCTGTGGCCCGGCGCGGGTGCCGTCGGGCCTGGCGCGTGTCTCGACCTTGACGACGGTTGCCCCCACCTTCGCCAGCAGCCGACCACACAGGGGGCCCGCCCACATCGAGGACAGGTCGGCCACAAGCAGGCCGCTGATGCCAGACGGTGTGGTCGGGGCGCCCAGCGTCGCGATCCGCGGTGCGGCGGCGGGTGTTTCGCCGAGTGCGGCGACCGGCAAGCCGAGCAGGCGCGCCCGCGCCGCGACGTCGACGGAGGCGTTGTCGGCCACCCATTCCTCCACGGCCGGCCACGGATCGTCGCCGGCGGTGTCGGCCTCGACAAGTGCGGGAACGGCGTCGACGTCGTCTTGCCGGGCCAGCGTGAGCGCGCACCAACCATCGCTGCTGCGCATCAACCGGGTGGCCCCGCCAGCCGAGATCCGGCCCTGTGGCGACAGTCCCAGCACAGCGGCACGACCGGTGAGAAGCTCTGCGGCATCAACCGAGACGCCGGTGAGGCTGTGGAACGCGTCGGCCGCCCGCCGCGCCCTCATCAGCACGGTGACGGGAATCTTCATACGGACATTGTGCGATTCGGCGCGGATACGGACGCTGAGCGGGTCTAAGCGCGCCGAAATCGCTAGAACTGCAGGGCGGTGTACCGCCAGTCCAGCACTTTGCGATCGGGCTCGCCGACTGCGTACACCAGCGACCGCAGTCTCAACACTCCGCCGCGGCCGGCCGGCAGCGGATCGGCGGCTTCGACCTGCAACTCGCTGTGAAGCGTGTCGCCCTCGTGCACCGGGCCGGTGTGATCGCAGGATTCCCAGCCGAGCACCGTGACCAGGTTGGGCAGCAGCCGCGTCGTCTGCGCCAGGGCCAATCCGATGGTGTGCCCGCCGTAGACCAGGCGCTGGCCCGCGACGCGCCAATCATGGTGTGTGGCAGCGATATTCAGCGTGAGCCGCGCGAGCTCCGGTGCGCTGGTTACCACGTCGGCGGTGCTCTGGAGGACCGCACCTCCGAGGCCGGAGTCGAAGTGGGCGCCCGGCACCATCTCGCGGTAGGCATCGGCGTCCCACTCGCCGGTCGGATCTGGCGGCGTAGCGAGATCGGCGCCGATCTCGGACAGATCGTCGCTGCGACCGGTCTCGCGTTCGGCGCTCAGCGGGAGCATCGCGCAACGGTAGAAGTCCAGCACCAACCTGCCGATCTGGTCGACCGTGGTCATTCGCAGCGCCGCAAGGCCGGTCGGCGCGCGACCGGCTTTGGTCGAGTTCTGCTTCAGCCCGACCACCTCGGTGCGGGTGAAGAGGCTGTCGCCGATGACGGGAAACCGGTGGAATGTCAGCCCCCGGTAGAAGAGGTTGGCCTTGACCCGCTTGGTGACCAGCGTGCTCTGTCCGATCGCCACATCGCAGACGAGTGCGGGGTGTGCCAACGCCGAGGTCGCCCCGGTGACGGCGTAAGTCAGCTGGGCGTCCAGCGCCAGCCGGAGGCGATCACCGATGATCGCCTGGTGTGTGGCGGCGGCGCCCGCCGTCAGGGTCATCGAAGGGGCGGAGTCGAAGACCTGACCGACCTCCAGGTCGTCGAAGTAAGGGCCGCTCACGGCAGCCGATGTTGCCATTTGGACGTACAAAGTGTCAATATGGCCGTACATATGCTTGAAGAGGAAATCCTGCTGGTCGAGACGGTGCGGGCATTCGTCGACCGGGATGTGAAGCCGACTGTCCGCGAAGTCGAGCACGCCAACGAGTACCCGGAGGCGTGGATCGAGCAGATGAAGCGCATCGGGATCTACGGGTTGGCGATCCCCGAGGAGTACGGCGGCTCGCCGGTGTCGACGCGCTGCTACGTGCTGGTCACCCAGGAGTTATCACGCGGCTGGATGAGCCTGGCAGGCGCGATGTGCGGGCACACCGTGGTGGCCAAGCTGCTGTCGCTGTTCGGCACCGAGGAGCAGAAGCGCAAGTACCTGCCCCCGATGGCGACCGGTCAGGTGCGGGCCACGATGGCGCTGACCGAACCCGGCGGCGGCTCGGATCTGCAGAACATGAAGACGACCGCGCTCGTTGACGGTGACGAGTTGGTGATCAACGGGTCCAAGACGTGGATCAGCAACGCACGGCGATCGGGGTTGATCGCACTGCTGTGCAAGACCGATCCGGCCGCCAAGCCGGCGCACAAGGGAATCTCGGTCGTGCTCGTCGAGCACGGCGAAGGCCTGACAGTGTCGCAGGACCTGCCCAAGCTGGGCTACAAGGGCATCGAGTCCTGCGAGCTGACGTTCGACGACTGCCGGGTGCCGGCAGCGGCGATCCTCGGCGGTGAGCCGGGCAAGGGCTTCGCGCAGATGATGAAAGGCCTTGAGACGGGCCGTATTCAGGTGGCGTCGCGGGCGCTGGGGGTGGCAACGGCCGCGCTGGAGGATGCACTGCGCTACGCGCAGGAACGCGAGAGTTTCGGTCAGCCGATCTGGAAGCACCAGGCCGTCGGCCACTATCTGGCCGACATGGCGACGAAGCTGACGGCTGCGCGCCAGCTCACGCTGTATGCCGCCGACCGGTACGACGCGGGCGACCGCGCCGATATGGAGGCCGGGATGGCCAAGCTGTTCGCCTCCGAGGTCGCGATGGAGATCGCGCTGAATGCGGTGCGGATTCACGGCGGCTACGGTTATTCCACCGAATTCGACGTCGAACGCTACTTCCGCGATGCGCCGCTGATGATCGTCGGCGAAGGCACCAATGAGATCCAGCGCAACCTGATCGCTAGTCAGTTGGTGGCGCGCGGAGGAATCTGATGCAGCCCGCGTACCAGGCCCTACGTGAACAACTCCGCAGCGAGATCGCGGCGGGCCAGTACCGCGACGGCACGCGGCTGCCCACCGAATCAGAACTCGTAGCGCGGCACGGCTTGTCGCGACAGACCGTGCGGCGGGCGTTTCAGGATCTGGTCGCCGAGGGTGTGGTGTACCGGGTACCGGGTCGCGGCACTTACGCCAGCCAACCGGGCGGACGCTACCTGCGCCAGCTGGGATCGATCGAGGACCTGATGAGCCTGTCCGACGACACCACGATGGAGGTGCTGACCGGGCTGCGGCGCAGGGTCGACGTCGACGCCGCGAGCCGGCTGCGGCTGGACGACGACGTCGTGTACACGGTGGTGTTTCGGCGGCTGCACGACGGAGTTCCCTTCGTCCTGACCACGGTTCACCTGGTGCCGTCGGTGGCGCAGCCGGTGCTGACGTTGTCGGCGTTTGCCGACGGCGCCGTCGGTACGCACACCGTCATCGGGCTGCTCGAGCCGGGCCTCACCGAGCCGATCGCCGAAGCGGCGCAATCGATTACGGTTGCGCCTGCCGACGAGCTCGTTGCCGGTGCCGTCGGCTGCCAGCCGGGTCATCCGATGCTGCGGGTGGATCGGCTGTACTCGGATTCCGCGGACAGGCCCGTCGAGTTGTCGGTCAGTCACTTCCTGCCCGAGCAGTACACCTACAGGGTGACGCTGCGCAGGTCTGGTTGAGCGGGCGGATAGAACCCGCGGGCCCACTCCCGCATGTGCTGGAAGTCGTCGGCCTCCGACGGTGCCAGCGCGGGTCGATCGAGGTAGAGCATGTGGGCCCAGATCTCGATGTCGTCGGGCAGCATCCGCTTGGCCGCGCACAGCCGGTCGTCGTAATCGAGGTCTTCGGACACCCAGTACGTCGCGAAGATGTCGCTCACGGCGTCATCCACAGGTGTCGGGCAGATCGAGATGATCTGCATCCCGTCGCCGTTGTCCTCGCAGCTGAAGCTCAAACCGAGCCCATGCCAACATATTTCGACCGGGTTCCCGACGCCGAATCCGATGGTGGCATGCCAGCTGGAGTTGTCTGCCGTCGACGTGAGCAGCTTCGGGCTGACGGGCACCTTGTGCACGAACCGGTAGTGCTGGCGGTCGACCGAGCTCTCGGCCACCACCTGAGGACGCACCGTCACCCCAGCGAAGAACTGCTTCTCGTCCGGGCCGATCGGACGGAACCAGTGCTTGCCGACCCGATCGCTCAGTCCGCCCCACGAGTCCGGTGCCGGCCAGCGAGGCGCGCGATGCCGCGCGTCGTGCCAGACATAGATGCATTCGTTGAATTCGGCGGTGGGCCAGCATCGCACCCGCCTGGCGTCATCGGCGTGTGGCTCGTACGGGATGCGCACGTTGTGGCCGTCGTCGCCGCTCCACACCCAACCGTGGAACGGGCATTGGATGCCGCCTTCGACCACGCAGCCGCCGTGGGACAGGTCCGCACCCCTGTGCTGACAGTGCGCGTCGAGAACGCGGACGGCGCCGTCGAGGTCGCGAAATGCCACCAGTTCCCCGCCGAAGTAGTGCAGCGGCTTGACATCGCCGACCTCGAGATCGGCGCTCCAGGCCACCTGGAACCAGCCGGTGGGTCGCATGCTAGGCAACCCCATGTCGCCAGCCTGCCACTTATCGCCGCTGGGCGCTGAGACACTCGTCGATGAGTCCCCATCGCAGCGCGGTGGCGGTGTCGATCGTCCGGCCGGACAGCACCAGATAGGCGGTGCGCCATCGGCCGATGCGCCTGGCGATGCTCACCGTGCCGCCAGCGCCGGGGATCAGGCCGAGGCTCAGCTCGGGCAGGCCGAGAAGGGTATCGGGATGCGCCTGCACCCATCCGCAGTAGGCCGCCATCTCCAGCCCGCTGCCCAGCACCTGGCCGTGCACCTGAGCACGGCAGTCGCGGCCGAGACGGGCGGTCAACTCGTCGAGCACCAACGCCGGGCTGTACCGAGTGCGGGCGAGGTGCGCGCTGGCGGGGTCGGCGAATGTGCCGAACTCGGCGAGGTCGCCACCGCTGCAGAACGACGGGCCGTTGCCGCTCAGCACCACCTCGGTGATCGACGGGTCGAGACGCGCGACCTCGAGCGCCTCGAGCAGTGCGGCGCGCATGTCGGTGGAGAACGCGTTGTGTCGTTGGGGTCGGTTGAACCGCACGCGCAGGCAGGCTCCGTCGCGGTCGGCCTGCACGGGATCGGGGATGGCAGGGACGGTGGCGGGCCCGCGCTCAGCCAGCCAGCGCGCGAACTCCGGCCCGGACTGCAGCGTCGAGTAGGCCAGCGATTCAGTGATGACGCCCGCGCGGGTGGGTCCAACAGGGTCGATCGAGCGCAGCACGTCGTCGCAGACGGCCACCGACTGCGGCCAGCGTTGGCATCGCTCGGTGAGTTCGGCGAGCGCGTAGGAGACCGACGGGACGGTGATCGAACGGCGGTCGTCGCGGTCGTCTTCGGTCAGCGTGAAAGTCGCGTCGTCGGAAGGCGATCCGACGGCGACGAGCACGCCGCCCGCGAGCTCGACTGTGTTCTCGACGGTCACGAGTATTTCTTTATCAGCTCCTGCTTGTACAGCTTGCCGGTATCGGTCCGCGGCAGCTGCGGCTCGAACGAGATCGACCGCGGACACTTGTAGTGCGCCAACCGATCCCGCAGCCAGCCCTGGAGCTCGTCGCCGAACTCGTCGGTGGCATCGGCAGGGTCCACCGTCTGCACGACACCCTTTGCACTCTGGCCCATCTCGTCGTCCGGAATGCCGAACACCGCAGCGTCCATCACCTTCGGATGGGTCACCAACATGTTCTCGGCCTCCTGCGGATAGATGTTCACCCCGCCGGAGATGATCATGTGGTGGCGCCGGTCGGTCAGGTAGAGGTAGCCCTCCTCGTCGAGATAGCCGATGTCGCCGACGGTTTTCCAGCCATGCTCATCGCGTGACTTCGCGGTCTTGCCGGGGTCGTTGAGGTATTCGAAGTCGAAGCCGCCCTCGAAGTAGATCTCCCCGGCCTGGTTCGGGGGCAACTCGTTGCCGTCCTCGTTGAGGATGTGCAGCGCGCCCATCATCGGCTTGCCGACCGAGCCGGGATGCTTCAGCCAGTCCTCCGCGACGATCAACGTCGACCCGATCGCCTCAGACGAGGCGTAGTACTCATCGATGATCGGCCCCCACCAGTCCATCATCTGCTTCTTGATCTCGACGGGGCACGGCGCGGCCGCGTGCATCGCGCGCTTCAGGCTGGACAGGTCGTACTTGTCGCGGACGGGCTCGGGAAGTTTGAGCATGCGGGTGAACATCACCGGCACGAACTGACCGTGGGTGACCCGGTGCCGCTGGATCGCGTCGAGACAGCCCTCTGCGTCGAACTTCTCCATGACGACGGTCGTGATGCCTGCGCCCTGAATCTGCATCGACCACACCGACGGCGCGGTGTGATACAGCGGGGCCGGGCTGATGTAGACCGCCTCGGGATCCAGCCAGAAGCCGACCAGGCCCGACATCAGGCCGGGCACCTCGGCCGGTGGCAGGTGCGGAAGCTCGCGCTTGATGCCCTTCGGTCGGCCGGTGGTGCCCGACGAATACTGCAGCAGGTCGCCTTCGATCTCGTCGCCGATCGGCGTATCAGGTTGATCCGCAACGCATTCGGGGTAGCGGTACCAGCCGTCCAAATCGTCATCGGCGATGATGCGCAACTCGGGAACGGTGTGCTCGCCGAGGTTCTCGCACGTCTTGCGCAGCGCCGCGGAGCCGACGATCGCTTTGGCGCTGCTGTTGTCGACGATGTAGGCCGCCTCGGCCGCGGTCAGGTGGGTGTTGATCGGCACGTAGTACAGACCGCAGCGGCGCGCCGCCCACATGACGGCGTGGTAATGCTCGTTGTTCTCCATCAGAATGGCGACGGCGTCGCCTTCGCGAAGACCGTGCTCGCGGAAGAAGTGGGCGAGGCGGTTGGCGCGGGCCTCGAGTTCGGCGAATGTCAGGACCGTCCCCGACGGATGGACGATGATGGCCGGCTTGTCGGGGTTGGCCACTGCGTGTTCGCGAATCTGCATGTGCCGACTTTACGACTTCAAACTTGACAGGTGTCAAGACCCCTGGTCTTGGTCCGGTTTCCCCAGTTCGAACCTACTATTAGGTCGCCGGGGATCGGGGGTGCGTTGTGCTCGTTGACGAAGCGCAGCGCCGGACCTCGGGCGTCCTGACTTTCCTCTTCACTGACATCGAGGGTTCCACGCGGCGGTGGGAGGCCGACCCGAAGTCGATGCGGGCAGCGTTGACGGTTCATGACGAGCTTCTCTGCCGAGTTGTCGAAGAGCACGGTGGCCACCTGTTCAACAACACGGGCGACGGTGTGTGCGCAGCCTTCACATCGCCGAGTTCTGCGGTCGATGCCGCCGTGCAAGCGCAACGAGCGCTGGAGTTGCCGGTACGGATGGGGATCGCGACCGGCGAGGCGGAGTCGACCGGGGCCGACTACTTCGGTCCGGTGTTGAACCGGGCCGCGCGGGTGATGGCGGCGGGTCATGGCGGTCAGATCCTGCTCGACGGCTTGACCGCCGCCCTGGTCAGCGGCCGTGATCTGATCCCATTGGGGCCAAGACGTTTACGTGACATCGCGAAGCCGGTCGACATCTTCCAAGTCCGGGCCTCCGGTGTGCGAACCGACTTCCCAGCGCTGAAGACGGTCGATGCGACGCCCGGCAACCTGAAACCGCAGACCACCAGTTTCATCGGCCGGCAGGCGGAACTCGACCAGCTGAAGGCGGCGCTCAAAGCACATCGCTTGCTGACGCTGACCGGCGTCGGCGGCGTCGGCAAAACACGTCTGGCACTCGAGGTCGCGGCGCGCTCGGCGAACGACTTTCCCGATGGCGTGTGGGTGATCGAGTTGGCCGCCGTCGGTGACCCGGCTGCGGTGCCAGACGCCGCCGCCGCCGTGCTGGGGATCGCACAACAGGCCGGGATGAGCGTGGCCGACAGTGTCGCAGCGGCGTTGGAGGGGCGCTCGAGGCTGCTCGTGTTCGACAACTGTGAACACGTTATCGACGCCGCAGCCAGTCTGATCGAGTCGATTCTCACTACGTCAGCGACGGTCACGATCATCGCCACCAGCCGCGAAGGCCTGCGAGTACCTGACGAACAACTGTGGCCTGTGCCCTCACTCGACGTGCGCACCGGGACGGATTCGGCGGCCGCCTTGTTGTTCGTCGAACGCGCCGAAGCGGTGGCGCCGAATATGTCGTTGTCGGGCCAAGATGAGTCGGCCGCTCTGGTGGAGATCTGCCGGCGCCTGGACGGGATCCCGTTGGGGATCGAGTTGGCCGCGTCGCGCATGGTGTCGATGACGGCAACCGAGGTGCGCGATCGGCTCGACGATCGCTTCCGGCTGTTGGTGGGATCGCGTCGCGGTTTGGAGCGCCATCAGACGCTGCGCCATGCGGTGCAGTGGTCCTATGACCTGTTGGATGCCGACGAGCAGACGCTGCTTCACAGATGTTCCGTATTCACCGGCGGCTTCGATCTGGCAGGGGTGACCGCGATCGCCGGCACCGGCGACGAGTACGCCGTCCTGGATCTGCTTGACGCCCTGGTGCGCAAGTCCCTTGTGGTCGCCGATCCCTCGTCAGGTCGGACGAGGTATTCGATGCTGGAGACGATTCGTCAATTCGCGGAGGAACAACTCGTTCAAGCGGGCGAGGCAGATGGGGTGCGAACCGCGCACGCACATTACTTCGCCGCGCGCGAAGCTGACGTGCTCTCGTTATGGGACAGTCCACGCCAGCGCGAGGCTTACCGGTGGTTCATGCTCGAATTGGCAAATCTGCGCACCGCATTCCGGTGGGCTGCCGACCACGACGACATCGACTCCGCGGCAACGATAGCGACGTACGCGGCGTTTCTCGGCACCCTGGTCGAACAGTACGAGCCACTGGGGTGGGCCGAAGAACTCATCGAGCCCGCACGAGCGCTCCAACATCGGCGGCTGGCGGCTCTGCACACGATGGCGACGCAGGTGTACCTGATCGGGCGAATCGACGATGCTATTCGGCACAGCGAGAGCACTGTTCAGTGTCTAACGAGCAACGGGCATTTCGACGACGTTCCGTTCGGCCACGGCACGTATCACGGCAGTCCCTACATAGCCACCGGTCAGCCTGAACGCTGGGCCGATGCGTGTCGACTCCAACTGGAACTGTCAGACGACAGCCATGCGCACGCCCGCGCGTCCCTGGCAATGGCGCTGTCTCTCGAGGGGGCCGAGAACGAGGCGATCGCAGTCGAGCGCGGTGTCGTCGCGATAGCCGAGGCCACGCGAAATCCGCACTCGATTTCGCAGGCATTTCTCGCCGCGGGCCTGGTCTACCGATATGCCGACCCGGCCGCCGCACTGGCGGCCCTCCGCAAGGCATTACAAATCGCCCAGGAAAGCGGCAACCGGTTCGACGAATCTCACACCGCGGTAGTGCTGTCGCAGCTCGAAGTGCGGCACGGCGCTCCCCAGTCGGCACTCGATCACCTTGCGCTGGCGATACGCAACTACCAAGACTCGGGCAATATCGCGACGTCGCGTAGCCCACTCGCCATCCTTGCCGCCTTGCTGTACCGACTCCGTCACTACGAGTCCGCAGCCACTCTCGCAGAGTTCGCCGCCAACCCGTTGGCTCACAAGGCTTTCCCGGAGATCAGCGAAACCATCGCCCGCCTGCGAAAGGTTCTCGGCGACGACGCCTACGAATCATTGGCGGGCAGAGGCGAATCCATGACCAACGCCGCCATGGCTAGCTACGCGCTCGAACAGATCGATCTCGCCCGCGCCGATCTATTGCAGGTGGGCAGGTCTCCATGAGCGTTCTGACGTTTCTGTTCACCGACATCGAGGGCTCTACCCGTCGGTGGGAGGCGGATCCCGACGCGATGCAGGTGGCGGTGGAGACTCACAATCAAGTATTGCGCGACACAGTCGACGCCAACGACGGCCACGTATTCAACCACACGGGCGACGGGATGTGCGCCGTATTCGCGTCTCCCCGTTCGGCTGTCGATGCCGCGGTAGCCGCGCAACTGGCGCTCGAATTGCCGGTGCGGATGGGCATCGCCACCGGCGAAGCCGAACTTCGCGGCGGGGACTACTTCGGCACGGTACTCAACCGCACCGCCCGCGTCATGGCAGCGGGGCACGGCGGCCAGATCCTGCTCGACGGCGCGACCGCAGGCTTGCTCGGCGGCGCGGACCTGGCCGCACTCGGGCCACGCCGACTCCGTGACATCCCAAGACCGGTGGAGCTGTTTCAGGTCCGAGCCCCCGGCCTGCGTGCCGAGTTCCCGCCGCTAAAGACGCTCGATTCCACGCCGGGTAATCTGCGGCCCGCCACCACGAGCTTCGTCGGTCGCGAGATGACCGTCGCCGAGTTGGAGACTGCGGTCAAGGCAAACCGGTTGGTGACCTTGACAGGTGTCGGCGGAGTGGGCAAGACACGGCTCGGCCTGGAGGTCGCCGCGCGTCTGAAATCTGAATTCCCTGAAGGCGTTTGGGTGATCGAGCTGGCGCCTGTCGGCGATCCGACCGCAGTGGCCGAGGCGGCCGCAGCCGTACTGGGACTCGCCCCGCAGCCAGGGATATCCCTGACGGACAACATTGCGGCGGCATTCGAGGGAAGTTCGCGGCTGCTGGTTTTCGACAATTGCGAGCACGTCCTCGATGCTGCGGCGGACCTGATCGACAAGATCATCGGACACTCGTCGACGGTGCGCGTACTTGCCACGAGCCGCGAGGGTTTAGGGGTCGCCGACGAACAACTCTGGCCGGTACCGACTCTGGACACAGACACCGGAGTCGATTCGGAGGCTGCGACTCTGTTCGCCGAACGAGCCCAACATGTCGCGCCGGGGATTGCGTTGACCTCAGGTGCCAGCGCGGGTGCCGTCGTCGAGATCTGTCGCAGGCTCGACGGGATTCCGTTGGCGATCGAATTGGCGGCGTCGCGACTGTTGTCGATGACCGTGACCGAGGTGCGCGATCGACTCGACGACCGGTTCCGACTCCTGGTCGGGTCGCGGCGCGGGCTGGAACGCCACCAGACGCTGCGCCACGCGGTGCAGTGGTCATACGACCTGCTCGGCGACGCTGAAAAGGCGCTGCTCAACTGCTGTTCGGTGTTCGCCGGTGGATTCGACCTCGCAGGCGCATGCGCTGTCAGCGGTGCCGATGACGAATTCGCCACCCTGGACCTGCTCGACGCCCTGGTCCGCAAGTCACTACTGGTGGCGGACCGATCAACGAGTCGGACGCGGTACTCGATGCTCGAAACAATCCGACAATTCGCCGAAGAACAACTGGCGGCTTCAGGTGAGGCCAACGAGATGCGCGCCGCACATGCGCGCTATTTCGCGGCACAGGAACCCGACGTGATCGCCCTGTGGAACAGCCCGCGACAGCAGGAGGCATACACCTGGTTCAGCCTCGAGGTCGCCAATCTGCGAGCCGCCTTCAGGTGGGCGGCCGACCACGGCGATCTCGAATCAGCCGCCGCCATCGCCATATGTGCAACGAACCTCGGAACTTGGGTCGAGCGGTTCGAACCCGCGTCGTGGGCAGCCGAACTCATCGAACCCGCATGTCTGGTTGAACACCGGCGGCTGGCGCAGCTCTATGTGATGGCGTTCAGACGCTACGGCGCCGATCTTTCCGATGACGGGGCCAGTCACGCCGAGGCCGGTCTGCTGGCGATTGACAGCGGGCGTTTCGACGCAGTGCCGTTTGACTTCGCCTCTGAACTGGGCGGCATCTACATCCTCAAGGGTCAACCGGATCGCTGGATTGCGCTGTGCCGCAATACAATAGCAAAAGGAACCGATAAGCATAATATTCTATCCAGGGCATACCTGGTGATTACACTGACTATGCTTGGCAAGGAGAGCGAGGCGGTCGCAGCGTCGGAAGGCTTGCGCACCGCCGACAGCGACATCGACAATCCGGCCCTTCTCTGTTGGGCCTTGTTGGCATTCGGCTATGCCCGCCATCGCACCGACCCTCTCGCCGCGTACGAGGTCCATCGCCAGGGCTTGCGGATCGCTCAGGCTACCGGCAATCGACTACTCGAGACGTATCACGTCGGAAACCTGTCCAGGCTTGCGGCGCTGCACGGTGATCCCGCGGTGGCCTTCGACTTCATCGGCCAGACGATCGGCAAGTACTTCGACTCGGGAAACTTCTCCCTCATGGTTCAGCCACTGGCCGTGCTAGCCGCCTACCTTGACCGGCTCGGCTATCACGAACCGGCCGCGACGATAAGCGGATATGCAACGACGCCCTTCGCGCGAAACTACTACCCCGAACTCCACAGTGCGATAGCCAATCTGCGGAGGATCCTCGGCGACGACACGTACGAGTCCTTCGCCATCACCGGCCGGCAGATGACAAAAACCGCCATAGCGCACTACGCACTCGAGCAGATCGACCGGGCACGTGCAGAACTCTTGCTTCAGAACGAGTCTCCATGAGCGTGCTGACGTTCCTGTTCACCGACATCGAGGGTTCCACACGTCGATGGGAGGCAGATGCCGGCGCCATGCGGGTGGCGGTGGAGACTCACAACCAAGTTCTTCGTGAGGTTGTCGGTGCGAATGACGGGCGGGTGTTCAATTACACGGGTGA
>Ga0157380_10000742_pt1 | contig 20340 bp, 19 predicted proteins | sample S35metaG_FD_119757 | JGI IMG/M metagenome (GOLD analysis project Ga0157380, IMG submission 119757) | Switchgrass rhizosphere microbial communities from Kellogg Biological Station, Michigan, USA - S3-5 metaG | ecosystem: Host-associated > Plants > Roots > Rhizosphere > Soil | place: USA...
CTAAAGAATCCTGCCATGCATTAAGCACTCCATCAATAGTCAAAGGGAGTCCACCAATCCTATAACCTTTGACCAGGTTACTGTTGGAGGTACAAAGATCATGTGCAGCACTCTGGCCCGCCATGAGCAGCCAATCCATTAAAGTAGAATCAATACCAGTTGCTGTACAACTTAATACAATTGTAGAAGGATCCGTAGTAAATGCTGGAGGGGTTAGATCTGTTAAAACAAATCTTGCTGTTGTCGTGTCAAAATTGTTGCATCCATCCCCTGCAAGGAACATCACAACGATGGCAGCATTGCAGGTATCATTTATAGAAGGAGAAGTGGGAATAGTACTCCAAAAAATAGAACTACAATCATCTGTTGCAGTTGCTCCTCCATGCGATTGGAGCCATATATTGAAAACCATGGAGATATTTGAATTACTACAATTACCACTTCCGTCTGAAGCCTGGGTCGTGATGACAGGGGCGACATTATTAGTTATGGTGAATGTTCGTACGACAGTGCTGGTGTTATTGCAGTTGTCTGTAGCGGTAAAAGTGACAGGTATTGCGCCGCAGAAAGAAGTAATAGTGGCCGGAGAAGGAGCATTGTCTGTCTTTGACAACACACCGCATCCATTATCTGTGGCGGTAAAAGCTGCACGTTGCGCATTGAGCCATGTGGTATACTGGGCCATTGCAGTCGAACAAGGTGCCATCCCATTCTGGAGATTGTTGGCAATAACCGGCGGGGTAACATCAGGAGTGACTGTGATCGTTTGATTAAAGACTGCAGTGTTGCCAAGGTCATCATCTGCTACCCATGTTCTGGTGATGGTACCTCCTGTGCAGAGCTGGGCATTATTTGTCTGTGTATAGGTAATGGTCAGGTTAGTGTTGTCGTTATCACAATTATCTGTGGCTTCCACATTGGCAGGAGGAGGGACATTGGTGGTACAGGAAACGGTGATATTGGCGGGAAGAGATTGTGGATCAAAAACCGGGGGAAGCAAGTCGATGAAATTTATCGTAAAGCCAAACAATGCATTATTACCAAAATTGTCGACTGCCTGGTAGAAGACGGTGACTGTTGAACCACCAGGGACCATTTCACCAATATCATAGCCTCCACTAATAGAATAGATGGTAAAGGAGACAATCATGCCCCCAGGAATATTACTAGTGACAGTAGGCGTGTTGGGGTGACCCCATTGAAGTGGGGCTTCACAATCAGGCCCGACAATAATCTGGGACGGTCCGGAATAAACGAATGAAAAACCACTCCCCTGGCTTAATCCAATCCCGGAAATCAATAAGCTGGCGAAAACGAAAAGATAACGCATAATACAAAGTTAACATATGAATATCATATGGGGATGAGTATCTGCTAAAGGGGAAGAGGAATCGGAAAGGGAGAATCTTAAAGATAGCAGGAAAGGTGGAAAATGGTGCCTTTCGGAAGGGATTGTCATCCTTACGTCACATCCCTAAATCAAAATGGCGCTAATTTTTTTCATTATGCTGGTCATAATTGGCATTGTTCGATACACTTATTGATTGGATACGGATTGCCATCCTGGCAATACTTCGACACTGATCTCTTTCAGCTCAGGGGTTGGCCATAGCCCCTGAGCTTGTCGAAGAGATGCGACGTTGAACCCCTAAATCCCCTGAAAGGGGACTTGATAATTTATTGAATTAGCTCAGGGACCGAATTATAAAAGCCGTTCTTATTCTTTAACGGTATAATCCATATTCAGGAGAATATATCGAACATCCGTTCGATTACTGAGTCGATCTACAAGTCCAGGTACACTTTGCTTATTCAATAAACCAGCATACTCTGCAAATTTTACTACATACAAAGGTTGATTAAGAACAACGGCATCATCCTTGTTTAAATCATTAATGACGTAAGTGTCATCAATAAAATCTTGCAGCGTGTTTCCTGCTAAGGGCATGTTGTCGATATCATGAGGTGAAAGTCCTGCGATTGAATCAAGTCTACCACTGCAGCTGAGTTCAAACTTTGTCAATTGCCCTTTGGTGTTGAAGACTAAAATTTCCGGCATAGCACTCCCGAGATATCGAAATTCCTTTCTGTTTTCCTCCGTATAATCTTTCACTCTATAGATTTCATCTTGGAGCCCCAGATGGTTATGATATTTAATCACAGCGGCATCTGACTGATGCTTTGGATCATGGAGCCCATAGATCATTTTCATTACAGGCATGCAAGAAATGAAAGGAATAACGAGCAACAACATCGTATGTCCTTTCCTTAGTTGCATAGAAAATTAGATTATCTCCATTTGATAGTGAACCAATCTCTGGTTAACGAAGGAATTTATGGGGAAGTATAGTATTTTTCATTTTTCATTTTTCTTTTATTTCTATCCCTCGCCTCAGCCTTCGCCTCAGCCTTCGCCTTGATTTTCACTCTTCACTTATTTACCCCGCCCATTCCTCCCGATCCAAACTCCTATAGTGTATCGCCTCCGCCAAATGCGGAATCTCTATCGTCTTACTTTCCGCGAGGTCCGCTATCGTCCTCGACACTTTTAGAATGCGATCGTAAGCACGAGCAGAAAGCTGAAGTTTCTTCATTGCGGTTTTCAATAAAGCAGTTCCTGTAGCATCGATCTGACAGATGTCCCGCACAAGATGGCTAGGCATCAATGTATTGCTATATACTTCTGGCAGATCAGCAAATCTCTCTTCTTGTATCAATCGTGCCCGTATCACACGCTCACGAATGGAAGCACTTTTTTCAGATTCAATTTCATTTTTCGATAGTTCATCAATCGAAACAGGCGTCACTTCCACATGCAAGTCTATACGATCCAACAATGGCCCTGATATTTTATTCAAATACTTTTTGACAATACCTGGCCCACAAACACATTCTTTCTCCGGATGATTGTAGTAGCCACATGGACAGGGGTTCATGCTCGCGATCAACATAAAATTGGCCGGATAATCTACCGCAATCTTCGCACGTGATATGGTCACTTTATGATCTTCCATAGGTTGACGCAATACTTCCAACACAGATCGTTTAAACTCTGGCAACTCATCCAGGAACAGAACTCCATTATGCGCAAGAGAGATTTCTCCTGGGTTAGGACTTGATCCACCACCTACAAGAGCAATATCACTAATCGTGTGATGTGGTGAGCGAAAAGGCCTGTTGGTAATCAGGGAAGATTCTTTGGGAAGCCTTCCAGCAACTGAATATATTTTGGTAGTCTCCAAAGCCTCATTGAGCATCAGTGGAGGTAGTATCGTTGGCAATCTTTTGGCGAGCATTGTCTTCCCTGCTCCTGGTGGACCGATCAGGATCACATTGTGTCCACCCGCAGCAGCAATTTCCAATGCCCGTTTTATATTTTGTTGTCCTTTTACATCTGAAAAGTCAAATGCATATTTATCCTGCGCATCTGCAAAAGCTTCGCGTGTATCATATACGTAGGGAGTAAGTTTCTCCGTCTCATTAAAGAAATTAAAAACTTCTGTCAGGCTGTTGACTCCATACACATTGAGTTGGTTGACAATAGCCGCTTCTCTCACGTTTGATTCCGGCACAATCAATCCATCAAACTTTTGACGACGAGCTTGGATGGCAATGGGCAATACACCTTTCACAGGTCTTATCGAACCGTCAAGCGATAGCTCTCCCACAAGCATATACTTATGGACTTTTTCATGCGAGATCATTCCTGTACTTGCTGCAATAGCCGTTGCAATAGATAGATCATAGGAAGAGCCTTCCTTTCGGATATCAGCAGGTGCAAGATTGGCTACAATACGACATCGGGGCAATCGATACCCGATGTTCTTGATGGCAGCTTCCATACGTTGCCATCCTTCACGGATGGCATTGTCAGGCAAGCCTACCAATGAATACATAGGTTGACCCTGGGCCACCTCTCCTCCGGAGTTGACCTCTACTTCAATAGTGCGTGCGTCCACGCCGTGGACAGCTGCCGCATGTGTTTTTGCAAGCATGGATTTGTTTTCAACTATGTGATTAATTTGAATCAACTCCACCTGGTCATGGAGCGATTCGTTTCAAACTGGTTATTTACATTCTTAATTTTTAGTGCATACCTCTCATCTATTTTTACTGATTCCCATCCGACTCTTCACGTATTTTTGCGTTTCCTCATTCTCCTTCCGTTTTACAAAACCAATCTGTCTTCTAGGAGGCTTGGGTGGATCGATAATCTCCCTCAAGGCCTTAAAAACAACGTTAAAGCTTGCATCATACTTCAACTCCAATGCATTGACTTTACGATTCAATTCTTCATTTGATGCTAAGTTCTTCCGGAGTTGGACGAATACTTTAACGACCAGTATACTTGTCTTTACAGCTTGTTCACTGTTTAAAACAGAAGCAAGCATGACGACACCATGCTCTGTAAAAGCAAATGGATTCACCTTCGAAAATTTTATGGTTCGTAGGTGGTCGCAATTTGCGACCACCTCCTCTTTTTCCTCACGAGTCAGTTGAAACATAAATTCTGCAGGGAATCGGCCAATATTTCGTCTGACTTGCTCATTTAGGCGTTTGGTCTCAACCCCATATAAATCGGCTAGATCCCGGTCAAGCATTACTTTTTGGCCTCGGATATTAAGTATAGAACTCTGTATCCTTTCCTGTGGAATAAGGTCCTTTCTCATGGGACAGTCTTTTGGAGGATATCGCAGAATGCGACATCCTTTAAATCAATAATGCACGCATCCACGCCGTGGACAGCTGCCGCATGTGTTTTTGCAAGCATGGATTTGTTTTCAATCTTGGTGAATCAAATTGCCGGATGCCTGGTGAGCAAACCGGTTCAGTAACCTAAATTAGGGGATTTTGAACTATGATTTGACCATTAGGTTAAATAAGCTTGGTACATTTTCAATTCCCTACTTTTACCTCTTCAATAGAAACAACGATTGGAAGAAGCTCAGGAAGAAAGTTTAGTTATCATCGAGGTCCTCGACCGCGATGATCAGATACATATCCTCGAAATCCCCCCGGACATCGGCCTCAATGTCATGGAAGCCTGCAAGGCAAATGAATTGCCCATCGAAGGAACATGCGGTGGTATTGCTTTATGCGGTAGTTGTCATGTCTATATCCTCAGTGATCACGATCTCGCAATTCCATCTGATGAAGAAGAAGAGATGCTCGACAAACTACATTCAACATCTTATAATAGCAGACTCTGTTGCCAGATTCGAGTCAATGAACAAATCAATGGCCTTCGCATCAAGCTCGCCCCAGAGTAAAGGCATAGAGCATAGGGCATAGGGCATAGGGAAGAGAGCATGGGGCAGGTAAAGTAATTTTCCAGGCATTTAACCTCCTAAACTTATAAACCTTATAAACCCATAAACTGAAAGCTGACGGCTGATAGCCGACAGCTAAAAATTCTCATCTTTATCCCCACATATGGCCATCCTCAGACTCGATAAAGTGACTAAGCGCTACAAAGACTTTGTAGCTGTTGATGAAGTGAGCTTCCAGGTAGAACCCGGCACCATCTTCGGGATGCTTGGGCCTAATGGCGCAGGCAAAACATCAACCATCCGGATCATCACCACCATCACAGGGCCAGATAGCGGGCGAGTGTATTTTAATGAACAGTTGCTCAATAGAACACATCCCGCTCAAATGGGATACCTTCCTGAAGAGAGAGGATTGTATAAAAAAATGAAGGTCGGTGATCATCTCGTTTATCTCGCTCAACTCAAAGGCCTTTCTGCTCAAGAAGCTGCGAAAAAATGCAAGATCATGCTTGACAGATTTGAGGCACTTGATTGGTGGCATAAAAAAGTAGAAGAGCTGTCTAAAGGCATGCAACAGAAAATCCAGTTTATCGCGACCATCGTGCATGACCCGATGTTGATTATACTTGACGAACCTTTCACAGGCCTGGATCCAATCAATTCTAATATGATCCAGGAAGAAATTTACAAGTTGCGCGATAAAGGAGTGACGATTTTATTTTCTACACACCGCATGGAACAAGTAGAAGAGATGTGTGAGAATATCATACTGATTCATCGTGGTAAAAACATATTGATGGGGAATGTCAAAGACATCCGTAACAAATACAAAGAGAATCTTTTCAAAGTAAGTTATAAAGGAGATTTGCCACAAACTTTTAGCGGTGGTCTTGAACTTGTGAAACAAGAAGATCACACTGCAACATTTCGGATTCCTAATCAGGATACACCAAATCATCTTTTGCAGTTCCTGATCCAATCAGGATGTGAGATCCATTCTTTTCACGAAATCCTGCCATCGATCAATGAAATTTTTATAAGCCAGGTAAAAGGAGTTAGCCATGAGTAGTAAGATCTGGATTGTAGCCAAGCGGGAATACTTGAGCCGGGTGATGAAGAAATCCTTTATCCTGGTCACATTACTTACACCATTGGGCATCGCTGTTTTTTCAATCCTGGTCGGACTGATCATGAATGAAGGAAGTAAAAACGATCAGCGTGTCCTCATCAAGGACGATACAGGGATCATTCGACAGGTAGCCTCAGAGGACAAGAATTTTCCCTACATGTTTTCAGACAAACCTGTTGACGTATTAAAGGAAGACTATGGTTCTTTAGGATTTGATGTTTTCGTTTATATACCTGCATTGCGGGATACTGCCACTATGCGTATGTCCGCATCCTATTATAGTCGTGAGAAACCATCACTGATGCTGCTTGAATCAATCGAGTCAAGAATCAGTGATCAAGTCGAGACCTATAGGATGCGTAAATCTAACATCGATCAGAAATTGCTCGATTCATTCCGCGCAGATGTCAATCTTGAAAACGGGGCGATGGATCCGGATGATCCTGGTAGTTCTGCTGCAGCCGGAAAGTTGAATATCATCGTTGGTACTGTACTCGGAGGCCTCATGGGCTTTATGATGTACCTCGTCATCTTCATCTATGGTAGTATGGTGATGCGGAGCGTCATGGAAGAAAAACTCAGCCGCATCGTAGAAGTCATGGTGAGTTCTGTCCGACCTATACAACTTATGATGGGAAAACTTATTGGTGTCGGTGGAGTAGGGCTGACTCAATTAGGCTTGTGGGCTATTTTGATTCCAATAGTTTTATCTATCGTTACCTTATTTCTTCCTGGTGTAGAACCGAGCCATTTAACAGGAATGGGCAATGTTACCCAGGTAGACCAGGAATCATTCGATGCATTTTCTGGTCAGCAAGTGATCGCTGCTATTTTCAATCTCAAGTGGTGGCTGATCCTTCCGGTGTTTATCATCTTTTTTCTAGGAGGATATTTTATCTACAGTTCATTATTTGCCGCCATGGGTTCTGCCATCAATGAAGACATGGGCGAAGGTCAGCAACTCATGCTCCCGATTGTGATTGTGGTCCTAATAGCTTTCTATATGCTGTTCCCAGTACTTTCCAATCCAAATGGAAGTCTTGCTGTGTTTGCCTCTTTGTTCCCGCTCTTCTCACCAATCATCATGCCTGCCAGACTTGCATTTGATCCACCCTGGTGGCAGATCGTACTCTCCATCGTGTTGATGCTCGCGACAGTTTGGTTTTTCATCTGGCTCACCAGCCGCATCTACCGGGTTGGTATATTGATGTATGGAAAAAAGGTTACGATAAAGGAAATGATAAAGTGGCTCAGATACTCAGAATAGCATTTCCTTGCAGGATCGTGAGACAGTGAGAAGCATGAGAAGTGTGTGAGCGTGAGAACGTGTGAGACTTGAGAGTTTTGAACATTCCCTTCGCCTTCGCCTCAGCTTTCGACTAAGGCGAAAACATAGTTTTCGTCAAACATATTCCCTTCGTCCCTGCGCCACTTTCATCACAAACAACGACGATCCCGATGCCATTTCTTCTTCCATTAATGCACCCAGGTTTTTCCACAAAGCAGCATACTCTCCGATGACGATGGTGCTCATACCATTGGTAGTGATTTCCACATCAGGTATAGTTTTTAGTTTTGAAAGAAACCGGATGACATGATCCGGATAATCATCGCGGAGAGGATAAAGGCTGATTTCGATTGTACTAGTCATGTGTATGGGTTAATGGTTAATGGTTAAATGGTTAATGGTTAATAATGTTCAACAATCTGGCATCTGGCATCTGGCATCTGGCATCTGGCATCTGACATCTGGCATCTCGTAAAGGTGAAATGGTTAATTGTTTAAATGGTTAAATATGTTAATTGTTAAATGTTAAACGTTTAACTGGAGTTGTTAAAAAAGATGGAATCAAAATACAGATAAGAATATAATGAGAATTTAAAATTCCCTCTGCCCTCCGCCCTCCCGCTTTATGGCTTCGCTGCATAGCGGGATCTCCACTGCGTTTCGACATGCCTCCTTGCCCCTTGCTCCTAGCTCCTTGCCTTTTCTGCCTATATTTAGCCTAAATATGAAAATCATGAAAACAATAACCCTGTTCCTGTCTGCCCTTTTATTAGCTGGAAACATGTTTGCTCAAACATGGACATGGGATCGTGAACCTGAAGCGGGACAACCCGTAATGATTCAAATTACTAACGTTCCTATTGAAGAAGGTGAGTTGCGAGCTGTAGCTTACTATTTTGATGGAACAGCACTTGAAGCTATTGATGTGGGTATCATCCCAACAGAAGATCCCAATCAAGTCAATCTGTCCATTGCCATCCATGACCATGCAAGTTGGGTTCGAGTAGTATTGAAAAATGGATTCCAGATCGGCTCAGGAGATCAGAAATATATAAAAAACGCAAAAGCACTTCCAAAAGCTGGACTGATTGAAGAGGCCCTTGCATCTTCGGTTTATTTCCGGGCTTTGGCTGTTGAACCAAATGATGCTGCAGCCTTAGCTTCATTTCACGAGGCTGTGCAAGCATACCCTCAGTGGCTCAATGAACCTGAGGTATTCAGAGCATATTATATAGTGGCCAAAAAAACAGAAGCCACCGAAGATCTTGCTTTATTGAAAATGCATGTCGAAGGAATCGCACATAAACCCAATAACACCACAGAAGCCATGATGGTACAAGCCACAAGAGCTGCTAAGGATATGGGCGATAGTACGCTGTATGTTTCTATGAAAAAGACACTGGATAAAAAGTATCCTAAGTCCATCTTCGCACAAGAAGAGATGTTGATGACATTTACAAAAGCCAGTACACCTGAAGACAGAATTAAAATCAGGGAACAGTTTAAGGCTAAATACCCGGTAACTAAAGAAAATATAAAGCTTCATGATCAGATGACAGCGACGATCGTTCAGGATTATAGCAAAAAGGAAGATTGGGCAAATGTCAAAGTTTATGTGGATCAAATTAATGACCCAATGGTTCGCGCAGGTCTATGCAATAGATATGCATGGACACTTTCCGGAGAAAGCATTGATGCAGAACCGATCAACCTTGAAATTGCCTCTAGTCTCTCTGCGACATCATTGAGTCTTTTGTCTACAGAAAATCCCATTCCAACCGGTGTGACGAAGAAAGAATGGGCAACCGTCATGGAAAATTCAAGAGGTATGAATGGTGATACGTATGCTTTGATCCTTTATAAACAAGGTAAGTATGATGAAGCCATTACGCATCAGTCTTTCTCGGTAGTCAATAATCATTTTGAAGATGGTGAAATGAATGAGCGATATGTCGTATACCTTGAAAAGGCGGGCCGTACCAAAGACCTTGAGAAATTTATGGATCAGATCATTGTCACCGGTAAAGCCACGGCAAAGGTGAAAGAAATCCATAAAAACTATTGGACAAAGACAGCTACACAAGATCAACTCTATAGCCAGTATGCGCAGCAACTTGAAAACCAGGCGACAGCACTACGTGTTTCCAATATTATGAAAATGTGGGAGTCTACGGATGCTCCTGCCTTCACCCTTAAAGATCTTAGCGGGAAACAAGTTAATCTTACAGATTATAAAGGCAAGACAATCGTCCTTGATTTCTGGGCCACCTGGTGTGGACCGTGCAAAGCCAGTTTCCCTGGAATGAAAAAAGCAGTTGAACATTATGCTTCCGATCAAAATGTTGTCTTTCTGTTTGTAGACACCTGGGAGAGCGGTGAAAATATTCAAGGCAAGGTTGATGATTTTATCAAATCAAACAACTATCCTTTCCATGTATTGATGGATATGGAAAAGCAAGTGGTGGTTGATTATAAAGTAAGCGGCATTCCTACCAAGTTTATCATCGGCCCCGATCAGAAGATCCACTTTACTGCTGTCGGTTATAGCGGCAACAATGACGAACTCGTTGAAGAAATCAAAACGATGATTCAATTGGTTCAGGAAAAAACAGTACAACAGAAGAGTTAGCAGTTAGCAGTTTTCTGTCAATTAAATAAAAGGTGTGAGCGTAGCTCGCATCTTTTATTTTTTAATTTGCTCACTGCTCACTGCTCACTGCCAGGCTCACTTCTTTGAAGTAGAGCCAAGCAGAGCAACCTGTCTCTCCGAAAGAAATACCTTCGGATCCTGCCCCTCTCCCAGCGCACTATTCACCCGGCACTTTTGGATCTCGGCCATGGGGATGTTTTTATAATTGCTGTTGGATAAATAGTATTTCGGTGTGGCATCAGGTTTAAAACTTCCTCCTGGAGAAACATTGCATTTCTGGTTTTGTGCGATCTTGTCCAGTTCCGTTTTTGAAATAACGGTTGGATTAAATTCAACCACCACCACTTCTTTGCCACCTTCAAAACCTGCAGTTGTTTTGACAACACCATTCAGTTTTCCAAACAATGCTTCACCAGTCCAGAAACAATACATAGAGTAAGTGGCTTTGGCAGTTCCTTTCTGCTGTGCGGTCAATTCATCTGTGAGGAGTTGGAGATATACCGGTGCTTTCCCGTTTTTTTTGATCAGCGCATTTGTCATCAGCGTACTGATTCCTGCTGTTGTATAATTACCACTTAGTCTCGGAACAACGTTCGCTCCTTCACTGTCGACAATATGCACTACGGGGTTGTTCCATGATGCTTCATTAAATCGTCTTAATATTTCTGCATCATGTCCACCTTTATTGTTTTGTATCGCCAGGGGAATAAATTCCGTCTCAATCGCTTCTACGATCAAGGGTTGTGTCAACACATTACTTCCATAATTTTTGCACGTCTCGCATCCCGGTATTTCCTGGAACAGGATAAGGATGGGCTTCCCTTCTTTCTTGCTCCTCGCTTGCGCCTCATCAAACGAACGGAGCCATTGCACATCCCCTAGCTCAATAGGATTACTTTGTGCTAAGAGAGAGACAGGGAACAGTAAAATCAGAAGAAAAATTTTCATGGCGAAATGTTACAATTGGCATGCTCGTAATACAAACACAAACAAATAAAGAAGGTTAAATAAATTCAAACAAATTATTCTTTGATATAACCTTGAATTCACTTTCCGGATAGGTATCCATGAAAAGTTTAGGAGGTTTCACCGGCGTTTCACTCCATTTGAACTCAAAAGCGTAAAGCTTGCCATCAATCTCTTCGATATAGTCTATTTCTTTCTGATCATACGTGCGCCAGAAATATGTATTTACATGACGACGATCATATTCATTTTTCTTGATCCGCTCCATCACACAGAAGTTTTCCCAAAGTTGACCAACATCATTCCGTAAAGTCATAGGATTGAAATTGTTGATGATGGCATTGCGGATACCGAGATCCTGGAAATAATATTTTCTTGATTTTCCAATTTCATTTCGCAGGTTTCTGCTCAGCGCTCCGAGACGAATGATGATAAAGGATTGTTCCAGGAAATATAAATAGCGTTGTATAGTTGGGATGCTGGTATTGGTTTTGTTCGAGAGCTCATTAAGGTTTACTTCATTCCCGATTTGAAAAGCCAGCAGCTTAAGTATTTCCAGCAGTAGATCAGGTCTTTTCATCCCTCCGAGGCTCAACACATCCTTGAACAGGTAGTTTGAAATGATACTATCCAACTCCTTTTTTCTCTCTTCTTCTGGAAGCAGCAACACTTCCGGATACATCCCATATCGAAGGATATTTTCTATCCTCGCTTTTGCATCTATTTTCCCATAGGCATCTGAGAGTTCTCCCATCGAGAATGGATACAGGTTAAACTTTCTCGATCGTCCCAATAAATATTCGGCGATGCCATTTTGCATTTCAAATGCAGATGAACCAGTCGCGATAAATTGTACTCCTGGAAAGAAGTCATGTAAGATTTTCAACACCAACCCGGCATCCTTGATAGACTGCACTTCATCAAAAGCGATGAGCTTGTGGTTTCCAACCAAATCCTGCAGTTCTGTGGTATTCGTGGTTGAAAATTGATCCCGTACTTGTCCGTGATCCACATTGAAGTAAACTCCTTTTTCTTCCTCGATCAACTTTCGGATCAGCTCTGTTTTCCCTGTACGCCTTGCACCATATAATAGGATTGTTTTCCCTTTATAGAGTTGTGATTTTAGCAGTGGATATACCAATCTTGGCAAATAAGGCATTTCACTTATTTTTCTAAGTTCATAAATTTAGCATAATTACTAAAGTTAAGTTCATAAATTTAGCATAATTACTAAAGTTGAGTTCATACATTGGGATTTGTAGGCAAAATGACGAATAAATAGTCATTAATAAGACTAATAAATAGTCAATATCCTACCTTTACCCTCCCATGTTTCTTAACTGCCACACCTACTACTCCTTCAAATACGGTACCCTCTCGCCCGAACAACTGGCAGAAGGTGCCTCCCAGAGGGGAATCACGTCCCTGGCCCTGACCGATATCAACAATACCTCCTGTGCCGTCGGATGGATCGAAGAATGCCGTAAACGCGATATCAAACCCGTGCTGGGGGTTGAGTTTCGCTCCACTGCCCCTTCGACTACGCTCAGGGACCAGGAAGCTGATACACCAGTCGGTGGTTATCTATACACTGGCCTGGCGCGCAATGCCGAAGGCTGGCGCGAACTCTGCGAACTCCTGACCGCCTGCTCCCTCGAAGGACTCCCGCTGCCCCAAAGACCCCCCGAAATGGAGCATGTCTATATCATCTACCGCCCCAACAGCTACATCCCCACCGACCTGCGCCCCTACGAATACATTGGTATCATGCCCGCTGAAGCCAATGGCCTTTATTCCTCCGCCCTCCGGGACCATCTCGACCGCCTCGTCGTGTGGCAACCCATCACCTATGCAGATGAGATCGGCTACAAAGTCCATAAGCTCATGCGATGCGTGGATCTCAATATCATGCTCGGCCAGTTGAATTCCAGCGATAGCGCAAGTGACAGCGAGCAATGGGTGAGCCGTGAGTATATCGACAATGCCTTCCGTGCCTATCCCCAGATTCTCCGTAACACAGAAGCACTACTTTATCACTGTGAGGCCGAGCTTCCATGCGGTGACAAAAACAATCGACAGACCTTCACAGGCTCCGAACGTGATGATCACCAGCTCCTCATAAAACTTGCCCGCGAAGGATGCCGTCGCCGATATGGTACGACCAATACCAAAGCGAACGCGCGGATGGAAAGCGAACTCAAAGTCATCCGGCAACTGGGATTTCCTCCATACTTCCTCATCACCTGGGATATCATCCGTTATGCACAGACCGCAGGCTATCATCATGTCGGAAGAGGCAGTGGCGCTAATTCATTAGTAGCTTATTGCCTCGGCATCACCGATGTCGATCCACTCGAACTCGACCTCTACTTCGAACGCTTTATCAATCCACACCGATCATCACCACCGGATTTTGATATCGACTTTTCATGGGATGAACGCGACGATGTCACCGACTACATCTTCAAACGCTACGGGCATCGACATACTGCATTACTCGCGACGTACAATACATTCAAAGGCCGCTCCATCATCCGTGAACTCGGCTAAGTAGTCGGTTTACCAAAAGCAGACATCGATGCTATTGTTGATGCTCCTCTTGCGAGCGACAAACATCATCCCTATGCACGACACATCTTTCGTTATGGTGAGATGATCGAACGTTTTCCAAACTATCTCTCCATACATGCAGGAGGTGTGTTGGTGACAGAACGTCCCATCACGTATCACACTGCACTGCAGATGATGCCCAAGGGATTTCCGATTTCACACTTCGACATGTATCATGCAGAAGATCTCGGCTTCCACAAATATGATGTACTCAGCCAACGCGGCCTCGGTCATATCAAAGATGCCGTCAGCCTTGTACGCATCAACCAGGGCAAAGCCATCGACATTCATGATGTAGCCACCATCAAAGAAGACAAACGTGTCAAACAACAACTCTACTCTGGTCATTGCATCGGTTGTTTTTATATCGAATCTCCCGCGATGCGCGGCTTGCTCACCAAGTTGCATTGCGATAACTATATCCATCTTGTCGCTGCGAGTTCAATCATCCGTCCGGGTGTCGCCAAGAGCGGCATGATGCGCGAATACATCAAACGTTATCATGAACCGGAGAAAGTAGAATACCTGCATCCTGTTTTTGCCGAACATCTCGGAGAGACTTTTGGCGTCATGGTCTACCAGGAAGATGTGATGAAGATCGTCCATCATTTTGCCGGCCTTGATCTTGATGAGTCGGATGTTCTGCGTCGCATCATGACCGGCAAGAAAAAAACATCAGACACGTTTCGCAAGTTGATGGAGAAATTCTGGCGCAACTGCCGGCAGCGTGGTTATCCTGAAGAACTCACTGCAGAAGTATGGCGGCAGGTGGAGAGTTTTTCAGGATATTCTTTTTGCAAAGCACACTCGGCGAGTTTTGCGGTAGAGAGTTTTCAGAGTTTGTATCTCAAGACGTATTACCCGATGGAGTTTATGGTCGGCGTGATCAACAACTTTGGCGGTTTTTACCAGACCGAATATTATGTACACGAAGCACGCATGTGTGGTGCGGATATCCAGGCGCCTTGTGTCAATCACAGCCTCAACCTCACGCATATCTATGGCACAACGATCTACCTGGGGTTTATTCATATCCAATCACTCGAACGTACGGTAGCTCACCGCATCATGGAAGATCGCGAACGTAACGGGCCATATAAGAGTCTCGAGGATTTTGTAAGCCGCGTGGAAATCGGCCGCGAGCAACTGGATCTCTTGATTCGTATCGGTGCGTTTCGCTGGACGGGCCGCACCAAGTGCGAACTGATGTGGCATAAGTATGCGGTGCACAACCCGCAATCAAAAGCGGTCGTGGGCCAGCCGGCATTATTTGGCGATGCATCACACGTCGATTACGCATTACCCTCTTTGGAAGAGAGTATTTATGACCAGGCGTATGATGAAATTGAATTGCTTGGTTTTCCGCTCTGCAGTCCTTTTGATCTGCTTGAAGAAAGACCTAAGCAAAAGATTGTCCATACAGATGAACTCAATGCGCTGGTCGGTAAGCATGTATCCATGCTTGGCTACTATGTCACCCGCAAGCCGGTCACTACCTCCAATGGTAAGCTGATGAGCTTCGGCACCTGGCTGGATGAGCGTGGAAAATATTTTGACACCACGCATTTCCCTCCTGTGCTCGAGCGCTATCCGCTAAAAGGGAAAGGCATGTATCTCCTTCATGGTAAAGTGACAACAGATTTTGCCTTTGCAAGTCTTGAAGTGGAGTCACTGGAAAAGTTGCCGTATCGGAAAGACGGACGTTATTAAATGAAGAATGATGGTTCGGCTACGCTCACCAACCGAGGAAATGAAAAATGAAAAGAGAAAAATGAAAAGACCGTTCGACACCATTTATCAACAGGTCCCTTGCTCCAAGCCCACACCTTTCACGTTCTCACGTTCTCACGCCTCTCACGTTCTCACACCTTTTACTGTCTCACTGTCTTACTCTCTTACAAAGGGTGTTGCGAAAGTCAAAATTGTACATTAATTTTGTACAAAACTGGCAAAAGATGAAAACACTGTCAATAAGTGAATTGCGGGCTAATCTCATGAAGGCAATGGAAGAGATTAAGAAGGGCAATACAATTATAATTACGTCGCATGGAAAGCCCGTAGCGCAGATTATGCCCCCAACGGATCGGCGGAAGGAGGCAATAGCCAAATTAAAGGAATTGCGCAAAACAATTAAAATAGGAGATATCATTTCACCGACAGGAGAAACCTGGGAGGCAAGCTGAGTATGTCGTCGGTTGTTGTAGATACACATATTATCATTTGGGACCGATTGGATCCAGATAGATTGTCGCCAAAGGCAAGAAAGGCTTTTGTGCAAGCTGATACACATCATACAATTGTCATCTGTGAAATTTCATTCTGGGAGATAGCTATGTTGATAAGAAAAAAACGAATCGTATCGAATATCCCATTCATGGAATTGATGAAGGGCATATTAGATTCTAGAAATTATGTCCTTCAGGGAATTAATCCGGAAATTGCTCTCTTGGCAACTGAATTGTCAATGGACACCAAAGATCCTGCGGATACATTGATTGTTGCTACATCTATAGTGCTTGGACTCCCCCTTATTTCTGCAGATCAGTTTATGCGACAATCAACAGAGACGAGGATAATCTGGTAAAGGGAAGAATGATGGTTCGGCTACGCTCACCAACCGGGGAAATGAAGAATGAAAAAAGTAAAAAGTAAAATGAAAAATGTGAACCTCCGTGTCCTCCGTGCTACCTCCTTTCTCCTCCGTGCGAACCCATTGAAACTGGAAAATCAAATTCGTGTGAATTCGTGAAAATTCGTGGCTATAACCTTTGAACACTTTCCAATTCTTTTTCATTTACCTTTCGCCAAATCCATGTGCCTCATCCGCACTATATGACCCAATCGAAAATCTCCATCTTCTGGTTCCGGCGCGACCTGCGGCTCCATGACAATCATGGATTGTATCAGGCATTGACAAAATCAGAGGCAGTGCTACCCATCTTCATTTTTGATAAAGACATCCTCGAAGGACTAAAAGACAAAGCAGATAAAAGGGTCAACTTTATTCATACATCACTTTCAGCTATCCAGGAGAAATTTAAGGATGCTGGTTCTTCATTGTATGTGTTACATGACGCACCACTCGCTGCTTTTGAAAAACTGACGCGGGAGTTTGACATCACTGCCGTGTATACCAATCATGATTATGAGCCTTATGCGATTCAAAGGGATGAAGAGATCAAAAGTTTTTTAAGCTCGAAAAATATTCCCTTACATACATTCAAAGATCAAGTCATCTTTGAAAAAGCAGAAGTTGTAAAAAAGGATGGATCACCTTACACTGTATTTACCCCATATTCAAAAGCGTGGAAGGAAAAATATACTTCAAGTAAAAAAGTGAATTACCCCAGTGAAAATTTTATCCACAACCTTCATAAAACACAACCACTTTCTTTTCCATCACTGAAGCAAATAGGTTTTGAAAAAGCAAACCTGGATATCCCTCCTGCTATTCCCGATGAAAAGATCATCCGGCATTATAATGAAACGCGAAATCTTCCTTTTGTAGAAGGTACAAGTCGCATGAGTGTGCATCTCCGGTTTGGGACAATAGGTATGCGTGAACTCGCAACTGTTGCTAATAGATGGAATGATCAGTGGCTCAACGAACTAATATGGCGTGAATTTTTCATGATGATTCTCTGGCATTTTCCACGCGTTGTTACAGAAAGCTTCAAAACGAAATATGATCGCATCCCCTGGCGCAATAACGAAATAGAATTTAAGAAGTGGTGCGCAGGTGAAACAGGCTATCCAATGGTCGATGCAGGCATGCGTGAATTGAATGAAACTAGTTTTATGCATAACCGTGTACGAATGGTTGTTGCGAGTTTTCTGACAAAGCATTTATTAATTGACTGGCGATGGGGCGAAGCCTATTTTGCAGAAAAACTTCTCGACTATGAACTCTCCTCCAACATTGGCAACTGGCAATGGTGTGCAGGATGCGGTTGTGATGCCGCTCCCTATTTCAGAATATTCAATCCCACCGAACAACAGAAAAAATTTGATCCCGACATGGTCTACATTCGTAAATGGATCAAAGACTTTAAGCCAGGCTACCTTGACCCCATCGTGGATCATGACTTTGCCCGAAAGCGAGTCCTTGAAGTTTTCAAAACAGCACTTAACGAAACTCAATGAAATACCTGGAGTTTGAACAACTATTACCAATCAGCCTGGAAGAAGCATGGAGTTTTTTCTCCTCGCCCTCCAACCTAAACCTGATCACTCCTGAGGATATGGATTTTAAAATACTTGACGTCTTGCCTGCACATATATACCAGGGCCTGATGATCCGCTACAAGATCAAGCCTATGTTCAATATTCCACTCGACTGGATCACTGAGATCACAGAGGTAAAAGACAAAGTGTATTTCATAGATGAGCAGCGCAAAGGCCCTTATCGCACCTGGCACCATGAGCATCATTTTAAAGAAGTAGCTGGTGGAGTACTGATGACAGACAAACTGTCCTATGATATAGGCATGAGCTTCATTGGCACCCTCGCTGGCAAGCTTTGGGTTGATAAGCAGGTCCAACATATCTTCTCTTACCGGAAGAAAAAGCTCAATGAATTATTTCCTGCTAGGGCATAAAAAAAATTTCGCGCAACGACGCAAAGGCGCAACGCATTATACATCTATTAGCTAGATTATTCATATCATAGGTTATTGGCCAATCGGACAATTCCATCTTTAAGAAATGGTGACCCAAAATTGATTAGTAGACCCAATTTCAAGTTGCTCAATTTTACATACGTTAAGACAATTTTTGAATGGACCTTTGCAATTGTCTCCACTGATTTTAGTTCCACAACGACCTTGTTTGCAACAATGACATCTGACCTGTATCCCAAGTTCATTTTAATGTCTTTCCAGAAGACAGGCATCCCTTTTTGCCTTTCAAAGGGTATCCCTCTTTCGGTCAATTCATAGCAAAGTATTTCCTCATAGACTGATTCCAAAAGTCCAGGTCCAAGCGTCTTATGGATTTCAAAACAAATATCCAGTACAATTCGAGCAATTTCATTTTCATTCATAGATGGTTTGGAAGCCCTTTTAGTACCCGGTATTGCTTCACCCTACATAACAGTGTCTTAAGAAGTACTAATTGTTACCTCAATTCGCTAGTTTTTCCTTAAAAATCAATTTAGCGTTGCGTCTTTGCGTCGTTGCGCGAGAAAATGAGTCAGAAAAGGGTTGCGTCTTTGCATCGTTGCGCGAGAAAATGAGTCAGAAAAGCGTTGCGTCGTTGCGTCGTTGCGCGAGATAATTAAAAAAGTTGAGCAAAATATTTACTGATCCTCAGCGTTTTATACACATCTTTTTTGGAAATCTTTGGGAAATCCTTGGTAATCTGGGTTCCAAAAAGCTACCTTTGCGTCCCGCTAAGAAAAGGCGGTCATTCAGACATTCAATTCTAAAATTCTATTGCTGTGAATACATTGAGCTATAAGACACGGTCGGTCAAGAAAGAAGAGGTCAATCGCACTTGGTTTGTGGTAGACGCCGAAGGCCAATCCTTGGGCCGCATGTGTACGCGTATCGCGACTGTCCTCAGGGGCAAACACCACCCGGAATACACCCCACACGTGGACACCGGAGACTATGTGATTGTAGTCAATGCTTCCAAGGTAAAACTTACCGGTAACAAGGAAAATGTCAAAATCTACCAGAACTATTCTGGCTACCCAGGTGGTCTGAAAGAATTGACAGCATCCGAAGTCCGTGCCCGCAAGCCAGAACGCCTTGTAGAAATCGCTGTAAAAGGGATGTTGCCAAAGAACAAACTCGGCAATGCCATGGTCAAGAAACTGTTTGTCTATGCCGGACCGGAGCATCTCCACACGGCACAGCAACCAAAACCACTCGTTTAATATTCAATCGTCAATTCTAGTCTAAGACTTATATATGGAGACAATTAATGCGATCGGACGCCGGAAAGCTTCAGTAGCCAGGGTATATATATCCAATGGCACCGGTAAGATCAAAATCAATGGCCGCGAATACAAAGAATACTTTCCACAACTGCACATCAGCGCACACGTTATCGCGCCACTGCAGGAACTGGATTTACTAAGCCAGTATGATGTAAAGGTCAATGTCAATGGCGGTGGCTTCAGAGGCCAGTCAGAGGCTATCAGGCTCGCGATTTCAAGAGCACTGATCAAGATCAATGCTGATCACCGCGCTCCATTGAAGATCAAAAAGTATCTCACCCGCGACGCCAGGGTGGTGGAACGTAAGAAATTTGGTAAGCCTAAAGCACGCAAGAGCTTCCAGTTCTCTAAACGTTAATCTATACTATCTAATCACAAAAATATCAACACATCCATCATGGATAAACCATCATATCAGGACTTATTGGAGGCAGGTGTTCACTTCGGACACATGCGCAGCAAATGGAATCCTAAAATGCGCCAGTA
>Ga0157380_10000743_pt1 | contig 20330 bp, 16 predicted proteins | sample S35metaG_FD_119757 | JGI IMG/M metagenome (GOLD analysis project Ga0157380, IMG submission 119757) | Switchgrass rhizosphere microbial communities from Kellogg Biological Station, Michigan, USA - S3-5 metaG | ecosystem: Host-associated > Plants > Roots > Rhizosphere > Soil | place: USA...
ACCGGGAGGCTGGCGCCGAGCCAGGGGACGATGAACAATTTCACTTTCGGCAACGAGCGCCACCAATATTATGAGACAATCGCCGGCGGTTCGGGTGCTGGGCCGGACCATGACGGGACCAGCGCGGTGCAAACCCATATGACCAACAGCCGGCTGACCGATCCCGAAATCCTGGAAACACGGCTGCCGGTGCGGCTGGAGGAATTCGCGATCCGCGAGGGCTCGGGCGGTGTAGGATTTCACAATGGCGGTGACGGCGTAATCCGGTCGGTCATCTTCCTGGAGCCGATGCGCGCCAACATGCTCGCCAATCGCCGGCGGATCCCGCCAAGCGGCTTGAATGGCGGTGGCGATGCGGCGCCCGGACGCAATTGGGTCGAACGCGCCGACGGCTCGATCGAACAGCTGACCGCAACCGATTGGGCCGAGGTTGGGATTGGCGATCGCTTTGTCATCGAAACGCCCGGCGGCGGCGGGTTCGGAAAGCGATCATCCTCCCCACGAACTCGTGGGGAGGATGTATGAATTACTGGCCGCTGATCGGCATCGCGCTGGTCGTCATCGGCTTCGCGCTGAAGTTCAATCCGATGCTGGTGGTTACGGTATCCGCCGTCGCCACCGGGCTGATTGCCGGAATGGACTCGGTCGAAGTCATCTCGACCTTCGGCAAGGCGTTCAACGACAACCGCATCATCGCCATTGTCTGGATCGTGCTGCCGGTGATCGGCCTGCTCGAACGCTTCGGGCTGCAGCAGCGCGCGGCCGCGATGATCCGAAATCTCAAATCCGCCACGACTGGCAGGCTGCTGATCCTCTACCTGGTCTATCGCCAGATCACCGCCGCGATCGGCCTTCACTCCACCGCCGGCCATCCGCAGACCGTCCGTCCGCTAGTCGCTCCGATGGCTTTGGCCGCGGCCGAGAAGCAGCATGGCGAGTTGACCGAGGAGGAGGCGGAGAAGGTCAAGGCCTATTCGGCCGCGACCGACAATGTCGGCCTGTTCTTTGGCGAGGACATCTTCCTCGCCATCGGCTCGATCGTGCTGATCCAGCAAATCATGGCCGGTTACGGCTACAGCCTCGCCCCTTTGGAGCTGGCGCTATGGGCAATTCCCAGCGCCATCGCCGCATTCCTCATCCACTCCGCGCGGCTGCTGCTGTTCGACCGCAAGCTGCGGAGGCGCGGCCAATGATTACGCTCCACTGGCTCTATGCGCTGGCCGGCGCGATGTTCGCCGCCTTCGCCCTGCTGTCGGCGCTCGACAAATCCCACAGCAAGCGCTTCGGCAATGCCACCTTCTGGGGGCTGATGGCATTGAGCCTGCTCGGCGGCGATGCGATCGGCGATTTCGGCAACGGGCTGCTGGTGCTCGGCCTTGCCGGACTGGCTGGCTTTGGCTTCATCGGCCGCAGCCATCCGCCGACCACCAACGACGGCGAGCGCCAGGGCTGGTCTGAGCGGCTCGGCAACAAGCTGTTCCTGCCAGCGCTGATCATCCCCGCGACCGCGCTGATCGGCACGCTGGCCTACAATTACACCGGGCTGGGTTCGCTCGGCTGGATCGAGCCCAAGCGCGAAACCTATGTTTTCCTTGGCCTCGGCGTGCTGTTCGCCCTCGCTGCCATCTTTGCCTGGCTGCGGCCCCCCGTCACCGCTCCCCTTCAGGAAGGCCGCCGCCTGATCGACGCGATCGGCTGGGCCGCGGTCTTGCCGCAGATGCTGGCCTCGCTTGGTGTCCTGTTCGCCGCCGCCGGTGTCGGCGACACGATTGGCGCTTTGGCCCGCATGGTCATCCCCGAGGGCAGCATATTTGCAACCGTCATTGTGTTTGGTCTCGGCATGGCGCTCTTCACGATCGTGATGGGCAATGCCTTCGCCGCCTTCCCCGTGATGGCCGCGGCAATCGGTGTGCCGCTGTTGATTCAGGGCTACGGCGGCGACCCGGCAGTGGTCGGCGCGATTGGTATGCTGGCCGGATTTTGCGGGACGCTGATGACCCCCATGGCAGCTAACTTCAACCTGGTCCCGGCGGCGCTGCTCGAGTTGAAGGACCAATATGGCGTAATCCGCGCACAGGTCGCGACGGCGCTTCCGCTGCTGCTCATCAACATATTGCTGATCTATTGGCTGGCGTTCCGATGAAGCTCGACGTTGATCTCGCCGGTCAATTCGCACGGACAGCGCTGGGCCATGTCACGCGTCCCTATCCTTACAAGATGGATCATGTGCTGCATGGCGACGAGGACGCTCGCCCGCCGCGCCATTTCCATCCCATTTTCTACGGAAGCTTCGACTGGCACAGCTGCGTTCATGGCTGGTGGATGTTACTGACGCTGCGCCGGATGTTCCCGGCGATCGATGAAGCACCAGGCATCGCCGATCTGGCTGACGAGAGCTTCACTGCCGAGAAAGTGGCAATCGAGCGGGCCTATCTCGACCGGCCGCTTTCGGCAGGGTTCGAGCGGCCATATGGTTGGGGCTGGCTGCTCTATCTCCACCTCGAAGCGTCGCGCCACGAAGATCGCGGATGGTCCGCGGAGTTGGAACCGCTGGCCCGAGCCTTCGCCGGCCGGCTCAAGATCTATCTCGCCAAACTCACCTACCCGATCCGCGTCGGCACGCATTTCAACACGCCGTTCGCGCTGATCCTGGCGCTCGAATGGGCGGAGCGGTTCGACGACATGCTGGCCGACGCGATCTGCGAATGGGCCATAGATCGCTTCGGACGAGATCGCGATTGCCAGGCTTGGGAACCGGGTGGTGACGAATTCCTCTCGCCGGCCCTCATCGAGGCGCTGTGCATGGCACGCGTGCTGCCGCAGGCCGAATTCGTCGACTGGTTCGAGAAATTCCTGCCGAGCCTCATCGATCATCGGCCCGGCACCCTCTTCATTCCCGCAACCGTCAGCGATCGCGGCGATGGCAAGATCGCCCATCTCGACGGTCTCAACCTTAGCCGCGCCTGGTGCTGGCGCTCGATCGCACCGTTGCTGCCAGTCGATCGGCGCACGATCGCGGAAGCGGCCGTGGAGGACCATCTCGCGGCGGCGCTGCCGCATGTTGCTGGCGACTATATGGGCGAGCATTGGCTGGCGAGCTTCGCCCTGCTGGCGTTGCTAGCGGGCAGCTAAGCTTGAGCCTCGTACTCGACCATCCCCCGGATGGTCTGCGCGCGAGGCTGGTGCCGGATGCAGGAGTCGAACCCGCGACCTTCGGTTTACAAAACCGCTGCTCTACCAACTGAGCTAATCCGGCACGTCAGCGACCCTTTGCGTCAGACGATGCCGAAGGTCCAGCCCTCGGTTCGCGCCAGTTCCGGCGTCAGGCCCGGCGGCGCGAAGGCAAGCGGATGGCATAGGTGCGCCCGCATTCCCGCCGAGGTAACCAGTGCATCGGTCTGATGGTCGTTAGGTTCGAACCGCAATTTCGCTGGCTTGCTGCCCAGTCCCGCCAACGCATGATTGAGTTCGGCGCGGGTTCGCAGCTTCTTGCCGCTCATGCCCGCATTGCGAAGGTAGATGCGGGTATAAATCTCGACCACCGCGCTGCCGTTTTCAGGCAGCAGGTCCATCGGCCAGATCGGGACCTTGCCATCCAGCCGATGAAGCAAGCGCATGCCGGAGAAGCTCGCCTTGGCGACTTGCGCCGCACCGATCGCGTCATAGGCGCTGGCCGTCTTGCGACCGCCTTGAGCGTTCAAGTGAACATCGCAAATGCGGAAGCGAACGAAATCCGCTTTCACCCCGTCGGCAATGCCAAAATAGAAGTGGCGCCGATGTACCTCCTCCAGGAATGACGCCGCGCCCAAATCCTCGTCATGGCTCAGCGCGTCGACATAGGCCCAGAATTCCCTGGCGTTGATGGGCACGCCGGTTTCACCCGGCAGATAAGCACCGCGCTCTGCAAAGGGTGGCGCAAAACTGAAATCGAATCCGAACAGCGTCGGCTCTTTGGCAGACCGCCTGAGCAGCCATTCGAGCACCTCACTACGCGACCAGACGTGGCCGGGCCTGACAAGGCGAGGCGCGTCTTTGCCCCGCGCCTCGGCAATGGCGATGCCCTTGTGCCGCTTGCCCTTGGCCCCGGACCAGTCGATCGCGACTATTGCCGCGAAGCGGTTCACACCAGCGGCGGCTGGCTATCGTCCTCGCTCGACGCCTTCTTCAACCGCGGCGGCGGGGCCCGGCGAACTGGCGGCGGGGCAGTGCCTTCATGCCATTCTTCCAGCAGCCGGGCTGCATAGTCGCGGCCGCCGAGGCCGAAGGCGATTGCCGTCGCCACCGCCGCCGAACCAAGGATCAGGCCGAACGCCAGCATCACGATCTGGTCGGCCAGCCCCATGAAGGTCAGGCCGATCGCCGTGAACAGCGCGATGATCGAATATTTGACGATCACTTCGGCATAGCTGGTTCGCTCCGTGGAGGCGCTGACCAGGCCGGCGAGGATGCGCGCGAGCACAAAGCCGACAACGATGATTACCGTGCCGAAGATCACCTTGCCGCCCAGCGCGGTGACTTGGATCATCAGCGCCGCCGTCTCGTCGCCGCCGAGGCGGTGGAGGGCTTCGATGCCGGCGAGCAGCAACAGTGCGGTCATTGCGATCGCGCCGGCCACCCTCGAGGGCGAAACGTTGCGCGGCATTGCTCCGAGCGAATGGATGAAATTGTCGAAGCCGAGGCTGGGGAGCACCGTTTCGATCAGCGTCTTGACCCAGCGGGCGATCAGGAAAGCGATCGCCAGCCACAGCAGCGCCGCCAATACGTTGGGGATCGCAAGCGCGATCATGTTGAGCATGTTCTTGGCTGGTTCCGACACGGCCTCGATGTGCAAGATGTCGAGCGAAGCGATGGCCGCGAAGATGATGATCACTGCCGAGACGGTCATGCCGACCGCTCGGGCGATGGTGCTGCGGACGGGGGCGGCCCCCTCGGCGGCAACCCCTTCGCTATCGACCGCCACCGGCGCTTCGCCGAGCCTCAGGCCGGCGCGGCCCGCCAGCCGCTCCAGGTTGAGCGCGCCCAGCGCCGCCTCGATGACGTGCCGGACGATGCGGGCCAGGATCAGGCCGGCGAAGAAGAAGAGGCCAGCCCCCAGCAGGCGGGGCAGGAAGGCGAACACTTCATTGGTCAATGAGGTCACCGGGGTCAGCACGCCCGACAGGCCAAGCGGCTGAAGCGCCGCGATCAGGCCGACCAGCCACACCAGCCAATAGGCCAGCCGCCCAAGTTCCGTCCCGATGCTGTCCCCGCCCATCCCAGGATGACGCTTGAGCACGGGCACCCGGTCGATCGCCTTGGCCACGCCCCATTGCACGGCCTTGGCAACGAAATGGGTGATGATCAGGATCAGCAGCGCGAACAGGATTTTGGGTCCCCATAGGACCAGCTGGTCCTGCCAATAGCGGACGGGTTCGGTGCTCTGGTACATCAGACTCCCCTTGTCTTAGCCTTGTTCGCGCCTTTCTCGGCGCATTGCTTCCCAATAGGCAAGCCGCTCGGCGATCTTTGCCTCAAAGCCGCGGCCGGTCGGTTCATAGAATTGCTGCGGGACCAACTCCTCGGGCCAGTAATTGGCGCCGGAGAATCCTTCGTCGGCGTCATGATCATAGGCATAGCCTTTGCCATAGCCGATATCCTTCATCAGCCGGGTCGGCGCGTTGAGAATGTTTTTCGGCGGCATCAACGATCCGGTTTCCCTGGCCGATCGCCAGGCCGTCCCTTGCGCCATGTAGACCGCATTCGATTTGGGTGCGGTCGCGAGGTAGATGCAGGCTTGGACAATCGCCAACTCGCCTTCAGGCGAGCCAAGGAAATCATAGGCGTCTTTGGCGGCGACGCACTGTAGCAGCGCATTGGGGTCGGCCATGCCGATGTCCTCCACCGCAGCGCGGATCAGCCGCCGGAGCAGGAACAGCGGTTCCTCGCCCGCGACCAGCATCCGCGCCAGATAATAGAGCGACGCCTGCGGGTCGGAACCACGGATCGACTTATGCAGCGCGGAGATGAGGTTATAGTGGCCCTCACGGTCCTTGTCGTAGACCGCGACCCGCCGCTGCAGAAAGCTGGCAAGGCCGGCTGGGTCGAGCGGCTCTTCCAGCGCGACATCGAACAATGTTTCGGCCTGATTGAGCAGAAAGCGGCCGTCGCCGTCGGCGCTTGCGACCAGCGCATCGCGCGCATCGGAGGTGAGGGGCAGGGACTTGGCCTCAAGCTCCTCCGCCCGCTGCAGCAGCTTGCACAAGGCATCGCTGTCGAGCCGGTGAAGGATCAGCACCTGGCAGCGCGAGAGAAGCGCCGCATTGAGCTCGAAGCTGGGATTCTCGGTAGTCGCCCCGACCAGCGTGATCGTGCCGTCCTCGACAAACGGGAGGAAGCCGTCCTGCTGCGAGCGGTTGAAGCGGTGGATCTCGTCCACGAACAGAAGCGTCCGCTGCCCGGCCCGCGCCGCCACCTTGGCCTCGGCGAACACCTTCTTGAGGTCCGCGACGCCGGAAAAGACCGCGGACAGGGCGACAAAACGCAAACCGACCGCATCGGCCAACAGGCGGGCGATGCTGGTCTTGCCGGTCCCGGGCGGGCCCCAAAGGATCATCGAGCTTAGCTTGCCCGCCGCGACCATGCGGCCGATCGCGCCGTCGGGGCCGGTCAGATGTTCCTGCCCGACCACCTGGTCGAGCGATTGCGGGCGCAGCCGGTCGGCCAGCGGCGAATGGAGCGACGCTTCATCGGGCGCGGTCCCGGGCGGCAGCTCGTCCCTAAACAAATCGGCCATTGGTCGCTGGAATAAGCGCCTTCGCAGAAAGTTGCATCCATCCTTGAACTGATGCATCTAAGATATATCTTAGCACTATCGTAAGGAGAGCAAGATGCATTTTCACTATGAGTGCGACGATCATGGCCGGCGTGGCCGCCATGCCGGTGGTCACGGCCGCTCGTTCCGCTTTGGGCCGTTCGATTTCGACTTCGATTTTGACGGTGGGCCGGGTCGCGCCGGTTGGGGCGGCGGACGCCGCGGCCGGGAGCGCAAGCGGATGTTCTCGGGCGGCGAGTTGCGCCTTGTCCTATTGAAGCTGATCGCCGACCAGCCGCGCCACGGCTACGAGCTGATCAAGGCGGTCGAGGACATGACCGGAGGCGAATATGCGCCGAGCCCCGGGGTGGTCTATCCGACCCTCACCATGCTCGAGGACATGGGCCATATTGCTGAAAAGAAGTCCAAGGACAGCAAGAAGGTCTATGAGGCGACCAGCGAGGGCCGCGCCCATCTCGACGAGAACTCAGACGAAGTCGACGAGTTGATCGAACGCCTCGAAGGCCATGGCCAACACCGCCGCCGCGGTCAGCGGCCGGAGATCGGCCGGGCAATCGGCAATTTGATGACCGCGCTCCGCAATCGCATCGCCCATGAAGGCTGGCACGAGGATCTGCTTGAAGAGGTGGTCGATATCCTCGATGAGGCCGCCCAGCGCATCGAGCGGGTCAAGGACGCAAAGCCTCAAGACCCAGACGACGATTGAGGCGGTAACGCCGCTCGATGACGCGCTCATAGACGTGCAGCACCACGGCGTTGATTTCGTCCCAGTCCATGGTCTTGGCGAACTCGAGCCCGGCCTGGCCATGCCTGGCCCGAAGAGCAGGATCGCGCTGGTAATCGGCGAGTTCGTCGGCGAACGCCTCTGCATTACCGGCCTCTGACAGCCTGCCGGTCAGACCATCCTTGACCAGGCAGGTCGCGCCCGATGCGACGGCGGCGCATACCGGCAGGCCGCAAGCCATCGCTTCCAGGGTCACATTGCCGAAGGTCTCGGTGATCGACGGGTTGAGGAACACGTCGGCCGAGGCAAGCGCGGTCGCCAGGTCGGAACCGGTCAACTGGCCGGTGAAAATGGCGTCGGGCAGCCGCTGCTGGAAATAATCGCGAGCAGGCCCATCGCCGATGGCCACCACCCGCAATGGCACGCCCCGGCTTCGGGCAGCGTCAATAGCGTCCGAAAAGACGTCGAGGCCCTTTTCCAGCACCAGCCGGCCGAGGAAGGCGACGACCATCTCTTCATCGCCGATGCCATGCGCCCGCCGCCACTCGAGGCTGCGCCGCTGGGTGTTGAACTGTTCCCGATCGACACCGCGCGCCCAGATCGAAATGTCCTTGTTCATCCGCTGGGCGCCCATGATCGCCGCCGTGGATTCGGCCGGAACGACGATCGCATCGCAGCGTCGGTAGTAGCGCCGCATGATCGCGCGCGCGACCGGTTCGAGAAACTTCAAACCATAATATTGCAGATAGGTATCGAACCGCGTGTGGACTGAGGAGATGACCGGGATGTTGTGCTTGCGCGCCCAGGTCACGGCACGGTGGGCAACGAGGTCTGGAGCGGCGACATGAACCACGTTGGGATTGAATTCCTCAATGTCGCGATAGACTTTGCGCGGGATGCGCAGCGCCAGCCGATATTCCGGCCGTCCCGGGATCGGCGAGGAGGGCACGCTGACCAGGTCTCCAGTCGGGGCAAAGGCTGGGTTCTCGACGGTAGGAGAATAGACCCGCACGCTCGCTCCCTGGCGGAGCAGATAGTCCACCAGCCGGTTCAACGCCTGATTGGCGCCGTCGCGAACATAGTTGTAGTTGCCCGAGAACAGGGCGATGCGGAGCTCGTCGGGCTTCATTGCCGCAAGCCCTTAGCGGCAGGGAAGCGCCCGCTGCAACTGCTGGAGGGTCTAGATCAGCGTCAAGCGTTCCATGGCACCGGTCGGCTCCACCGACGCCCGGCTGCTGATCCTTGGCAGCCTGCCTGGCGAAGCATCGCTTCGGGCCCAACGCTATTATGCCCATCCGCAGAATCAATTCTGGCGCTTGCTCGGGTCGGCCATCGGCGTGGAACTTGCGTCCGTGCCTTATGAGGATCGCCTGGTTCTGCTGGCGGCGCGGGGAATCGCCCTGTGGGATGTGGTTGGCGAGGCGCGGCGGCTGGGCAGCCTCGACGGAGCGATCCGCGCGGCCACGCCCAACCGGCTTGCGGAATATGTCGCGACCCATCCGCGGCTTCGAGCGGTCGCGTTCAACGGCAAGACCGCCGGCCGTCTCGGGCGGAAGGCGATTGCGGAAATCGATGGACTACAGCTGATGGACCTGCCGTCCTCAAGCCCGGCCTACACCATCTCCTTCGAAGACAAATTGGCCAAATGGGCCGCGCTGGCTCCGCTTGCATGCCCGGCAGAAGCTGCCAAAATAGGATCATGACCGAAGATGTGATCGAGGAAGACGAAGATCAGTCGCTGACCATGGTCGATGAGGCGCTGGTTGCAGGCAATATCGCCAACACCAACGGCCTGCTCGTCATCCTTGCCCGCCTGGTCGCCAAAGGCGTGTTCGATGCCGAGGATCTGCACGCCTTTTCAGACAGCTATTCCAAGCCGCTCGACCATGAGCATATGCGCGAGAATGAGCTGATCACCCAGATGCAGGATCAGATGGAAGCGACGCTGGCCCAGCTGATGCATTTTTTGGCCGACAAGGGAGGCCCGGACTAGGCGGCCGCTCGGCGCCGTTTCGCAAGTCGTTCCCGTAGCGCACCCACACCGTCGCGCACGCCACGCCGGACCAGCACGAAAAACAGCGGGATGTAGAAGATCGCCAATATGGTTGCGGTCAGCATCCCGCCGATCACCGAGGTGCCGATGGCGATCCGGCTGTTCGCTCCGGCGCCCGTCGACACGGCCAGCGGCATCACCCCGAAGATGAACGCGAAGCTGGTCATCAGGATCGGCCGCAGCCGAATCCGCGCCGCCTCCAGCGCGGCCTCGATGACACGCTTCCCTTGGCGCTCGGCCCGATCCGCGAACTCTACCATCAGGATGGCGTTTTTGGACGCCAGCCCCATCGTCGTCAGCAGGCCGATTTGCAAGTAGACGTCATTCTGCAGGCCGCGCAGGGTCACTGCGAAGATCGCTCCGACCAGTCCAAGCGGGATGACCAGAATGACGGCCAGCGGGATCGACCAGCTTTCATACAGGGCGGCGAGGCAGAGAAACACGACGATCAGCGAAATGGCGTAGAGCAGTGGCGCCTGGCCCGATGACAGCCGCTCTTCATAGGATTGTCCGGACCAGGCGACGCTAACGCCCGGGATTTGGTCGGCCAGCTTCTCGATCGCAGTCATGGCATCGCCGCTGCTCTTGCCGGGCGCCGGCTGGCCTTGGAATTCGTAGGACTGCACCCCGAGAAAGCGGGACAGGCTGACCGGCGCGGTCGACCAGCCGGTTTGCGCGAACGATCCGAAGGGCACCATTTCGCCGCGACTGTTCCGGACCGACCATTGGTCGATGTCTTCGGGCTTCGACCGAAACGGTGCGTCGCCCTGGACATAGACCCGCTTGACCCGGCCCCGATCGATGAAATCGTTGACATAGCGGCCGCCCCAGGCCGTCGCGAGGGTGCCATTAACGTCCGATGTGCTGAGGCCAAGCGTCGAAATCCGCGACTGGTCCATATTGACCTTGAGCGTCGACACGTCGGGCAGTTCGGACAGGCGAACCTGCTGGAGGTCCGGGTCGTTTGAGGCCATGTCCAGCAGCCGGTCGCGGGCCTCCTCGAATTTGTCCATGCTCATGCCGCTGCTATTTTGAAGCTGCATATTGAAGCCGCCCGACTGGCCGAGGCCGCGAATGGCGGGCGGGATCAGGGCGAAGACCTGGGCGTCGCGGTAGCCGTTGAAGGCATTCTTGGCCCGTTGCACCAGTGCGTCGGCGTTATTTTGCTTTCCCTCACGGTCCTCGAACGGCGCAAGGTTGATGAACGACTGGCCGGCGTTCTGGCCGGTCGCGCCTTGGCCGCCGCCGGCGACGATGAAATAGGTCTTGAAGTTCTGCTTATCGGGGCCCCGCATCAGATAATCTTCGACCGCCAGCTGCATTTCCTTGGTCCGCTCCAGCGTCGCGCCGGCCGGAAGCCGGAATTGGATCTGCATCGCCCCCTGGTCCTCACTCGGCAGGAAGCCTGTCGGCAATCTGAAGAACATCACCGCCAGCACGACGCAGACCAGCGCGTAACCCGACAGAAAGCGCCACTTGCGGTCGACCACGAACGTGATCGTGCGCACATACCAGTCGCGCAATTTGTCGAAGCCGTTGTTGAATCTGTCCCGGCCGTTGGAAATACTTGCCGCCGCCCGCGGGAAGCGCCTTCCGAAACCGGTATCGCGCGGGTCGACATGTTTTCTCCGGAGAACCGCAGCGGCAATCGAGGGGCTCAAGGTCATCGCCACGAACACCGACAGCACCATCGCGGAGACGATGGTCGCCGAGAATTGGCGGTAGATCACTCCGGTCGAGCCGCCGAAAAAGACCATCGGCAGAAATACCGCCGACAAGATCAGCGCGATCGCGACCAGCGCCATCTGAATCTGGCTCATAGACAGGATGGTGGCTTCGCGGGGGGTGAGGTCCGGATTTTCCTCAAGAATGCGTTCGACATTCTCGACCACCACGATCGCGTCGTCGACCAGCAAGCCGACCGCCAGCACCAGGCCGAATAAGGTCATGGTGTTGATCGAAAAATCCAGCGCATAGAGAATGCCGAACGTGCCGAGCAGGACCACCGGAATGGCGATTGCCGGGACCAGGGTCGCGCGCCAGCTTTGGAGGAACACGAACATGACGATCAGCACCAGGATCATCGCCTCGACCAGGGTTTTCACGACCTCGTCGATCGACAGCTTGATGAAATCGGTGGTGTCGTAGGCGTAGGCGTAGCGATAGCCAGGCGGGAAACCCGCCGAAATCTGCTCGACGCGGGCCTTGACCGAATCCGCCGTCTCCAGCGCGTCCGCCCCGGGAGCCAGGAAGATGGCAATGCCGGCGCCCGGCTTGCCGTTGAGACGGCGGTCCGAATTGTAGTTCTCGGCCCCCAGTTCGACCCGCGCGACGTCGGCCAGGGTTACGCGCGCGCCGCTTGGGTCGGCCTTGACGATGATGTTGCGGAATTGCTCGGGCGTCTGGAACCGGGACGAGGCGGTGACCGTCGCGTTGAGCATCTGCCCGGGGCTCGACGGCGTTCCTCCGACTTCGCCGGCCGCGACCTCGACATTCTGCGCACTGATCGCGCTGATCACATCGCCCGGCATCAGCGAAAAGGAACGGAGCTTTGCGGGGTCGAGCCAGATGCGCATCGCATAGGGCGCGCCGAACACATTGACGTCGCCGACGCCCGAAATGCGGGAGATCTGGTCCTGCATGTTGCTCGACAGCCAGTCCGACACATCCATGTCGCTGGTTCGACCGGAATCGTCATAGACGCCGATGATCAGCAGGAAGTCATTGGACGCCTTGGTGACCCTGAGGCCCTGTTGCTGGACTTGTTGCGGCAGTCTCGACAGCGCCGTCTGAACCGCATTTTGCACCTGAACCTGGGCGATGTCGGGATCGGTGCCCTTTTCGAACGTCACGTTGATCGTCGCTTGGCCGCGCGAGCTGGACGAGGATTGAAAGTAGAGCAGACCGTCCAGGCCGGTGAGCTGCTGTTCCAGGACCTGAGTCACACTATCCTGGAGGGTCTGCGCCGAGGCGCCGGGATAGGTCGCGCGAACATTGACCTGCGGCGGCGCAACGTCAGGATATTGTGCGATCGGCAGCTTGGTGATCGACCCTATTCCGACCAGCATGATGATGATCGCGATCACCCAGGCGAAGATCGGGCGATCGATGAACAGTTTCGACATGGTGGACTAGCGCGCTGCTGCGTCGGGGCGGGCAGGCGCTTGCGCCCGCTGCGGCGTGGCGGCGGGAAGGGGCTTGATCTTGGCGCCCTCCTTCAGCTTGCCGACTCCCTGCGTGATGACCTTCTCACCCGTAGCCAGCCCCTGCGTCACGACCCAATTCGTCCCGTCGGTGCGGTCGGCGATCACCGTGCGCTGGACGGCAACATTGCCCGGCCCGACGACCCACAGCGTCGCATTGCCCCGCGCGTCTCGCGAAATCGCCTCCTGCGGCACCAGATAGGCTGTCCGGCTAATCGACTGGGCGAACCTGGCCCGGACGAACATGCCGGGCAGCAGGATCGACTGGGAATTGGGGAAGGCGGCGCGAAGCGTGACCGACCCGGTGTCCGGATTGACCACGACCTCGGTGAACTGGACCGTCCCGGTATAGCCGTAATCGGTTCCGTCGGGCAGCGTCAGTCGAACCTGGGCGGTGGTCGGGACCGATCCGCCGCGGGCCAGGTCGCGGCGTAGCGACAGCATCTCGGGAGCCGATTGCTGAATGTCGACATAGATTGGATCGAGCCTGGTGATCGTGGTCAGCGCGTCGGTCTGGCTGGCGGTGACCAGCGCTCCCTCGGTTACGTTGGAAGCGCCGACCCGCCCGCTGATGGGCGCCGGCACCCGGGTAAAGCGAAGGTTGATCCGAGCTTCCTGAAGCGCTGCCTCATTCTGCGCGACAGCGGCCCGGCTCTGGCGCGACTGGGCGACCACGTCGTCATAGGCCTGGCGCGACACAAATTGGCTCTTGGCCAGCGGCCGATAACGTTCTTCTCTCGCGATCGCCGCCTGCGCGCTTGCGCGTGCGCTGTTGAGGTTGGCCTGGGCCTGGGCGACCGCCGTTTGATAGATGCGCGGATCGATCTCGTAGAGCGGTTGCCCCTGGCGGACCATCGCGCCCTGAGTGAACAGACGGCGCTGGACGACGCCGGATACCTGGGGCCGGACTTCCGAAATTTGGAAGGCGGCAACGCGGCCAGGAAGATCTTGTTGGATGAGGACCGACGCTGGCTGGATGACGACATAGCCAACCTGAACCGGACCGCCCTTCTTGCCGGCTTCCTGCGAATCCGCCGCTCCGCACCCAGCAAGAAGGAGGGTCAGAGCGATCGCAATTGCACTGTTCAAAGCCGGCTGTGGCATTGCCGTCGGCACTCTTCTTTCTTGGGTCGAAGGATCCTGCAGGAAGGAGACCAATATTTCCGAATTATGACATCCGGCTCGCCTGCTCCGCCAATATTCTTGAGACGTGGGGGCCAATACAAGCTCCCGCCGCCATGCGTCCAGCAGCATTGACGCCGCTTAATCGACCGTTCGTCGAGTTTTGCGGACGGTTGGTATGAAGACCGGGGCTGGCTTGGAGTCGACCCCTATGGGACTCGAACCCGTGTTTTCCCCGTGGATTCCGGTTCCGGTGAAGAATCAAATCTCATGGATGTCAAATAGTCGATCAGGCAGCCCTTTACAGGGACCGCGTGGATCACAAAGCTGCAAGTATTTCGTCGTTCAGAATTACCATTCATCGTAGACGCTATGGCGTGGCTTCTCGGTTTAAGACAGCTGATGCACCGACTTCCAAGAACTATGGAGAGGTTATGCTTGTCTTACTATTTCGGTTTCTTACTTGCTTGATTTCGCCGCCAGCGACGGTGGACCCTTATGAGGGCCTAGAGGGCCCGGAAACGGCCAATGGTTTGCCTGCTTCCACGCTTCAAGCTGAGTTGATCGGCAGGAAGGGATCAGCGCTTCGAAGTCTATCGGCAAAGCAGATCGGCCGTTGAGCCGCGTGCAGTTGTCATCTGACTAACCGCTCGGCGAATGGATGGCTCGCTGTGTGGGGCGTCGTCGCATTGGCGGCGGCGCCCCTCCTTCTTAGGGATGATGATCAGGTCGAGAATTCGATAGTTCAGCTATCCTCGACAGAATATTTATCGACCAAACAGGATCGCCAGTTCCTCGATTATCTCATCCGTTGTGCTTTGCCCCATGATGTGGTCGTGGAATCCAACAGTCGTTATGGCCATTTTAGGCTTCGTGGTCGCCATGGGCTCGCACCTGACTGGACCGTGCGGCGACTGACGGAACAGGAGGAGGAGTCAGTATCCGCTTGCATACTGGCCCTAACCAACAAATTTGGCATTCCTGTTCCGGTCTACCTGGTTCCAGGCATGAAGCCTCCAATTTACTCGATCGGGAAGAGGCAGGGCGCTGAGGCCTACAGCTTGTTCGAAGGGGCGTTTTTCGGAAATCTTTTCCGGCCCGATGCCAAGGCTTTTGTATGTATTGGCGACGGTCGAACCATTTCATCAGGAGACAAGGTTTGGTTCAAGAGGGTATGCAGCGAACCGGAAATCCCCGGTAGTTCGAAGAGCCGATGTGGGATGGTCATCGTCGGACGTTGTAGCGAAGACCAATTCTTTACGATGTCTGGCAAAACCTGGAACAATCCTATCCAGGTCTATCTTCGTCCTGACGGGTCCAGCCAAACAAAGCTGGAAGCATCCGACAATGAGGATAATCCTTCATGATTGGTGACCCCTACGGGACTCGAACCCGTGTTTTCGCCGTGAGAGGGCGACGTCCTAGACCGCTAGACGAAGGGGCCATAGCCATGGCGGCAAGGGCGCGCATATGGTGGCGTTTGCAGCGCTAGTCAATTGGCCGCCTAGGCGGTTCGGGTCTCCGCCAGCCCCGACTGGCTTTCCAGGAATGTCAGGCAATGAAGCGCGATGCGCGATGCGGCGTGACCGTCCCCGAATGGCAAGCATGGCCGTCCCATTGCTCGGAGCGCGGCCCGGTTGTGGCGCAACCGCATTACTGCCTCGACGATGCGATCCGGATCGGTTCCGACCAGTTCCATCGACCCGGTCGCCAAGCCCTCCGGCCGCTCGGTCTTGTCGCGGAGGACAAGCAGCGGCACGCCAAGTGCCGGCGCCTCCTCCTGGATGCCACCGGAATCGCTCAGCACGAGATCGGCCCGGCGCATCGCTTCAATCATTGCCGCGTGCGACAGTGGCGGGATCAGCCGCACCCGGGCGCGGTCGCCCAACAGGGCAGTCATTCGCTCGGCGACCTTGGGATTGGGGGGAAGCAGTACCTCGCTATTGACCTTGCAATCGGCCAGATCACGGATCGCCCGGGCCAGCCTGTCCAGTCCGGCTCCCCAATTCTCCCGGCGATGACAGGTGACGAGAAAGGTAAACTGCCGCCGCGGCCACCATCGCCGGCGCGGCTTCACCGGCAATGGCCCGACCAATTCCGCCAAGGCATCGATGCCGCTGTTGCCGGTGACCCGCACCTCGCCGGTCACCTTGTCGCGACGGAGGTTGGCGGCATTGCCTGAGGTCGGCGCAAGCAACAGGTCGGCCAGCCGGTCGATGGCGACCCGATTCTCCTCCTCCGGCCAGGGCAGGTTGGGATCGTAGGTGCGCAGGCCCGCCTCGACATGGGCCAGCGGAATCCCGGTTTCCCGTGCCGCTTGCGCCCCGCCGAGAGCGCTTGACGTATCGCCCTGCACGATCAGCAGGTCGGGCGGATCGAGCGGCAACAGCCGGCGCAGCGCGCCCCGAACAAGCTCGGAATGGAGCATTGGATCGGGCTGCCCGGGACAGTTGAGCAGCGTCGCGGGGAATCCTTCGAGGCCATGGTCGCTAAGCTCCAGCCCCGGATGCTGCCCCGTAATGAACAGGTGCGGCGGCTCGCCGAGGACGGCAAGGGCGTGGGCAACCGGGCTCAATTTGATGGCTTCAGGGCGCGTTCCTACAACGAACGCGATACGATACTGGCGCAGCTTTCCCCCTACCTTCGGCGCGCCGTTTGTCGCCGAAGCGAGTTGGGCTGGCAAGAGCATTTGTAACCTGGGTTATGAAAGGGCTGGACAAGGCGTCGGGCCCTTGCTCCAAGCCCAAGCTCAAGGACTGGGGGGTTCGGATTGGCCAAAAGACCTTCGATCGACGGGATCCTGGTGGCGCAGGTGACCGACCTGCACATCGGCTTCGACCGCGACAATCCGCATGAACTGAATGTTCGCCGGTTGAATTTGGTGATCGACCAATTGAACGCGATGCGGCCCAAGCCTTCCTTGCTGCTGGTGACCGGCGACCTGGTCGAGCGTGGCGAGGATCTCGATGCCTACCGCCACATGGTCGCGCTGGTGGCACGGTGGGAAGGTCCGCTGCTGTGGGCGATCGGCAATCACGATAGCCGCGAGGGCTTTCGCACCGTCCTTCCCAATGTACCGGCCGACGAGCATGGCTTCATTCAATATGAGCTGGACCATGGCGGGGTGCGGTGGATCGTGGTCGACACGCTCGATTCAGGCCGCCACGGCGGCATGATCTGCGAGGACCGGGCGGCCTGGCTCAAGAAGCGCCTCAGGGAACGCAAGGACGTCCCCACGATCATCGTCCTCCACCATCCGCCGGTCGATACGGGCATCGACTGGATGAGCGCGTTAGCTTGCGAAGCCTGGGTTCAACGGCTGGAAGAGATTGTGAAGCCCGCCAAGCAGGTAGTCGGGATGATCGCCGGCCATGTTCACCGGCCGATCGCCACCAGCTTCGCCGGCAAGCCGCTGGCGGTGTGCGCCTCGACGGCGCCCTGGGTGGCGCTGGACCTCGATGATATCGACCCCAAGGATCCCGACGGCCGGCCGCTGATCCTTGCCGACCCGCCCGCCTTCGCGATCCATTATTGGAACGGGCAGCGGCTGCTGACCCATTTCGACTTCGCTGGTCCTCGCCAGGTGTTGGCCACTTACGACACGACGGCGATGCCGATGATCCGCGACTTCATTGAGGAACGCGGAACGGGCTGACGGGGCCAGGCCGAGCGAGCGTTCCCGCGGAACGGGCTGACGGAGTCAGCCCGAGCGAGCGTTCCCGCGGAACGTGCCGAGCCCCTTAGCGGAAATTGTCGGCGTAAGCCTGGAGCTTGAGGCTGGTCGGCGCTGCCGGAACCAAATGAACGGTGAAGCCCTTGCGCTCGGCATAGGCCAACGCTTCTTCCTTGGTGTCGAACCTGAGCCGGATCTGGGTGTTGGTATCTCCCGATCCATTCCAGCCGGTAAGCGGATCGGGCCGCTGCGGCTGCTGCCGCTCATATTCCAGCGTCCAGCGGCCGGCCTGAGCCTTGCCTGACTGGGTGGTCTTGCGTTGTTCCTGGACGATGCGCGCGACGGTCATGGCCGCGAATTGGCGCAGGTGCCGCGGGGAATCAAGTGCTTGCCCGCTTGGTCCTCAGCGTCGGCGGGGCGGCGGCCGGGTCGTCTGGCCACGGATGCTTGGGATAGCGGCCGCGCATTTCCTTGGCGACCTCGCGCCAGCTGCCGGCCCAGAAGGCGGGCAAATCCTTGGTGGTCTGGATTGGGCGGTGGGCGGGCGAGGTAATCGCCAGCGTCAGCGGAACTCGCCCGCCCGCGACTGCCGGGTGGTCATTGAGGCCATAGAGTGCCTGGGCGCGGACTTCGACCACCGGTCCACCGGTCGCGGCATAATCGATCGGATGGGATGAACCGGCTGGGGTCTCGAAATAAGCGGGCGCCAGCCGATCGATGGCCCGGCCGGCTTCGTAGCCGAGCAATCCTTGCAGCGCACTGGTCAACGAGCCCGAGCTGACGGCATCGAGCCGGCGCTTGCCATGGAGCAGGGGCGCCAGCCATTGGTCGAGCCGGGCCAGCAGAGCCTGGTCCGACAGGTCTGGGATGCTTTCGCTGTGGTTGGCCGCGAAGGCGGCGCGCTGGCGAAGCGCTAGCGCAGAATCCCCCCATGGCAAGATAGCAAGGCCGTGGCGGCGGACGGCATCGAGCAGCCCGGACTCAATCGCCGTTTGGTCCGGTCGGGGATCGGGTGCCGACGACAGTGTAATCGACCCCAGCCGCCGCCCTCGGGTCGCGCCGATCGCGGCCGTCGCATGGTCAAAGCGGACCTCAGTGTAAGAGGCGATGCCGTCGGCAAAAAGCGCCTCCACATCACTGAGTTCGATTGCGGCGGCGGACACGATACGCGCTCCCGAGGCCGCGCCCGCCACCTCGGCCACTGCCAGCCATTCGCTGCGCGCCAGGGGCGATGCCGGATCGAGCCGAAAGCCGCGACCGCCAACCGATTGCCATTGCTCTCCAGACTGGTCCCGTCGCCGCGACAAGCGATCGGGGAAGGCGAGCGCGATCGACCTGGCGAGGTCTTGGGCATGAGCTGGTTCGCGTGCCGCATTCGCCCATCGCTCCACCATTCGCTTTGCCGCCTGGGCCCTCGGACCTCGGTCGCTCAGCCACCGGCGATGCCGAACTTCCAGATCGGGATCATTGCCGCCAAGACCGCGCTCGGTCAGCAGCGCCGCCGCGTCTGCCGCTGCTCGGGCAAAGCCGCGCTGGCGCGCCTCGATCAACATATGCGCCAGCCGCGGTTCGAGGGGGATGGCGGCGATCGCCCGGCCGTGGGCGGTGATATGCCCATCGGCGTCGATGGCATGGAGCCGCGACAGCCGCTGCCTTGCCTCGGCCAGCGCGGCCCCCGGCGGAGGGTCGAGAAAGGGCAATTTCGACGGATCGTTTTCGCCCCACAGCAAGCAAGTGAGCAGCAGGCTGGACAGATCCGCCTCCAATATCTCGGGCGGGTCGTGGGCGGGCAGGGAGGCGGTCGCGGCTTCCTCCCACAAGCGGATCGCGACGCCCGGCGCCTGTCGCGCTGCGCGACCCGCGCGCTGGGTGGCCGCGGCCCGGCTGGCGCGCTCGGTCATCAGCCGGGTGAGGCCGGCGCCGCGGTCATATCGCGGCCGCCGAGCGAGGCCGCTGTCGACGACGATCCGCACGTCATCAAGCGTCAGGCTGGTCTCGGCGATCGCGCTGGCCAGCACCAGCTTGCGCGTACCGGGCCTGGGTGGGGCGAGCGCGGCACGCTGCTGCGCGGGTTCGATTGACCCGTGCAGCCGATGCAGCGCGACATTCGCCGGCAGATTGCCAAGCGCATCGGCGGTCCGCTCGATCTCCGCTACGCCGGGCAGGAATGCCAGCAGCGAGCCATCATATTCTCGCAGCGCGTCGCGGATCGCCGAGGCCATTTGCGGCTCGATCCGCTGCGCCGGGTCGCGGCCTTCGTGGATCAGCGTCAGCGGATGACTCTTGCCCTCGCTTTCGATGACTGGCGGGTTCCCAAGCAGCCGTGCAAAGCGCTCGCTGTCGAGCGTCGCCGACATCGCCACCATGCGCAGGTCCGGCCGCAGCCCTTCAGCCGCATCCAGCGTCAGCGCCAGCGCCAGATCGCTGTCGAGTCCGCGCTCATGCACCTCGTCGAACAGGACCGCGCTGACACCGCCGAGTTCGGGATCGGCCTGCAGCCGCGACAGGTAGACCCCGTGGGTCATGGCAATCACCCGTGTGGCCTTGCCAACCTTGCTGTCTAGCCGGGTGGCGTAGCCGATCGTCGCCCCCGCGTCTTCGCCTCTCTCGCGCGCCACAAATTCCGCCGCCGAGCGGGCTGCGAGGCGGCGCGGGACGAGCAGCAGTACCTGGCCGCCGCACCAGGGCTGATCGAGCAGCGCCGGCGCGACCCGCGTGGTCTTGCCGGCGCCCGGCGGCGCGAT
>Ga0157380_10000744_pt1 | contig 20301 bp, 14 predicted proteins | sample S35metaG_FD_119757 | JGI IMG/M metagenome (GOLD analysis project Ga0157380, IMG submission 119757) | Switchgrass rhizosphere microbial communities from Kellogg Biological Station, Michigan, USA - S3-5 metaG | ecosystem: Host-associated > Plants > Roots > Rhizosphere > Soil | place: USA...
CTTTTTTCGGAATCAGGCGCTGCGAGATGAAATACCGGAACGACGCCGCCAGGCGGGCGCGGACCGCCTGCTGATCCGACACGTCGAAGGTGCCGACGATGCGCTCGACCGTTTTCGACGCGTCGATGGTGTGCAGCGTCGAGAACACGAGGTGGCCGGTCTCCGCCGCCGTCAGCGCGATTTCGATCGTTTCACGATCGCGCATTTCGCCGACCAAGATGACCTTCGGCGCCTGCCGCAGCGCCGCCCGCAGCGCCAGGGCAAAAGTTGGCGTATCGGTGTGCAGCTCGCGCTGGTGCACCGTCCCCTTCTTGTGGTGGTGCAGGAACTCGATCGGATCCTCGATGGTCAGGATGTGATCGGCGCGCTCGGTATTGATCAGATCGATGATCGCCGCAAGCGTCGACGACTTGCCCGACCCCGTGGGACCGGTGACCAGGACGATGCCGTTTTTCAGTGAGGCGCAATCGGCGATCGCCAGCGGCAGGCCAAGCTCCTGGATCGATGGAATCTTCTGCGCGATCATTCGCATGACGATCGCGAAAGTGCCGCGTTGGCGAAACACGTTCACCCGGAAACGGCAGCGATCGGGCAGGTGCCACGACAGATCCGATGAGCCGGTGTCGATGAGCGCGCGCAGGTAGGTCTCGTTGTCGCGAATCAGGTCGCGGGCGATGCCGGCAGTGTCTTCGGCGCGCAACACCGGCAACTCCGCTACCGACACCGTCGCCAGTTCGCCGAAGCGTTCAACCTGCGGCGGGCGCCCGGGAGAAAAGATCAGGTCGCTGATGCCGTCGCCCGAATCGAGCATCTGCTGGACGAGTGAGGCCGTGGCGATCGCGCGCGCGTCGGTGGTTCCAAACAGCGCCGCGTTGATTTCGGCGACGCTCATCTCGGCGGTTTTTTTCATTGAGGCACGGTAATTACTTACCTTATCGGCGCGATCGTCAGGGCCTGTAGTTCCACCCTGCGCAGCCGACCCCAACCTACCTCACCGTGCTGATAGGGGCTCGAGATCCGCGAAGAGCCGCGTCACGCGATTGGCGGGCACTTGCACCACGCGCGTCCAGCGGCGATAGCCGTCGCGCTCGACCCAGATGAGATGCGATCCTGCTTTCAGGCTGGTGAGCCGAAGCGGCGTGTGGCCGGCGCTCTCCCTGTTAAGGAACACTTCGCCGCCCGGTTCGGAATCGACTGAGAGAGTACCGAAATAATTTACGCGCGTCTCTCGTGCGGGCGCGCGCGCCGCCACGGGAACAGGCACGGGAGCGCCGGAAGGCGACGTTGCCGGCGGCGCAACCGGTTGGTCCGCGGGAGCGAAGGCGGTTTCCTGCACCGGCTCGGGTCCGGCCCCGGGCCTCGAATCGGCAGGTCCCGTGAAATAGATCCAGCCGAAGATCCCGGCACCGAGCCCGGTGACCGCCGCCATGATCGCCGAGGCCGTTCTCGATACCCGCGCCGAGCTTGGCCAGCCTACTTGGGTCCTGGTCATCTGAGGCTGGGGCGCCCGTTTTTTGAGGTCGCCGACGGTGTTCTTGATGTCGCCGATCGTGCGGACTAATGTCGCCACTTCCGACCTCAGCGTCGACACCTGAATCTTCGAATCATCGAGCGCCGCCTCGAGACGCGCGATCCGCGAGAGCAGCGTCTCAATGGGAATGGACGGCGGCGCCGGCGCCGCATCTACTGGCGCTGCAATGGTTTGAACCGTCGGCTTAGGCGCGCTCTGGTCCTGGCTGACCTGGCTGGCCGTGTCCAATTCGCTCGAAAAGTCGAGGAGCGGATCCGAATCGGGAGTATCTGGTAGCGACACGGCCTCTTCCAAGGCGGCTAGCGCTGCCAATGATGTGCCAGCGAAAAATGGACTCAGGCCGTCTTTTTTTCCGCCGCTTTCAGCTTCATTTCGTTCTGGCCTTGCAGGATCGAACACCACTGCTTGTGGTCGGCCACCGGCATGCCACATTCGACGCAGACCTGGACTCGCGGCTTGGGGGGTTCGCTCTTACCTAGCAATTTGCTCAGAAACGACATGAAACCTCCGTTTTCGTTGATACGTTCGACGGCCCAAAACAGTTCAGGGTTGGCTTCACAACCCTTCAAAAAGTGGCCTCGTCTAACTCACCGGAATGACGCTGCCAACCAATGACCTCAAGCTGGCCGTGCGCGGCCTCGTTCGCAGTCCGCTGTTTTCGATCGTCGCGATCCTCTCGCTGGCGCTCGGCATCGGTGCGAACACGGCGATCTTCACGCTGATCGACCAGATCCTGCTTCGCAGGCTTCCCGTGAAGAACCCGGACGAACTGGTGATGCTGTATCAGTCAGGGCCGCACAGCGGCAGCAACATGGGCTCGCGCATGCACTCCTATCCGATCTATCAGGAGTACCAGAAGCGCGCCGAGCCACTCGGCGAAGTGCTGGCGCGCCGGGTTGCCGATGCCTCGATCGCGATCGACAACCAGACCGAGCGTATCGACATCGAGATGGTGTCGGGCAATTACTTCACGATGCTCGGCGTCGGACCGGCGGCAGGCCGCGTGTTCAATTCGCAGGAAGACGATCAGGTCTATCAGGGTCATCCCTCGGTCGTGATCAGTTACGACTACTGGACGCGGCGCTTCAATCGCGATCAGCAAGCGGTCGGCAAGAAGATCCTCGTCAACAACTACCCCATGACGATCGTCGGCGTGTCCGCGGCCGGTTTTGCCGGCATCGATCCGGCGCGCTCGCCCCAGATGCGCGTGCCGATCCTGATGAAGCCGGTGATCGTCCCCGAGTGGGAATGGGTTCACATGGATGACGAGCGCACCCGCTGGGTGCAGGTGTTCGCGCGGCTCAAGCCTGGCTACACGACCGAAACTGCGCAAGGGCCGCTGCAAGGGCTGTTCGCGCAGATCCGCCAGCACGAGATGACGCTGCCGGGCGCGAAGAACTGGACGCCCTACATACGCGAGCGTTTCATGCAGGGGCAGTTGAAGCTGGACAAGGCAAACATCGGATATTCGCCGCTGCGCAACGACTTCTCCACCGCGCTCATCGTGCTGATGGCGATGGTCGGCCTCGTGCTGCTGATCGCGTGCGCGAACGTCGCGAACCTTTTGATCGCGCGAGGCTTCATGCGGCAGCGCGAGATCGCGGTGCGTCTCTCCCTCGGCGCGACACGCGGACAACTGGTGCGGCAGTTGCTGACGGAAAGCGTGCTGCTGTCGTTCATCGGCGGGGCGATCGGCATCGTGCTGTCCGTGGCGTTGACGCGCGGTTTGATCGCCTTCATTCCGCAACAACAGCCGCTGCTGATTCAACCGACTCCGGATCTTCGCATCCTGTCATTCACCTTTGTGCTGACGCTCGTTACCGGCATCGTGTTCGGACTGCTGCCGGCGCTCAAGGCCAGCAATCCCGATCAGTGGGCGACGCTCAAGGACACGGTCGGCGGGATCGCGGGCACCGGCGGATCGCTCTTCCTGCGCAAGGGCCTCGTCGCCGCGCAAGTGGCGCTCAGCTTCCTGCTGCTGTTCGGCGCGGGACTGTTCGTCCGCAGCCTGCAGAATCTTCAGACCACTGACACCGGCGTGCAGATGGACAACCTGGTCACCTTCCGCCTGTCGCCGGCGCTCAGCGGATACGACAATCCGCGGACGGTCAACCTCTACAACGAGCTGCTCGATCGCCTGCGCAGCACGCCCGGGATCAAATCGGCTGGGCATGCCGGCGTGTCGATCCTGTCCGGTGATGAATGGGACAGCACCACATCGGTCGAAGGCCATGACGCCAAGGACGGCGAGGACATGCAGGCGTTCATGAATGCGCTCTCGCCTGGCTACTTCGAGACCATGGGCATCAAGGTGCTCGAAGGGCGCGACTTCCGGACGTCAGACATCGTCGAGAGGCCGAAGATCGCCATCGTCAACCGCAAGTTTGCGCAGCACTTCTTCGGCGACAAGAGCGCAATCGGCAGACGGCTGGGCCGCGGACTGGGCCCAGAGACGAAGCTCGACGTCGAGATCATCGGCGTCGTCGAAGACTCGCTCTATGAAGGTCCGCGCGAAGGCGTACGGCGCCAGGTCTTCTGGCCGGGATTTGGCGGCAGCACCACGTTCTACGTCCGCACCACCGAGGCGTCTTCCTCCGCGTTCAACATCATCAGGAGTGAAGTGAAGCGGCTTGATGCCGGCATGCCCGTCTATGACGTGAAGACCGTGCAGGGACAACTCGACGAGACGTTGCTCACCGATCGCCTGATTGCGCTCCTCTCCGCGGGCTTCGGCCTGCTGGCGACGCTGCTGGCGTCGATCGGCCTCTACGGCGTCATGGCCTTCATTGTCGCCCGCCGCCGCAAGGAGATCGGCCTTCGTCTTGCGCTCGGTGCGGAGCCGTCCGGCGTGTTGTGGATCGTGATGAGAGAAGTGCTGATCCTGCTCGTCATCGGCCTCGCCGTTGGTGTGCCCGCGGCGATCGGGCTCGGCCGCTACGTGTCGTCGCAGCTGTATGGAATCCAGCCGAACGATCCGTGGATGGCGATCGGGACGGTGGTGCTGTTGACGGCGGTCTCCGCCGCGGCAGGCCTGATTCCGGCTACCAAGGCGAGCCGGATCGATCCGATCCTGGCGCTGAGGTATGAATAAGCCCGTAAGTCCGAGCTCGTACAGCCCGTAGCCCGCAAGACCTCTTAGTCGCCGACCTTGAAGGCGCGCGTGCCGACCTGCACGCCGTCGATGAACACGTCGACGCTATAGTCGCCCGGCGGGAATCCACCGGAGTTCTGCAAATGGAACTCCGTGGACTTCGGGCCGGCGTTGAAATCGACCGACTTGGTCGGCTCTGCGACGACCTTGTCCCCGAACTTCCACTTCACACCGATTACACCTTTACCCGCGCCGGTCTGCACCGAAACGTAAATGGTTTCGCTCGGCTTGAACAAGGTGGTGATGCTGGCGACGCTCCCATCCTGGTTGAGCGAGCGGCCAATCTGAATGTTGGCGAGCTGGAGCGGACCGGAGCAGGCGACCGTGAAGACGATCGCCATCACACCGAGCCCCGCGCGGACGACGGCACCCATCACTTCTTCTCCTCGGCGATGCGGGCCTCGAGGCCCTTCATCGCGGTTGCGGCCAGCGCCTTGCAGCCGTGATCGACAAACGGGTCGGGCACGCCCTTCTGCGCCTCGCGCCTCTTGATCTTGTCATCGAGATTCGTCGCCGAGGGATGCGTCGAGACGACGATGTCGCAGGGCAACTCGCCGACGCGCGTGATACTTCGCCGCATTTGCGCAACCAACGAGGGTTGAGCGGTGAACTTGAAGCCCGGCGCCGAAACCGCGGAAATGCTGTCAGCGTAGACGATGTTCAGGCATTCAGGTCCTTCACAGGATCGCCAGGTCCACGTCGTGCTGCCTGGCGTGTGGCCGGGCGTGAAGTTCGCGGTGATCGCGATGCTGCCGACGCGCAACACCTCGCTGTCTTTGATCACCTTGACGTTCTTGACCGCCGGGAAACCATTGAACGCCTTGCCAAATCCGTACTGCGGATCGTCGGTCGTATTTTCACCGCGGCGGAGCGCATCCGACCCCGACGGGCTCGCCGCGACAGTGGCGCCGCTGGCCCGTTGGAGCGCCGCAATGCCGCCGGCATGGTCGTAATGTCCGTGCGAGTTGACGATCAGCTTGACGTCTTCGGTCTTGAAACCCAGCTTACGGATGTTGGCGTCGATCAAAGCGGCCGACTGTTCGAGCCCGCCATCAAGCAGGACCAGGCCTGCGTCCCCGGCGATTAGGATGGCCGACAGTCCGTCCGTGCCGACGAAGTAGGTATTGCCGAAGATCTTGAAGGGCTCGCGAGGCTTGTTCCACTCGTCACAGCTGTCGCATTTGTGCGGCGGATCGGATTTGAATGCGGGGGCTTGAGCGAATGCTAGCAACAGGGCCAGCAGGACCGGCAACGTGGGCACATCCCTATTCTGCCTTGTTTTGACGAGGCCCGCCCTGAGCGAGGAAGCTCGCGTTAGCGGGCTTCCGAGTCGAAGGCGTCCGTTTCTGACCAGTCTCCTCCGGTGATTCGATTAAGCTCGTTTGGTGATGGAGCTGGACCGCACGGTCTGCGATCGGGCGCGGCGTTCCCGTGATGCGCGGTTCGACGGCAAGTTTTTCATCGCCGTCACCAGCACGCGCATCTATTGCCGGCCGATCTGCCCGGCGCGATCGCCGAAGGACGAGAACGTCCGCTACTACCGAACGGCGGCCGAAGCGCAGGCGGACGGCTTCCGTCCGTGCCTCCGGTGCCGTCCGGAAGCATCTCCCGCCACGCCGGCCTGGTCGGGCACGTCGAGCGTGGTGTCGCGCGGGTTGCGCCTCATCAGCGAGGGTGCGCTCGATCGCGAAGGCGTCGAGGCGCTCGCCGATCGCCTCGGCGTGACGGCGCGCCACCTGCGCCGGCTGTTCGTCCAGCATCTCGGCGCCACGCCCCTCGAAGTCGCGCTGACCCGGCGGGTCCACTTCGCCAAGAAACTGATCGACGAAACGCGGTTGCCTGTCTCGCAAATCGCGTTCGCGGCGGGGTTTGGCAGCTTGCGTCGCCTGAACGGCGAGATCCGCAAGACGTTTTCCCGGACGCCAACCGAGCTTCGCACGCTCTCGCGCAAGCGATCGGACGGTTCCGACGGGTATCGCTTCCGCCTGTCCTACCGGCCGCCCTATGACTGGCCGCAGGTGATTGGCTTCCTGGCCGCCCGCGCCACGCCGGGGATCGAAACCGTCGACGCCGGTCGATACCAGCGAACCATTGCGATCGGCGAGACGACCGGCACGATCGCGATTGCGCCGGCTGACAAGGGCTCGGCGCTGGTGCTCGACGTTCGAATCGGGGATCCGCGCGCGTTGCTGGCGATCGTCGAACGCGTCAGGCGGATGTTCGATCTCGGCGCCGACCCGTCGCTCGTCGCTCAACAGCTGTCGGGCGACGTTCTCTTGCGCCGCGCCGCCGCCGCGCACGCCGGCATTCGCACGCCGGGCGCGTGGGACGCCTTCGAGATCACCGTCCGCGCGATCCTCGGCCAGCAGATCTCGGTCAAGGCCGCGACCACGATCGCTGGACGGATCGCTGAGCGCTGGGGTTCCCCACTCCCCACTCCCAACTCCCCACTCAACCGCCTCTTTCCGACACCCGCCCAGCTCGCCGATGCGCCGCTCGAAGAGGCCGGGATCACCTCTTCACGAGCGCGGACCCTGCGGTTGCTGGCGCGGGCGGTGCGTGACGGCGGCATCGTTTTCAACGGCGTCTCGACGCTCGAGTCCCTGCGCGCCATTCCTGGAATCGGCGAGTGGACGGCGCAGTACGTCGCGATGCGCGCGCTCAACGAGCCGGATGCGTTCCCGTCGGGCGATCTCGTGCTGAGGCGGATGGCGGGTGACTGCAGTGCCCGTGAGCTCGAGCGCCGCAGCGAAGCGTGGCGGCCGTGGCGCGCGTACGCGGTAATGCTGCTCTGGCAGGCGGCAAAGGATCGGGATCACCAGGTTCGGAGGACTAGACATGAGCACGTGGACTCGCCTTTACTCGCTCGGGCTGCTCATCGCCGCGGCACCGGCGTTGCTGTCGGCGCAAGGTAAAGCCGTGGGGAACGATCTCGAAATCCTGACCAGGTTGAACGACGACTACATCCAGTCGGTGCAGCACTCGAACGTGAAGCGCTTCGACGAAATCCTTGCTGACGACTTCCTCTGCTCGATGCCGGACGGATCGCTGCTCGATCGAAAGGCGTTCCTGCAACAGACGGCGAAGCCGGTGACCATTCGGAACCTCCAGGCGCACGAGGTGAACGTGCGGCTGATGGGTGATTTCGCGATCATCCATGCGCGAACCAGCTACACGACCGGCGACGGCGCCGACAGCGGCGGCCGTTACACGGACGTCTGGGCGCGCCGCAATGGCAAGTGGCTGGCCGTGTCGGCCCACGTGACTCGCAAGTAAGATTAGCCGGTGCGTGTTGCCATCGTCGGCGGACCGGGCGTCGGGAAGAGCACCCTCGTCCGCCAGCTCGCCGACCTGTATCACAACGGCTCGTACGGCGAGGGCGAAAAGGGCGTCTGGGATCCCCAAGTCCTCGAAGACATCGCCGACGGCGTCAACTCGGTCGGTGTCACCGAATATTTTGCGCGCCTCTACGACGCCAACTATCGCGACGCGGCGCTGCACGACGGCCCGGACCGCGTGATCTTCTTCGAAGGCGCGCGCATCACGCTCGAAGCGCACATGGCGGAATATCCGCTGATCGACCATCCGGCGCTGCGCCAGGTCCTGTCGATCGGCGATGCCTGGAATCCCGACAAGGTCATCGTGCTGACCTCGAGCACTGACACGATCGAGAAGCACATCCGGCTGCGCAACCGCGATCACGAAGACGTCGAGAACATGGTGCGCCGCTTCCGGCTGATCGACTTCGAATTCCGGCGGCTGGCGCCGCTCTATCCGAACACGATCGTGATCGATCGCGACAGCAAGGAGTTCCACGAGCGACGCGGGCTGCTCGAGATCATCAACGCCGCGGGGCTGCCGATGTTCAGGGAGATCCCGTACGCGCGCGTCTGAGGCCTTCGCGCGATACCGCTGATTCCGGGACGAGCCACAGCGCCTCAGCAAAGTATTTCGCCGCGGCGCTCCGGTTGCCCGCATTCAACTCCACCACACCGAGGTTTTCGTAGGCGGTGCTGTCGTGCGCGTCGAACGACAGGGATTTGCGGAAGGCCTGCCGCGCCAATTCGAGCTGGTCGAGTTTCGTGTACGCCGCGCCGGCGAGATCGTAGGTCGGCGCGTAGTGAGGATCGAGGGCGATTGCCTTCTGCGCTCGGGCGAGGGCTTCATTGACGTCGCCGTGAAGGAATGCCGCAACGGCGGCGTAGTACGCCGTCGATGCGCGATCGGGCGCGACCTGGCGAAGCTCGGCGACGGCCGCATCGAGCTGAATCGTGTCACCCGAATCCGCGACGAGCGATGCGAGCTGCTCCGTTCCCAGCGGTGATGCCGCGGCCGCCTCTCGCGCCACCCCGATCGCGTCATCATGTTTGCCGTCGGCGGCTAGCAACTTCGAGCGCGCGATCTTCCTTTGAACGGTCTCATCGGGAGGCGAGAACAGCCGCTTCAGGACCTCGCCGCTCCTGTGCGTAATCAGCGCCGACTTCACGAGGCCCTCGAGTGCGATGGCATCGGCAGGATCTCTTGCCAGGGCAGCCAGGTAATCGTCGATGGCCAGCTCATGGTGATCGGCGCGAGCCAGCATCGCGGCCCGGTCGCGCCAGTGCACCGCCATCATGGGATTTGCCTCGATCTTGAGCGTCAAGAGCCGCCGCAGTGCCGCGCCATTTTCGCCGGCGCTCGGGTTATGCAACTCGCGGGGCGCGGTGAATTCGAGCGGCAGATGATCGTCGGTGAATATCCGCGAACCGGAGGTGAATGCCCCGAGAGTACGGGCGTCGCCAACCTGAAGTGACTCGATCGAAAAAGCGTCGAGCACGCCGACACTCGCCAGATCGGCCGCGACCTCGGGGAGCGTCATTCGATCAGCCATACGGCCCAGCGCCGGAGCGAGCGGCTCCAGCGTTGCGAGCAGCAGTACATCGTCGCTGCCTACCAGCCACACGGTCCCGTCCGGAAATACCGACCTGAAGGTGGCGATGATCGACTTCAAATCCTGTTGGCTGATGTTGTAGGCATTCGCCCACTGGCAGATGATGCCGCCCGGAGCGAGCCGCTGCTTCGCGCTTTCGAAGAACTCCTTCGTGAAGAGCGACGAGACCCCGGCAATCCACGGATTCGAGGGCTCGGAGACGATGACGTCGTAGTTCTGGTTCGACAGTGCCAGATGCGAGCGTCCATCGCCGACAATCAGATGCGTTCGCGGATCTGCGAGGGCGTTGCGGTTTTCTGTCTTGAAGAATTCAGATGCCTTTACGACCTCCGGTGAGATCTCGATCACGTCGACCCGCTCGACAGGGTGCGAGAGCGCCGCGCCCGCCGTCATGCCGCTGCCAAGACCGAGCACGAAGACGTTCCTGGGATCCTTGTGGAGCAGCAGCGGCAAGTGCGCGATCAGCTTCTGCGTCAGCATGTCGCCGCGATTCGATGCGTCCGTCTTTCCGTCGACCGCAAGTGTGGTCGTGCCGGTCAGCTTCTTGACCGATACCGTCGCGGCCGCGCCCTCTTCGTAATACAGGAGCTCGCCGGCCTTCAGCTGCGTTTCGAGATCGAGGTCCTTCGGGACGTACGGCGCATACATGTAGACGCCGGATGCGAGCAACTCGCGATCCCAGGGCGGGCTGGTGATCACCAACACGATCGATATCGCAGCCGTGATCAGACCAACCACGCGAGACATGCCGGTCAGCGCTCCCGAGAAGATCAACGCCGCGGCGCAGGCGATCAACGATCCGCTGACGATCCACAACGTTGGCTGGATGCCGAAGGCCGGGATGAACAGGAAGCCGGCTGCCAGCGAGCCCGTAACCGAGCCGAGCGTGTTGATCGCGTAGACGAGACCGAAGCGCCCGGGGGCGGGATGCAATCGATCGTCGGCAAGTGCCAGCGCGAATGGAAATGCGGCGCCGAGACACGCGGAGGTCGGCAGGATCAACGCCATCGTAAACAGCACGCCGCGCCAGAGCAACTGATCGAAGTCAGGTGAATCCGCCACGTATCTGGCGACCATCATGGGAATGCGTGATCCGGCCGCTGCATAGGTCCAGCTCGCCGTGACCGCCGCAAGCGACAGCGTGAACGCGAGCATCCCCGCCGCCTTGTTCGCGCGTTTCGCAATAAGCTGTGAGCCGATGCCCGATCCGATCGCGACTCCCGCGATCACCGCAGCCAACGTCGCCGCAAACGCATACGTCGTCGGTCCAAGGATCAAGGACAGGATTCTCGTCCACGCTATTTCGTGAACGAGCGCGGCGAATCCGGAGATGCCGAGTACTGCAATCGCCAGCCCCCCTTCGACTCCACGGCCTCGCGTCGCACGCGAGGCCGTCTCGCTCAGGGTAGGCGGCGCATCAGTTGCGCCGCGCAGAACAACAAAAACGCAAAGCGCGGCCACGACGCTGGCCGCCATCGCCACATAGATCGTTCCGCTCATGCCGATCGACGGAATCAGCAAAAAGCCCGCGAGCAGCGCGCCGATCGCCGCTCCCACCGTGTTCACAAAATAGAGCCGGCTGCTCTCCCTTGCCGGCTCGGCCGATCCGCGCGCAAACCAGCGGATCGCCATCGGAAACGTGGCGCCTAGAGCCAGTGCCGGGAGCATCACCATCACGATGCAACTCAGAATGCGGATCAGCGGGAAGAGCGCGGCAGCGTCGTTGTATGCCCAACGCAGCACCGGCGAGAACAGCGTGAGCTCCCAAGGCAATAGCAACGCGCAGATCGCCACGGCGATCTCGAGCGCGACGTAGGCTCGCAGACATCGGCGCGGGGTCCACGACGAGGCGAATCGGCCGCCGATGGCGGCGCCGATCGCCAATCCGCCGAGGAAGGCGGCGACGACCGCGCTCGCCGCGGCAGTCGTGTGACCAAGGTACAGAGTCAGCAGGCGGGTCCACGTCACCTCGTACACCAGGCCGGCCAAGCCCGAGCACGTATAGGCAGCCAGGAACAACCACGAAGTCACGTTCACACGAGTCTATCCACGGATTACGCGGATTACACGGATGTTTAGCTCGCCGCGGGTACCGCGATTGCAGTCCATCGGCCCATGGCAGATTCGACACCCGTCACCGTGCAGCCTTTGAGTCAGCGAATGGAAACACTGGCCGCGTTCGAGCCCAGTCCGTTTCCCGTGATCAGCCTGTATCTCAGCCTCGCGCCCAACCAGAACGGCCGCGAGAGCCACGATCAGTTCGTGCGCAAGGTCTTCAGCGACCGCGCGAAGGCCCTGCCGGCCGAATCACCCGAGCGCGAGAGCTTTGAGAAAGACGCCGAACGAATCCGCCAGTACCTCGGTAACGAGAAGCAACAGTCGTGGCAGGGCCTGGTGATCTTCGCGTGTTCAGGCACCGGGCTCTTCGAGGCGATCCCGCTGGAAACACCTTTTGACGATCACTGGATGTTCGTCGGCTCTTCGCCGCACCTCTATCCGCTCGCAAAGCTCGTCGATACCTATCCGCGCTATGCAGCCGTGTCGCTCGATACCAACAAGGCCCGCATCCAGGTCTTCAGCCTCGCCACCGCCGAGCGCGCCGAACAGGTTGTGAGCGACAAGACGCGCCGCACCTCGAAGGGCGGCTGGTCGCAGGCGCGTTACCAGCGCCGCGCTGACAACGTGCACACGAATCACATGAAGGAAGTCGTGGAAGCGCTCGGCAGGATCGTGCGCGAGGAGAAGATCGATCAAATCGTGATCGCCGGGGACGACGTCGCCGTCGCCAGGCTGCGCGAGCAGCTGCCCGGCGAGCTCGCCGACAAGATCATCGATGTCGTCAAGCTGCAACGCAACGCGCAGGATGCGAGCTTTCTCGAAGCGACGTTCGATGCCATCCGCGTGAGGGACGCAGAGACCGACGCGGAAAAGGTCGAGGAACTGCTCAATGAATGGCAGAGCGGCGGACTTGGCGTCGCCGGGCCGGAAGCCACGCTCAGCGCGTTCGAGCTCGGTCAGGTGGACGAACTCGTCATCACGGGCTCGGTGGAATCGCTGAAGCCCGTCCAGAAACTGCCGGACGCCGCCCCGGCGGCAATGCAGGCCGATACATCGGCGCCGGAAACCGGCATTGACGAAGACCGGCTGAAACTTTCCGCCGAACTGATCAAGCTCGCGCAGCAGACGTCGGCGCGCGTCCGATTCATCGAAGACGCCACCCTGCTCGAAGAAGTCGGCGGCGTCGGCGCGCTCTTGAGGTTCCGCGTATGAGCAGACACAACAAGGTGAACCCGGGCACCTACACGCAGGCCGGCCGGCTCACGCCCGACGACGCCGCGCGCGAGCTGAAGAAGCAGCGCGTGGTGGCGTCGCCTCGAACAACGGAAGGCGGCGATTTCAGCGAGAAGCCGAAGACCCGCGTGACAGACGAAGACAAGTCTGAAGACGACGAAGCAACCGACGAACAAGAGGAGTAGTCTTCACCGGACTGGCTCGGAATAGAATGTCGACCACTAGCCCCGCTCGGGCAAGAGGTGGTCAATGTTTAAAAAGTCAGTCCTGCTTGTCGGTAGCTTGCTGCTCGCTGCGCCCGTGATCGAAGCCGGTCAGCCGGCGCAGCAGCAACAGCGTCCGGCCGCGCCGCAGTCCGTTGAAGATCGCACCGCGGGCTTGAAAAAGCTCGACGGCTACTTCCCGATGTACTGGGATGAGCGAACCGGCGGCATGCTCCTCGAGATCGCGCGATTTGACACCGAGTTCCTGTTCAACTCCGGCCTCTCGGCCGGCCTGGGGTCGAACGATATCGGTCTCGATCGCGGCGGCGGCGGCGGCAGCCGCGTCGTCCAGTTCCAGCGCGTCGGCCCGCGCATCATGCTTGTGCAGGGCAACCAGTCGTTTCGATCGAGCAGCAAAAATCCTCTCGAGCGCAAATCAGTCGAGGATTCGTTCGCAAAGTCGATCATCTGGGGTTTCACTGTCGCCGCGGAATCGAACGGCCGCGTCCTCGTTGATGCAACCGACTTCTTCATGCGCGATCTCGTGAACGCCGCAGGACGCCTGCGTCCCGGCAACTACCGGCTCGATCGCACGCGCAGCGCTTTCTATCTGCCCAACACCCGCAACTTTCCACAGAACACCGAAGTCGACATGACGCTGACCTTCGTCAACGAGCAGACCGGCGGCGGTGGTGGCGGTGGCGGCGGCCCGGTTCAGGGTCCGGCACCGATCGGCGCGGCCGGCGGCGGTGGCGGTGGCGGTGGCGGTGGTGGGTTCGGCGGCGGCCTGTTTTCAGGTTCCGTCGGCAGCGTCACGCCGTCACCCGATGCGGTGACGATGCGCGAGCATGCGTCGTTCGTGCAGCTGCCGGACGCATCGACCTTCCAGCCACGCAACGACGATCCGCGCGCCGGCTACGGCGGGCTCTCGTTCGTGGACTACAGCACGCCAATTGGCGAGCCGATGCAGTTCCGCTACATCCGTCGCCATCGCCTCGAGAAGAAGGATCCGAACGCGGCGATGAGCGAGCCGATCAAGCCGATTCAGTACTGGGTCGACTCGGGCGCCCCGGAAGACGTGAAGAAGGCGCTCGTCGAGGGCGCGAGCTGGTGGAACCAGGCGTTTGAGGCCGCGGGCTTCCGCAACGCGTTCAAGGTCGACATCCTCCCCGCGGACGCGGATCCGATGGACATCCGCTACAACATGATCAACTGGGTCCACCGCTCGACGCGCGGCTGGAGCTCGGGCGGATCGGTGTCGGATCCTCGCACCGGCGAGATCATCAAGGCCACGGTTACTCTTGGGTCGCTCCGCGACCGGCAGGACTACATGATCTTCGAGGGCCTGATGTCGCCGTACGTCAACGGCGACGAGCGTCCGGCGGTGCTCTACGAGACCGCGCTGAAACGTATCCGCCAGCTGTCGGCGCACGAAGTCGGGCACACGCTCGGGCTCGGCCACAACTACTACGACAGCAGCAAGGGCTGGGTCTCGGTGATGGACTACCCGCACCCGCTCGAAGTCCTCAACGAGGACGGCACCATCGATCTGTCAAAGGCATACGAGCAGAAGATCGGCGACTGGGACAAGGTGGCGATCAACTACGGCTACCGCCAGTTTCCCGCGGGCACGAACGAAAAGCCGGCGCTGACGAAAATCCTGACCGACGCGTGGGGCCAGGACCTGCGCTACTTCACCAACCAGGACACGGACATCCATCCGCGCACCGAGCAGTGGTCGAACGGCACCAACCAGGGCGACGAGCTGACGCGGCTGATGAAGCTGCGCCGCGCCGCGCTCAATCGGCTCGGCCTGAACACGATCCGCAAGGATGTGCCGACGGTGCTGATCGAAGAGCCGCTGGTGCCCATCTACATGTATCACCGCTACGCGGTCGAAGGCGCCGCGTCGATGATCGCGGGGCAGGACTTCACCTACGCGTTCCGCGGCGACAACACGACGCCGGTCGAATGGGTGAACGGCGAGATGCAGCGCAAGACGATCGACGCGCTGTCGGCGACGCTGAAGCCGTCGGAGCTGACAATCCCGAAAAAGATCCTCGACCTGCTGCCGCCGCGGCCGCCCGGCTACGGCATGCACCGCGAGCTCTTCCCGAGGACGACCGGTGAAGGCTTCGATCCGATCAACCCGGCATCGATCGCCGCCGAAGTGACGATTGGGTTCGTCCTGCAGCCGGATCGCGCGGCCAGAATGGTCGCGCAGAACGCCGTCGATCAGGCGCTGCCCGGCCTCGGTGAAGTCATCGACAGGCTCGTCAAGGCCACGTTCGATCAGCCGACGTCTGGCACCTACGAAGCGGAAGTGCGCCGCGCCACGGAGCGCGTGCTGGTCGATCGCGTGATGTGGCTGGCACAGTCCGCGCCGAACGCGCAGGTCCGCGCGATCGCGTCGTTGAAGCTCGATCGCATTCGCGCGCGCTCGACGACGGCCGGCGCGACCGCTATGGCGGAGTCCGAGCGGGCGCACCGTTCGCTGATGGCTGCCGACATCAAGCGCTTCCTCGAGCGGCCCGTCAACGACGCCATGTCGGCGCGCGTGATGCCGCCCTCACCCGCGCCGCCCGGCGCGCCGATCGGCGACACCGGCTATGACTGGCTGGCGCGACCGTCGCAGTGCGACTGGGACATCGTCAATCCGGAGATGTGGCTGCACTATCAGCCGCAACAGTAGCCAGACGCTAGATGCTAGTAGCTAGGAGAGCTCTTGTCTCTCTTCTAGCTACTAGCTACTAGCTACTTCCTTGAGCGGCCTTGCCGGCGAGTAGCTGTGCGTCAACCGTGACACTGCCGGCAACAGGACGAGCCCAGCGGCCGCCGCTATCGTCTTGAACGGCATCCACTCCGGATACGGAATCAACGCCGGCATCCCGAACAACGGCTCGCCCCCGCCCAACCGCAGCACCAGCGACACGCTGAACGCCGCGATCGATCCAACCAGGTTCGCTTTGCTGTCGAAGAGCGCCGCGACCAGCTGCGGAAACAGCAGCACGAACACGAGATCGCTCGTAAAGAACCAGAGCGCCTGCACGCTCTGCACCTTCAGCGCCATCCAAACCGCCCCGACTCCGAGGAGCGCAATCGCGATACGCATCACCAAAGTCAGGCCACCGACGGACATGTCAGGACGAAGCAAGCGGCGGTAGACGTTCCACGCGAACATCGAACCGGCCGACAGGATCGAGGACGAGAAACTCGACGTCACCGCGCCGACGATCGCGGCCAGGCCAAGAAGCCCGATCGCCGGAGGCGTCACGTAACGGAAGATCATCGGCAATGCATCCGCGGGCTGTAGCGACAATCGGTCCGCTAAATCCGGCGGCCACACGTACGCGAACGCCACGAGCCCCATCAGCAGCGGCGGAATCGTCAGAGCGATCGTCATGAAGCCCGACAGGATGGAATGCGCCTGCGCAGCACCGGGCGAGCGACACGACAGAACGCGCTGGAAGTAGCAATTCCATGGCACGCCGCCGAGCATCAGCATCATGCTCGCGTCCCACCACGACATCGTCGAAAGTGAGGCCTCATGCGGCGCCGCCTGGTATGCATCCCACGCGTGGCCAAGGCCGCCTGCCGCCGACAACGCGAACGGCAGCGCCGCGGCAAGGCCGACACCGACCAGCACGAGCTGGAACGCGTCGGTATAAGCCACCGCCCACATCCCGCCGGCCATCGTGTAGAGCGTGACCACCGCCGCGGAGATCACGATGCCGGTCGCCAGGTTCAGATCCAGGACGACGCCGAAGGTGGAGCCGAGCGCGACCAGCAATTCCGCGCTCCAGAACATTTCGGCGAGGACCGCCGGCATCGCCAGCACCACCGCCCACCTCGCGCCGAAGCGGGCCTCGAACGGATCGATCAGCGTGTGGAACTCGAGCTCGCGCATCCGCCGCGCGAAGAACAGGCCGCCAATAATCAGGCTGATGCCGAAGCAGACGCCGCCCTGCAGTCCGCTCGCCAGGCTCGACCGGTAGACCCCCTCGGCGGTGCCGAGCAGGTAGCCGCCGTCCACCCACGTCGCGGTCATGGTGAACGTCGCCAGCCACAGTGGCATCGATCGGCCGGCGACCATGAAGTCGTCGGTGCCGCCGCTCGCCGTCTTGCGGGTGGCCAGCCAGCCGATCGTCATGAACGACGCGTAGATCAGCCCGATTGCCAGCAGCGCCATGCCGCCGCATATTACGCTGTTTTACGTAACCATTACGTATAATCACGTAATGGTGACGCCGACTACCGTAACCGGCCGGGACAACCCGTTCGTCTATGGCGAGATCGTCTCGGCGGCAGCCTTTGCCGACCGCGAAGACGAGCGCGAGCGGCTCCGCCGCGACCTCGCCTCGGGCCAGAAGGTCTTCCTGATCTCGCCGCGCCGCTACGGCAAGTCGTCGCTGGTCCGCGACGTGATGCGGGGCCTGGCCCGCAAGAAAATCCTGACCGTCGAAGTCACGGTGGCGGCGTCGAGCTCGTACATCGGCTTCCTCGAGTCCTATGCGCGGGCGCTCGTCGCCGCGGACACGCCGGCCGGCCGCCTGAAGCGCTGGGCCGGCGAGCTGTTCCGGGCGATCAAGCCCGAGCTCCGCATCGACACCGATCCGCTCGGCAAGGCCGGCTTCGCGCTCTCCTTCCCCGCCGTCCGCTCCGCCCGCGACGCGGCTCGCGTCGCCGCAGAAGTCTTTGCGCTGCCGGCCCGAATCGCCGAGGCCCGCGGCCAGCGCCTGGCCATCGCGCTCGACGAATTCCAGGCCATCACCGCATTCGATGGCGGCACGGTCGAGAACGCCTTGCGCGCCGCCGTTCAGGACCAGCGCCAGGTCGGGTATGTGTTCTCGGGCTCGGAGCCGTCGCTGATGGAGCGCATGCTTGGGCCGCGGCGTCCCTTCTACAAGGCCGGCCCGGTGATGCGCCTCGACAAAATCAATCCCGGCGATTTCGCCACGTTCATCGAGGCTCGGTTCGAAGGCAGCGGCATCGGTCCCGAACCGGGACTCGGCGACGCGATCGTCGACGTCGCCGCCAACGTGCCCTACGACGTGCAGCGCCTGGCGCATGAGACCTGGGACGACGTGAAGGAGGCCGGCAAGAAGATGGCGGGCCTCGACGATCTTCACGCCACCCTGATCAGGCTCCTCGGCGAGCAGCAGATGGTGTTCGAGGAATCGTGGCAGCGCCTGACCCTGCCGCAGCGCGCGGTGTTGCGGGCGGTCGTGCTCGAGGACGGGAAGGAATTGATGTCGGCCGACGTGCGCACCCGGCATCGACTGCCGGGCACGTCAACCGTTCAGGCGGCGCTCGCCGCATTGTTGCGGCAGGACATCATCATGAAAGATCTCGGCCGCTACGCCGCCGTCGACTCACTCTATCGGGAGTGGGTCGCCAGGAAGACGTCCTAGGAACTCGAGGGTTCAAGGGGTTCAAGGGGTTCAACGAGTTCAAGCGGTTCAACGGATCGTCGACGCAGAGTGACCTGGTCGAACAATGAATAGGCGACCGGCGTCACGACCAGCGTCACGAGCAGCACCATCGTCTGGCCGCCGATTACGACCCAGCCGATCGCGTGGTTGGTTGCCGAGCCGACGCCGCTCGTGACGACCAGCGGGATCATTCCCGCCACGAACGCCAGCGTCGTCATCAGGATCGGACGCAGCCGATCGCGGCTCGCCTGGATGACCGCGTCGTGCGTGCTCATCCCGCGCTCTTTCAGCTGGTTGGCGTGATCGATTTGCAGAATCGAGTTCTTCTTCACGACCCCGAAGAGCACCAGCAGTCCCAGTCCGGAAAAGATATTCAGCGACTGCTGGAAGATGATGAGCGACAGCAGCGCAAAGGGCAGCGTCAGCGGCAGCGACAGCAGGATCGTGACCGGGTGCAGCCACGACTCGAACTGCGCGGCCAGGATCAAGTACATGAAGATGAACGAGAGCGCGATCGCCGAGAGGAACGCGGTGGCGGTGCGATTGAGCTCGCGCGATCGACCGGCGAATTCGGCGCGATACTCCGGACCGAAATGGAGCTCGGCGGCCGCCGCGGCGATCGCCTCCTGGGCCGTGGCTTGCGACGTGCCCGGCAGCATGTTCGCGTTCAAGGTCACCTGGCGCTGGCGACCCACGCGGCTAATCGTCGCCGGCGAATCGGTCGCCTCGAAGGTGGCGATGTTGTCGAGGGTCACGATGCCAAGACGGGACGAAGGCACGGGCAGCGCGGCAACCGCTTCCCGGGATCCACGCAAGCCCTCTTCGGCGCGAAGGTGCACCTCGTACTGCTCCCCGGACTCGTTGAACGTCGTCACCTGGTCGCCGGCGACGAGCAGCCGCAACGCCTCGGCCGCGTCGGCGACTTGCACGCCAAGGTCTGCCGCTTTCGGCCGATCGAGCAGCACCGACATCTCAGGCTTGCCCGCATTGAGCGTGGTGTCGACGTCGACCAGGCCGGGAATCGCCCGGGCCTTCTCGAGCAGCGCGTCGCTGTATTTCTCGAGCTGCGCCAGGTCGGGACCCTGCACCATGAACTGGATGCCGCCGCCCCCGCCGCCAGGTCCGCCGCCGAGCGACACCGACGTTCGTATGCCGCCCTTCACGTACTCGGGCAGTATGCGATCGCGGACTTCCGACATCACCGCAAACTGATCGCGCTTGCGCGCGTCGATTTCCTGGAGACGCACCATGATCGTCGCGGTATTCAACGTGCCTGCAGCGTCGCCGGCCACGGTGGTGAGCGTGAAGTCGACCTCGGGAATCTTGCGGACGGCCGCGCCAAGACGGTTGGCGATGACGTCCATGGCCGCGAGGCTGGTGCCCTCGGGCGCCCGCAACGAAATGTCGAACTGCGATTGGTCGTCCTCGGGCGTGAAGTTGACCTTCGTGATCATGAACAGCGGCACACTCGACAGCAACAGCACCACCGCCGAGAGCGAGACGATGCCGCGGTGCGCCATCGCCCATTCCAGCAGGCGCGTGTAGCCGCGATCCAGCGGCTCGAAGAGCAGGTTGTGCTTCGAATCGTGCTTGCCGTCCTTGACGGGCGGCTTGAGCCAATAGGCCGACATCATCGGCGTAAGCGTGAAGCTGACAAACAGCGAGACCAGCACCGCGAAGGACATCGTCAGGCCGAAGCTCGCCATGAACCGCCCGACCATGCCGCTCATGAAGCCGACCGGCGCAAAAATGGCGACCAGCGA
>Ga0157380_10000745_pt1 | contig 20296 bp, 25 predicted proteins | sample S35metaG_FD_119757 | JGI IMG/M metagenome (GOLD analysis project Ga0157380, IMG submission 119757) | Switchgrass rhizosphere microbial communities from Kellogg Biological Station, Michigan, USA - S3-5 metaG | ecosystem: Host-associated > Plants > Roots > Rhizosphere > Soil | place: USA...
TTCCATTCATTTTAATGCTGACAGCAAACTGCTCACGTTTATTCAAAAGAAGCTGAATAAACTCGAGACATTTTATGATCGATTGGTGGATGGTGAAGTCTTTCTACGCTTGAATAACGAAGGGATTGAAAATAAAACAGTAGAAATTAAACTGCGCCTGCCGGGCAATCAACTTTTCGCCATTGAAAAAGCTAAATCATTCGAAGCAGCGACCGACTTGGCCGCCGACGCATTGCGAATGCAGTTGAAAAAATTTAAGACCAAAGTAAAAAACGGACGAGTATAGGTAACCAAAAGCAATCATAAAAAAAGGGCTCTAAACTAGAGCCCTTTTTTATTAGCTGATCTTAAAAGCTTTTTTGACTTGGTCTACATGGTCCAACTTCTCCCACGGGAACAATTCTACTTTGACTTTCTTCTCATTTTTCTTTCCCTTGTTAAAAATCTTCTCAACTACCTTCGATTCACGTCCCATGTGACCATATGCCGCAGTCTCCGAGTAAATGGGTGTTCTTAAAGCAAACCGTTGCTCAATAAAATAAGGACGCATATCAAAAATCTTTGCGACCCGTTTTGCAATTTCACCATCGTTAAAACTGATTTTTGAAGTCCCGTAAGTGTTAACGTATAAGCCTACTGGCTGAGCTACGCCGATTGCGTACGCAACCTGAACGAGCACTTCATCACATACACCAGCAGCCACTAAGTTTTTAGCGATATGGCGAGTAGCATATGCCGCTGACCGATCCACTTTTGAAGGATCTTTGCCAGAAAAAGCACCACCACCATGTGCGCCTTTACCACCATATGTATCAACAATTATCTTGCGTCCTGTTAATCCCGTATCACCGTGCGGTCCACCTATAACAAATTTGCCAGTAGGGTTAACGTGATATTTTATGTCGTTGCCAAAAAGGTTCTGAACACGCTTGGGTAATTTCTTCTTGATGCGGGGTACGACGATATTAATGACATCCTCTTTGATCTTGCTTAACATTGCCCCATCTTTTCCAAAATCATCATGTTGCGTAGAAATTACTATTGTATCGATACGTTGAGGTTTGTTGTCATCACTGTACTCGATTGTCACCTGTGATTTGGCATCCGGGCGAAGATACGTTATAAGTTTATTCTCCCTTCTTAATATCGCGAGCTCACGTAGCAACAAATGCGCAAGTTCCAATGGCAAAGGCATAAGGCTGTCGGTTTCGTTGGTAGCATAACCAAACATCATTCCTTGATCGCCTGCTCCTTGATCTTCTTTTTTCCTCCGCTCTACACCCTGATTAATGTCCGGCGATTGTTCATGTATAGCTGACACAATTCCGCAAGAATTTGCCTCAAACATGTATTCACTTTTCGTGTACCCGATCTTACGAATTACTTCACGGGCGATATCCTGTACATCAAGATATGCCTCGGATTTTACTTCACCTGCCAATACAACTTGGCCGGTGGTAACCAAAGTCTCACAAGCCACTTTAGAACTAGGGTCATAGGCTAAAAAATAATCGATTAGGGCATCTGAAATCTGGTCGGCAACCTTGTCTGGATGTCCTTCAGAAACCGATTCTGAGGTGAATAAGTACGGCATAAGGATTTTCTAAATTTTGATGTTAATGATAACTAAAAATGGACCGGCAAATTTAGGCCGATTTCGGTAAAACCAAAAGGCCATTGTTAGTATTCCCGTCAAAACGACAAAAACAGAAAAACAGCGGGTGCCTTAGGCATATCGTAGGTGATCCCTTTCCAGTTTTTGACTGAAAAGGTTCGGATCTTTTCCTCCACCCCCGTAATATCGATTGCAATGCAAAGCCTAGTCTCATTTTGCAGATTCTTTAGTAACAGATCTTTCAGGTAATTATTACGATACGGTGTTTCAATAAAAATCTGCGTTTGATTCTTTCGTTTGGATTCCTTCTCGAGGTCTCGAATTACCTGCGCACACTCCTTCGCGTCAATGGGCAAATACCCATGAAAAGTAAACCTTTGGCCGTTCAGTCCCGACGCCATTAATGCCAGTAGTATGGACGATGGTCCCACAAGGGGGACCACCTGAATTTCATTTTCGTGGGCGAAATTTGTGGCCAATGCTCCAGGATCCGCTATCCCCGGACAACCAGATTCAGAAATAATTCCAAGGTTTGTTCCCCGAAAAATGGGGCCGAACATGGCAGGCAAGTCTTCTGGCCTGGAATCTTTATTAAGAATTTGAAAGTCGAGCGCTTCGATCGATGGGTAAATTTTCAATGCACTTAAGTATCTACGCGCCGTTCGGACATCCTCGACCAAGAAGTGATGAATTCCCGTAAGTGCATCGATAATATGCGGAGCAATGACTGCTGAGTGTGTATTATCACCAATTACATTGGGAATTAGGTACAACTTTCCTTTTTCCATTCACGAAAACATTTTTTTAAAACGCTAATTTCGTAAGAATAAAACTACACATGGGTAAATTGTTCATTATCGTCGGTATCGTTTGCATCATTGTTGGGTTGCTGTTGACCTATCTCCCACGAATTCCCTTTTTTGGCAAACTCCCAGGTGATTTTTCGATCGAGCGTGAAAATTTCAAATTCTACTTTCCACTGACCACAAGTATCGTGATTAGCATACTAATTTCTCTCATTCTATTTTTATACCACAAGTTCAAAAATTGATTTTTGTAATTAGCGCTTCCAATAGTCCTTCCGTTCATGATTGAAAAAAAATCGTATTCCTATTTCATCGGAGGAATTTTGATATGTTTTTTTGGTGCGATATGTTTTTCAACCAAGGCCATATTCGTTAAGCTAGCGTACCGCGACACGCATGTGGATCCCGTTAGCCTGCTTGCATTGCGAATGATTTTTTCATTGCCATTCTTTGTCGTTTCCGCATGGTGGAGCAGTGCGAAAAGCGAAAATATTCGCTTCACAAGAAAGCAATGGCTCGCTGTGGCGGGAATTGGCTGTCTTGGGTATTACGTCAGCAGCCTGCTTGATTTCCTGGGTTTGCAATACGTGACAGCAGGGATCGAGAGACTTATCCTTTTCGTCTACCCAACGCTTGTTCTGCTCATGTCCGCATTCATATTGAAAGTGAAAATAAAACCGATCCAGTGGATGGCGGTTTTGATTACCTATGTTGGGTTGATGATCGCATTTTGGGGGGAGGTAAGCATCGATAACGAATCTGAAAGTTTCTACATCGGAGTCATATTGATATTTGTTTGCGCCATTACTTACGCGATTTACATTGTGGGAAGTGGTCAGCTTATTCCGACAATCGGCGCTGCCAAGTTTAATAGCTATGCCATGAGTTTTGCCGCGTTAGCGGTTGTGCTTCATTTCTTTTTTGTGAATGACAATTCCCTTTTTGATTTGGATCGACAGGTTTATATCTATAGTTTTTTAATGGCTATCATTGGAACGGTAATTCCATCCTACCTGGTGGCCATTGGAATCAAACGTGTGGGCTCAGACAACGCAGCCATTATTGGAAGTGTCGGACCAGTCTCGACGATTGTTCAGGCTTCATTTTTTCTGCAAGAACCAATTCATCTGTTACAGCTCGCAGGCACGGCTTTTATCCTTTGCGGAGTTTTGATGATCTCCAAAAAATTACTAACCAAATTTCTGATCCAAGCCGTTCGATATACCAATCAATATCCTGCGGCATTCGTGCCGTCTGAATTTTCATCTTAACTTCAATTAAAATTCCAACTTTATGAGATTCCTGCTACTGATGTTTCTTCTTCATTCCGCAACAATTTGTTTTAGCCAGTCAAAAACATATTCCTTCGTTTTCCTTCATAAAAAGTCGCCGGCCGAGCAAATGCCAAAAGAACAACTGGACAAAATCATGGAAGGACATCTTGCAAATATCGGACGACTGGCAAAAGAAGGAAAGCTTATAGTAGCCGGGCCGTTCGATGGAGGAGGCGGCATTTTTATTTTAAATACAACTTCAACAGATGAGGCGAAGTTATGGCTTAGTACCGACCCTGGTATTCAAGCAAACCGATGGGACGTTGAAATTCTTCCATACACACCCCGAATTGGAGCCTTATGTGTTGCTAAGGAGCCTTACGAAATGGTGACCTACCACTTTTTTCGCTTCGTCGAAACGCCGACGAACCGGAACGATGCTGAAGGTATTTTGAAACAACATGAGGAATTTGTTCTGGGTCTTAAAAAAAGCGGAAATGTGATAACGGAAGGAATTTTTGAGCCCTCTGGAGGTATACTGATTCTAAAAGGAGAATTGAACGACGATCCGTTCCTTTCCGACCCCGCAGTACAACATAAAATCATTTCGCTGGACCGTAAAAAGCTTTGGATTGCAAAGGGTTCGTTTTGCGAGCCATAAGGTTATCCGAAAAGATTGTTTAATTCGAGGTCAACTTTATTGACGATAAATCCAAAGTCATCGATGTTCTCAACGAAGTCAAGATGGTCAACGTCAATGATAAGCAGTTTGCCATCCTTATAATTTCCAATCCAGCTTTCATAGTGTTTGTTCAGCTGCCTCAGATAATCCAGGCGAATCGAGTATTCAAAATCCCGGCCTCTTTTTTCTATTTGTCGAACCAGCTTAGGAATGCCCGCCTTCAAATAAATAAGCAGGTCAGGCGGCTTTACGAACATGATCATGGACTGGAAAATGTCAGTATAGCTGCGATAATCCCGGTCTGACATGCAGCCACTTTGATGCAGGTTGGCAGCGAAAATATACGCGTCTTCGTAAATGGTTCGGTCTTGTATGGTTGGCCTGTTACTACCGTGAATTTCGTTGATTTGCCTCAGCCGACTATTCAAAAAATATATTTGTACATGGAATGCCCACTTCGCCATGTCCTGATAAAAATCTCGCAAGTAGGGATTGTCATCAACCGACTCGTATAGTGGATTCCAATTATAATGTTTTGCTAACTTCTATGTAAGGGTGGTCTTACCAGAACCAATATTTCCACAGACCGCTATATGTTTTAACTTATTCATTCACTCCAGACCTCATGTTTGACCAAACTGACGAAATCACAGCCATTTTTTTCTTTTAAAATACCATAAAAAGATAAGGGAGGAAAAAATCATAAGTCCGATGGCAAAAGGATAACCCGCCATCCATTGTAATTCGGGCATGAATCTAAAATTCATCCCATAGATACTAGCAATCAATGTAGGTGGCATGAACACCACTGTCACTACGGTGAAAATTTTGATCACCTGGTTTTGTTCGATGTTGACAAGGCCCAAAAAAGTGTTTTGCATGTATTCCAATCGTTCGGAGCTAAATTGCGAGTGTTGAAGAAGGGAGGCAATATCTTTCATGATAATCTTCAGTCGTTCATTTTCAATTTTATTGAATTCCGGTATCCGGATTAACGAACTGACCACACGCTGATTTTCAGTTGTTGTCTCATGTAACAGCATTACGTTTTCCTGAAGCTGTGCTATACCCAGCAGCAAATCTTCTTTTAGAGACCGTTGTGAAATCATTTCTTTGCTGATCAGATTTACTTTCCGGTTAATACCCTCAATCAGATCGGCATCACTATCAATATGCGTTTCCAATATCGAAAGAAACACATCGAGCCCATGTTCCTTCATTTCAGTGGATGCCGCTTTAAGTTTGCGCACCGACTCAGCAAAAATCTTTAGATCTCCTTGTCGATAAGTAAAAAGTGTGTTGCCCTTAAGGATGAAAGTAGTATTCTGAATTGTTAATTCGGCATCGCTCGATATCACCCCAAGGTTTATTTCAATTGTCTCTTCGGTTTCCAGAAACCGTGAGCTACTCTCGATTTCTTGTAGTTCCAGGGAAGTAAAAAATTCAATCTTGTAGTTCTTTTCGACGAACTCTTTTTCCTCCGGTGTAGGCGATTGCAAGTCAATCCAAATGACGTCACGAATACTTCGTATTTCATCAAATGAAATATTTCTGTATTGTGTAAGCTTACCCTGACTCGTTTTGTATACCCGGATCATATCGGACTTTTAGGCGCTGCAATTTAGAACCAATATTTTAATTGATTCGAAATTTAAAATGACCGTTTCTTAAAAAGAAAAAGACCTGTCAGGCAATTACCCAACAGGTCCAATTCAACCTGTAAAAGAATTTTCAATTAGCTCTCATTCTGATCTGCTTCGTCCGCCTTTTTCAGTTCTTCATCTATAATCTTCTCGATTACTTCCCGCTGACGTTCATCAATGGTTTTATCGGTCTTTGCTTGCTTCTTCATAAAGCGCAACATAGCATTCTTTTTAATTTCATAAGCTATGAAAACTGAGTATTCATTTGTCTTTGCGTTGAAATACTTTTCCTCACCCATTTTACGCAAGTCCGCCATATCGGTATTCATCACTTGGCGAACAAGGCTTTGGAATTTATCAGCAACATCTGCTCCTTTCTCATTCTCAGTTTGTCCCAGGTATTGATCTGCCACTTGTTTCATCGTCGTGTTGACCTGCCCTGCAAGCTGAGTTTTTGCGTCGATGTCCGCCTTTCCCCGGGCAATGTTATCCTGGGAACTTACGCCTTTACCAGTAGCGCGAAAGAACCGGTTATTCGATTCGTAGGCATTTCCCTTGAACGGCTCTTTAACTTTTTTTCCTAAATGACTTGGTGAACAACTCCATACCAACACCACGCTCGTAATAATAGCAAGTGTCTTTAAAGTCTTCATATTTGAAATTCGATGATTTGTCGCTAAAGTACGAAAAATTGTGCCAGAGAATAGAAACGTTTTACGGGCTCATCCTCGCAATAACCTGCCAACGGAATGCCCATTTCCACTTGATTGTAAAACTCTCAATAACAGTGGCTTCCAGCACCTCTCTTAACTCCGTTCTCTTAAAAGCACGCAACACCGAGAGGGGCGCGTCGTATTTTACCATGGCCGACTTTGAAAAGGCCCGCGTAAGAAATTTGATGGAATAATAAGCGAGCCAATGACGATGAATATCGTTAATGATGAATCCAACGGATACTTGTTGCTTGAGCTTTCGGAAAAAATGAACAAGTTGTTCGCTGGAAAAATGATGATAGAAAAGGGTTCCTATGACGATATCAAATTTTTGATTTTGGAATTCTTCGTCGAACACATTCAGCGTCTTAAATTGTATATGCGGGTGCGACAAGAGATTTCGTTTTGCAAAAGCCACGATACTAGGATTCGCATCTATTCCGATAAGATTTAATTTCAAATTGTTACGTTTTCCCCACGAATCTATGATGCGCAACATGTCTCCTCCTCCGCATCCTAGGTCCACGATGGTAATCGCTTCGTCGCTTGAATAATTTTTTAGCAGCTGTTCGAGGGATACTATCGTAATATGGTTCCCGCCCAACCATTTATTGATGATTTCCAGTTCGCGCAGTGTTCGATCAAGTACATGACCTGTACAATTCAGATCATCCATTATTTCCGTTTCCGCTGATCTTTTTGAGAAATCGGGCATTGGATTAGTTCATTTCAATTTTCAACACCATACTTTCAAGTGTAAGACCGGGACCAAAGGCAAAACTTAAAATGTATTCATTTTGATCCTCTTGTCGAATTTTGTTGAAGATGGAATGTAACACGAACAATACAGTGGGAGACGACATGTTACCGTAATTCCGTAAAACACAATATGCCTCCTGATTTTTTTCTTTTGGTATTTTCAATTCCTGTTCAATATTCTCAAGAATTTTTTTTCCCCCCGGGTGAATAGCGAGAAAGCGAATATCCGTGAGCTTTCTGGAAACTTTGCTGAGCATAGTCTCGGTGAGGGCAGCGATGCCATTTCTAATAATGGAGGGAACGTACGTAGATAATTTCATTTCAAATCCCAAATCACCGATTGTCCACGCCATATCTTGACCACCTTCGACTATAAGCGCAGTATGAAAGTGCTCGGGCTTTAGCTTCAGCTTTGCTTTAGTCTTGGATTCCACCAATAGTGCCGCAGATCCATCAGCAAAAAGTGCATTAGCCAACAGGTTATCTTCAGTAGGCGTTTTTTGAAAATGTAAACTGCAGAGCTCTGTACACACCACGAGGACCTTTGCATTTTCATCTTGATGACAAAAGGCATCGGCGACCTTTATGGCATTGAACGCTGCATAACAACCCATGAAATTTATGCCGGTACGATGAACGGAAGGTGAAAGGTTGTATTTCTTTACGAGATCAATATCGAGCCCAGGCGCGTACATGCCCGTGCAACAGACAACGATTAAATGCGTGACCTCATGAACATCAAAGTGAGGTATCGACCGTAACATGCTATCAACCGCCTGTGAGCTCAGTCTGAGAGCATGTTCCCGAAAAATGGCTAACCGTTTTTCTGTGGTGGGGAATGGCTCGAAGTCGGGTGAATTGGAATAAAAGGTAAAATCATTGTCACGTCCGTAGTCTTCCAAAACGGAGTAACGGAACTCAATCCCGCTCGCCTTGAAGATCGTATGGAGCAATCGACTTTCATTGGGACTCAATTGCATAGCCTTAACCATAAAATCGGCTATTTTCGATTGACTGAATTTATGCGGTGGGTTGGCGATCCCGATCCCCGTGATGTAGCTCATTAATTCCAATATATTCCAAAAAACTATAATTTAGGGTAAGCTGTTCAAACTGCACTGTCATATATTTAGCAACATGTTCTCATCCTCTTCCTGGCTCCACCTCCGCATTCCTTTTTCATATTTCCTGTTGCCTGTTTTTCTCTTCAGCCTGGCGATTTCACCTAATATATCGGAAAAGTCTATTCTCTGGACCTTCATTATTGTTCACTTCTTTCTATATCCGGCCAGCAATGGCTACAACAGTTACTTTGACAAGGATGAGAAGAGCATTGGTGGATTGAAGAATCCTCCCCCAGTAAATACGGGTCTATATTATCTTTCCCTGCTCTTCGATGTAATCGCGATTGTGCTTGGGTTTTTATTGATCAACCTAACCTTCGCAGTGATGCTGCTCATTTATGGTCTTGTCTCAAAAGCTTATAGTCATCCAGCAATCAGGTTAAAAAAACTTCCTGTAACGGGGTGGCTCGTGGCAGGCCTCTTTCAGGGGTTATTCACGTTTTTGATGTGCTACATAGGAATTAATAAATATTCGATGGAGAACGTATTAAAGCTTCATGTTTTAGTGCCTGGAGTTTTGTCAACTGTCATGCTCTGGGCGAATTATCCTATGACGCAAATATACCAACACGAAGAGGATGAAAAACATGGCGATGTGACGCTTAGCAGAAAACTAGGGATCCGCGGCACGTTTTATTTCGTCAGTGCTGTGTTCAGCCTAGTAACCTTAGGCTTTGTCCTGTACTTCCATTTTTTTTTCGAAACAAAATATGCCTGGACCTTTTTAGCTGCACTCTTTCCCGTCGTGGGGTATTTTTTTATTTGGTTCTTTCAAGTTTATCAGGATGAAAAAAAAGCGGACTTTAGCCACACGATGTGGCTAAATTTTATTTCAGCTACCGCTTTGAATGTCTACTTTTTATATCTCTTCCTTGATTCCACCCACGTGGGTCAGACCTTTTAGGCAATGATCATCTGCTTTTCTTCTTTGCCATTTTTCTTCCGCGCTTTGCCATCTTCCTGCCGGTTTTTTTCGCAGCCTTCTTAGGAACTTTAGCTCCCCTCTTCCGCGCCTCTGAAAGTCCAATGGCGATTGCCTGCTTTCTGCTTGTTACTTTCTTGCCACTTCTACCGCTCCGAAGTTTGCCACGCTTGCGCTCATGCATGGCCTTTTCAACTTTCTTCTCTGCGAGTTTTGAATACTTTGCCATAGTGTTTTTAATTTGCTCTATGACAAATTATATACCTGTTAATGAATATGCAGGTTCCTCTAAATTTTTGAATTTTAATAGACGTGCTTAAGAAAACATTCGTCACCGCTGTAGAGTATAATCAACAACATGCTTCTTTTCAGAACGGATCTCCATGAGTGCCCCTGATAATCATATCAGCGAGCGGGCGAATATTGATGGCAAGGTTAACGGCCGCGTTAGAGGCCCATTCGCTCCCGAATAATTTTTGTACTTGCCTGCCAAACCACAGCCGATTTTTAAAAAGCTTATTCCAGGCGTCTATATACTCTTGTTCCAATTGCACTCTTGAAAATTGTTTCTGCTTGCTGTAGTTGACGAGCAGGTCACTGACAATTTTAGCAGAGTGAATTGCCATCGCCATTCCATTTCCACAAAGTGGCGTGATCATTCCAGCAGCGTCACCGGTCATAAGGATGTGGGCCTCTACTGGCACCTTTGTTTCAAATGATATCTCGTTAATGGTCTCAGGTTTTTCAAAAAGGAATTGCGAATTGATAAAAATGTTTTTCAAGAATGGATTCTTAAAAAGAACTGCTTCCTCCATTTCCTTAATACTTTTGAATTGCCGAACGTTCTCACGATGTGTCAGGTAACATAAATTTGTCTTACCCTCTTCGACATTACTGATACCACAATAACCACCATCGAAATTATGAAGTGCAATCAGGTCATCGGGATGATCGGTTTTAATATGATACTTCACACCAACATAGGGAGATCTTTTCTGAATAAAACTCCGATCGAGTTGGATATCGACTTTCGATCGTTTACCAAAGGCGCCTATAACAATGTCCGCCTCCAGTTGCCTGCTTTGTGTCTCAACAAAAAATTTTTCATGGTCGAAAAGAATTTTTTCCACCTCTTCCTTCAGGTAAAAAATAACCCCCAACGATTTCGCTTTCTCATATAGGAAGGAGTCAAATGTGTACCGGCTTATTCCGAATCCTCCTAAATCAAGTGGCACAATCTTGTTCTTGCCGCGTACAGAAGACAATTGGAATCGCTGGATTAAGGGAGGGTGGAATTGGTCGGGATACAAGTTGAGAGAACGGAGAAAAGGAACGGTTTCGTTTGAAATGTATTCTCCGCAAACGCGGTGAAACGGATAATTTTTTTTCTCAACGACAAAACATTCAATCCCTGCTGTTGCCAATTGGATAGCCGTAAGCAGCCCGGAAATGCCTCCTCCAATGACGACGACTTGCATTGATTATGGTAATTTTTTCTTTAAATGAGAAAGTGCGATGTAATAATGCCTCAAAAAAACAAAAATTCGCGTCGGAACAGATCTTGTTGAGTAACCTTTTACGTTAATAAACTGTTTAACTCGCAGCCGCTATATGAAACCAATCGTGCAAAACCCGAATCCGCTAAATGTACTTCTAATAGGAAATAATCCCATGGAATTGGGAACCGTTCTGGACAAACTCAAGGAAGTAAGAGCGCAGAAAATCATTACAGAAATTGCCTTCGATTTAAGAAGCATTTTGGAAAGGCTAATACGTTTTAATCCGAACTTTATTTTTATCGACGACAATATTGGACGTTTGGAATTAGCAGAAACGCTAAAGCAACTTTCCAGTAATCGAAAGACAAAAGATGTCCCCATCACAGTGCTAAAAAGCTCTAACTATCATGAAGCGCTTGGAGCATCCAGTGTTTTAGATTACTTGCTAAAACAGAATCTGTCCGCTGACGCATTGTATAACACAGTAAAAAACTCTTTACGATTCCGCAGAACACAACTCTATCTCTACAAGATTTATCAAAAGAGAAAAAGAGAGTCAGCTAAAGCCAAGGCAGCGGTCTAGATTTGATCCTGTAGGAGAATTTCCTTCTTTAATTTTTCCCCGTTCCGGGATACTTCAAGTTTTATTCTACGGCCAGGTTTGCTGTTAAAAAAGCCATTAACACTATTGAGGTCCAGATTTTTTGACGAAATGCCATTAACACTTAGGATCTGATCACCCGGTAAGATACCTCCTATTTGTGATGCAGATTTCTCGCGGACCTCCGTCACTTCGAAGATATTCAAGGCTGAACCTTTAGCTTTTATTGTAATGCCACTGAGGTTGTAGTAAAAGTCATTTTTGAAAGAACCATTCCTCTTTATGAACATTCGTTCCTTAGGAAAATTAAAAACGACTGTGAAGCGGCTTAACACTTCACCACCTATCGCACCATTTCTAAACACATTGCCAGCTTTCAAACTATCGAAATAGCTGTTGGGATCCGGGAAATTAGCAACTACATTTTCCAAGGTGTTGGCCCCCATTTTTAATGCCTTTATTCGTCCCACTTTTCCAAAAATTTCGCCCCCAAGACCCCGGCCCAAGAGACTGCTTACAGTAAGTTCCGGAACCTTTATTTGAGGATCCGACGAAGTTTCCAGCATCAAACCATGGCTTGCGCCTGAATCCACCAAGAGCTTTGCTTCGATGGTCGTACCGTTTTGTAAGACTAGCGGAACCATGATATAGGGTTTTGTATCCTGGATTACCATAGGAATCGTCTGAAATTTTGCCCGCTTGCGAAAGCGCTCAGGTGTCATGAGCGTGAGCAATTTTTTTTGATAGTCAATCTCAACGATAAAGCGACTGAATAATTCATACCCTAAAATCCCATGAACGTCGGTACCCAGGTAATTTCTCAATTCGAGGTAGTCCTCGGCCAATACCAACATAGCGTGGCCCTTGCCGCTTACACCGGGTAGATCTATTGATACATTATTTGTTACGTATGCATCGACAAGTTTATCTCCGCCAGGGCCTGAGATTGAATACTTTCTGGAATATTGAAGATTGAGGATATCAGAAAAAGTCTTTTGAGTTAGTATGGAAGTCCTTACCCCGGTATCCAGAATAAACTTCAGGGGCAGTGCCCCATTCAATACAACCGGGACGACTACAAGGTTATTGTAAACCTCAATTGGAATTTGAACGCGTTTTTTGCCATTGGTCAACGTAAACCCCAAATGTTGGCCTTGAAGATTAGTGGCGGCTAAAAATAGCCAACTGAATACCAGACTTCTCCAGACCATAGTCTAAGCGCACATGTTCAATTAAGAGTAAAAATTAAGCGGGTACTCAGTATTTTTCATTCTGCCGGATTATCGCCAATAAAGACAAATTACCAATAATCCAAAACGGTAAATTGGAAAATACTGCTGATTTAAAGTATCCATTCGCGTAACGTTAACCTACGCGGTTTACGTAAATATAACAGTAATGCATGCTAGGAACTAACCAAGATCATTGAATATTGCTACTCAATCCTGGTGAACCAAAACTGCGATCCAGAAAAAAATTAGAACTTGTTGTCGTGTTTGTTTTTGCTCACCATCTTATTCGGGAAGATCCAAGGCGAGATTATGGCTAAGATAAAAAGTGCGATTACCACGAAAAAAGGCCACCAAGATGCTACATCCATAAACTAATATTTTGCCCCCAAAAATAGGCCATTCTCTTTAATTTTAATAAAGATTCAAAAATTGTTTTTAGCTTGATACCCTTGAATTTTAACGCCTGTTTAAGGCCTTGATCCCATGAGAAAATTCGTGATAGTTACCGGGGTGGCGGTGGCCCTGCTTATCGTTTTAGGATTCGTTGCAAAGTTTTTTATGACGCAGCATAAAAAATCCTTCAGCCCGGAAGAGGAGGTCACCTATAGTGCGGGAGACCTGAATATCAATGTTTTTTATAACAGACCTTACAAAAAGGGGCGGGAAATCTTCGGCGGCCTCGTGCCGTATGATAAAGTTTGGCGGACGGGGGCAAACGAGGCAACAACATTTCAGACGAACAAAGATTTGTCAATTGAGGGAAATATTCTGAAAAAAGGAAAGTATACCTTATGGACTATTCCAGACGAAGAAACGTGGAAAATCATCTTCAACTCCGAATACGGTCAGTGGGGTATCGGCTCAGATGGAGAAGCCAACCGAAATCCGGCTAAAGATGTTCTCACTGTAAATATTCACGCCGTCCAGCAAGACCGTATTTTCGAACAATTCACCATCTCCTTTGAAAAAGTTGGAGAAGATGCTGAGATGGTTCTAATGTGGGATAATACATTAGTCGCAGTTCCCTTTTCTTATTGATTATTTCGCCCGGGCAACCGCTTTGATTGTAAGCTTCCGGTTTTCAGGAAGAACTGCGGGTATGGCATTCGTTAGTGTCTTCACATTCGTGGTATCGACTCCCGACTTGGCGATGTATTCGACGATGCTGTTTGCTTGTGACTGCGTACGATTATTATGATACAGCGTCCGGCTTACGATGGTATCGCGTTTATAAACCTGACCCAATGAATCAATATCATCTACCTGGGCCCTGATAGAATCCACCAACACTTCGGTTAAATCGTCGGAAGAACGCAGGGAATCCTCTTCATATCCACTCAGCATCACTTGTATTTCAAAGTTGAGCTGAGGGTTTGCTTTTATTAACCGTACCAACCGTTTCATTTCCGTTTCTGATGTGGGCTCCAATTGACTGGTGAATGGTTTGAATTGAATCCCTTCCAGCAAAAGCTCATCTCCCGGGACAGGTTGTTTTAACACAACATTTATCTTCTCGCGCTGTGGTATTTTCTCTCCGGTAAGATCAAATTGCCTGGCGAAGTAATTAATCTTGCTTTGTTCAGGATCGACCGACATTTCATATTTCGAACCTTCGGGGATGTAGAGAAAATAAGAACCATCGGCCGCCGGACGCGCGCTGTGAACCCTTTTCTGACTTGATAAATCCACAATCGTAATATAAGCAAGGGAAGCTGCGCCGTTCTCGTCCGTTATTTTTCCTTCCACTTTCATCATACCTTTTGGTCGAAGCTCATTGGGGAAAAGAAATTCAACCAGTTCACTATTTTTTCGTGCGCCAGGTGCCTCCTTGATAAGATATCTTCCCAGCGCTGAAGCACTGACAAACTGATCATCCTGGGCTGTGTTTACAAAATCCAACGCAACAGGATCAGACCAGTTTCCACCAGTCAATCTGCTCATGTATAAATCCATCCCTCCCTTTGTTGAACTCATTTTATCACTGGAAAAGATTAGTGTTTCGCTGTCCGCCATGATTCTCGGCGTTTGAGAATTCCCTGTATTGATATTCGACGGCAACTCTTTCGGTTCATCCCATTGTCCATTTGCTTTTTTGACGGCGCGAAAAAGTTTGCAACCACCGGCAGTTCGCTGGTCCATTTTGTCACATCTCATAAAATAAAGCGTATTGCCGTCAACGCTTATCGATGGGCACCCTTCATTTGTTTTCGAGTTTATGGGAAACATGAAATTTTGGGGCTCGCTCCATGCCTTACCTTTTAGTTCACTCATCATAATATCATAACCGCCAACAATCGGTGACTTTGTCGAAGTGAAATACATTTTTTTCCCATCGGCGCTCAAGGAAAAACCTTTGAGGTAAACCAATCTGTGGTTCACATTTTTCGGTAACTCAACAGGCTCCGACCAATCACTTTCTCTGGCGGTATAGGAAACGGTCAGCGCACCATCTTCACCATTATCCGAAACAAATAAAAGTGCGTTACCATCATGGCTTATATATGGGGCATAAGCATTAAGCGATGGATGATTAATGATGCCAGGAAGTCTTCGGGTTTTTGCTTGTCCATATAAAGCGATCGTACCATGAATAAATAATAAGAAACCAATAAGTATTCTCATGATGATGAAGTGTTATGCTAAAATAATTTTATTTCTTTCGATAAGCACAGCAATAGCAAAATCCCTGACACGATTTATTTCGGATTTCCTTGTAACTTGGCTAAACTTCAAATTGGATTATATTTTGCAAAGATGATTCAGGTAATTCCTTCAATCGCCATACGAAAAGGCAAAGTGATAAAAATGCGCAAGGGAGATCCTTCAAGCGAGAAGGCATATGATGAAAATCCCCTTGACCTTGCCCGCCGGTTTGAGGACCATGGAATTGAAGTAGTTCACTTGGTTGATCTGGATGGCGCTGAAAAGGGTAGTCCAGTCAATTGGCATGTCCTGGAAGCAATGGCCGGTCATACAGATCTTAAAATTGATTTTACTGGCGGAATCTCAACTGATGGGGATATCAGCAAAGCGTATGAATTTGGTGCATCTTACATTACCGCTGCCAGTATCGCCGTTACCGACCCAGAGCTTTTCGCGTCTTGGATCGTCTCGTACGGAAGGGAAAAAATGACCTTAGGTGCGGATGTTGTCGATATTAAAACAAAGGAACTTTTATATCGAGGCTGGCGCCATAAAACACAGCTGACATTGTTCGAACACCTTGAATACTTTTATTCGCGAGGTCTGAAGTACGTGAAGTCAACAGATGTGTCAAGGGATGGTGTTCTCGAAGGACCAGCCTTCAGTTTTTACGAGGAAATTCTCCAGGCATTTCCAGAAATATGCGTACTCGCAAGTGGCGGCGTAAGAGGTGTTGATGACATCAAGCGACTAAATGAAATGGGAATCTTCGCCGTAATTTTTGGCAAAGCATATTATGAAGGTATTTTGAACCTGAAGGACCTAGAACAATTTCTCGTAAAGAAACAAGTGTAATCCCCTTATCAATCTACAATATCCTGTAGCTTGTATTTCTGAAAGATGTAGTAGAGGAAATTAAAGGATAGGATTGAGTCATCTTCCTGCGATGGCCGCTTCACCGGCGTTTTGCTTACATCCGCTGCAGTCTTTGCTGCCCGTGTATTCGGTCGTATCGCAAGAGAATCTTTTATCGTAGAGGTCTGCGCTTTTTGAAAGGCAGGATCTAATTCACCTGGGTTATAATTCTTATCGCTCTCTTTATCAACTCCCAATGCATCTACTTCCGTGCCTGGAAAACTGGCATCTTGTGCCTGCACCAGAATAAAACCCGCAGGAGTAATTACACTCAACAAGAAAGTAAAAAGGATATCTTGAAATTTAATCCGCATTACCAATGGATTTATCTCCCCAATTTTATTCTTCGTACCTGAAAAGTACGAAATTAAACTTGTATTACTACTTTCTTTATCCCATCAACATGTTGATTTTTGGTAAAAACTGCCAATTTCCTGCAATTTCACACGATTACTATGGATAGAAAGACGATTTCTGGCACTATACGGTTCGAGGATTTTGAAAAAGTTGATATCCGTGTTGGTACCATTTTAAAAGCCGAAATATTTCCGGAAGCGCGAAAGCCAGCCTATAAATTATGGGTCGACCTTGGGCCCTTTGGTACGAAAAAATCCAGTGCTCAAATTACGGGACGTTACCAACCTGATGATCTAATTGGAAAGCAGGTTGCATGCGTTATTAATTTTGAGCCGCGCCAGATAGCAAATTTTATCTCCGAAGTTTTGGTAACAGGGTTTCCTGATGAAAACAATTTGGTGGTGCTGTGTGGTGTCGACAAACCTGTTCCGAACGGAGCCCGCCTTTTCTAGCCATGATTCATTTCTCACAATTAGCGAAAATAGCTGGAGGCAAAAATCTCCAATTCCATCATGACCATCCCATTGAGTCAATTTCCGTTGACAGCCGAAAAGCAACTCCTGGTCCTTCGATGCTTTTTTTTGCTATTAAGGGAGAAAGGCACGATGGCCATGAATACCTTTCAGATTTGTACGGGCAAGGGCTGCGTCAATTTGTGGTAGAACAACGTCCCTCATCGCTCGCCGATTTCCCTGAGGCAAATTTTTTACTGGTTCAATCTACTGTTGCTGCACTTCAGCAAATCGCGGCGTTTCATAGGAGCTCCTTTTCGTATCCAGTGATAGGAATAACCGGCAGCAACGGCAAGACCATCATCAAGGAATGGCTTTTTCAAATGCTTTCAAAAGACCATATCATTGTTAAAAACCCGGGAAGTTATAATTCACAAATAGGGGTACCGTTGTCAGTTTGGCAAATGGGGCTGCACCATCAGCTGGGAATATTTGAAGCTGGGATTTCAAAGCCGGGCGAAATGGAAAATCTGGAAAGAGTTATCCAGCCTACTATTGGCGTTTTGACAAATATTGGCTCCGCTCACGATGAAGGATTCCTCAATAAGGATCAGAAACTTGCCGAAAAACTAAAACTTTTCAAGAATTCGCAGGTATTGATTTATTGTGCCGATCAGCAAAACGTTGAAAACGCTGTTAAGAAAAGTGGAATCAAAACATTTTCTTGGGGCTCTGGACCTAATGCCGATGTGAAAATTTCGGTGCAGGACACAATCTGCCATGTCACAACGGGCGGTCAAAGCCACGTTATCAAATTACCCTTCGCTGACAAAGCCACAGTAGAAAATTGCCTGCATTGCCTGGCGTTGATGGTTTATCTGGGTTTGAATTTCAAGAAAATTCAACGGGGCATTACCAATCTCCGTTCTGTGCCAATGCGCATGGAGATGAAAGAAGGCATTAATCAATCTTATATTGTCGACGATACTTACAACAACGACCTCGGCGGAATGGAGCTTAGCCTTCAATTCCTTGCGCATCAAAACCAAAAGAAAAAAAAGCGCCTCATTTTTTCGGATGTTTTAGAATCCGGATTATCTGAGGAGTTATTGGTTCAGCAGGTGGTAACATTGCTTGGAAAGTATCCATTACAAGGCATTGTCGCGATTGGTCCGGTGATGGCAAAATATCAATCCCTGTTTCCCAAGTCTGCATCCTTCTTCATATCCACGGACGAATTTTTAAATCATTTTGATTTCGCATCGATCAACGATGAAGTAATTCTCGTGAAGGGCGCGCGCTCATTCACATTTGAAAAAATAGTAAATCGATTACAGCGGAAAGTTCACAGTACTGTAATGGAAATTGATTTGGGAGCTCTGGTTCACAATTTGAATTTCTTCAAGTCCAGATTAAAGCCCACAACAAAAATAATGGTCATGGTCAAAGCTTTCGCATATGGAAGCGGTGGCCCTGAAGTTGCAAATGTCCTTCAGTATCACAAAGTAGATTACCTGGGAGTAGCGTACGTCGATGAAGGCGTGGACTTACGGAAAAACAACATCATAGTTCCCATTATGGTAATGAATCCGTCCGAGGATAGCTTCGATACCTTGTTGGGATACAACCTTGAACCCGAAATTTATAACTTCAAAATCTTTCATGCCCTGCTTCGGTATTTGGGCAGCCGTTCCTGTACGGTACATATAAAATTGGACACGGGCATGCATCGCCTGGGATTTGAACGGTCAGATCTACCTGAAGTAGTCAAGCTTCTCAAGGAAAATCCCAACATTCATGTTGCATCGATCTTCAGCCATCTGGCAGGCGCTGACGAGGCGGGTCACGACGCATTTTCAAATCAACAAGGCGATCTGTTCAAGGTATACGCAGATTTGATTTCTGCAGCCTTACCTTATCATCCATTGTACCATATTCTGAATTCGGGGGGAATACTTCGGCTGTCTCATCTACAGTTTGACATGGTGCGATTGGGCATAGGTTTATATGGTGTAGATCCAACCCAAAATGACTTTAAAGAACTGCAGCCAGTCGCGACACTAAAAACAATTATTTCCCAGATAAAGAGCATACCTCAGGGCGAGAGCATCGGCTACGGCAGAAAAGGTGTTGCGGAGAAAGATTTAAAGCTTGCTACGATAGCAATCGGATATGCTGACGGCTTCAGCAGAAGACTAAGTCAGGGTATTGGTGAAGTGTTGATTAATGGAAGTCGAGCAAAAGTCATAGGAAATGTGTGCATGGACATGACCATGGTCGATATTACCGGCCTTGACGTCAAAGAAGGTGACGAGGTCATTATTTTCGGAAATGAATTGCCCATTCAAACCATGGCTTCAAAAATCAACACCATCCCTTATGAAATTTTGACTAACGTGAGCGAACGCGTCAAGCGAATATTTGCCTCGGATGGTATTTAGATTTTAACCGCAACCCAAATTTTTCTTAAGATTCCGATCCGGCAAGCCACCATAGTCCATTGTCTTTGTGGTTTCATCCTCCGGCGTTTCATCCATTTTTTGACTTTTGGCTGCCTTATCCTTTGGTGCTTGCTTATCAACGGCCTTTTTCTTCTTAGACATAGGAAGCTTTCCTTTAGAAACGAATTATTTACGCCTACCAATTCAAAACTACTCATTTGATTGGATAGCATAGGAACCACTTTTATATTTGCCTTGTTTAAAATTAATCTAAATAACATGTCAGGGCGGATAAAAAACGTCGCGGAAATGCGGCCTGGTGAGGTAGCTATTGTTTCTGGCTTCACAGACGAGCAATTATCTGTCAAGCTCATGGAAATGGGGTGTTTACCGGGAACGGTCGTACGTTTTAATTTTACCGCTCCTTTTGGCGATCCTATCTGCATTAGCATTTCCGGCTATGAGCTTTCGCTTCGCTTAGAAGAAGCCTCTACAATTTCGATTATCAACTAGGATGGTCAGTTCAAAGAAGCTTAAGATTGCTTTAGTGGGAAATCCCAACTCCGGGAAGTCATCTCTTTTCAATTACCTGACAGGCCTCAACCAAAAAATCGGAAA
>Ga0157380_10000746_pt1 | contig 20287 bp, 16 predicted proteins | sample S35metaG_FD_119757 | JGI IMG/M metagenome (GOLD analysis project Ga0157380, IMG submission 119757) | Switchgrass rhizosphere microbial communities from Kellogg Biological Station, Michigan, USA - S3-5 metaG | ecosystem: Host-associated > Plants > Roots > Rhizosphere > Soil | place: USA...
ACGATGTGAACGGGAATGCAGAGCAGGGCAGTGCTCATCTTTTTATAGAAGCTATTGGAGGCGGTGTTCCTGATTTTGGACCAGGTCAACTGGTCACTTCACCCGATGGTGCCGCCAGTGATAATTTCGGAATCAGTGTAACCCTGGGCACTGGAAGTTTGGCAGTAGGGGCGTATAGAGCCGATGATAGCGGAGGTATTCCTAATAAGGGTTCTGTATATGTTTTTAAAAGACCACAATTCCTTGGCATTATTCCGAATGTTTTTTATAGGAAGGTGGAAGATGAAACCGGACAGGCGAATGGTTATTTTGGTTTTTCGGTCAGCCTTGCTGGTTACGAATTAATTATTGGAGCCTATGGTAAGAATAGCACAAACGGGCAAATTGCATTTCTGAATATTGAATAAGTTATAAGGGAGGGAAAAAAATACGTCTTTATATCCCGCTAATTATTTTTATTCAATGATTGTTCATACTGCTTTTACGAGGTAATAATTCCTCCTGCCTTTTTGTACCAGGATATATTTATCGTGAAGTAGCAAATCGGTTCCAATAGCCAGTTGCACATTATCAATTTTTTTACGGTTGATGCTTATTCCGCCACCTTGGATCATTTTTCGTGCTTCACCTTTACTTGAAAAAATAGTTGTTTCGGATAGAAATGACACGATGTCTATACCGGTTGCGATTTTATCCTTTGAATAATCAAATTTTACCACTCCTTCCATGCTTTCCAGATCTTCAACACTTAAACTTTCTGCAGGTGCATCCAGGTTGGAGAAAAGTTTCTGTGTGGTTTCTAATGCTTTTTCATATTCTTTTTTTCCATGTACAAAGCTCGTTATCTCCTCTGCAAGCTTTTTTTGAAGGATGCGTTGGCTGGGGTCTTTACCGTGTTCAGCAGTTAAGCTGTCTATTTCTGCTTTGGGTAAGAAAGTGAAAATCTTAATCCATTTCTCAGTGTCCGCGTCAGTCGCATTTAACCAGAACTGTAAAAACTGGTATGGCGTTGTTCTATTGGTATCGAGCCATACATTACCGGATTCAGTTTTTCCGAATTTTCCGCCATCCGCTTTTGTAATTAATGGGCAGGTAAAAGCGAAGGCTTCACCGCCCGCTTTTCTTCTCACCAATTCGGTACCGGTTGTGATATTCCCCCATTGATCACTGCCCCCCATTTGCATTTTACAGTTCTTGTTTTTGTACAGCCAGTAAAAATCATAGCCCTGCATTAACTGGTAGGCAAATTCTGTATAACTCAATCCTATTTCCCCTTCAATTCTTTTCTTTACACTGTCTTTTGCCATCATGTAATTGATGGAGATATGTTTACCGGTATCACGCAGGAACTCAATGAATGTGATGGCTTTGAACCAATCATAGTTATTGGCCATTTCAGCCGCATTGGGTTTGGAAGCGTCAAAATCGAGATATTTTTCCAGTTGTGCTTTTATGCCGGCAACATTTCGGGCAAGTGTAGCTTCATCAAGAAGATTTCGCTCTTCACTTTTCCCACTTGGATCACCCACCATTCCTGTTGCGCCACCTACTAAGGCGATGGGTTTATGTCCGGCTTTTTGCAAATGAACCAACAATAAGATGGGAACCAGGCTCCCGATATGAAGACTATCGGCGGTAGGGTCAAAACCAATATATCCGGTGGTCATTTGTTTGTTTAATTGTTCCTCGGTTCCGGGCATAATATCCTGCAACATGCCCCTCCAGCGTAATTCTTCAATCAGGTTCATTTTTTCGCTTTGAGTATTAAAAAATTAAGAGAATACCATCAACACAATCAAAAAAGAGCCAACTTTACAGCCCCGGATTTCGTATTTATATAGATGCTAAAACCCGGTCATGTGGATGGTAAATCAACGAATTGCGCAAAAGTAAGAATAACACGTTGGTTTACTTTGTTTATGCAATATTTTCCTTTGATTTTCGTTCGATAAAGTTGAGCTCTTCGTATAGAACTTGTTCATTTTCAGAGTCCACTTGAAAATCTTTACGAATAGCAGCCTATATCCTAATGAAATAGACTTGACATGAAATTGCTTATCCCGAAAATTGGTTCAATGAAAAGAATCCAACTCCTTGCAACCCTGGTGTTGATCGTATTATTGTCGAAACCCTCAGCCGCCCAATTCAGAAAATATTCAAATGAGTTTCTGAATATTGGCGCTGGTGCCCGTGGTTTGGGTATGGGTAGTGCACAGGTTGCTACGGTAAGCGATGGAACAGCTGGCTATTGGAACCCTGCCGGTTTGGTGAATATAAAAGATAACCCTCAGTTGAACCTCATGCATGCTGAGTATTTCGCCGGTATCGGTAAATACGATTATGGCAGTCTTATTCTTCCCTTAAAAGATAATAAACGAGTATTGGGTTTATCATTATTGCGCTTTGCTGTAGATGATATTCCAAATACGATATTTCTCGTTGAGCCCGACGGTACCGTAAACTTCAGTAATATTCAAACTTTTTCTTCGGCCGATTATGCGTTCCTAATTTCCCTTGCACAAGAAAAAAAACTAAAGAATGGAAATAAGCTAAGTGGTGGTGTCAATGCGAAGGTGATTCACCGCAAAGCAGGCGATTTTGCTACTTCCTGGGGATTTGGATTTGATGCAGGTATTCAAATGACTTCAAAGCAATGGCGGATAGGAGTTGTTGCCAGAGATGTTACGACTACTTTTAATGCATGGTCATTCAACGTAAGCGACAAGATGCGTGAAGTGTTTTATGTTACCAAGAATGATATTCCGGTAAAATCAACAGAATTAACAGCACCGCGGCTGATTGCCGGTGGTGCATATGTTTTTAAGTTTAGCAAGGGTCTGAGTTTGTTAACCGAGTTAAATCTTGATTTCACATTCGATGGTCGCCGCAATACAGTGATCGCAACGGATTTTGCCAGTATTGATCCTAAACTGGGATTAGAATTATCCTGGAAAGATGTTCTTTTTGTACGAGCTGGCATTAATAATTTTCAGAAAACGCTCGACGATGATGATATCAACAATATGAGTAAAGTGTGGATCTATCAGCCGAGTATAGGAACCGGATTTAAGATTAGTAACCTGCAAATCGATTACGCGTTTACCAATCTTGCCAACCAATCCAATCCGTTATATACCCATGTTTTTTCTTTAAAAGTTGATTTGAAGAAGAAAGAAAAAAAATAACCAACCCTAATGAGAACGACGAAACTCTATACCATGAAGAAAATTTTTACACTGTTACTGCTTGTTATGGCAATTAGTGCCGGAGCACAGCAGTATAATAATGAGTGGATACATTATAATCAAACCTATTATAAATTTAAGGTCGGAACTTCCGGTTTGTACCGTATTTCTAAAACTGTACTTGATGCCGCCGGAATCGGCAATACACAGGTTGAGTTTTTCGAATTATGGCGCAACGGAGAGCAAGTTCCGTTTTATCCTTCGGTACCCTCTGGTGTTCTTCCCGCAAATGGTTATATAGAATTCTGGGGTAAACCCAACGATGGTAAACCCGATAAGGATTTGTATCGCGACCCCGCCTTTCAACACACAACTGCCACGAGTTTGATAACCGATTCGGCAGCTTACTTTTTAAGTGTGAATGCCAACCAGTCGGGTTTCCGCATTTTCAATGGTACGAACGATGTAGCCTCAAATACGTTGCCCGTTGAGCCATATTTTATGTACACCGCAGGCCATTATTTTAAAAACAAAATGAATAATGGATTCGCAGCGGTAGTGGGCGAATACGTTTATTCATCTTCTTACGATAAAGGCGAATTCTGGAGTAGCAATAATGTTTTTTTGGGCGCCCCAATTACAGCAACCGAAAGCAACTTATACGTTTTTAACGGCGGACCCGGTTCCTCACTTAGTTTTGGAGCGGCCGGACTCGCCCTTAATCCGAGGAACGTAAAAGTGGCGATTAACAATACGGAAGTGAAAGATACTCTAATGGATTATTTCAACGATCTCCATACTTCTGTTCCTTTTCCCACCGCGTTGATTGCTTCTAATTCGGCAGTGGTAAAGTTTTCAAATACTGGTACAGCCTCCAATGATCGTTATGTAGTTTCTTATTTCGAAATTAATTATCCCAGGTTATTTAATTTTGGTGGCAACTCGAATTTTGAATTTAAATTGCCTGCCGATAATGACGGCTATTATATTGAGATTTCCAATTTCAATGGCGGAAGTGTTGCTCCCGTATTGTACGATCTTGTTTTTGGCACGCGTTACGTAGGAGATATTTCTACACCAGGTATCATAAAGTTTGCTTTACCTGCGTCAACCTCGGAAACGAACTACGTATTGGTTAGTGGCGATGTTTCCAATGCTATTCCGATTTCGACTTTAACTGCCAGAAATTTTAAGGATTACGCAGATGCCGCTAATCTGGGTGATTACCTCATCATAAGCCACCCAATTTTGAATATTGGAACCAACGGCCGTAAACCGCTCGACGAATACCAGGCATACCGTTCTTCAGTTGATGGTGGTTCTTATAATGTCAAAGTCATTGACATCAACGAACTGATCGATCAGTTTGCATTCGGTATTCAAAAACACCCGCTTTCTGTACGTAATTTTATCCGGTTTGCCAGAGAGAAATCACCGCAGCCCCTCCAGTTTGTATTCCTGGTTGGGCGGGGTATGACTTACAATGAATATCGGTTGAATCAATCTGATACGCTAACAGAAAAGTTGAACCTGGTACCGACATTTGGAAATCCAGCGTCTGATAATCTGCTAAGTTCCGCAGATTTATCAATTGCTGTTCCCGCAACACCTATCGGCCGGTTATCCGTTATTAACGGAATGGAAATCGAAAACTATCTGGAAAAAATAATTGAGTATGAAACAGCTCAGCGGGTTTCGCCTAATACAATAGCGGGTCGTGGATGGATGAAGAACGTGGTGCATGTTACAGGCGCGAGTGATCCTTACCTGGGTATCGTGTTGTGTAATTACATGGGCGTGTATAAACAAATGATCGAGGATACTTTGTTTGGCGCCAACGTATCAACTTTTTGTAAAGCTACAGCGGGAAGCGTTGAACAAATTAATTCTCAAAACATTTCCAATCTATTTAATGAAGGAATAAGTATACTTACTTATTTTGGTCACTCTTCTTCTACCACCCTTGAGTTTAATCTGGATAATCCGCAAGCGTACTCTAACCAGGGTAAATACCCGATTTTTCTTGTAAACGGATGTAACGCTGGTAACTTCTTTACTTACTATCCACAGCGATTCGAGGTTAATGAGACGCTATCGGAAAAATTCGTCCTTGCAAAGCAAAGAGGTTCCATCGCCTTTGTGGCCAGTACGCATTTTGGAATTGTGAACTATTTGAATATTTATCTGAACAATCTTTATACGAACATAAGTAATCATTCCTACGGTAAATCGTTGGGCGAAATAAATAGGGCTGCATTGTCAAACCTGATAAATGCAACAGGGCCATTTGATTATTATGCACGGATGCATTCGGAGGAAATTACGCTGCATGGTGATCCAGCGATAAGAATAAATGGACAAGCCAAACCCGACTATGTCATTGAAGAATCTTTAATAAAACTAGAACCTGCTTTTATATCCATTGCTGAAGACAGCTTTCAATTGAAAATAAAAGTAGTAAACCTCGGAAAGGCGATATCAGATTCAGTATCCGTTAAGGTTGAACGTAGGTACCCGGAAGGTAACTCAGAGGTTATTTATATTGGAAAATTAAGGAATATTAATTACTCCGATTCATTAACACTTAATGTACGGATTGTTGGTACAAGAGATAAAGGCATGAATCGAATCACAGTTACTGCTGACTCAGATTTGCGCTTTGATGAAATGGATGAAAGTAATAACTCGGCTTTCAAGGAATTCTTCATTTATGAAGACGAAGCCCGACCAGCCTATCCTTATAATTATGCAATCGTAAATAGCCGTACGCAGAAACTATATGCATCTACTGCCAACCCATTCAGTACGCAAATGGATTATGTGCTTGAGATAGATACCACGGAAAAATTCAATTCCAGCCTTAAGTATTCAAAAATTCAGACCTCTCCGGGTGGTATTATTGAGTTTCAACCTGCCGTAAATTATATCGATAGCACTGTTTATTATTGGAGAGTTGCTTTGGTTTCTTCTACAGGTGTGTATACTTGGAATCAATCTTCTTTTGTGTTTATAGATGGCGGCGGCGAAGGGTTCAACCAGTCCCATTATTTCCAGCATATTAAATCCCAGAGTTCACGGATCAGTATGGATTCAGCAACCCGACAATGGAAATTCGGACTCGCCGTAAATAATATATTCTTCAGAAATGGAATGTATCCCACTTCTGGGGTACAGGATGGTGATTTCTCTGTTTCGCTTAATGAAGACCGGCTCATTCGCAGTGCCTGTATAGGACGTTCTATTATATTTAATATAATTGATCCCATTACGCTTAAACCATGGCGTAACGTGGATGATGCCAATAATAACCTGTTTCGTTTTGGTAGTGCGGCTGCCAACTGCGGTACCGGCGGACGTACCTATAATTTCGAATTTTCATACATGACTCAGGCGAGCAGGAAAAAGATGATGGATTTCTTGGATAGTGTTCCTGTTGGTTATTATGTTTCAATAAGAAGTTTCGATTATCATACTCCCAACTCCTACGCTGCCACCTGGCGCGCTGATACCACTGCATTTGGTCCCAATCAATCTCTCTATCACAAATTATTGCAGGTTGGATTTATGGATATCGATTCAATCTATAGGCCACGGGCATGGGTAGGGCTTTATAAAAAAGGTGATCCATCTTTTACTCCGATGTTTAAGTACTCCGTTGGAATCAGCGATCCTGTACTTATGGCGGCGGAAATTTTGACTCCCGATTCATTAGGAATAATTACTTCCCCATTGTTCGGACCAGCCAAGGCATGGAACGACGTAGTTTGGAGGGGTAGTTCGCTTGAAGATCCCACACATGACCGGCCTACCATTGATATTATCGGCGTTGATGCAGGTAAGAATGAAAATCTTTTATTTACGCTCGATCAGAACACACAGAATTTTGATTTGTCCTTAGTGCCCGCCAACCTCTATCCGTATATGAAGTTGCGCATGCGAAACATGGACTCAATAGGATTAAGTCCATACCAGTTGAAGTACTGGCGCATTCATTATGAGCCCGTCCCTGAAGGAGCCGTTGCTTCTAATTTATTCTTTAAGAGCAAAGACACACTTGAAGTTGGTGAACAACTTCAGTTTGGAATTGCATTTAAAAATATAAGTAGGGCCAATTTCGATAGTCTGAAAATGAAATTGATGATTATCGATAAAAATAATTTTCAGCATTTTATCAATTTATCAAGAACCAAACCGATTTTGCAAGGCGATACAATTGTTTTCCGCCTGCAACTCAATACGGAGGATTACCAGGGTAGCAACGTCCTTTACCTTGAATTCAATCCTGATGATGATCAGCCGGAGCAGTTTCATTTTAATAACTTTGTTTACCGAAACTTCTATGTAAGGCCTGATAAAACAAATCCGTTACTTGACGTAACCTTTGACGGAGTGCATATATTAAATCGGGATATAGTTTCTGCCCGTCCTCATATCGTCATTAAGTTGAAAGATGAGGCCAAGTTTTTGTTATTGAACGATACAGCGTTGAGTCAAATCCAGGTTAAGTACCCTGATGGGTCACTGCATAACTATGCCTATGATGGGGATACATTGCGATTCACTCCTGCAACCAGTGGAGCGGAAAATACTGCTTCGATAGACTTCAATCCTCAATTCCTTCAACAGATTAATCCGGAAGGGGATGAGTATGAATTGATCGTGAAAGGAAAAGACAGGAGTAGCAATGCTGCTGGAGATATGGAATACCGGGTTACTTTTAAGGTGATTGCTAAGCCAATGATTTCTAATATGCTTAATTATCCGAATCCATTCAGTACTTCCACGGCTTTTGTATTCACTCTTACAGGAAGTGAAGTTCCGCAGAATATTAAAATCCAGATTCTTACTGTAACTGGTAAAGTAGTACGGGAAATCACCAAAGCTGAACTGGGTCCGTTGCATATTGGCCGAAATATCACTGAATTCAAGTGGGATGGCACCGATCAGTTCGGGCAAAAACTCGGCAATGGTGTTTACCTCTATCGTATAGTTACCTCACTCAATGGTAAGTCGATGGATAAGTACAAAGCTGAAGGCGATAATACTGATAAGTATTTCAATAATGGATACGGTAAAATGTATCTGATGCGATAATATCTGTTAGATAAATAAAGGGCTGCCTGCAAGCAGCCCTTTATTTTGATAACATGGCGACCGTCATTACGATTTTGTTGCCGGATTATTGAACGATAATTAGATTGAGTAGAGTGATGTTTCATCAGGATATTTAAGCAAATCGGCACTTATCTACCCAGAACTTTACCCTAGCCACTTAAACCGGGAGTTAGGGGAGATTAAGGAGGGTGAATATCTTCTACGTAAAGGGTATTGCATGGCCCACACAAAAAGTATAATTTAGCGGCTCCAAAATCCGGGCAATGGTTTTTTGAGCAGCCCGGGCAATTTTCCTCCCTGAAAACCCGTTATCTAACCTATTTGGTTGCAATAAGTTAACCTCAAAACCACAAAGAAACTGATGACTATTTTAGGCATTTCTGCTTTTTATCACGATTCTGCGGCTGCTATCATCCGCGACGGTGAAGTATTGGCTGCAGCGCAAGAAGAGCGCTTTACAAGAAAGAAACATGATCCTGCTTTTCCTGTAAATGCAGCCCGCTTTTGTCTTCAGTATGCAGGTTGTTCCATCAATGATGTGGATGCAATCGTTTTTTACGATAAGCCGCTTCTCAAATTCGAACGATTACTGGAAACTTATTATGCATTTGCTCCGAAGGGACTTCGTTCATTTATGATGTCGATGCCTGTGTGGCTGAAAGAAAAATTATTTCTCAAAAAACTGATATACGAGTCTCTTGACACCATCGAGAAAGTGGACAGGAAGAAAGCTAAGTTATTATTTCCCGAACACCACCTTTCGCATGCTGCCAGTGCATACTATCCTAGTAAATATGAGAAAGCAGCAATTCTTACTATTGATGGCGTGGGAGAATGGGCAACGGCATCTATTTGCCTGGGAGAAGGTAATAAGATAACAATATTGAGAGAGTTGGATTTCCCGCATTCGTTAGGATTATTGTATTCCGCGTTTACTTATTTCTGTGGGTTTAAAGTAAACTCCGGGGAATATAAGCTGATGGGTCTTGCTCCGTATGGTAACCATGGATCTCCCGAGGTGGCCAGGTATATCGATATTATCAAGACCAAACTAGTTAACCTGAAAGAAGACGGATCTATTTTTCTCGATCAACAATATTTTAACTATGCCACTGGTTTACGCATGGTTTATGACGACAAATGGGAAGCGCTTTTTGGTTTTCCAAGAAGAAACAGCGAATCCTTGCTCGAGCAAAAACATTGCGATCTCGCGCTTGCCATTCAAACTGTAACTGAAGAAGCGGTTTTGAATATGGCCCGTGAGGCAAAAAAGCTAACTGGCGCAGACTATCTCTGTATGGCTGGCGGAGTAGCGTTGAATTGTGTGGCAAATGGCAAACTTGATGATGCGAAAATTTTCAAGCAGATATTTATTACACCTGCAGCCGGAGATGCAGGGGGTGCCCTTGGGGCGGCTTATGCGGCTAATTATATCTATTTCGGGAATCCGCGGAAAGTGGATCACACCAAAATGGATGCACTTAAAGGATCTTATCTCGGGACAGAAACATCTGAACAGGATATCAGAGGTACAGCTGGAAAATACAAAGCCAAGTTCGAATATTTTGCTGATGAAAATGCGTTAGTGGAGAAAGTAGCCGGGCTTATTGCAGAGGGAAATATCATTGGCTGGCATCAGGGAAGAATGGAATTCGGCCCCAGGGCGTTAGGAGCCCGCAGTATTATTGCCGATGTGCGGAATCCTGAAATGCAGAAAAAACTGAACTTGAAGATCAAATATCGCGAAGGGTTCCGACCTTTTGCGCCTATTGTTCTGGCGGAAGATGTTTCTACATATTTCGAACACGATGATATCTCTCCGTACATGCTCATTGTTAAACCTGTTAAGAAAAGTAAGCAGATACCGTATCCGGTTGGGTATCAGAGCAAAGAGCTTTTACAAAAATTATATTTCCTTCGGAGCGATATGCCTGCTATTACACACGTAGATTATTCGGCGCGCTTGCAAACAATTCATAAGGAAACCAATGAACGCTTATGGAAATTGTTGCAATCATTCAAATCAAAAACCGGTTATCCTGTAATGGTAAATACCAGTTTTAATGTACGCGGTGAGCCGATTGTAAATACCCCGGAAGATTCTTATCGTTGCTTCATGCGTACAGATATGGATTACCTGGTGGTGGGCAATTTTATTTTCGATAAGAAAGTACAGCCGGAATGGCTGGAAAAAGACGACTGGAAAACAGAATTTACGCTGGACTAATTAAATGATAATCACTTTAACCATTAAATATTTTTTATGGACTTTTTAAAAGACCTGTGGCAGTTCCTGAGAAGCAGAAAGAAATGGTGGTTGGCGCCATTGATCATTGTATTATTATTAATCGGTGTACTGCTCGTATTGGGCGGAGGTTCGGCCATCGCACCATTTATTTATACTTTATTTTAAATTAGCATGAACAGGCAAAAGCATCTGGAAACAATACTAGTTCTGGTATTGGCATTAGGAGTTATTTATTGGCTATCTCATATTAAAAGACCGGAATTGGCCAAATACCTCCTCCTGTCCGCATTAATATTGGGTTTGATTGGTGTATTCATACCCAGTCTCGCTGATAAAATCCATTGGGCGTGGATGAAACTGGCTCACGTAATGGGTTGGGTTATGAGTAAGGTAATTCTCACCGTTGTATTCTTTGTATTCCTTTTCCCGATGGCACTACTCATGCGGGTATTTGGGAAAGGAGCAGTTAAGTTGAAACAGGAGGGAAGCAGCTATTATAAGAATCGTGACTTTGTTTACGACAAGGAAAGTCTCGAGAACGTTTGGTAAATACGTTTAAGCGTATTATTTGGAGAGTTGTTTTGCAAATTGCGTAAACAAGGAGCAGTAGTTTTATTTAATGCTATCTTAGATGACTATGGCATCTAATTCTAAAAAGGATTTAGTCGTTTTTTTGTCGTTTTTAATTATTGGGTTTGCGCTGTTTTTTCGTATTCTGGATAATGTGTTTCTTTCCGATGATTACCTTTCTCTTCATCGGGTTTTAATTGAAAAAAGAATTATTTATAAGGGAATATTCAGGCCCCTGATTGATGTATCATTTTATTTTAATTATCTCTTGTCGGGGTTAAACCCCTCTAGCTATTATCTTGTAAATATTCTTATTCATTGTACGGCATCTTTTATGGTTTACAGGCTTTCGCAGCGGTTCATCCTTTTTGCGGAAAAAGATCAGTTTTATTTCGCCTTGTTAACCGGTTTTTTATTCCTGATTTACCCATTTCATAATGAATCCATAGTCTGGTTGACCGGGCGGTTGTCATCAATCGCTTGCCTATGCGGCTTGCTGATTCTTGTCTGGAGCCTGCAAAGAGAAAATAGGCGCAAATATTTTCTAGCTTCTGTCGCAGTCTATCTTTTCGCACTTACTGGCTACGAATCCATAATTCTTCTTCCTTTTATTATCCTGGTTTTAACATGGGAACAAATCAATTCCAGAAAGAGTTCAATTCGCCTATTTATCGGATGGTCGGTTATCACTATCATTTATATTGTTATCCGTCTGATCATCTCAGATGAATTGACGTCTGGATATGGAGCGCGTATTTATAATGGCAATGGTATTGGGAAGTATGTTTTGAAGTTTTTTAAGACTACCGGCCGATTGTTATTGCCTCCGATGGAAAACAGTTCTTTAATGGTGAAGGTCTGGATTGTCATTATAGTATCCATAGTGGCCATTCACTTTTTCTTAATGAAGCAGTTGAAACAGACTCAAATCACCCGTCGGTATGTTTTATTAATAATCGCGCTACTTATCAGCATGGCCCTACCCGCTAGTTTTGGTATCAGCACCAGAACATCAGAAGGCGACCGGTTGTTATATTTTCCTTCCGTTTTTTTATGTATGATATTAGCCTGCTGGATATTCTTGCTGGCAAAAGGCATTCCGCGATGGATCGTCGTTGGTTTAGTATCAGTATATTTTCTTTTTTTTCTTCAAAAGAATAATGAACGATGGGAATTCGCTTCAGAAACCGTTGAGAAGATTCTGGAGGAAGCCGAATCGCAACCGACAATGAAAAAGATTTTTGTAAATATACCTGAAGAATTAGAAGGAGCTCTTGTATTCCGCGAAGGTTTTAACGCAGCATTAAGGTTAAAGAATATTGATACGGCGAAGATTGTATGTATTAATTACCTGGATCGTCTTCAATATCTGGAAGTCAAAGAGGATATAATACCGGAGAGAAAAAGCGATCAAATATTTATTTACCCAGTAACGTTATTGAAGAATAAGGATGATTCCTGGAAAATAGCGAATATACAAAACGGCAGAAGCTTGATGATCGACAGTAATACGAATATCTTTTACTGGAACAAGCAAAGGCTTAATCAATTATCTTTGGATAAGTAAGAAGCAGCAATGCGGAGAAAACCTATGTTTAAAAAAACTGAATATGTACAAAGGGGTTATAATTTTCTACATAACCAGGTATTCCCACAGCATAAACGACTCTCATCGTTAATGCTTTATACTACAGATCTCTGTGATTCGGCCTGTAAACATTGTCTTATCTGGACCAAAAGGCCACCGGTTTATCTTTCTTTCGAAAAGATTGTCGAAATTATGGGAAGTAAATGTGTTCATTCTTCAACACAGGTGGGCCTGGAAGGTGGTGAATTTCTTCTGCACCCCGACGCAGATCGGATTCTTGAATGGTTTTCAGTCAACCATCCTCGCTTCGATATTTTTTCCAATTGCCTTAAGCCAGAACGCCTTATTCAGGCGGTAGAAAAATATCCGCCCCAGCGTCTTTATATTTCTCTTGATGGAGATAAAGAGACCTACCATCATATGCGTGGCAAAGATGGCTATAAATCGGTCTTGTCCGTTATAGACGCCCTCAAAGAAAAAGTACCCATTTTTGTCATGTTTACATTATCTCCATATAACGACTACACTGATCTGGAACATGTGGCTGGTATATGCGAAAAAAACAAAGTCCAGCTTCGAGTGGGCATTTATAACAATATTCCTTTTTTTGATACTGTTGACAAAGCAGAAACCTCTTTTTTCGGGCAGCATAAGAATGAAGAGATCCTTACGTTTTCATCAGTAAAGCAATGGAAGCAACAAGCGGACGAAGAACGCATCGAAAAAGCTAAGTCTTCTCCTGCGCCCCTACGCCCGCATCGTTCCGAGATACCGGATCAAATAAAAAAATGGAGTGAGAATTACGATTACGTTTCATTATATGAAAATTGGGTATCCCGTAATTTGCGCTTAAAATGTTTTAGTATCCTCGATAGTGTAGTAATTCTTCCGAACGGTGATGTGCCCATTTGTCAAAATCTTCCCACCAAACTGGGAAATATTAACGAGCAGTCCCTGGATGAAGTATTTAATTCAGCTGAAAGCAGCGAAGTTCAGAAACATCATTCACATAATTGTAATCAATGCTGGGTGAGCTACCATCGCAAATACGATATTGCGTTGTATCGGACACTCGAAAAATTTTTTGGAAAATGGACAACCGGAAAATTGATGGGTTATTATAAGTGGGAATCTGATGACAAGGCGACTTATAAAGAGGCTATGCAAAAAGATCCACCCCGCAATTGATCAATCTTTACGCAATTGATCCATTACCTGATAAATATTAATCAGCTGTTCGAGATCATTCCCAATCATTTTCTTTTCGGGCTTTCCTTCGGTAATCATCAGGAATGTATGTAACTCCTGGAAAAAACCCTGTAGCATAAAGGTATTGAGGTCGGCAGCCGGCACTATCAGATTGCCCGTGCTGAAATATGTTTTTGCTATCAATGGTTTTTTAAGGACCCTTTCTGAAGGAATATTCATTATTCGTTTTGGTTTACTGATAGCGCTTACAGATATTGGATAATTAATGCTGACAGATTCCGATTGACAATCTACTATTAATTCATCCAGAGGATGATTCCAGGAGCCGGAAGTAGAAAGTTCAACCAGGCCGCTAATTCCATTATTATGTGAAACATGCAGATGATAAACAATTCCACTCTTTGTTTTTTTTCTCAATGAGGATAATAGCTCGAAATTACCGAATAGGAAATTTATGTAGTCGAGCGGATGAATAAAGAGCTCTGTTAGTTCATCTCCTTGCGGGTAACTCCCTGTACGAAAGCGATAAACATACGTGCTCGGTTCTACCAATATTTGTTTTAGCAATTGGTTGGCAGGCCAGTATCTTCTTTGAAGTCCTACTTTGCAAATATTTCCTTTGGATAAAGTGATTAATGAATTTAATTCTTCCAGATTGCTGCAGGGTGGTTTTTCCACGAAAATATTTTTACCAGATCTTAGTAATACAGAAAGAATATCATAATGGCGGGAAGCGTTTGTGCAAACAAATATTCCGGCTATCTCGCGATCGTCAGTAACGTCTTTTAGGTTGCGGGTAAAAACAGCATCGGGAAATAGAGATTTTATTTCATGGCCGGGATCGGACTGATGAGTAACAATATATTTTATAGGTACACTAAGGAATTTCAGAATCGGGTACAGAGTAGATATACTATGCAATCCAGCGCCAACAAACGCATACTTTCTTTCAATGCCCGGCAATAACTGACGGAGCAGATTTTGCTTACGCAGCTTATTGTATTTATGCAACAACGTATTCAGCATGCAGCCCCGTTTTTTTAAGGATTTTTGAAAACATTCTTTTATTCTTAAGAAAATAGGGTATTAGCACCGTCCCTTTATAAATACCACTTTTCGTAAGCCAGCCTTTAGCCTGCTTGTTTCTTTTATTAGGATAAAACAATAGCCAGTAAAAATAGGCGAATTCTGCTTTAAAGATAGCTTTGCTGATTCCCGCTTTACCAGTCAGCGCAAAATGGAAGCATCCGATGAAATCGATTAATAACCGGATGGTGATAATAAAAGCCGCCTGGAAAAAAGGCAGATTTCTTGATATCATTATATAATTATTTCGAAACGTCAGGAATGTTTTCAGGTGGTTTTGCCATGACAGCGATCCGCCACCAATGTGGTATACTACAGATTGCGGACAAGAATAAATTGTATATCCGGAATTTTGCGCTCGCCAGCAGAGATCAATATCTTCCTGGTGCATATAATAATATTCGTAAAACCCTCCTAATTCTTTAAAAACGTCTGACCTTAAAAACATGCAAGCTCCGCTAGCCCAGAAGATGGGCTCTGCTTGCTGATATTGACCATTATCTTCTTCAATAGTTGTAAAAATCCTTCCCTTCGCAAAAGGAAAACCCAGCTTGTCGATCCACCCTCCGGCCGCTCCCGCATATTCAAAAGTGCGCTTATCGCTTAGCGAAAGTAATTTTGATTGACACGCCGCGATTAGTTTATCTTTTTCCATTAAAGTAACCAGCGGCTCTATAAAATTTGGGGTAGCTTCTATATCAGAATTAATGATCAGATAGTAATCGGCAATGATTTGCGATAAGCCAATATTATAGCCATTCGCAAAGCCATTGTTTTCTGGAAGAGCCAATATATTTACTTCAGGGAAATGAGTTCTTAAAATTTCAAGAGAGTTATCCGTAGAATTATTATCAATTACATAAATCTTTTTATTGGAATAGGTAGCAGCCAATAATGAGGGAATGAATTTTTGCAGGTATCCGGCGGTGTTCCAGTTCAATATTACTAATGCAACAATCGGTTTGTTCTCCATGCGGTTGTCCAATTATTAATGACCTTTTAAGAGGTGAAAGTATTAATTTATTTTTTGCTATAAATCTCCAGGTAGCGGCTCATATACTTTCCTATAATATCGAATTCGATATTCACCGAGTTACCAACTAATAAATTTTGTAGATTGGTATGTTCAAATGTATAAGGAATAATGGCAACCGAAAATTCATTATCATCAATATTGAAAATTGTCAGACTTATACCATCCAGGCAAATGGACCCCTTTTCAATTACTAATGGTTCAAATGATTTTGGGAATTGGAATCGAAATTCCCAGCTGCCATTCATCGCCTTTTTTGAAATACAGGTAGCAATAGTGTCAACATGGCCTTGAACAAGATGGCCATCTAGTCGCCCATTCCATTGCAAGCATTGTTCGAGGTTAATGGATTGGCCCGTTTTCCAGCTTCCAAGGGTAGTTTTAGCAAGTGTTTCGTGGATGGCCGTTACCTGGTAGCTATTTTGATCCGTTGACTCTACGGTCAGGCAAACCCCGTTATGCGCTATACTTTGGTCAATTTTTAGCTGATTTGCCAATTCCGATTCAATAATAAAAGTTCGGTTACTGCCCGATTCTGTTATTTTGGTAATCAAGCCCCTAGCTTCGATAATTCCTGTAAACATGGTTCAAAATTCGGATTTTTCGCACTACAATTTTCTAATTTCAAAATTCCCTGCTATATTTGCAGCCCTTAAAAGCACCTAAAGGAGGTATCAATATATGCTCATTATCGATTCAAAAGATTGCGAAAACATAGACAAGGCACTCAAAAAATACAAAAAGAAATTTGAGAAAGCCAAAATCCTGCTTCAGTTAAGAGAGCGCCAGTCGTTCACGAAGCCTTCTGTTAAGCGCAGGGGAGAGGTTCTGAAAGCGGTGTATAAGCAAAAAATAGCCAGCGGACAGATCGAAGGTTAATACTGTCTTTTTAAGAATATTCAATAGCTGCAAAGTTTCAATAGCTTTGTAGCTATTCTATTTTATGGATGCACCATTCCAGCCCTTGGTTCAACCTTTTATTGATTATCTGAAATTTGAAAAAAGATATTCACCGCATACGGTCCGTTCGTATCAGGATGATCTAATTCAATTCTTCCAATTTCTCAACAAGACATTTGGCGATGTCTCCTTAAATGAAATAATCTCTTCATATGTTCGCAGTTGGCTGGCTTCCCTTAAAGAAGAAGAACTTACTGCACGAAGCATCAATCGAAAACTTTCTACCCTTAAATCTTTTTTTAAATACCAGGTAAGAACAGGGGAACTGCAGCAAACACCCATGACAAATGTTATTGCACCAAAGGCTAGCAAGCGGCTCCCTTCCTTTATTCCTGAAACGGACCTTGCTGCTCTGTTGTATACATTGCGCTTTACCGAAGATTGGAAAGGATTGAACGCAAAAATGCTTTTAAGTTTGTTTTACTTTACGGGTATGCGATTGTCGGAATTGATCAATTTGAAGGAAAGGCAAATCGACAAAAGCAAAAGGGTTATTAAGATACTCGGTAAAGGCAATAAGGAGAGAATAGTGCCCATATCGCCTGAATTAATAAAGATGATTGACGAATATATAGATGCGAAGAAAAAAGTATATGAATCGCCGGAAGAATTCCTGTTGGTTACTGAAAAAGGGAAAAGAATGTATCCTAAATACGCTTACTTGCTAACCCGGCAATATTTGGCTACTATTAAAACACTGGAAAAAAAGAGCCCGCATACGCTGCGTCATACATTTGCAACGCATCTTACCAATCACGGGGCAAACTTAAATGCTGTTAAAGAGCTGCTTGGCCATGCCAGTCTCGCTTCAACTCAGGTATATACTCACAATACAATTGAGAAATTAAAAGAGGTTTATAAAAAGGCGCATCCAAAAGAGCAAAAATGAACAGCCGATTGGGTAAATTTTGGCCTCATTTTATTTGGAAAAAAAGGGTTTGAGTATTAACTTCAATAAGTGTAAATAGGAGCCTATGATATGAATTAGTTTTACCCCTTTAAAAGTTCTTTTATTTATTGTTCACAGATTAAAATGCGATTGTTATGAACGTTAACATTCAAACAGTGCGATTTAACGCAGATTCGAAACTTACAGAGTATGTAAACCGCAAATTGGAAAAATTAAACACCTTTCACGACCGCATTACCAAAGTAGAAGTGTACCTGAAGCTGGATAATGTGGTGCATGCAATTAAAGACAAGATCGCAGAGATTAAAGTGCAGGTACCGAGGCATGAGTTCTTTGTAAAATCATCTTCTAAATCATTCGAAGAATCATTTGACGACGCGCTCAACTCGATCATAAACCAGATAAAAAGAAAAAAAGAAAAACAAGCAGCGTAAAAAAAAATTAAAAACCTCCTCTTGCGGGAGGTTTTCTTTTTTATGGCAGGTTACATTTCGGAAAGCCGGGGATTATATATTGTATAAATTACCACCAATGTTCAGGTTGTCTTTTTGGTCGTTTTTCTTTTTATTATCCTGTAACTATGATAGCGATAATACAGGCAATAAAGCAACGAAACAAACTATCGCGTTATTAACTCTTGGAGACGACCCTACTCAATTGACGCGTTTTATTAAATCAAGATTGGAGGATTCAGTTTATTGCAATGTTTTAATATTAGATACAAAGCCTCTTCCGCTCAGTGCTTATAATTCCTTACGAGAACGTTACAAAGCCGATAGCCTGTTGGTTTTTCTGAATAAGCAAAAGCCTGCGCAGGTTCAAAAAATTATTGGGATTACTGCTTCAGATATCGAAACAAAAAATGGTTTCGTAAAAAGCTGGGGTATTATGGGTTTGGGATATTGTCCGGGAAATAGTTGCGTTGTATCCTCCTTCCGCCCAAAGAAATCTGCTAAAACAAAAAAACAATTTCTGGATCGTATGGTTAAATTAGTGTTGCATGAATTGGGACATACTTATTCTTTGGATCATTGTACAGATACTACCTGTATCATGCAGGATGCAACTGGCAAAATGAGATTAGACAATTCCCTGGGCTATTGCAAGCGCTGTAAACAAGTACTAGAGGGCAAAGGATTAGTATTAAATACCAATCTTGCACAAGGTTATTCACAACACACTGAAAACAAGTAAAAAAAACCGGGACAAAATTTTTGTATTTCTCAAATTCCTTTACCTTTGCCTTCCCAAAAAATGGGGTAGTTCTTTATTGCATTGATCGCAGTAGCAAAAGCGAAGCGAATAGTGTCCGCCGATAACCAGCTGATAGCGGAAAACAAATATGCCACCTTAGCTCAGCTGGTAGAGCAACTGATTTGTAATCAGTAGGTCGCCAGTTCGATTCTGGCAGGTGGCTCAGCATCCGAAACGAGGTTTCGAACAGTTCGGATTAACGATCCGAACTAAAAGGGCAGGTTCCAGAGTGGCCAAATGGGGCGGACTGTAAATCCGCTGTCTTTCGACTTCAGAGGTTCGACTCCTCTCCTGCCCACTGCAGTTACCGTAGCGTAGGCGAAGGTGACCAGATAAAGTAGATAAGTTCTTTAGAGTTAATCAACTCACTTTTGCAAAAGCTATGGTGAGTAAAAGCGGGAGTAGCTCATTTGGTAGAGCGGTAGCCTTCCAAGCTTCAGGTGGCCGGTTCGAGCCCGGTCTCCCGCTCTTTTTTAAGTTTGCAGTTGAGCAGTTATACGCAATGGAAGCTGCCAACTGGGCAACAAGCCGTTGTAGCTCAGTTGTAGAGCATCCCGATGGTAATCGGGAAGGTCATAAGGGTTCACTTCCCTTTAACGGCTCAATCAGCCGTTGTAGCTCAGTGGTAGAGCATCCCGATGGTAATCGGGAAGGTCATAAGGGTTCACTTCCCTTTAACGGCTCAATCAGCCGTTGTAGCTCAGTGGTAGAGCACTTCCTTGGTAAGGAAGAGGTCAAGGGTTCAATTCCCTTTAACGGCTCAATAATTTTTGAAGGGGTTGATAAAGGAAGAAGAATAGAATTTAGAATAATCGGCGCAATGGCAATGGAATCCATAAGATTTCAATGCAGATAGTAATAACAAACAATAATTGTATATCCACAACTAAAAACAGATAACGATGTCAAAAGAGACTTTCAAGAGGGATAAACCTCACGTTAACGTCGGCACTATTGGTCACATTGACCATGGTAAAACCACTTTGACTGCCGCCATTACTACCATCCTGGCTAGTAAGGGTATGGGCAACACAGCAAAAAAGTATGATGACATCGATGCTGCGCCTGAAGAAAAAGAACGTGGTATCACCATTAACACCGCTCACGTGGAATACCAGACGACTAACCG
>Ga0157380_10000747_pt1 | contig 20267 bp, 16 predicted proteins | sample S35metaG_FD_119757 | JGI IMG/M metagenome (GOLD analysis project Ga0157380, IMG submission 119757) | Switchgrass rhizosphere microbial communities from Kellogg Biological Station, Michigan, USA - S3-5 metaG | ecosystem: Host-associated > Plants > Roots > Rhizosphere > Soil | place: USA...
GCGAAGGCATCACGCATGTGATCTTCGGGCAGACGGCGCGCACGCGCTGGGAAATCCTGCTCAAGGGGTCGACGCTCAATCGCTTCCTCGAAGAAGTACGGGACGCGGCGATCCAGGTGGTTCCCATCGGCGACGCCTCCGGATAGCTTCGCCGGTGGATTGTGTTCCAAGCCTCTCTGAGCGGCGTTATAGGGAGATAGAAAGGCTCCCCCATGTCTGACATCCTTCAGCTCGCCCTCATCGAGCTGGTGAAGTATTCCGTCCCCAGGGCTGCGGACGCCGCGATCGAGCAACTCAAGGCGCTGCGGACCCAGCTCGACCTTCAGAATGAAGAGTCGGACGGACAATCGTTCCCGACCGCCGCCCTCCTGGGACTTGGCCAGTGCGGGACCAACGTCTGCCTCGCCGTCGCGGAGCAACTCCGGCGCGCGCGCGACAAAAAGGCGGAAACCAAGCCCGGGAGTGTGTTCAGCGCGCTTGGCGAGCAGTGGCAGCGATGGACCGGGACCGATCAGGACAAGGCGCTCTACCTCTTCGAGCCCGTCATTCTCCTTGCGGACCTCGACCAGGGACAGGTCCAGAGTGTGACGCGATCGAAGCGTCTGTCCAACTACCCGCGCTGCCTGTGGGTCGATCTCGATTGGCTTCTCCGGGGCGGGGCGGGCAACGTGCCGCAGGCCGCTCAGTACATGACGCGCGTCGCGCTCAAAGTCCCGTACGAGGCGCTGCAGGACGTCGACTCGGTGCCGTTCACGTCATGGAAGACAACCCGATCGTTCTTCGTCGACTCAGCGGGCGCGAAAGAGAACCAGACACGACTGACCTTCTTCCTGTTCAGCACCGGCGGCGGAACGGGTTCGGGCATGAGCATCGAAGTCGGCACGGCTCAGGGGTTCCTTACCCATAAGCGGCAGAAGGAATTGACGAAGGCGCCCTCAGGGAGTCCGGGCGCGTCGCTGCTGGCGAAAACCGGCCCGCTCGAGGCGTGCTGCTCTATCGGCCTCGGGATCATGCCCGGCCGCACGCAGGAGATCGACGCACAGGCGCTCAACACCGGTCGCGTGCTCTGCAACTACCTCGCTCGATTCGGGCGATTCGCCAGCGTCTACGATCGAAAAGAACTCAGCGAAACGACGTGGCCTCCATTCGACGCGTTGTTGCTCGTCTCGAACGAAGTCGTCGGATTCCTCCAGAGCGAGGCGTCTCTCATCCCCTCTCAGGAAGATGCTGAACGCGCGGCCAATCAGTACATCGCGCAGCAGATCTTCGGCGTCCTGATGGCGCAGTCACTGCCTGAGGATTTCGAGGATCACCAGGAATGGAACCTCGGCTCCTCTGATGGCGACAAGCGCATGGTGAAACCCGCAGCCGTTGAGTCCACACCGACGATGGTGGACATGACGGAGTTTCGCAGGCTCGACCCGGCGGACCTGAAGAACAGCCTCAGCGGAATCAGCGTAGTTGCGCACGCTCAGTGCGCGGTGAACGGCGAGTCGTCAGAGGTCGATTTCGACGAACTGCTCTATCGCGCCTTGTCGCTCCCGCGTGGCTCCCATCAGGGAGATTGGATCGAAGGCATCTCGGTCTGTCCACTGGCGACGAAGCAGGCGTATGAAGAAGTGATTGCGCGTTGCTCGTCGGACAAGAGTGTCGGCCGTCGCGTGCTCGCGGCACTGCCACTCTTCCAACGTGCACGGAGCGCCGTCACGATCCTGTCGGCCCCGGAGGGCTGGATCATGCAGCGGCGCAACGTCGAAGCCGTCAAGAAGGCCATCGAAGAACTGCTGCCGAACGCCTCTCCGAGACGACTCGCGCTCCTGCGCGGCACGACGAAGAACGTGACGCTCAGCCTGTTCATCTGCCAGAGCGGCATCCTCGCCGGAGAGACGCTGGCGCACTTCGTCGGGTATCTGCAGAACGCGTTCTGCAGGCCGGGCGTAGACGTCAACGCGTTTCGACGCGATCTGTTCGCCTTCGTCATGAACGACCTCGGATCGGAAACGGCTGAGGTGTTCACGCGGATCTCGAACAGCCTGCTCGACATCGAATCGCCACGCTTCGTGGTCGTCGGCGGCGACGGCCGGATGGCAGCGCGCAGCACGGAGCTCGAAGGGTGGGGTCAGACGCTCCTGGGCAGTCGGCTCGAACTGGAGTCCGTCTTCCTGACGAAGAACGACTGCCTTGACGCCCTCGATGCCGCCCGCATGTGTGCGCGCTATGCCGGCCCGAGCGAGGTCAACCTGTCCGAGATCGACGAGATTCTGCTCCGTGGAACCGGCGCAAGCTTATAGTTCTCCGGATGCGCTCGCCCCGTCTGCCTGGCGCCGTACGCTTCTACGTCGCCTTCTCAGCGCTCGTCCTGATGCTGGTGGCGTTCGAGGCCTTCCTCACGTCGCTGCCATTCGCCGATGCCATCCCCGACTACGCAGAGCAACTGCAGCAACGACAGCTCGACTCGTATTTCGAAATGATCCAGCTGCTGATCACACTGGCGACCGTGACCATCGGTGGAATCACGGGGTACGTGATCAAAGGTGACAAGGCAACGGGCCTGTCACATCAACAGCTGCGCCGCGTGGTCGCCAGTTGGGGCCTGTGCGCCGCGTCGTTGTACTTCGGGTATCTCGCGTACCAGCAGGCCGTGTGGATGCTGAACAACGGCTTCTTCAATCCCGCCAACCCGCGCATCTGGATTCCCACACGCGCCCAGTTCTGGAGCTTCCTCGCCTCCGTCGTTGTCTTCGCCGACTTCGTCTACATGAGTGTGCAGGTCACTGACGCGCATCACGCAAGGAAGTCGTCATGAAGCTCTCGGCATCGGCGGCCTGCATCGCGTTCGCGTTGTTCGTTCCTTCCTCCGATCGCGTGAGCGCGCAGTCCGATGGCAGCGACGTCCAGGTCACCGGCGGTATCTCCACGGCGTCGTTCACGACACCGGAGGGAAAGATCCAGGTGCACGTCTCGTCGGACGCGGCCCCGGGCGACACCATCTCGGGCGTCGTGCTGGCGGAGCCTGCGGGCAAGACTCCGCAGGAGCAGCAGGCGAACCTCGGGACGTTGAGCGGACTCGTCGTCGAACTCGAGGGACAGCCGGCGAAGGTGGCGTCGAGGCAATATGAATGGACGGTGCCGGCCGCACTCCGTGTCGCGCGCGCGATGCTCAGGCTGCGGCGACCTGATGGCCGGGTGGTGTCGCAGGTGCCGGTTCCGATCGATCCGCAGCCTCCGCTTCCCCGCGGCGCTGGCCAGGCCGAAGTTGCGTTTCCATCCGACCTTCAAGTCGGCCGGCCAGTCACGATCCGCGGCCGCTTCGACGGTTCGCTTCGTGGCAAGACCATCGATGTAGCAGGCACTCCTGCCGAACTCCTCGCTGCCTCTCCAAGGCAAGTGGTCTTCCGTACGACGCAGCCGACATTCGGTGAGGTGCCGATTCGCTTCACTGACAGCGGACGGACAACCGATGGCACGACCCGGGCGATGGGCGTGCGTTTGACCGCTACGAGCACCCAGTTGCTGAAGGGTCAGCGCGCTACGCTCACGACAACGGTCACTGGGCTTGGTGGCATCACTGAACCCGCTACGCTCACGTTCAAGAATCTCTCCCCCACCACCTTGCAAATCGAAGGGGGATCACCTCGAATCACGATTGAGCCGCGCGACGTGAAGGGCGATGGCACCTACACTGACTCGCGCAGGCTGACAGGGATCCAGGCCGGCGGATTTCAAATCGTGGCGTCAGTGATGCGACCGGCACTGTCACGATTCAACGTGCCAACCACCATCAAGACCATCGTCGATGCGTGGGAGACTCGCGCGCGATTCCGAATCGCGCCTGACGCCTTCGAGGCGATCCAGAAGTCGATAATGGACGCGCGGCGTCCGCTCGAAGACTTCCTCCGGCAGCAGGAAGTGAACGGCGCAGATGCGCAGAGTGTCTTTCAGGCCTTGCTCTCGCACTACTGCTACGATCTCCGCGACAACCGTTTGTCGACTGCACGAGGCGCGGAGTTCATCACACGTCAACCGGTCATGCTCGCAGCACTCGGGCAGCAACCCGCCGCACCAACCGAAGTGACCGCCAATGAAGTACGTCGATGGTCGTTCACGCAGTTCCTGTCGGATCTCATCGCGCGTGCCACCTCGCAGTCGATCGGGTACCTCTTCGTCACCTCCACTCCCGAACGCGCGGGAATCACGATCGACGGGCAGCGGAAAAGCGAGCTCACCAATCGCCGCTTCGTCACCACCGTCGGCACGCACGAGGTGCAAGTCGCTCGCAATTCGAAGCCCTGCCGCGTAAACATCTCCATCAACCAGTTGCAAACCAGCGTCGTTACCTGCGAATAGCCGCGCCCTAAACTCAGCACTGAAGAGGCGCGCCCTTTGCACCAGCGCATTGTGATGCTGAGGGCGATACTTCTCGTCTGCACGACTCTTATCGCGACGCCCGGAGTTGGTGTGCTGGCGCAGACGTCCGCGCCTCCCGTTCCGCGCGATCCGGGAACTGCTGTGTCGCCAGTGCTGACATCGCAGGTGTTACTCGACCGCGTCGGCTTTTCACCTGGAGAGGTCGATGGTGCCGCCGGCATCAGTCTCCGGCGAGCGGTCAGCGCATTTCAGGAGAGCCGCGGGCTTCCCGTCACCGGGCGCGTCGATGACGAGACTTTGCAAAAGCTCAAGGACGAGTCCGGGGAGCACCAGCCGCTTGTGACCTATGTGCTGAGCGAGGCCGACGTCGCCGGTCCGTTTCAGCCAGACATCCCGACCGATCTCGTCGAGCAATCGAAACTGGATTCGCTCGGCTATCGCAATGTGCTCGAGGAACTCGCCGAGAAGTTCCACGCCAGCCCTGCGCTGCTGAAACGACTGAACGCCGGTCAGGCGTTTACCACCGCAGGCGAGCAGATCATCGTACCGAACGTGACGCCCTTCGACGCGGCGGCGGCCACAAAACCGGTGCCGCCCGCCGGCCTCAGGATTGTCGTCGCGAAGAAGACCAGCTCGCTGACGGTGGAGGACGAGAAAGGTCAGGTGCTGTTCTTCGCTCCGGTGACGACTGGAAGCCAGCACGACCCTCTCCCGATCGGGAAGTGGAAGGTGACAGGAGTCCAGCTCGCCCCGATATTTCACTACAACCCCAACCTGTTCTGGGACGCAGACCCATCGCATACGAAGGCGAAGATTCCTGCCGGTCCCAACAACCCTGTTGGCATCGCATGGATCGACATCAACAAGCCGCACTGGGGCATTCACGGAACGTCCGAGCCCTCGATGATCGGGCGAACGCAGTCACACGGGTGCGTGCGCATGACCAACTGGGATGTCCGCCGGCTGCTCGAATTCGCGAAGGCCGGGACGCTTGTGGACTTCCAATGAGTCGATTCGAGCGCGCGCGTCTGCAACGCCTTGTGATGTCGATCGCCGCGAGTTTCGCGATCGGCATGATGGCTGGCGGGACGCTGACATGGCATTTCCTGCGCGCCGAGACACCGGTGACTGCCGCGCAATCACCCGACCCGGCGCCCGCGCATGACCCAGCTGAACCACGTGCCGTCGAGCGACCAGGAGAACGCGGTGAAGCCGTCCCGGCCGCGCTCACCGGTTCCGCGGCCAACGCCACAGCGATCGAGATGCTGCGCGAACGCCACCTCAAGATGCCGATCGACGTCGACCGCGACGACCTTCACGATACGTTTTCGGATGTACGTGGAGGCTCACGCGCGCACGAAGCGCTCGACATCATGGCGCCGCGCCATACGCCGGTTCGCGCCGTCGAGGACGGCAGGATTCAGAAGCTGTTCAACAGTAAGGCCGGCGGGCTGACGATCTACGAGTTCGACCCGACCGAGACCTTCACGTACTACTACGCCCATCTCGACCGATACGCCGAAGACCTTCACGAAGGACAGCCGATCAAGCGTGGAGACGTCATCGGTTACGTCGGCAGCACGGGCAATGCGTCGCCGGACGCGCCGCATCTGCACTTCGCGATCTTCCGGCTGACGCCCGAGCGGCAGTGGTGGAAAGGCGAACCGATCAACCCGTATCCCGTCTTCAGCGACAAATGAGAGGCCGTCAGACCCCATGCGCAAACATGTGAAGGGTCTGACCTCGCACCATTCAGTCGCCGTTCACGGCGAAGTCGTTCCAGGTGTGCAGCGCGTAGTACAGCGGCGTGTGATCGATCAGCGCATCCGGGAAGGTGATCTGGATGTTCTGCCGCGAGAGGTTGACGATGTCGAGGAACATGCGGCTGCTGCCGAATACGTCTTGAACGAAGTGGGTAACCGTGGGCTCGATCGTGCCGACGTGGCCATCCTTGTTGATCCAGCGCAGATGGCTGACGTGAGTGTAACGGCCGTTCGGGAACGCGATGACCTCTGACGGGACGTGGGTGACGACATCATGATCGTTGACGTAGCGAACGCTGCGCTCGACGAGATCGCCGTCGAAGTGCCCCGCGAAGACGCCGTTGCCCACTCGCGGCGACCCGAATGTGTAAACGCCTGCGGCCTGCGTGCCCCGGCGAAAGGCAGCCAGCGTTGCGAGCGCACCACCGAGACTGTGACCCGTGAACCAGACCGGGCGATCCTTCAGCTGATTCAATGCGGCCTCGAGCGGTTTCCAGATCGGCCCGAGCGCCTTACCGAATCCCTGGTGAACGTGGCCGACGTCCCACGGCTTCGCTTTGAGCAGGACATCGCTGAACAGATCCTGCCAGGCATCTGGTTGCGTTCCCCGGAACGTGACAATCGCGAAGCTCGGGCACGCCGCCAGATAGCACTCCGTTCCGCCGCCGGCGAAGACTTCGCACGATTCCATCTGCGCACGTGACCGGAAGACGTCGCGGACAGCGTTGGCGTCGTGGTTGTAGGCGATCCAGGCAGAGTCGGCCAGCCACCACGCGTTGACGCGCGACCAACTCGTGGCGGCGGGAATGAACCGATGCGTCGCAGCATCCTCGAACGCGACATACTTTGTCGGGTTGCTCTCGGGGTGAATCAGCAATTCTCGCTGGAGCTCGAACGAGGGGTTTTTCGGAAGATCCTTTTTCGTCAGCATGCCTGGGCAGAATAGCACCCGGTTCGAACTAGAATCAGCTCGATCGGAGGGAATTGATCCGTGAAGACGATGTCTGCCGCGTATGTCGTGGCCACTGTTGTGTCAGTCGTAATACTGGGGACGGTCGCGACCGGAGTCGTGAACGCGCAAGGCCGGGGCGGCCGCGGCGCGGCACCAGCCTCAGGAACGGTCGAGAAGATCGTCGTCCACGGCAAATCGCTCGAAGGCAATCTCGAAGGCGATTCGCCCGATCGAGAAGCGACGGTTTACCTTCCCCCGACCTATACAAGCGATCAGTCCCGGCGCTTCCCTGTCATCTACCTGCTGCACGGATACGGCGGACGAGAAGACACGTTCACCGAGCGGCTGGCCAGCCTGCAACAGAGCAGCGACACGCTGGCGGCGGCTCAAGGCTTCAGTTCCGCGATCGTCGTCACACCGAGTGCCTACACGCTCCACAAGGGCAGCATGTATTCGAACTCACCGACGACCGGCGATTGGGAGCGCTTCGTTGCCGACGATCTCGTCGCATATATGGACACTCACTACCGCACGCTCGCCAATCGCATGAGCCGTGGGCTGGCGGGACATTCGATGGGCGGTTATGGTGCGCTTCGCATCGGCATGAAGCGGCCGGATGTCTTCTTCAGCCTCTATCTCATGAGCTCGTGCTGCCTGGCGGCGAACCGCAATCCGAATCCGGAGTCGATGGCGGCGTCTGAAGCGATTCAGACACGCGAACAGGCCGTAGAGGCGGCCAGCGGTCGCGGCTTCGGTCCATCGGTGAACCTGGCGTCGGCAGCCGCGTGGTCACCCAATCCGAAGAACCCTCCGCTCTTTCTCGACCTTCCGATCAAAGACGGCAAGGTTCGCGCGGACATCGTCGCGAAATGGGTCGCCAACTCACCGCTCGAGATGCTCGAGCAGCACGCCGACAACCTCAGAAAGTATTACGCGATCGCGATTGAAATCGGGACGTCCGACGGACTGCTGGCCTCGAACAAGCAGCTGCACGAGGCGATGAGGCGTCTGCGAATTCCGCACGACTATGAGGAGTACGACGGCGATCACACCAACAAGGTCCGCGAACGCATCGAGCGGAACGTGCTGCCGTTCTTCTCGAAGAACCTGGCAGCACCGGCGAACCCGACGTCGCCGTTACCGGGGAGCACACACTGAGAGAGGAACCTGCGATGAAGAGACTGGCTGCAATGGCGCTAACCGTGTCCGCGGTGTTGATGGCAAGCAGCGCTGCGCACGCCGACGTCACGCTGAACTCGGTCCGCGTGGCCGGCATGGACACGGTAGCGCTGGCGAAGTTCTACCAATCTGCGTTCGGCATGTACGAGGTCAACCGGATCGACGTGCCTGGCGGACCCGAGATCTTCGTCAACTTCGGCGCCTCAACGGAAGCGGCCAAAGCCAACAAGGGTCTGCCGATCGTCCTCATGCACCGCGACTCGGACGCGGTGAAGGATCCGATTGCGCACGTGATCCTGAACGTGACCGACATGACGGCAACCGTTGCGGCGCTCAAAGCCGCTGGCGGCACAATGGACGGCGAACCGCGCCCCTTTCGCAACACCGGCATCGTCATCGGCATCGCGACCGATCCGGCCGGCAATCGTATCGAGCTGATCCAGCGGGCTGCGACGTCGAGCCGCTAACGGCCCGGGCGGGTTTGAAGACCCGCCTCTACAGAGGAGGAACTGGCGATGAGGATGGGACTCGCGTCGATCGTGCTGGTCGCCACGCTCATCGCCCAGGCTCCGTCGCACGCGGCGGGGACGCGGATCGCGCCGATACCGGAGACCCAGCAAAGCGCCGAACAGAAAGCGCTCGCCGAGCGGTTCGCTTCATCGGCGATGCGCAATGCCGTCGCCACCTACTTGCACCATCCGCTGCTCGCCGAGCACATCCTGCCTTTCGAACACTACGTGTCGAGCGATTCGGGACTGCCGGCGCGCGACCGGTCGCTGCTGATCCTGCGCACCGCGTGGCTGACGCATTCCGAGTATCTCTGGGCGCATCGAGTGGGCGGGGCACGGCAGGCGGGCCTGACGACCGACGAGCTGAGACGCATAGCGGAGGGCCCCGGCGCGAATCGATGGGACAGCTTCGACGCCGCGTTGCTCCGCGCGGCGGATGAACTCCACGTGGACTCGTTTGTGTCTGACGCGACGTGGCAGGCGTTGGGTGCGCGCTACAACACGAACCAACTGGTGGATCTTGTCGATACGGTCGGGACGCTCACGATGCACGCGGGAGCGTTTAATTCTCTCGGCATCGAGCTGGAGCCCGGGCTTCTGCAACGGCCCCCGACCGGGATCCCGTACGCCGTCGCTGCTACCCGGATGAACGTGCGCCTCCTGGGGCGGGAGCCACGCATTCCGCCGCTCGAGCCCCGGGACTGGACGCCCGAGCAGCGCAAGCGATTCGATCCCAACGGGACCGGTCAGCGTGCCGCGAATGTCTTCGTCACGTTCGTGCGCAATCCGCCGGCAGATCGCCTGCGCGGTCCCATCAACCAGCACATTCTCAATTCCACGACGCTGTCCGTCCGCCAGCGCGAGACGCTGCTGATGCGGATCGGCGTGCTGTGCCGCTCGGAGTACGAGTGGGCGGCGCATTCGAGGCTGGGACGACGTGCGGGGATGACAGACACCGACGTCGCCCGCATCGTGGCCGGACCTGACAGTGGTGGAGGCGATCCGCTCGAGGTCGCTCTGATTCGCGCGACTGACGAACTCTATCGGGACGATCGAGTGTCCGACCAGACGTGGGCCGCGCTCGCACAGGGACTCGACACGAAACAATTGCTCGACGTGCTCATTGCGGTGGGTGGCTACCGGGCCACCTCGATGGCGATCAACAGCGCCGGTGTGCAGCTCGACGCCAACATGGCGGACTTCCGCTTTCCGCCGGAGTTGCGCTAAAAAGCATTAGTGGACATTTCATTCCAGCGAGCAGTCGATCGATATGTGGGCGCACCGATCTGCGCGCTCTTCTCGCTGATCGACGAGCTGTTTCCCCCCGCCAGGCCGACCGCGCCGCCGCGCCGCATCCTCGTCATCCTGCTCTCAGAGATGGGCAGCCTGGTCCTCGCGCACGCGATGTTTGCGCGGCTGAAGAAGAAGTATCCGGGCGCGTCCATTCACGCGCTCGTGTTCGCCAAGAACCGAGAGGTGCTCGATCTGCTCGGCGTCATGCCGCGAGAGAACGTGCTGACGGTCAGCGACCGATCGCTGACAGAGTTCACCGGCGACGCGTTCGACGCCGTGCGCGCGATGCGCAGGCTCGCCTTCGACGTGGTCATCGACTGCGAGTTGTTTGCGCGCGTCAGCAGCATCTTCTCGTTCCTGTCCGGCGCCCCGGTCCGCGTCGGGTTCTTTCGCCACACGCAGGAGGGTCTCTACCGCGGCACGTTCATCAACCGTCAGGTGATGTACAACCCCTACACGCATCTGACACAGCAGTTTGTCGGGCTGGCCGACGCCATCGACTCACGCACGATTCCAGTTGCGAAGGACGCCGTTCTTCCGGCTCTCGATCCGCCGCCGCAACTGCAGTTCCCGGCCGCCGAGTTGGAAGAGGTCTTCGCACGACTGGACGCCGACTTCCCCGCGGTCAAAGTGAAGAGCCTCGTCCTCGTATCGCCGAGCGGTGGCATCCTGCCCATTCGTGCCTGGCCGATCGAACACTATCGCGCGCTCTGCACCAGTCTCCTGGCCGACGGCCTCGCGGTGGCCGTCATCGGCCTTCAGGGGGACAAGCGATTCGGCGAAGATCTCGTGGCGCACTGCCAGAGCCCGCACTGTGTGGACCTGACCGGTTACACGAAATCAGTCCGCCATCTGCTGGCGCTCTTTCATCGCGCGTCTCTGCTCGTGACCAATGACGGAGGACCGGGCCAGTTCGCCGCCATCACACCGGTGCCTACGATCATCCTGTTCGGGCCGGAGACGCCAGTCCTCTACGGCACGCTGTCGAAGAACTCGCACTGCTTCCATCTCGGTCTCCCGTGTTCGCCATGCCTCACGGCGTACAACCATCGCACCTCGCCGTGCGACGGCGACAACCAGTGCCTCAAGCGCATCACGCCCGAGCAGGTGCTCGCTCGAGCCCGGCAGATGATGACGGCCGAACCCGCATGGCGGACGTGATCGAGACGCGCAGCGCCCGCGGGCTCCGAATCCTGTACGGATTCGCAACCATCCTGGCGCTGTTCACCTACTTCTACAGTCTCGACAGTCAACACATCCCGAAGAACGGCGACGAATATCCCTACGAGCACATCACCCGGATGACCGCGGCGAGCGGTCACTGGCTGCCGCTGCAGTCCGAGTTGCAGGAACTCCAGAACACCAAACCCCCGCTGCTCTTCTGGCAGGGCATCGCCTCCACGCGCTGGGCGGCTGACTGGTCGTTGTGGAACCTGCGCTGGCCGAGCGTGATCTACACGCTCCTGACGGCGGCGATGGTTCTCCTCCTTGGCTGGAGGTTGTCAGGCCGACTCGAAACGGGCTTCGTTGCGCTCCTGACGTTTCTTGCGTTCTTCAGCACGTATCGCTACGGACGCCCATTCCTCACCGACTCGCCGTCTGTCTTCTGGCTCTTCTTGCCGTGCGTCATAGCGCTTGTTGGCCGAGACAAGATTCTCGATTCGCGCGTGGGCGTGCCCTTTCTGCTCGGGACGCTTACCGGGATCGGACTTCTCTATAAGTCGTTCGCGCTGCTGCTGCCGGTTGGTCTCTGGTTCGCGTGGTGTTATCTACGGCGACGCCGCTACGACCTCGCAACGTGTTTCGCACGGGATGCCAGCAAGCTCGCAATCCTCGGCATCGTAGCTCTCGCGATCTTCAGCCTGTGGTTTCTCCTCGATCCCAATCCGGGTGCCATCGTGACGGAGTTTGTCCTCGAGGAGAACGCAGGCAAGTTCGCGGCGCAGGACGGCTACATCAGGAACTTCTTCTGGGGCGCCTCGAGCATCTGGCGGCTCGTGGTGTCCTATCCGATCAACGCAGGCCTGCTGATGTTTCCAATCATTGCGCTGTTCGCCATCTCCTTCAGGCGACGCGCGCAACTGAGCGACGACGAACGGCTGCTCTGGATGTGGATTGTCACGCTGTTCGTCGTCTTCAGCTTGCCAAGTCAGCGCGACGAACGCTATCTCCTGCCAGCGATGCCGGCCTTGGCGGTACTGGCCGCGCTCAACTGGGAGCGCATCAGCAGGCACGCGTTCGCTGCGAGCCTGGTCGCGACGGGCATCGCCACGTTCGCGCTCGGGTACCTCTCTTTGCGACTCGAGCAGAGCGTATCGGAGGGCCAGCTGTATCCCCGTGGTTACTGGGTGCTCCTGACGGCGACGCTTATCGTCATCGCGATCGCACTCGCGATATCCAGGCTGACGCGGCCGCTCGTAAACACCGCCGTGCTCCTGGGGCTCCTCAGCTTCGCAGCTTTCTTCCGTCCGTTCGATGAAGAGCGCGGGACGTATAGCCCGAACGTCCAGGCACTCGTGAGAGGCCGGACGGTGTGGGTGCCGACGAACTTCGCGGCGCGTGAGGAAGGCCATCGCTTTCTCCTCCCGGGAGCGGACGTGCAGGGCTATCCCCTTGCGTCGAATCTGACCGCGGCTGAACTCGCAGCGCAGTATCCACTTTTCGCGATCCGCCTTCCGATGAACGCACCCGACGTCACCGTAGGCAAGGTGCTCGGACAGCGCCTCGACATCGCGACACGGCAGACGTCAGGTCAGATCGTCGAGATGTTGCGCGGCAGGGTCTTCGAGCTCCTCTTCGTCAGGGAACTCCTCGTTGACGTGGCGAGCCTGCCGGCGAACCAGCCGAGCGAGACAAGGGAGTAAATCGGATCGAGCAGGTAGTCCCAGTAGTTGGTCGATTCGAGCAGTCGCAGCTGAAACGCACCAGCCGAGAGCAGCAGCACGAATCCGAAGCGATTCCCCCGCCAGATTAACCACGCCGTCAGCACGCCGATGACGATGAAGAGCGGGCTGATGGACCAGCCCCATTCGTACGGATCGACGCTGCCCAGCCCGAGCGCCATCGGATACAGCGTGAGACCGCCGATGGCACCAAAGCCCAGCGCCGCGGTCCACTCTTGTTCCGAAAAGGGTGAACCTTCGAAGAGATGTTCCCAGACGATGAGAGCCAGCATCACGGTCAGCGGAATGCTGAAGTTCGCATTGAGCCCGGCGACCCAGCGCGCGACCACAAGCCCCTGAACGGGCGCGAGTATGACGGCGGCGGCGATCGCGCTGGTAACAGCCAGCAGCATCCAGCCGCGCAATGGCACTTTCAGAAATCTCGCGGCACGCAGAAGGCACCACACCAGTCCGAGCCAGGGACAAATCGCGGAACACACCTCGACGAGGATCGTGTGGCTCATTGGCTTGACCTGCCTCGCCATCCGTCAAGCCACGGGATGTTGAAGACGACATGCCTGATCGCCGCGCGCTTCCAGGTGTAGACCAGGTGCAGATCGCCGTTCGAGGCCTGCATCAGAAACGGATAGGAGAAGTCGGCGCCAGGTTCTTCTGCAACCGTGGCGATACGCGCCCACGTCTGCCCTTCGTCCGTCGACAAGGCGAGCCGTAGGTTCTCGCGTCCGGTCTTCGAGTCGTTAAACGCAAGCAGCAAGCGTCCATCACTCAAGCGAATGGCGCCGAGTCCGGCATCAGGGTTTGGCAGGTCCAGCGAATGCGGCGTCGACCACGTCTTGCCCCCATCGTCCGTGCGTGCGATGGATACAGTTTTTGCCGTGTCGTCGTTGCGCAGCACCGCCAGTGCCGCGTTTAGGCCCAGCGGGGTCAATGCCGGTTGATAGCCGAACCACCCAGCGCTCACGCGTGTCTTCGAGGCGCGGACACCATCTTGCGTCTCTTCAAGCCACAACACTTCCGGAAAGGTGCTCACCAGCTCGTGGTAAATCGGAACCGCCCATTGGCCGTAGATGAGCGCGGAGGGAGCGTTCTTCACCAGTTCAGCGAGATTGAAGAACGGGCTGAGCGTGAGCCGCTGGCCTGGCGTCCACGTCGCTCCCCCATCAGCTGACGTGGTGAGATTGAGCGAACTGCCGGACCAGCCCCCGATCGACACCGTCACGTAGAGCAGCGACAGTCGGCCGGCGCCGTCGGCAAAGATCACCGCGTTGCCGACCTTCTTGACATACCGATTCAGATCGCGCGCCGCAGACTCGCGTGTGACGATGGCGCGTGGAGCCGACCAGCGAGTGTCGCCAAACGCCCGTGTGGAGAGGTAGATCGCAACGTCGCCGGCACCCTCGCGCGTGCCGGCGTACCACGTCGCCGCCAGTCTGCCGTCTGGCAGCTCGCAAATCGATGCCACGTGCGACATGGCATAGGGCGAGTCAGGGTTGACGACTTCCTCGAAGAAGAACGGGCGGGTGCTCGCGGGTGATGCCGGTTCCGGGGTAAGAAAACCCGAGGGGCGACTACCGGCTTCGAACACGATCCAGCCGTTCAACACCACGGCCAGCAGAATCCCGACGGCTCGCAGCCAGAATGATCGCCTCAATCCGGTGATAATAGCCGAGGTTCCGTGACGGCACGAACCACCCCCCCACGATGATTGGCAGCTCATTCGGGCACTACAAAATCGAGTCGCAACTCGGAGCCGGCGGCATGGGCGTCGTCTACCGGGCCTACGACACGAGGCTGAGGCGTCGGGTCGCCATCAAATTCCTGAAGGGCGCGCACGACGACGAGAATCGTGCGCGGCTCCTGAAAGAGGCGCGCGCAGCCTCGGCGCTGAATCATCCCAACATCTGCACGATCCACGAGGTCGAGGAAATCGACGACCAGACGTGCATCGTCATGGAATACGTGCAGGGCGTGCAGCTCGAGTCGATGATCGTGCCGGGCGGGCTGCCCACTGACACGTTCTTCCGTTACGCCGTGCAGGTCGCAGATGCGCTGATGCATGCGCACGATCGCGGCATCATCCATCGCGATCTGAAGAGCGCGAACGTCATCGTCGGCACAGACGGGCGTCTGAAGGTGCTCGACTTCGGCCTCGCGCATCGCCTTCCGGAATACGAGACCGACAACGCCACGCAGTCGGTGTCGCTGCTCGCGGAACCGGAGACGGTCGCCGGCACGCTTGCCTACATCGCGCCGGAGACGCTGAACACCGGACAGTCGGATGCGCGCAGCGACGTGTGGTCGCTTGGCGTGTTGTTCTACGAGATGACGTCGGGGCGCCAGCCGTACCAGGGAATCAAGGGGCTGGAGCTCATCTCGAAAGTGATGGACGACCGCCCAGTGCCGCAGTTGAGCGCATTGGTGCCAGGCTCGCTGCGTTCGATCGCTCACCGCTGCCTCGAAAAGGACCCTGCGCGCCGATATCAGAATTCGCGCGAAGTGTTTACAGCACTCGGGGCGGCGCAGACGGCACCGGCGTGGTCTGCACTCACGAAGATTGCCGTCGGTATCGCGGTGCTCCTGGTCGCGGCGATCGGCGGCGGTCTCCTCTATCGGCAACTCGCGCCGGGCGAACCGGTCGCGACGACTCCCGGCCGGCCGGTTCCTTCGTCAGTCACGGCGCGGCGCGCCGTTGCTGTCCTTGGTTTCAAGAACCTGTCGGGAGAAGCGTCGGTCGCGTGGCTCTCGACCGCTCTGTCCGAGATGCTGACCACCGAGCTGGCGGCGGGAGAACAGCTGCGAACGATCCCGGGCGAGAACGTCGCGCGCATGAAGACCGACCTCTCGCTCGCCGATGCCGATAGCTTTGCATCCGACACGCTGACGCGGATCAACACGAGCCTCGGCAGCGACATCGTCGTCTTCGGGTCGTACGCCGTGATTGGCGACGCGATCCGGTTCGACGTGCGCATGCAGGACGCACGCGCCGGCGAGACCGTTGCGGCTGTTGCGGAGACCGGTCGTGAGAACCAGCTCTTCGAGATCGTCGCGCGAATCGGATCCCGCCTGCGCAATCGGCTCGGGGTTACCGATCTCTCGCCGTCCCAGGTCGCGAGCGTTCAGGCGTCGCTGCCATCGAACCCGGCGGCGGCACGACTGTATGCCGAGGGTCTCGGGCAGTTGCGCCTCTACGACGCACAGTCGGCGCGTCGCTCGCTCGAACAGGCCGTGAACGCCGATCCGCAGAGTCCGCTCGCGCACTCCGCGCTTGCGCTGGCGTGGTCTGCACTCGGCTACGACGAACGCGCACAACAATCTGCAAAACGGGCATACGAGTTGTCGGCCAGCCTGGCGCGCGAGGATCGCATGTGGGTCGAAGGGCGTTACCACGACGCGATGAACGAGCACGAGGAGGCGATCAAGACGTACCAAGCGCTCTACAGCTTCTTCCCCGACAACCTGGAGTACGGGCTCCAACTCGTCGCCGCGCAAGAGGCCGCCGGCAAAGGGCAGGACGCGCTCGGCACGATCGAGTCGTTACGCCGCCTTGCGCCACCGGTCAGGGATGATCCACGCATCGACCGCGCCGAGGCCTCTGCCGCCGCCTCACTGTCCGACTACAAGCGGCAGCAGGCTGCCGCCGCTCGCGCAGTAGGAAAGGGGCGACAGCAGGGAGCACGGCTCCTCGTTGCGAGCGCGCTCCTGACGGAGGGCAACGCCTGGCAGGAATTAGGCGACAGGCCAAAGGCGATTGCGGCGGCCGAAGAGGCGCGGGAGATTTACGCAGCGGCGGGCGATCGCGGCGGTGAGAGCCGCGCGCTTCGCGCCGCCGGCATCTCTCTCCGTTCGCAGGGAGATCTCGCGGCTGCCAGTCGCATGTACGAGCGCGGCCTTGCGATCGCGCGGGAGATCGGCGACCAGAGCACGACGGCGGGCTTGCTGAACAACATCGCGAACGTGCTCAGGCAACAAGGTTCGCTCGCTGCTGCGCTGAAGACGTATCAGGAATCGCTCGCCATCTCGCGCGAGATCGGCGATCGAAGCGCCGTGGCCCTCACCCTGAACAACATGGCGATCGGTCTTCGTGTGCAGGGCGATCTCGCCGGCGCGAAGAAGTACTACGAGGAGGCGCTCGCGATTCGGCGGGTCACCGGCGAAAAGGCCGGCATGGCGGCGACGTTGAACAATCTTGCCAACCTCATGTCAGACCAGGGCGATTTGAGTGGGGCGATGAAGCTGTACGAAGAGACCAGGCAAACAGCCGAGGAGATCGGCGACAAGCGCAGCGTCGCGATGGCCTGGTACAACGTGGGCGAGATGCAGCGGCTGCAAGGCAACCTGTCGGGTTCGCGTACGTCGTACGACCAGGCGCTGACACTTCGACGCTCGATCGAAGACAAGAGCGCGGTTGCGCGAACGCTCGCAAGCATGGGGCTGGTCCAGACCGCGCAGGCACGTCTGCCCGAGGCGAGGAAGACGTATGAAGAAGCGCTCACCCTGCTCGAGAGCGTCGGCGAGAAGCAGGGCATCGCTCGCGTGCACAACTTCATCGGCACGCTAAGCCTCCATGAGGGTCGCGCTGCCGACGGACAGAAGCTGCTCCGTCAGGCAGCTGCGGAGTTCCGCGAGCTGAAAGCCGCTGATGAACAAGCCGCGTCGCTCGCCGTGCTCGCGACGGCGCTGCTCGCCGAGGGCAAGACCCAGGAAGCCGAGAAGACGATCCAGGACGCGTTGCGACTGGTCGCGACAACGAGCAATCGCCAATGGCACCTCGAGGTCGGCATCGCTGCGGCTCGCGTCGAGGCCGCGACTGGCAAGCGCGCTGCGGCCGCAACCAGACTGCGCAAGATTCGCGACGATGCGAAAGGGTTCATGGCGGTCGAGCTCGATGCGGAGATGACACTGGGCGAAGTCGAGATCGCATCGGGTCAGGTGGCCGAGGGCCGCGCACGACTCGAGTCCGTCGAGCGACAGGCGCGATCGAAGAACTTGCTGTTGATCGCCAATCAGGCCGCGGCCGCCCGCCGCTGAGCCCGTCTCGCGACTATCACTGCACGGCGGGTTCGATCTTGCGCTCCACCACAGCGGTTGCCCGCGTGCGCATCACCCGCCGGTACCACCACGCGGTCAGGAGAGGCGTCAGGATCGCCGTCACGATCACCGACGCGGTGACCTGGACCGTCGCGGCCGCGGCTACGGGCGCAAACGACGTGTCGGCCAACGCCACCGCCTGCGGAACCGCCGCCGAGTTGCCGGCCGTGCTCGAGGCCGCTGCGCCAGCAACGCCGGACCCGCCAAGCAGCCGATCCATCGCAATACACACCGCACCCGTCACGATCACGACCGTCACACCAAGCACCACGCCTGGAAGGCCCGCGGTGACCACCGACTTCAGGTTGATGGTTTGTCCGAGCGTGAACGCCATGAACGGCACGATGATGGGCTCGTGCGACGCGAAGAACTCTTTCAGCTCCTCATCAAGGTTGCCGAGAATCGCGCCGACCGCAATTGGCGCAATCACGGACACCATCGTGAGCCAGGGAATGACTGCCAGTCCGGTTCCCACGAAGATCAGCATCGTCAGGAACGGACCGGTTTCGATGCTCTGGACGACGTAGGTGCCGGAATCTTCCTTGTCGCCCATCACGCCGGTCAGTGCCAGGAACATGCCGCCGTTGGTGTCGCTCATCGCGACCATCACGGCGAGGGTGCTCAATCCGAGAATACTGCCCTCGAACAGGTGAGCGACGGCAAGCGCGAAGAGCGTGGCAATGCCGACCTTGGCCGTGAGAAGACCGAATCCGCGCAGCAGCATCCGCGGCGCGGCACGGACGGTCATTTTCGTGCCGACCGTGAAGAGGTACATCCCGAGGACTGTGGGATAGCCGACTCCGCTCAGCGCCTGCGTGAACCCGCCAATCTGCAGCAACCTCGGGAAGAAGGTGTTGATGACCATGCCGATGAAGAGCGGCACGACCATCAGCCCACCGGGCACGCGATTCACGAATCGGTAGATCTTCATAGTCGCGTAGACTCTCTCCCGAGACACACCCCGAATTCAACATGAGTTCACAACCAACCGTCCTCGTCACCCGCAAGCTTCCCGAAGCCGTTGAGGCTCGTCTGCGTCGCGATTACGACGCGCGCCTGAACCCTGATGATCGGCTCTACTCGCACGACGAGCTCATCGAACGGTCGCGTGGCGCTCAGGCGATCCTGCCGTGTCACACCGAGCACTTCACCGCGCAGGTTCTCGAGCGCCTGCCCGTGGACGTCAGGATCATCGCCAATTTCTCAGTCGGCTACGACCACGTCGACGTGAAGGCGGCGCGCGCCAGAGGAATAGTGGTAACGAACACGCCTGACGTGCTGTCCGATGCGACCGCCGAGCTCACCATGATGTTGATGATCGGCGCCGCCCGCCGTGCCGGCGAGGGCGAGAAACTAGTGCGCGAGCGCCTCTGGAAAGACTGGAGCCCTGCGTTCATGGTCGGCACGCAGGTCACGGGCAAGCGGCTGGGCATCCTCGGGATGGGTCGCGTGGGTCGCGTGGTGGCGCGGCGGGCGCGCGGCTTCGACATGCGGATTCACTATCACGACCTCCGCAGGCTCGAAGGCCCAGACGAGGGCGTCTATCACCCGACGCTCGAGGACATGCTGCCGCATTGCGACTTCCTCAGCCTGCACTGCAACGTCACACCCGAGACACGAGGGGTGATGGACGATCGACGCTTCGCGTTGCTGCCGGACGGCGCCATCCTCATCAATGCCGCCCGCGGCGCGCTCGTGGACGATGACGCCCTCGTGAATGCGCTGAAGTCTGGAAAGTTACGCGCGGCTGGGATCGACGCCTACAACAACGAGCCCAACATCGATCCGCGATTGACCGCATTGCCCAACACGTTCCTCATGCCGCACATCGGCAGCGCGACGCGCGAGACGCGTGATGCGATGGGGTTTCGAGCGCTCGACAATCTCGACGCGTTCTTCGCGGGCCGCGAGCCGGGGGACCGGGTCGCGTAGTGCGCGCCCAATAAAAAGGGCGGGTCTAAAGACCCGCCCCTGCATTGCCAATTCCCAACCCCCAACCTCCAACTCCCAATCTTGGGAGTTGGGAGTTGGCGTCTTGGGAGTTAACGTCGTTTAGTAGTTGACCGTGAAGTTCAGACGCACGAACCGCGCGGCGTAGATGCTCGTCGGCGTGCCCCAACCGCTCGGCCGTGGCGCGTTGTCAGTGCCGTAGATGTAGGTCGTGTTGAAGCCTGTCGCGTAGCTCGTGTTGAACAGGTTGTTCACGTCCACA
>Ga0157380_10000748_pt1 | contig 20256 bp, 15 predicted proteins | sample S35metaG_FD_119757 | JGI IMG/M metagenome (GOLD analysis project Ga0157380, IMG submission 119757) | Switchgrass rhizosphere microbial communities from Kellogg Biological Station, Michigan, USA - S3-5 metaG | ecosystem: Host-associated > Plants > Roots > Rhizosphere > Soil | place: USA...
AGAATCGCCTGCTCTTCACCTTGCAGGCCCAGTTGGCATCGGCATGGGAACGCCTGCGCCTGCGCAAAGCAATGCAGGAAGGACAGCTGCAACGAACAGCCGATTCTTTGAGGGCGGCACTCTTGGCCTCGGTGTCGCACGATCTGCGTACGCCGCTCGTATCGATTACCGGATCGCTCACGGCGCTGCACGATCTGTTCGAAGATATCCCGCAGAGTGAACGGATCGAATTGCTGGGCGCTGCGATCGGTGAGGCCGATCGGCTCAACCGGCTGATCCAGAACCTGCTGGACATGACTCGATTGACCCATGGCGCGTTGAAGCTGCAACTCGTCGCGGTCGACGTACGCGACGCCGTGAGTGAATCGGTATCGCGGGCCGGGCCCATGCTCGAAGGCCACGAAGTCGTCGTCACCATCGGCTCGAACGTCTCGTATGCGCGTGCCGATCGGACCTTGCTCGGGCAGGTCCTGGTGAATCTACTAGAGAACGCCGCGAAGTTCGCACCGTCCGGTACGCGGATTCGCGTGGACGCACGTCGTGAAGGCAGCAACCTGACGATTGCGATCCTCGACCAAGGTCCTGGCATCCCCGAGGCCGACCGGTCACGCGTGTTCGATTTGTTCTACCGCGTCGAACAGCGCGACTACGGCGTTGGCGGCAGCGGGCTGGGATTGTCGATCTGCAAGGGATTCATCGAAGCGATGGGTGGAACGATCCGCGCCGATGCCGGCTCCGGCGGAACGGGCACTTCGATCGAGGTGACGCTGGCGGCAGCGGCCGAGTCGGGTTGAGGAGATACGATCGAGTCTATATTCCCGCGGACGGTTGGATTGGTTGCAGCGCAAGTTTGAATTCCGAGTGCGACTCCTTACGTCAACCGATGGTGTGTCGCAGCGGGGAAAATCACGGGAGAGCGATCTCTCCCGTGATTCGCGTGTCAGGCCACCTTGATGCGGCGCGGCTGGGCTTTGGCTTGTTTGGGTATGCTGATTTCCAGCACGCCGTTGCGGCCCGTGGCCTTGATCTGTTCGGTATCGATGCTGTCCGGAAGAATGAAGCGTCGATAGAAACGCCCCGTGGCTCGCTCGATGCGCGTCGCGCTGCGCTCCTGGCTTTCGACGGCCTTCTCGTTCCTGCGCTCGCCCGACAGCGTCAGCACACCGTTGGCGAGTTCGATCTCCACGACATCCGGACTGATACCGGGCAGATCGACCGACAATTCGAAGCGATCCTGATATTCGTAGATATCGACGGCGGGAACCCAGGATGCGGTGGCACCGCTGGTTTCGGCATCGCCGACCGTATTGAACAACCGGTTGATCTCGTCCCTCAACTGTGTGAAGGGCAACGACTCACGGTATTGAATAAGCGCCATGATCCATGCCTCCATAAAAAGTGTTTGCCATCGTGTGTCCTGCGACGCACGTCCGGCGCCGAAACTATGGCCTGGCCGGCGTCTTCCAAGGGCCCCGGTGAAAAAAATCTGCCTCTGTGCGGGATGCCAGAAGGCCGGGGGGCGTCTCGGGCAGGCAGGGGAACTTTCTCACGGAACATACGTTGTCTCCTACACCCCAGCGGGGCCCCTTGGCCGAATCCAGAACAATCATTTGTCACTCCTCGGTTAGTGCGTCGCTCAAGAGTGGCCGAGCGCGCCGTTTGGCCGACGGAGCGATGCTCAGGAGAGGAGCGTGACCATTCCGACGGAGCCGATCGGCAGCATTCCCAGGCCGATTCCGTTGCTCCAAGCCATTGCAGAGTGCGGCGGCGACGAACCTGCGCTGGCGCTGTCGTACGAGGAAGCCATTCGCGACACGATTGCCCGGCTCGAAGAATGCGGCTCCCCGGTCGTCACCGACGGCGAACAACGCAAGTACCACAACTTCTGGACTTACTCGGTACACGGTGCGCCGAACATGGCCCCCGACGGCTTCATCATCCCGTTTGCCGCCGGGCATTCGCGGCGGATGCCCCGCCTCGTAGAAGGCCCGTTCCGATACCAGCGTTATGCCGATACCTATCTCGACCTCGCCCGGCAGTTCGCGCATCGGCCCATCAAGCAGGCCGTCATCTCGCCATCCGCGTTGAGCCTGCTCTATCCGGCGGAAGCGCTCCCTGGCTACTCCCGCAAGGAATTCATCGCCGACCTGCTGGACGAACACGAAACGGAGGTCCGTCGCTGCCTTGGCAAGGGAGCCCATGCGGTGCAGATCGATTTCACCGAAGGCAGGCTGGCCATGAAGATCGATCCGTCGGGTGCGCTGCTGAACAGTTTCATCGAAATGAACAACCTGGCCCTGGCCCGATTTTCTGCGGTGGATCGCCAGCGCCTGGGTGTGCACACCTGCCCTGGGGGCGACCGCGATTCCACCCACAGCGCCGATGTCGACTACGCGGAGCTGCTGCCCAGCCTGTTCGAACTGAACGTCACGAACTTCTATGTCGCGCTTGCCGGGGAATCCGACCCGCAGCGCGTGCTCAAGCTGATCCGACGCTACCTGAAGCCGGAACAGCGTGTCTTCGTCGGAGTGATTTCCCCGATCGACCCGCATATCGAAAGTCCGGAGGAAGTGCGCGATCGCATCCTCGAAGCGGCCAGATATATTCCCCTCGAGCAACTGGGTACGACGGATGACTGCGGTTTCGCCCCTTTCTGCGATGACCGTTCCACCAGCAGGGAGGTTGCCTTCCAGAAGATTGCCGCGAGGGTGCAGGGAACCGGGCTGGCGGAGCGAATTCTAATGGGCAGCGCGTGAAAACCGACGAAGAAGAACAGCTGCGGTCCGTGGCGCTGCAGAATGCCCGGGAGATTCTGGCGGCACGCCAGCGTGCAGAGCAGCTACTGCTGCAGACCAAGGAACAGCTCGAGCGAACGACTCGGGAGCTCGCGCGATCGCTGGCGTTGACCCGTGCGGCCCTGGAGTCGGCGCCCGACGGCATCGTAGTGACGAACACCGATGGCGTCATCACCGACTTCAATCGCAATTACCTGCGGATGTGGGCCCTCGGTGACTTGGAATCCCGCAACCATCGCCAGGTACTGCGTCGGATCAGCAGGCACTTCGCCGACCCCGAGGCGTTCCTGCGCCGCATCGACGAGATCTATCTTGCGCCGGACCCCGAAATCACCGACGTGTTGGCACTGACGGACGGGCGGATCTTCGAACGCGTGTCGAAGATCCAGTTGGTCGATGGAGTGGAGGTGGGCCGGGTCTGGAGTTTCCGCGATATCACGGAGCGGGTGACGACGCAGCGCGAACTCAACGAGATACTGGAACAGAAGGTTGCCGAGCGCACTGCCGCTTTACAGCGCAGCGAACAGCGGTTCGAGCAGCTCATCAATGGCATCCGGGACTGTGCAATCTATATGCTGGATCCGTCCGGCAACATCGTGAGCTGGAATCCCGGGGCCGAGCGGATCAAAGGCTATACCGCGGCGGAAATCATCGGCAGGAATTTTTCCACCTTCTATACGGAGCAGGATCGTGCCAATGGCGCGCCGGCCCGCGCTTTGCAAACGGCTGCGCAGGAAGGCAAGTTCGAAGCTGAAGTGTGGCGCGTGCGCAAGGACGGCACAGCCTTCTGGGCCAGTGTGCTGCTCGATCCCATCCACGCCGAGGATGGCACGCTGGTGGGGTTCGCGAAGATCACGCGCGATATGACCGAGCGGCGAGCGATGCAGGAACAACTGCATCAGTCGCAGAAGATGGAGGCTATCGGTCAGCTGACGGGTGGGGTCGCGCATGACTTCAACAACCTGCTCACGGTGATCCTTGGAAATCTTGAAACGATCGGTCGCCATCTCTTGCCTGACCAGGCCCGCGTGCTACGCGCTCTGGATCAAGCGAATCGCGGCGCACAGCGTGCGGCAACGCTGACACAGCAGCTGCTGGCGTTTTCACGGCGGCAGCCGTTGAACCCGAAGCCCACCGATTTGAATCGCCTCGTGCGCGAGCTGTCAGAACTGGTGCGCCGAACGTTGAGCGAGGACATTGCGCTCGAAACAGTGCTGGGAGGTGGGCTGTGGCGAGTGGATATCGATGCGAACCAACTCGAGAGCGCCCTGCTCAATCTCGTCGTCAATGCGCGCGATGCGATGAAGGACGGCGGCAAGCTGACGATAGAGACGGCAAATTCACACCTCGACAGTCACTATGCGGCGAAATATTCGGAGATCGCTGCCGGCCAGTACGTGCTGATCTGCGTTACGGACACGGGCTCCGGTATGAGCAAGGAAGTACTCTCGCACGCGTTCGATCCATTCTTCACTACCAAGGGGATAGGCGAGGGCACGGGCCTGGGCCTGAGCCAGGTGTTCGGCTTCGTCAAGCAGTCCGGCGGTCACATCAAGCTGTATAGCGAAGTGGGAGAAGGGACGACCGTGAAGATCTATCTTCCCCGCGTGCACGGAGAAGTCGGCAGCGAGGACAGCGAATCCGCCGTTCCCGATGCGAAGGGGCACCCCAGCGAGACCATCCTGGTCGTCGAGGACGACGACGACGTTCGCATCTACAGCACGGAGGCGCTTCGCGATCTGGGATTTACCGTCCTGGAGGCTCATGACGGCCCCTCGGCATTGCGGGTGCTCGAGCTGCATCCGGAAGTGATGCTGCTTTTCACCGATGTGGGACTGCCCACCATCAATGGGCGACAGTTAGCGGACGAGGCACTACGGCGCTGGCCCCAATTGCGGGTACTGTTCACATCCGGCTACGCACGTAACGCCATCGTCCACCAGGGGCGACTGGATCCCGGCGTCGAGCTGCTGACCAAACCCTTCACGCGGACTGAGTTGGCGGCACGGGTTCGCGACGTGCTCGATGCGAAGAGAGCAAGCTGATCCTGCGATCTCATGCCTCCACCGCTTGCAGGCGTACGAGACGCCTCAGCTCAGGGATACAACTGCCGCAATTGGTACCGCATTTCAATTCGGTTTGCAGTTTTGCGAGGCGTTGATCCGGAGTTCCTGCAAGTGTGCCCAACGCGGCTTCGATCTGCGGTGCGGTGATGTCGAAGCAGCTGCAGACCTGCTTGCCGCGACTCACTACCGCGACGGGAGGCGCGGCACCTGGGAGCAGCAACAGGCGACCATAGGCTTGTGCCGGCTGCTCTTCTTGAAGAAGAGATTTCATCCAGGCTTCGGCGCTGCTATCGCCGCCGAGGAGCAACCCTTCGATGCGCGATGATTCGCCTTGACCCGATAGGCGGACGCAGCGCCGCTGGCCTCGGCGGTTGTCTCGATATCTCAGCACCTGCGCACCGGCCAGGCCAAGAAGGCTTTCGATCTCGTCGAGTAGTTCTGCCGCTGCCGGCACCGCATCGGCAGCGCGGAAAAGCACTCCGTGCCGCTCACGTCCGAAGGGTACGCAAGCTGCGAATGCAAAGCGCGGCATCAGGGCTCGCAAGGCGGCACGCGCATCGAAGGCCACGGCGTCATCGAGCCAGGCGAGCGCGAGCAGGCGCCAGGGCAGTTGAGCTTTCTCTATCTTGACGGCCGCGTGCTTCAGCTCGGGTTGTTTCGACTGAGGGCAGTAGCTTGGCGTGGTGAGCGCGTTGACGCCAGACGAGACAGTCCCAGTGCCGGTGTGGCCACCAAGGTATTCGTCGCCCCAGTGCATTGCGATGAATGCCTGGGTCGGCGCCATCTGCTCGCTGGCGTACACCGGCAGCACGATCGCGCCGCGACGCGAGCTAACCCGCACCAAGTCACTATCTGTGAGCTTCAATCGCGCCATGTCGCTGCCGTGCATCTCGATTTGCGGCTCGGGCGCATGGCCGAACAATCGCCCGATCGTCCCGGTGCGACTCATCCCGTGCCACTGGTCGCGCAATCGGCCTGTGTTCAATGAGACGGGAAAGCGCGCGTCGCGTGGCTCGGCGAGCTTCATGTATGCCGCATCGGTGAAGCGGGCGCGTCCGTCCGCAGTCGGAAAGATGCCATCGGCGTACAAGCGGACTGCGCCACGGCTCGCGCCAGGCAGGAAGGGCCATTGCTCCGGCTGCACCTCGAGCTGCGCATAGCTCAGGCCAGTAATGTCTAGATCGCGTCCGCGCGTGCTTTCGCGATGTTCGTTCCACACCGCCTCGGGTTGGGTGTATGGGAAAAGCGTTGCTGCCAGTGGCCGCAGTCGAGTTTCGAGCCGACGCGCCAGATCTGCCGCGATAACCCAATCGTCGCGCGCATCGCCTGGCGCGGGCACTGCGGGTCGGACGCGGCTGATGCGTCGTTCGCTGTTGGTGACGGTGCCGTTCTTTTCGCCCCAGGTCGAGGCGGGCAACAGCAGATCGGCATAGCGACACGTTGCCGTGGTCGCGAATGCCTCCTGGACCACGACATATTCGGCGCGTTGCAGCGCGGCTCGCACGGTAGCTTGTTTGGGCATCGACTGCGCCGGATTCGTGCATGCGATCCACAAAGCCTTGATCTGCCCGTCCGCGGCAGCCTCGAACATCTCGATCGCGGTTTTGCCGTTCAGTGCTGGAATAGCGTCTACACCCCACAACTCCGAGATTTCGGCGCGATGCGTGGCGTCGGCCAGGTCGCGATGACCGGACAGCATCGTCGCCATGCCACCGACTTCGCGTCCACCCATGGCATTGGGTTGACCAGTCAATGAGAACGGACCGGCTCCCGGTTTGCCGATGTGGCCCGAGGCAAGGTGCAGATTGATCAACGCGGCATTCTTCGCGGTGCCGCTGCTGCTCTGGTTGAGACCCTGGCAGTAGAGCGACAAGCTGGGGCCTTTGGCGAACCAGCGGGCGGTTTGCACCAGGTCGGCTTCGGCGAGGCCGCAGAGCTTCGCGGTTTCCTTCGGCGTGAAATCGCGCACCCGGTCTCGCAGGACTTCGAACCCATTCGTGTGTGCCGCGATGAACGCGTAGTCGCACAAACCTTCCCAAAGCATCACATGCAGCAGGCTGTGAAAGAGCGCCACATCGGTTCCCGGCTGCACTGGCAGGTAGAGATCGGCAATCTCTGCCGTCTCGGTGCGCCGCGGATCGGCGACGATGATCTTCATTTGTGGCCGCGTGCGTTTCGCGTCTTCGAGCCTGCGAAACAGGATCGGGTGCGCGAAGGCCATGTTCGAACCGACGATGAAGACGGTTGCCGCGTGATCCAGGTCTTCGTAGCTGCAAGGCGGCGCGTCGGCGCCGAGTGTCGTCTTATAGCCGGTGACCGCGCTGCTCATGCAGAGGCGCGAATTGGTGTCGATGTTGTTGGTGCCGATCAGGCCCTTCACCAGCTTGTTGAAGACGTAGTAGTCCTCCGTCAACAACTGGCCGGAGAGGTAGAAGCCGACGGCATCCGCGCCGCTCGATGCGATCACGCCGGCGAAGCGCTCTGCGGCTTCGTCCATGGCAATGTCCCAGCCGACCGGCACCAGCGGTCCGCCGCGTTTGGGTCGTCGCTGCGGTGTCAGCAACCGCGTGTGCTGCGTGACTGTCGCTGCGGCAGTCAGGTGCAAAGTGCTGCCCTTGGTGCAAAGCCTTCCGAAATTGGCCGGGTGTTCTGGATCGCCCCGCACGCCCGTGATCTGGGCTGCCTCGCTTTCGATGATCACCCCGCACCCCACACCGCAATAGGGGCAGGTTGAACGTGTCTCTATCACGCTGCTCGCCTGCTCAGACGGCGGGACGTTCGGCGGCTGCTGTCTCGGCGCCGAGCGCCGCCCGTGCAGGCACCACCGTCGGTCCGAGCGCCAACGTGGTCAGCTCCTCGACATCCAGCAGCACATCGCTGCCCTTGACGTCGACCGAAAAGCGCTGCGTACAGCCGACATCCGGCGATTTGGCACACCCATCGTCCAGGCCGATCGTCCAGTTGTGCAGCGGGCAGGCGACGCTGTCTCCAAACACGATGCCCTGGCTGAGAGGTCCTCCCTTGTGCGGACAACGATCGAGCAGTGCGAAGACCTTGTTGTCGCCGTTGCGAAAGATTGCGACATCGGTGCTGCCGTTGCGTGCGATGCGCCGCGACCCCAGCACCGGGATGTCGTCGAGCCTGCAGAACACTTTCCAGTCACTCATTGCCAATGACTCCCACTAAATGACTCCCCTTTAAATGACGCCTAGAGGTTGGAACTGGCGTGCATCGACACCCGCTTTCTCGAATTCGAACCACGGATCGGGCTCGCCATCGAGCGAGAACTGCAGCCGCTCCCACAGCGCCTTGCGATTCGCGGCGTCGTCGAGCACTCGCGCCTTGCAGTAGTCGAGGCCGACTCGCGCGACATAGTGGACGGTGCGTTCGAGGTACCAGCCTTCCTCGCGATAGAGTTGCAGGAATGCGCCCGCATACTCGAGGACTTCTTCGGCCGTCTTGAGTTTGACGAAGAACTGCGCGACCTCTGTCTTGATTCCGGCATTGCCGGCGACGTAGACCTCCCACCCGGAATCGACACCGATGATGCCGACGTCCTTGATGCCCGATTCTGCGCAGTTGCGAGGACAACCGCTGACCGCAAGCTTCACCTTGTGCGGGGCGTACATACGCCACAGTGCGCGTTCCAGGTCGATACCGAGCCTGGTGCTGTCCTGCGTACCGAAGCGGCACCACTCGCTGCCGACGCAGGTCTTCACTGTGCGCAACGTCTTGCCATACGCGTGTCCCGAAGGCATGCCCAGGCTCTGCCATACCGCAGGTAGATCTTCTTTTCTCACACCCAGCAGGTCGATGCGCTGGCCACCGGTGACCTTGACCGTTGGAATCTTGAATTTGTCGATGGTATCGGCGATGCGCCGCAGTTCCGACGAGTTGGTGGTACCGCCCCACATCCGCGGCACGACGGAATAGGTCCCGTCCTTCTGGATGTTGGCGTGACTGCGCTCGTTGATGAAGTGGCTCTGCGGATCGTCCTTCGCTTGCTTGGGCCAGGTACTGATGAGGTAATAGTTGACCGCCGGTCGGCAGCTCGCGCAGCCGTTCGGCGTGCGCCACGAAAGGCGGCGGTAGATGTCGTCGATCGTCAGCAGATGCTCGGCGCGAATCGTCTCGCGCACCTCTTGATGGCTCGCGTCGGTACACGCACACATCGCCTTCTTCCTCGGCGCGGCGCTGTAGTCGCCGCCGGCCGTGAACATCAGCAACTGCTCGACGAGACCGGTGCATGAGCCGCACGATGCGCTCGCCTTGGTCATCTTGCGCACCTCCTCGATCGTGAACAGGCCCTTGTCTTTGATCGCCTTGCAGATGGCGCCCTTGCTGACGCCGTTGCAGCCGCAGACTTCGTCGCTGTCCGCCATCGCGGCCGCCCGGTTCTGGCCCTGGTGGCCGGCATCGCCGAGGTGCGATTCGCCGAACATCAGCTTGTCGCGCATGTCGCCGATCCGGCGGCCGTCGCGCAGCAGTTTGAAGTAGAACGATCCATCGACCGTGTCGCCGTAGAGGCAGGCGCCGACGAGCTTGTCGTCCTGGATCACGAGCTTCTTGTAGACACCGCCATAAGGATCGCTCATCACGATCTCTTCGCAGTCCGGTCCGCCCATGAAGTTGCCGGCCGAGAACAGGTCGATGCCGGTCACCTTGAGCTTGGTCGAGGTGGTCGATCCCGTGTAGCGTCCGATGCCGAACTCTGCCAGGTGGGTCGCGCAGACCTTGCCTTGCTCGAACAGCGGCGCTACCAACCCGTACGCGACACCACGGTGTGCGGCGCATTCTCCGACCGAGTAGATGCGTGGGTCGGTGACCGTCTGCATCGTATCGTTGACGACGATGCCGCGCATGCAGTGCAGGCCGATCTTCTCGGCCAGCTGTGTGTTCGGGCGGATGCCCGCAGCTATCACTACCAGGTCGGCAGGCGTCTCGCTGCCGTCCTTGAATTTCACCGCCGTGACGCGGCCCAGCGGCCCCCCGACCAATTCCTGGGTGTGCGTTTCGACGCGAAACCTCATGCCGCGCAGTTCCAGCGACTTGCGCAGCAGATCCCCCGCGACGTCGTCGAGTTGCCGGTCCATCAACCAGGGCGCGATATGCACGAGAGTCACATCCATGCCACGCGACACCAGGCCATTCGCGGCCTCGAGGCCCAGCAGACCTCCGCCGATCACGACCGCGTTCTTGTGCGTCTTCGCGGTCTCGATCATCACGTTCGTATCGGCGATGTCGCGGAATGCGATGACGCCCTGCAGATCCTTGCCCGGCAGCGGCGGGATGAAAGGAGTGGAACCGGTGGCGATCAACAACCGGTCATAGGATTCCTCGGTACCGTCCGCGGCAATCACCAGGCGCCGCGATCTGTTGATGTCCACGACCTTCTTGCCCAGGTGCAGCTTGATGCCGTGCTCTTCGTACCACGACAGCGGGTTCAGCACGATCTCATCGAGGGTCTGTTCGCCGGCGAGTACCGGGCTCAGCAGGATGCGGTTGTAGTTCGGGTGCGGTTCGGCGCCGAAGATCGCGATGTCGTACAGGTGGGGCGCGATCTTCAGCAATTCTTCCAGCGTGCGCACGCCGGCCATGCCGTTGCCGACCATCACCAGTTTCATTTTCTTCATCGCGCTCTCCGAGCAGAGTTCATCAGCATGGATGACGAGACTGGCCCGACGTGACTGGGCCTATACTTCGCGACCATGAGCTTCGACGTGGATATCGGTCACTACACCCGCAGGGGGCGACGGCCGAACAATGAGGACTTCGCCGCTGCGGTTCGACCGCCGCCGGACGACGAGGCGCGTGGCCTGATCGCGGCGATCGCCGATGGCGTGAGTGCTGGCGGCGGCGGAGCGGAAGCGGCACAGACAACCGTGATCAGCGTCGTCGGCGACTTTCATAGCGCGCCGGATACATGGGACACGACCGTTGTGCTCGACCGCCTGATCGGTGCGCAAAACGCGTGGCTCGCCGATCACAATCGGCGCCGGCAGGGGTTCGTTCGCCGCAAATCCTCTGGCGCGACCGTTGCGATGACGACTCTCACCACGCTGGTACTGCGCGGCCAGGCTTGGACTGTGGCGCATGTTGGCGATACGCGTGCATGGCTCGTTCGGGACGGGGAGTGCATGCAACTGACGCAGGATCATGCGTTCGACGAGGCGTTCCAGCGCAGTCGCCTGATGCGCGCGGTGGGTCTCGACGATCGGGTGCGCATCGACTTCGAGCAAGGCGAGCTGCGCCGCGGCGACTTCTTCCTGTTGACGACAGATGGCGTGCATGGAGCGCTTTCGCGTGCGCAGCTGATCGCTTTGAGTCAAGCGAGCGACGCGCAGGCCGCGAGCCAAGCCATCGTCGAAGCGGCGCTTCATCACGGCGCTCGCGACAATGCCACTGCGCTCGTGGTTCACGTCAAGCAGTTGCTCGCGGGGCGTTTCGAGGACATGTTGCTGGACAGCCGCGATTTGCCGGTCCCAGCGCGGTTGAGTCCAGGCGACTGTATCGATGGCTACTCCATTGTCGCTGCAGTGGCGGATACCGGAGCGCACCGCCTGTATCAAGCGCGATCTACGCAAAGCGATACGCTCGTGGTCCTGAAGACCTTGCACGAGTCCCGCGCCAGCGACAGCCATGAGCGCTCGCTGTTGGCGCATGAAGCATGGCTTGCGGGCCGCATCGCCGATCGCAACCCTCCCCGCGGTGAAGCCGGCTTTGTGTGCATGCATCCCGTCGACGACGCGTCCGCTTTCTACACCGTGTTCGACTGGCATCCCGGCCACACGCTCGAGCAGATGCTGGCCGCGGGCCGCCGCTTCGAAGTGGCGGAGATCGTCGACAGCGCCATTGCGTTCGCGCGTGCACTTGCGCGACTGCATCGCCACGGCGTCATTCATCGCGACATCAAGCCGGGCAATCTTCATCTCGGAGACGACGGCAAGTGGCGCGTGCTCGATCTCGGAGTGGCGCTGGCGGGCAGCGATCCGAAAGCATTCAAGCTGCTGCACGCGGGCACACCGAGCTATTTGAATCCAGAGCAATGGGGCAGCGATTCCGCCGAACCGGAACCGGCCGACGCAGCGGGCGATGTCTATGCCCTGGGCGTTACGCTGTACGAGTGGCTGACCACCAAGCTGCCTTACGGCAACATCGAGCCGTACCAGAAGGGGCGCTTCCGGCGCGATCCGAAACCGCCGTCGCGACTGCGCCCCGACGTGCCGATCTGGCTCGACCACATCGTGCTGAAAGCCGTCGCCATCGAACGGGAGCAGCGCTTCGATACGGCCGAAGAACTCATTGTTGCGCTCGAACGCGCCGCCGCGCGTCCGCTTGCCCAACCGCACAGTACGCCGCTGATCGTTCGCGATCCCACGGCGCTGTGGAAGATTGCACTCGGTGCGTCGTTGCTGTTGAACGCATTGCTGATCTACTGGTTGTTGTTCCTGCCGCGCTGAACGGCGGACCCCAGCCCGCATTCTCATGTGCGCAGCGGCTTTCGCTGCGGAGCCCTGGCTCCGCCGTAGTCCGGCGTTTCGGCGACCGGTGTAGAGCTGCGGGCGCGCCCGCCTTTCTCAGCCCACGTGCGAGTCCAGCGGATCTGAACCAGGCGCAGCATGAGCAGCATCAGCGCAGCCAGTACGGCGAAGGCGACGAAGCCCCACAGATAACTGCCGGTGAGCTGCTTCGACTGGCCCATCGCATTCGGAATGAAGCCGCCGCCCAAGGCGCCGATCTCGCCGATCATGGAGCCCGCCACGGCCGTGGTCAGCGGCCAGCGCAATGGTACGAGTTGGAACAGCGCTCCGTTGCCGGCGCCCAGCGCCGCGAAGCACAACATGAAAAGTAACGTGGTGCCCGAAACTGAGGCACCCGATAGCCCGCACAGCACCAAGGTGATGCATACCAGCGCCAGGATGCTGCTCAGGGTATTGACGCCGCCGATGCGGTCGGACACATACCCACCGACGACGCGCGTGGCCGAACCCATCAGGGTAGCGAGCATCGTGAGTTGGCCCGCTTCGACCTTCGTGACCTTGAACTGATCGTAGAAGTACGTCGGTAGAAAGCTCGCCAGCCCGATGAAACCGCCGAACGTGATCACGTAGATCAGGCTGAAAGACCAGCCATCCTTTTCGAACAGGCATGAGATGTGCTCGCGAAACGACTGGTGCTCCTCCGTATCCGGCGGCTCCTTGGCGCAGAACCACATCACCAGCATGGGCACCACCATGGTCATGGCGGCCAACCCGTAAACCGTCGTCCACCCATACTTGACGGCCAACGGCGGCGCGAACAGCACCGCCAGCACGGTCCCGGAGTTGCCGGCCCCGGCGATGCCCATGGCGAGGCCCTTGTACTGAGGGGGAAACCAGCCCGAGCCCAGCGACAGTGCGACTCCGAAGCTGCCGCCCGCAATGCCCAGCAGCACACCCATGGCCAACACTTCGTTGTGGGAGTCGACGAACACGAAACCGTACAGCAGGCCGACGATGATGAGCGCCATCTCGACCATGGCCGCATTCTTGCGGCCGATGTACTGCGAGAGCACGCCCAGCGGAAATCGCATCAACGCGCCGGCAATGATCGGCACCGATACCATGAATCCTTTTTGCGCGGCGTCGAGTCCGAACGTCTCGCTGATGAAGGGCGCCATGGCGCCGTTGAGCACCCAGATGGCGAACGTGAAATCGAAATAGAGAAAGGACGCGAGCAGCGTCGGCCAGTGGCCCGAGCGTACGAAGACTTTGAAATTGGACATGAGGACTTCCAGGACTGGACTGACAGGCACGTGCAAGATCCGTGCGCGTGATCGGCGGAAGTCGGCACCGCAGCGTCCGGTCTGGCGCACATATTGCAGACGGATTGCAACGATTATTTGCAACGATTATTTTTTTCAAGTGCTTGCTTCCATGCACTATGCCGTCGCGGGGTGCAGCCGCTCGAGGATGTATTGCGAATGAAGACGTTCATCCGGGTGGTTGAAGTCTGGGTTCCCGACCCGGAGGGACATCTCCTGGAATTCGGCGGCGGTCTCTACGGAGCAGCGCGTGAATTCGGTGCCGTCAGCCGCCAGATGTGTTTCGGCCGAGGAGAAGGACTACCAGGCCGGGCCTGGGAAGCAGGCCATCCGATCATCCTCAAGGAATTACAGGGAGGTTACTTTCAGCGCGCGGCGGCGGCCAAAGCAGCCCACCTGGCCTGTGCCGTGGCGTTGCCCGTGTTCTTCGCCGACAAGTTCAAGGCCGTCGTCGTATTTTTCTGCGGTGACGAGGATGAGCACCGCGGCGCCATCGAACTATGGCGCAACGATTCCAGTATCGCCGCCGACATGCAGCTGGTCGATGGTTACTACGGATCGACTGGCTCCGACTTCGAAGCGGCATCGCGCGAGACGTCCGTGCCTCACGGTGTGGGCCTGCCTGGACTGGCATGGCAACGCCAAGCCTCGGTCTTCATCGATGGATTGCCGACGTCGTCTACATTCGTCCGAGCCGAACGAGCGGCTGCGGCGAACCTTCAGCGAGGCCTCGCGATACCGTGCCCGCTGTCCGCACGTGGATCCACGGAAGAACACTACGTACTGACGTTGCTCTCCGCGTCGGCAACGCCGATAGCACGTCGCATCGAAAGCTGGGGTCCGGATGCCGACGGTCGCTCGCTCGAACGAACCTACGGCTATTGCGAAACAGCGGGACGGTTGCCCACCGGGAAAGAACAACGTACGTCGGGAAGAGGCGAGGACACGATCGCCGAAGCCTTCGCCACCGGCGTCCCCAGGATCAGGCAACAGGCGGGCGACGAACCGGGCGCTATCGGCTTGTCCGCGGTCGCTGCCGGCTTGGGAGGTATGCTCGCATTGCCGATCGCGAATCGCGGAGTCGTTGTCGAGACGGTCACGCTGTACTTCTGAAGCTCGCCTCCGCAACGGCTCACCGGATCGGCAGAGTACCCAACGATCCGCCGTCTACAGCAACGCTCTGGGCAGTGACGTGGCTGGCATCGTCAGATAGCAAAAAGGCTGCGACCGCGCCTACTTCCTCGGGCCTGCCGAGTCGGCCCTGCGTCCGAATTGCATCGGACTGAGTTCAATCCGATCCGCATCTGGTTGCGCTCCAAGGCCGCGGGCCCGTGCTGCGATGGTTATAGCCGGTCAACTCGTATGATCCTCGCCCCAGCAGATGACGAACAACCTGGCCACCGATCATCATTTGCAGTTACGTTGACAAGGCTACAGTTGAGTCAGCGAATGAAATAAAGACGACACGGTATACGCCAATTGGAAAAGACGACCCTTTGGTGGGTGTCGATGTCGACCGATGACGAAAGTCAGGCTGCGGTCTTCAGGGAGTTTTGCCATGTGCCGCCGATCGAGATCCACAGCCTCGAGGCCGCCCTGCAGCTCAGCACGGGCATCGCAGGCGTCTGTTTCGATTTCTGCCATGTGGACAGCGACGGACTCAAATACGTTGCAGGAAAATAGTCACTTGGGCCGCATCGCGTTCGGTCTCCCACCTTCGTCAGTGACGCGTACTGCCAATCCGCGGTAGTGGCCGAGCATCGTCGAGTCGCAAGGTATCCGCATGAGGAGGTGCCTATGCACGCTGCGGCGATGAGACTCGTTCCATTGCAACCCGGGATTTGCTTCGATCCGAGTGCTGCGACATGAAGAACATCCAGGTCATCGACGGCGCGGTGAACTCCGTCTATGACGTTTTCGTAGCGACGGAAGAGGAATTCGCGTTGATATTTCCCGGTGACCAGGATGTCGCCTTCATCGATGACGTCATGGCTCGCGGTCCCGCGCGAGCCCTCGATGAAATATTCGGCCGTATCTGGCAGCGCCGGATCCCCAAGCGTGCGGCAATGGGAATCCACGGACTACTGTTCTGCTGGCTGGAAGAAAAGAAGCAGTTCTATCCAACCCGCAAGGATGAAGAGGCGCGCAATCCCGACGGTACCAGGCTTCGATAGACCCTCAACCGCCAATACCGTCGCAGTGCTGACGGCGCCGATAGCGCCGGCTGTGCAGTCGCCGCGGTCGACGTAATACAATGGCTCGGCCTGCCCTGGAGAAACCGGGGCCGCATCCATTTCTTCAGGGGGAAGCACGAGCATGGGCGCCGACGATTTCTATCGCAACCGCACCGCGGTCATCACTGGCGGTGGGGGCGGGTTTGGAAAGGCGTTCGGTGTCGCGCTCGCGGCCGCAGGGGCACATGTCGGAACGATCAAGGCCGAACTGCCGCCCGACACGCTTGCTCGGGTCAAAGCGAAGCAGTTCATCGCCCTCGATGGAGGCGAGCAGCATATCGTCGATGCCATGATGTTCCTGACTTCTCCCCGCGCGGAATTCATCACTGGCGAGACGCTGCGTGTGACCGGCGGAATGGCGGCAGGGGTCTGATTCCAGCTCCGACGCAGTCGACCGCGGCAGGCGATCTGAATGAACGTTGCGCCGTGACGCAAATACGTATTGCCGCGAGCCCGCCGGAGTCCACTCTGTTTGCCCGCATGATGAACAGAACACCTCTCCGAAGCGGCACTATGCCGGTATTCATCTCTGTCGGCCTGTGCGTTGCCTTCAACGCGAGTGCCGCAGACAGTGGCGAAATCAAGGCCAGCCGCCTCAGGGAACTGAGCCTCGAAGAGCTGATGGATATCCAGGTGACATCGGTATCCAAAACGGAGGAAAGCCTGTCCAGTGCGGCCGCAGCCATCAGTGTCGTGACCAACGAGGACATTCGCCGGTCGGGAGCCACCACCATTCCGGAAGCTCTGCGTTTCGTGCCCGGGATGCACGTGGCACGCCGCAATTCGAATACGTGGGCGGTGAGTTCGCGCGGGTTCAGCAGCATCAGTTCGGAAAAGCTGCTCGTGCTGACCGACACGCGCAGCATCTATACGCCCTTGTACTCGGGAGTCTTCTGGGATGTGCAGGACTACCTGCTCCAGGACGTCGATCGCATCGAGGTGATCGGCGGCCCCGGTGCGGCACTGTGGGGATCGAATGCCGTGAACGGCGTCATCAACATTTCCACCAAGAAAGCGCAGGACACGCAGGGGGTCTATACCGAAGGCGTGGTCGGCACCGAAGAACAATCCGCCGGTGTGCGCTACGGCGGCGAGACACCGGGTGGGATCAGTTATCGCGTGTTCGCCAAGCATTTCGATCGCGACGGCTCGTACGCGCCCGACCGGGTCAGCGAGGACGATTGGCGCATGACCCATATCGGATTCCGGTCCGACTGGGACGCCTCCGCTGCGGATGGATGGACCGTCCAGGGAGACGCCTATCGTGCGACTGTCGGGCAGCTGGCGCCGTCGATCTCCATCATCGGCCGGGTCGGAGCGCAGGGCCAGCTGGAAAGCGAACTGAGCGGCGGGAACGTGCTCGGGCGGTGGCGACACACCATCAGCGACAGCTCCGATCTGCAACTGCGTGCCTACTACGATCGTACCCACCGCGATGACCCGAGCTACCGCGACGACCTGCAAACCGTCGACGTGGATTTTCAGCATCGACTGGCGCCGACGCCGCAACAGGAGTTGATCTGGGGCCTGAACTATCGTCGCACCGACAACGACAACGTGGGCAAGGGCATCTTCAACCTGAATCCGCATGCCTCGGTCGACAACGTCGTCAGCGGATTCGTTCAGGACCAGATCGCCCTGACCGATCCGCTGCGGCTCACGCTCGGGACCAAGCTGGAGTACAACGACTTCAGCGGTTTCGAGTTTCAACCCAGCGTGCGGCTCGGATGGCAGCTTTCGTCGCGGCAGCTGTTGTGGACGGCGGTATCGCGTGCCGCACGCGTGCCGACCCGGCTGGAGCGCGACATCGCCATAGACATCACCAATCCCGCCGGCAATCCCGTCGGACGCCTGCTCGGCAACGACGACTTCGATTCGGAAGAGCTGCTGGCTTACGAGGCGGGCTATCGCTGGCAGGGGCTCGACCGGCTGGCCCTGGACCTTACGGCCTATCACAATGTCTACACGGGATTGGCATCGCTGGAAATCGAAGCGCCCTTCATCGCCGCCGACGGGCGAACCGTCATACCGGTAGTCAACCGGAACCTGAACGACGGAACGGCCGACGGAGCCGCCCTGCTGGCGACCTTCGTCGTGCAGAAATCCTGGCGCGTGATCGGTAGCTATTCCTATGTCAACATCAGCATCGACCGTGGCGGCCAGGATCAGAATCGCGGCAGGTTCATCGAAGGATCGACACCGCGGCACCAGTTCGGCCTGCGCTCGTTGTTCGATATAGCGCCTGGCTGGCAGCTGGACCTGCAACTGCGGCATCACACGGCGATCCGGAAGATTCCGGATATCGTCACCGGCGAGGGCATCGAGGCGTATACGGAAATGGACCTGCGGGGTGCCTGGCGCATGACACGCGACGTCGAATTCTCGATCGTGGGACAGAATCTGCTGCACGACCACCACACGGAGTTCGGTTCGGTGCAGGCGCGCGGACAGATCGAACGGAGTGTCTACGGCAAGATTACGTGGGGTTTCTGAAAATGCCGGTGCGTCGCCGCCGAGCCCTCGCTTGCTCCTTGCTGTTGTGCTGCCTGATGAATGCCGTCATCGTCGAGGCCGCCGGTCCGCCCGTGGCCCCGGAATACCAGGTCAAGGCCGCGTTCCTGTTCCAGTTCTCGCGCTTCGTCCAGTGGCCGGCCGAATCCTTTTCCAGTGCCGATGCACCGCTGGTCATCTGCGTACTGGGCGCGAATCCATTCGGTTCCGCGCTCCAGGAAATCGCGGCGGGAGAAGTGGTGCAGGCGCATCCGCTCAGCGTGGAACGCCATGATCGCGTCGAGGACGTCGCCGACTGCCACATCGTCTTCGTCAGTGGCCGCGACGAGAATGCCACGCGGCAGGCGTTGGGATATCTTTCCGGCCGGCGTGTGCTGACCGTCAGCGACAGCAGCGACTTTGCCGGGCGCGGCGGAATCATCGGCCTCGTGACGGTCGATGGCAAAGTGAGAGTCCAGGTCAATCGCAGTTCAGCGGACGCTGCACAGCTCAGGATCAGCGCGAAGCTCCTGCGCCTGGCGGACCAGGTCGGTTGATAAACGCATGCGCACCCAAGACATTCCCATAGCGCGGCAGCTGATGACTCTGATGGTGCTGACGAGCGCCGTCGTGCTGGCGGTCACGTGGGCAATCTTCATCACCTACGAGCTCTACAACGCACGGCTTGCAGCCGCCGCCAAGCTGCGCACGCTGGCGCAGGTCATTGCGACCAACAGCACCGCGTCGCTGGCCTTCCAGGATCCACAGGACGCAAAGGACATCCTCGGCGCCTTGCGAGCCGAGCAGACCGTTGAGGTAGCCGCGCTCTATGACGTCCACGGCACGGTGTTCGCGGCCTATCCGGCCTCGACGACGGCTGCCGACCTGCCGTCGGTCGTACCATCGGATGGCTATCGCTTCTCCGGTCTGTTCCTGGTCGCAGCCGAACCGGTCGTGCAGGGCAGCGGCCGGCTCGGTACGTTGTACCTGCGAGCGGACATGCGATTCATCGCTGGCCATTTGCTCGCTTACAGCGGCATGGCTGTCGTGGGGCTGGGGGGAGCATTGCTGCTCGCCTATCTGATCTCCAGAGTGTTGCAGCGGAGGATCTCCGCGCCGATTCTGGCGCTCGCCGAAACGTCGCGGGCGATTTCACAGCGGCACGACTATTCGGTGCGGGCTCCGCATGTCGACATGGCGGAACTCGGTGCGCTGACCGATGCATTCAACCAGATGCTCGCCCAGATCCAGACGCAGCATCTCACGTTGCAGGCAAGCGAAGACCGCTTGCGCACGCAACGCGATCGACTGGACCTGCTCAACAAGATTTCGCGAGCCATCGCCGAACGGCAGGACCTGCAGAGCATCTTCCATGTCGTGCTCGAAAATCTCGAAACGAACCTCGCCGTCGAGGCGGGATGTGTACTGCTCAGCACCGGATCGCAGGCCCAGTTGCTCTTGGTTGCCGCACGGATGCGCACGGGTTCGCCGCCGGTGAGGTGGCAACCGGGCGAGACGACATTGCTGGAAGCCGACCTCGGCGAGCTACCGACGAGCGACATCCGCTACCTGCGGGACATCGCCGGTTCGCCGCATCCATTCATCAACGAACTCGCAAGCATGGATCTGCGTGCGTTGATCGTTGCGCCGCTGCTCGCAGAACGAAAAATTCTCGGTGTCCTCCTGATTGCGCGCCGGGAACCCGATAGTTTCACCGACGGCGATATCGAATTCGTGCGTCAGCTGAGCGAGCATGTCGCGGTGGCGGCGCATCAGACGCAGCTGTACAACGATCTGCAGCGTGCCTATGAAGAAGTGCGTCATTCCCAGCTGGCGGCCATGCAGCAGGAAAGGCTGAAGGCGCTCGG
>Ga0157380_10000749_pt1 | contig 20254 bp, 17 predicted proteins | sample S35metaG_FD_119757 | JGI IMG/M metagenome (GOLD analysis project Ga0157380, IMG submission 119757) | Switchgrass rhizosphere microbial communities from Kellogg Biological Station, Michigan, USA - S3-5 metaG | ecosystem: Host-associated > Plants > Roots > Rhizosphere > Soil | place: USA...
AGCGGTCAAGGAACTTATGAGCCGCGCATTGAAACCTGAAAACGAATAGTCAGGTCCGCGGGGCGAAGTCCAGTTGTCGCCACGCTTCATAGACGACAACCGCGACGGCGTTGGACAGATTCAAGCTGCGGTTGCTTGCCTGCATTGGAATGCGCAGCCGACGGTCGGCCGGGCAGGCTTCCAGAATCTCCTGAGGCAATCCACGCGTTTCCTGGCCGAACAGGAACGCATCGCCAGCTCGATAGCTCGGTTGGTCGTGCCGCACGGTTCCGCGGGTGGAAATCGCGAAGTACCGCTCGAAGCGCATTTGCAGGAAGCAATCGTGCAGCGATTTCCAGGTTTTGACGTCCGCGAGTTCAGCGTAGTCCATGCCCGCGCGGCGCACGGCTTTTTCGTCGATCGAGAATCCCAGGGGCTCGATCAGATGCAGGGTGGCGCCGGAGTTGGCGCACAGCCGGATGGCGTTGCCGGTGTTCGGCGGGATTTCCGGCTGATAGAGGATGACGTGAAACATGTTGCGAGTGGAGGGGCGCGCTGCCGGTTCAGTAGGTGGGATACACTTGCGGTCCGACACTTGCTTCCGGAAAGGCGGGTAAGTACCGATGCCAGCACCATCGTTGAGTCTTGAGTTCTGTGGCCTGAATTTCGCTTCGCCGATTGTACTGTTGTCGGGCTGCGTGGGATTCGGCGAAGAATATACGCGCGTCGAAGGTTTCTCGAATCGCGATGCCGGCGGGATCGTTCTCAAAGGGACGACTCGCGAACCGCGCCTGGGCAATCCCGCTCATCGCGTCTACGAGACACCGATGGGGATGCTGAACGCCATCGGCTTGCAGAATCCCGGCGTCGACCAGGTCGTGAACAGGATATTGCCCACGCTGGATTTCGCTGAAACGAAGTTCATCGCGAACGTCTGCGGGTCGACCATCGAGGACTACGTCGAGGTCACGCGGCGCTTCGACGATTCACCTATCGACGCCATCGAGATCAACATCTCCTGTCCCAACATCAAGGAAGGAGGAGTGCAGTTCGGTAACTATCCGGAAATGTCCGGGCGTGTAGTTGCCGCCTGCCGCGCGGTGACCAGCAAACCCCTGATCACGAAACTCTCGCCGAACCAGACCGACATCCGCGAAAACGCGCGAGCTTGCATCGAAGCGGGCAGCGATGCGCTTGCCGTGATCAACACTGTCATGGGAATGGCGATCGACGTGAACACGCGCCGGCCCATCATCGGCAACATTCAGGGAGGCTTGTCCGGTCCTGCGATCAAACCCATCGCACTGCTGAAGGTGCACCAGGTCTACGAGGTCGCACGGAAGCACAACATTCCCATCATCGGACAGGGCGGCATTGCTTCGGCGAACGACGCGCTGGAATTCCTGATCGCAGGCGCCAGCGCCGTCGGTGTCGGCACGGCGTTGTTCTACGATCCGCTGGTGTGCCCGAAGATCAACGCAGGCATTGCCGACTATCTCGCACACAATGGCTTCGCTTCGGTGTCCGATCTCATCGGCACTTCCTCCGCGCATGCGCCTGAACTGCGAGTGTCGAAAGCCAGCTAACGAATGCCTTGCGCCCCGCTGGGAACTGCCAGCGGCATTCCGGTCTATTCGTCGTCCATCGCCAGCTCTTTGAGCTTGCGGGTCAACGTATTCCTGCCCCAGCCCAGTAGCCGCGCGGCTTCCTGCCGCCCACCTTCCGCTTTTCGCAATGCTGCACGAATCAGCGTACGTTCGAATTCAGGCATGGCGTCGTCCAGCAACGGCGTGTCGCCGCTCGATAAGCGCTTTTCCGCCCAATTGGTGAGCTGGCGCGTCCATTCATCCTGCAACTTCGCCGGGCCGACGCTGCCCCCCAGGTCCGAAGGAATATCTTCTGCTTTGATTTCGCGGCCCGGCGCCGTGACCGTCAGGCGCCTGCAAGTGTTCACGAGCTGACGGACATTGCCCGGCCAGTCGAAATTAGACAAAGCGGCTGCGGCTTCCGGCGTCAGTGTCTTCGGTTCGACGCCAAGCTCCACTGCAGCCGCGTCCAAGTAGTGCATGAGCAATTCGGGGATGTCTTCACGTCGCGATCGTAGCGGCGGGACCTCGACGCGGATGACATTCAAGCGATGCAACAGGTCTTCGCGGAACAGGTTCTGTTTGACGCGCTCTTCCAGATCCTGGTGGGTCGCGGCGATCACACGTGCGTCGACGCGAACTGGAACCTGGCCACCGACACGATAGAACTCGCCCTCGGCGAGCACTCGCAACAGTCGCGTCTGCAGTTGCGGCGACATGTCACCGATTTCATCGAGGAACAACGTGCCGCCATCGGCCTGCTCGAAACGGCCTCGGCGCAGATGGTCGGCGCCGGTGAACGATCCTTTCTCGTGACCGAACAATTCTGACTCGAGCAGATCGGCAGTGAAGGCCGAGGTGTTCAACGCAATGAATGCCTTGCTCGCACGAGGACTATGACGATGCAACGCACGTGCAACGAGTTCCTTACCCGTTCCCGATTCACCGGTGATCAAGACTGTCATGCTCGAGCGCGACAACCTTCCGATCGCACGGAAGACTTCCTGCATAGCTGGCGCCTGTCCCAGCATCTCGGGAATGCGGCGCGATTCGGTCGCAACTTCTTCAACACGCTCGCGCTGATGTGCGGCGCGACGCACGAGGTCGACGGCCTGGTCGATATCGAATGGCTTCGGTAGATACTCGAACGCACCGCCCTGATAGGCAGCCACTGCGCTGTCGAGATCGGAATGAGCAGTCATCACGATGACGGGCAGTTCAGGCTGGCTGTCGCGAATCTCGGTGAGCAATTCGAGGCCGCTGCGCCCGGGCATGCGGATATCGGTGATCAATACGTCAGGACGATCTCGACGCAAAGCCGCGAGAGCGCTGTCGGCATGATCGAACGCGGTCGGCGCCATACCTCCCTGGCGCAACGCGCGTTCGAGCACCCAGCGGATCGAGGCGTCGTCATCGACGAGCCAGACGTTCAAAGGTTTAACTGGCATCTGCAACATGGAATGGCAACAAGATAGTGAAAATGGTTTGACCGGGACGGCTTTCGAATTCGATCAGACCGTCGTGACGACTGACGAGATCCTGCGCGACGGCTAGACCTAGACCGGTGCCGTCCGCCCTACCTGTGACCAGGGGATAGAACAACGTATCGCGCAGCTGCTCCGGCACTCCGGGCCCGTTGTCCTCGAATTGAACGCTTGCAACGAGGCGATGACGACGCGCGCCGATGTTTACATTCGTCAAAGCACGCGTCCGGAGAATGATCTTTCCGCCACGCACTGGCATATGGCCGTTACCCGGATTGATCGCCTGCGATGCGTTGCGGCCCAGATTCAACAGGGCTTGAATGATCTGATTGCGATCGATGCGCAGCGGCGGCAGGCTCGGATCGTAATCGCGCTCGACCACGATACCCGGTGGAGAGTCGGCCTGCAGCAGATGGCCTACGTGCTGCAACAGCTCGTGAATGTTCACAGCTTCCTTGCGAGGCGCATGTCCCGGGCCTAGCAGCGTATCGACGAGCGCAACCAAGCGATCGGCTTCGCTGATGATCACCGTCGTATATTCACGCATGGAAGGATCGACGAGCTCGCGAGCGAGCAATTGTGCTGCGCCTCTCAAGCCGCCGAGCGGATTCTTGATCTCGTGTGCCAGTTGACGAATCATCGCGCGGCTGCCACCGACCTGCGTAATCAGCGCAGTCTCTCGGGTGATGCGCTGATGTTGTGTCGCGTCGCTCATCTCGATGATCACCGCGGAAGGCGTGCTCGCGTCATCGTACGGTGCCACCGTGCAGTCGACGACCAGTTCGCCTTCGCCATAGACGGTCTTCAATGCAAGTTCGCGTCGCGAGAATGGACGCCACGTCTCCATCGCTCGATCGATGACGGCATTTAATGCAGTCGCATCCGTCAGCAGATCGGTCAACGGACGGCCGCGAACTTGATTGCGGCTGACGCCGAACAGCGTTTCGGCGGCCACGTTCAAGTAGGTGAGGGCCCGCTCGGCGTCGACGATGAGCACGCTGGTGCTCAATGCATCGAGGATGCGGCTGGGATCTGCCATGGCGCCTGTCTTCAACGACATTGCATAGGCGGCCATGTCAATGCCGCACCCTGCAGGCGCCCTGCGGACTGTTGACGGGGCAACAGTGGCCCCGCGCCGAGATCAGGAACGGGGCTTGGGAGGCGGTCTCAATGCAGGACCGACCGGGGGCTGCGCGACCGATTCCTGACGCACGTGGAAGACGACCGACGGACTTTCCTGCAGCTTGGTGCCTCTGTCGTCCCGGATCTCGCCCTTCACGGTATGCGATCCGCGCTCGACCTGCTTCAGGTCGTACTGAAATACATTGCGTGGAAATTCCGTGACATCGCTGCCATCGAGCACCAGGATCAATCGGTGCCCAGGCTGTACCGACGGCTCCAGGCGGATGTTCACCGGCACCTGTCCAGCGGTGTTGATGAAGTTCTGGTCGTTGACCGGCTTCGAAATCTCGAAGGTCCGATAACTCGCGCCGGTGTTCACCGGCGGAGTATGCGACATAACGCCGGAATACTGCGGCGTTGAGGCCGGAGCTGTCTTGCTCGTACTGATCTCGACTTTGGTTGCTCCGGGAATCTCCCGATCCGATAGATGGACGACGCCCTTGTCGTCTACCCACTTCCAGACGGTTTGACTTGCAAACGCCGGGAGTGCGAGCAATCCGATCAGCAATATCGACGTACGCATGGGGGCAGAGCATAGCCGCTTCGTCTCGCACTGACAAAAGCGGTGATGACGTGTTCGTCACGCCATCACCGGGGCTACCGCTTGCAAGCAGGGACGCCGGGCCGGAGGACCCGGCGCCCATGTGGCTCACACGCTGTAGTACAACTCATACTCCAGAGGATGCGTTGACATGCGCACCTTGGTCACTTCTTCGCCTTTCAGCTTGATATAAGCGTCGATCACGTCGTCCGTGAAGACGCCGCCGGCCTTGAGGAAGTCCCGGTCCTTATCCAATGCATTCAGCGCTTCGTCCAGCGAATAACAGACTTCCGGAATGTTCTTCGCTTCCTCCGGCGGCAGGTCGTAAAGATCCTTGTCGGCCGGTTCGCCGGGATGAATCTTGTTCTGAATGCCGTCCAGGCCGGCCATGAGCATGGCGGCAAAGGCGAGATAGGGATTCGCCGTCGAATCCGGGAATCGCACTTCGATCCGGCGACCCTTCGGGTTCGATACCCAGGGAATGCGAATCGACGCCGAACGATTGCGTGCCGAGTACGCCAGCATCACCGGCGCTTCGAAATGTGGCACCAGGCGCTTGTAGCTGTTGGTGCTCGCGTTCGTAAATGCATTGATTGCCTTGGCGTGCTTGATGATGCCGCCAATGTAGTACAGCGCCAGCTCGGTCAGGCCCGCGTACTTGTCGCCGGCGAACATCGGCTTGCCACCCTTCTGGATCGACTGGTGAACGTGCATGCCGCTGCCGTTGTCGCCGACGATCGGCTTCGGCATGAAAGTCACTGTCTTGCCGTAAGCGTGCGCGACGTTGTGGATCGCGTACTTGAGCATCTGTACTTCGTCGGCTTTCTTTACCAATGTGTTGGCATTCACGCCGATTTCGCATTGACCGGCAGTCGCGACTTCGTGGTGATGTACTTCCACTTTCATGCCCAGCTCTTCCAGAGCCAGACACATTGCCGACCGCAGGTCCTGGAACGCATCGACGGGAGGAACGGGGAAATAGCCGCCCTTCACGCCCGGACGATGTGCCTTGTTGCCATCTTCATAGGCCTTGCCCGAACTCCAGGCGGCTTCGGTGGAATCGATCTCATAGAACGATCCCCCCATCGTCGTTCCAAAACGGACGCTGTCGAAAATAAAGAATTCGTTTTCAGGGCCGAACAGAGCGCTTTCGCCGATCCCCGACGACTTGAGGTAGGCCTCGGCGCGTTTGCCGATCGAGCGCGGATCGCGTTCGTAGCCTTGCATGGTCGCAGGCTCGAGCACGTCGCAACGGATGATGAGAGTGGTTTCCTCGAAGAAAGGATCGATCACAGCCGTTGTGGCATCGGGCATGAGCACCATGTCGGACTCATTGATGCCTTTCCAGCCGGCGATGGAAGAACCGTCGAACATCTTCCCGTCGTCAAAGAAGCCCTGATCAACAGTGTGCGAGGGAACACTTACGTGCTGTTCCTTACCGCGCGTGTCCGTGAAGCGCAGATCCACGAACTTCACTTCTTTCTCTTTAAGCATGCTGAGGACTTCAGCGGGCGTCGTCATGAGATTCCTCCGGTGTACGGCGAGAACTGAGCAAACCCCGACCGCTCGCCGTTACGGTCGGGGGGTTTTATTTATCTGGGTAGAAGTTATCTGGGGTAGAAATTGCAGGAACCATGCCATCGCACTGCGATGGCGCAAACCCGCGCAGGCGACCATGGGTCCTGGGGCGACTGTCCAGAGTACGCACCAGTATAGTGCATGAGTAGTGGGAACGCGCACTTGAAATGAGCGGATGGGCGCGATGTACGTTAATTACCGATGCCATCCGGAAGGACTACACCGCACCTACGGGGTACCAACTCGCAAGCTATACTCGCGCGCTTTTCGCTAGGGCATTTCGCAAGTCCAGTCGTAGTCGGGGAGATCGCAGTTCGCATGGCTTCCGTTAAACCCGCGCCGCCGCAAACCTTTCAGGATTTGATTTTTGCACTGCAGACGTACTGGGCGAAGCGGGGTTGCGTCATCCTGCAGCCTTACGACATGGAGATGGGCGCCGGCACTTTCCATACCGGCACGCTGCTGCGGGCTGTAGGCCCTGAGCCCTGGAGTGCTGCATACGTCCAGCCATCGCGCCGACCGACAGATGGCCGATACGGCGACAACCCATTCCGCTTGCAGCACTACTATCAGTTCCAGGTCGTTCTCAAACCTTCGCCCCTGGACATCGTCGATCAATACCTGGGATCGCTGGCCACGCTCGGCCTGGATCCACTGACTCACGATATCCGGCTGGTAGAGGACAACTGGGAATCACCGACGCTCGGCGCGTGGGGTCTCGGTTGGGAGATCTGGCTCAACGGCATGGAAGTCACCCAGTTCACCTACTTCCAGCAAGTCGGTGGTATCGACTGCCGCCCGGTGATGGGCGAAATCACCTACGGCCTCGAGCGCCTGGCCATGTACCTGCAAGGCGTCGAAAGTATCTACGACATCGTCTGGGCTGACGGGCCGTCGGGGAAGGTGACGTACCGCGATGTCTATCACCAGAACGAAGTGGAGCAATCGAAGTACAACTTCGAACTCGCCGACACCGCGGTGCTGTTGAGACATTTCGAGGAATACGAGGCGGGCTGCAACACGCTGCTGGAAAACGGACTCGCCCTGCCCGCTTACGAACAGATGCTGAAGAGTTCGCACACTTTCAACCTGCTGGACGCTCGCAAAGCGATCTCCGTGACGGAACGTCAACGTTACATTCTCCGCGTCAGGAAGTTGTCGAAAGGGGTTGCCGAGACTTACCTGAAGAGTCGTGAAGCACTGGGATTCCCCATGCTTTCGCGCACGGCGCAGGAGGCATGAGCATGGCGCGTCGGGATTTTCTGGTCGAAATCGGTTCCGAAGAACTGCCGCCGAAGTCGCTGTTCACGCTGCTCGAAAGTTTTGCGAGTGGCATCGTCACGGCGCTCGATACAGCCAATGTCGCGCATGGCGAGGTTAAGACCTATGCAACCCCGCGCCGACTGGCAGTTCTCGTATCGGCATTGGCCGATCAGCAACCCGATGTCGAGATCAAGAGACAGGGGCCGGCGGTCGCCACTGCTTTCGACTCCTCCGGCGCGCCAACGCGAGCGGCACTGGGCTTCGCTGCTTCATGCGGAGTCACCATAGATCAGTTGGAGCAAGTCGATGGGCCGAAGGGTCGCGTACTCCAATATGTCGGTACCAAGGCGGGAGAAGCGACAGTCAGCCTGTTGCCCGCCATCGTGTCGACGTCGCTCGATAACTTACCTATTGCGAAACGCATGCGCTGGGGCGCTGGCGAACAGCAGTTCGTGAGACCCGTGCACTGGGTAGTCATGTTGTTCGGATCCGCCAGCGTCGATGCCGAGATTCTCGGAATCCGTGCCGGTAAGCATTCACGAGGGCATCGCTTCCACGCTCCGCAACAGATCAGCATCGCGAGCCCGGCAAAGTATGCGGCGACGTTGCGTGAAAAAGGTTACGTGATGGCGGACGTCAGCGAACGTCGTGAAGTCATTCGCAGCGGGGCGATCAGTGCGGCGCAAGCGGTCAATGGCGAGCCGGTAATCGATCAGGCGTTGCTCGATGAAGTCACGGCCCTGGTCGAATGGCCCGTGCCGGTGACCGGATCTTTCGATGCTCGCTTCCTCGACCTTCCCGCGGAAGTACCGATTGCGACCATGCAGGACCATCAACGGTATTTTCCGGTGCGCGATGCGTCGGGAAAGTTGATGAATCATTTCATCACCATTGCCAACATCGAGAGCCGCGATCCAGCCAAAGTTCGCGAAGGCAACGAGCGGGTCGTCAGGCCTCGCTTGACCGACGCGGCATTCTTCTGGGACATGGATCGCAAACAGAAGCTGGAAGCGCGTTGCGAAGCATTGAAGACGGTGACATTTCAGACGCGGCTTGGCTCCGTCTTCGACAAGAGCGTGCGTGTATCGAATCTGGCCGCGAGAATTGCCGAGTTGATTGGCGGAGATTTGGTGCAGGCCAAGCGCTCAGCACTACTCGCCAAGTGCGACCTGGTGACATTGATGGTCGGTGAGTTTCCCGAGCTACAGGGCGTAATGGGGCGTTACTACGCTGAGCGCGATGGCGAGCCCGCCGAAGTGTGTTCCGCTATCGAGGAACATTACTGGCCACGCTTCGCCGGCGACCGCCTGCCCCAGGACAATGCTGCGGTAGCAGTCTCCATCGCAGACAAGCTCGACACGATCGCAGGCATTTTCGCGATCGGCCAGAAACCCTCGGGCGCCAAGGATCCTTTTGCCTTGCGCCGCCTGGCGTTGGGCATCCTGCGAATCAATATAGAGAGATCGCTCGACCTCGATTTACTGCGCCTGGTGGAAGCTGCAGTAGCTGCGCAACCTGTAGCGCCAAGCGGTGACGTCGTGCAGGAAATCTGGGCCTACCTCATGGAGCGATTGCGAGGCCTCTACCTCGATCGCGAAGACAGTGCAGTCACCACCGAGATGTTCGACGCAGTGATGGCAACGCAGCCGCATTCGGTGACAGACATAGACGGAAGGTTACGGGCACTCCAGTCGTTTCTGAGTTTGCCCGATGCCATAAGTCTCGCCGTCGCGAACAAGCGCATTTCGAACATTCTGCGTAAAGTCGCCACGGAAACCTCCGGTGCCGTCGACACGGCGAAGTTTCAGGAACCGGCGGAGCGACAGTTATTCGACCATGTCATGTCCATGGAACGCGCAGTGAATCCTTTATTTGCACGACGCGAGTACGCGGCCGCGCTGAGTCATCTCTCCGGGTTGCGAGAAGACGTCGATCGCTTCTTCGACTCGGTCATGGTGATGGCGGACGATCCGGAAGTGCAGTCGAATCGGCTGGCATTGCTGGTGCGTTTGCGCGCGCTGTTCCTGCATGTAGCCGATCTGTCGCGCCTTCCAGGATAACTGCATCGTGCAGCTGATTCGCTCACTGCTGTACACGACATGGCTGTTCATAGGAACGATGATCTATGCCGTGATCGTACTGGCGCTGTCATGGCTGCCTCCATTGAAACTCTACAGCGTGGCGAATAGCTGGGCGCGCGTGCAGCTGTGGATGCTCAAAACACTCTGCGGCCTGACTTACGTTGTGGAAGGTGCGGAGAACATCCCTCCTGGCGCTCACATCTCCATGTGGAAGCACTCCTCCGCTTGGGAAACGATCGCACAGGCGGCGATCTTTCCGCCCCAGGCATGGGTGCTGAAGCGCGAGCTGATGTGGATTCCCCTGGTGGGCTGGGCACTCCACTTCCTGCAACCCATCGCGATCAATCGCAAGGCAGGCGCTTCCGCAGTCAACCAAGTGATCGAGCAAGGACAGAATCGACTGGCCCAGGGCCTCTGGGTTCTAGTGTTCCCAGAAGGCACGCGCGTGTCCCAGGGAGAGAGGCGCAAGTACGGCGTCAGTGGTGCCCTGCTCGCGTCCAGGGCTGGCGTAAAGATCGTGCCGGTGGCTCACACTGCCGGGGACTACTGGCCGCGACGAGGCTGGGTAAAGAGACGCGGCGTGATCCGAGTCGTGATCGGGAAGCCGATCGAAGCCGCGGGTCGCGATCCTCGCGAATTGAACGAAGAAGTCCGCGCCTGGGTAGAGACCGCGTTGGCGACACTGGGCGCGGCGGAGGTCCAAGGCGCCAGTGTGTGATTTCTCTTATATTGTTTATCTAAACCAATATTTCATTTTTTACCTATATAACGCGAGGATTGAGTAGATAAGCTAAATGTCGAGATTGGCAACCGACAGCGCGTTTCTTTCGATGAACTCCCGACGCGGCTCTACTTGGTCGCCCATCAATGTCGCGAAGATGTCGTTGGCGGCTTGGGCATCTTCGATTCGAACCCTCACCAGCCGACGCGTAGCCGGGTTGATCGTCGTATCCCAGAGTTGGGACGGATTCATTTCACCGAGACCTTTGTAGCGCTGAATAGCCTGGCCTTTGCGGGCTTGATCGAGCAGCCAATCGATTGCCTGCTTGAAACTGCTGATTTCTTGTCGCGTCTCGCCCTTCCCGACAAACGCACCAGGCCGCACCAAGCCGGAAAGCGCGCGGCCAAGTTCTGCGATACGTCGATATTCGGCGGACTCGAAGAACTCGCGATGGATATGCTTTTCCGTGGTCGAGCCATGTTCGGAACGCGACACCAGCAGCTTGGGAGTGCCGGCCTCCACATTAGGAAGTACCCGGACACGATAGCGCCGTGATGCATCGTCGTGCGCGTTCAGCTGCGTCTCGAGCTTCGAACCCCACGACCCGATCCAGCCGAGGTCATCGTGGTTCGCCAAAGAAACTTCCGGCATATAGAGCAATTGCTCCAGGACACGCTGATCGTAACGTCGCGCCGATCGCTTGGTGATCGCCGCCACTTCCATCCATGAGCGAGCCAGCGCTTCCAAAGCGGTGCCGGTCATCGGAGGCTGATTGGGATCGGCGAACAACTCGGCACTATCGAGGGCCTGCTGCAGCAAGACCGCGTTCAGCTCGATATCGTCCTTGAGGTAATGCTCAGACTTGCCCTTCTTCATTTTGTAGAGCGGCGGCTGGGCAATGTAGATGTGCCCGTTCTCGATGAGCTGGGGCATCTGGCGATAAAAGAAGGTCAGCAGCAGAGTGCGGATGTGCGAGCCGTCGACATCAGCGTCGGTCATGACAATGATGCGGTGATAGCGGAGCTTCGACAGATCGAAATCGTCGGCGCCGATTCCGCAGCCCAAGGCGGTGATCAGAGTGCCAACTTCTGCAGAGGACAGCATCTTGTCGAAGCGAGCCTTCTCGACGTTGAGGATTTTTCCTTTGAGTGGGAGGATCGCCTGGGTCCGTCGATCCCGACCCTGCTTGGCCGAGCCACCGGCAGAGTCACCCTCCACCAGGAACATCTCGGATAAGGCCGGATCCTTTTCCTGGCAATCGGCAAGCTTTCCCGGCAGTCCAGCCAAATCGAGGGCACCTTTCCTGCGGGTCATTTCGCGCGCCTTTCGCGCTGCTTCGCGCGCTCGGGCCGCCTCCAGGATTTTCGAAGCGATGGCCTTCGCTTCCTGCGGATGCTCGAGCAGGAATTCGTCGAGTTTCGCGCTTACTGCGGATTCCACGATGCCCTTGATCTCCGAGGAGACCAGCTTGTCCTTGGTCTGGGAGGAGAATTTGGGATCAGGCATTTTCACGGACAGGATCGCGGTCAGCCCCTCTCTAGCGTCGTCTCCTGTCGTGGCAACCTTGTCCTTCGACGAGACCTCTCGCTCCACATAGCCATTCAAGGTTCGGGTCAAGGCGCTGCGAAAGCCTGCCAGGTGCGTACCGCCATCCTTTTGGGGAATGTTGTTCGTATAGGAAGACATGCTCTCCTGGTACGAATCGTTCCACTGCACGCCCAACTCGACCGTGATTGCCTCGTGTTGCACGCGAAACCAGATAACAGTGTCGTGCACGGCGCTCTGATTCCGGTTCAGGTAGCGAACGAACTCACGGATTCCACCTTCGTACTGGAACGTTTCGCGCTTGTCGTCCCGCTCGTCGATCAAGTCGATCCTGACGCCGGCGTTGAGGAACGAGAGTTCACGCAGCCGCTTCGCCAGAATTGAGTAGTCGAAATCGATGTTCGAGAAGATGGTGGCGCTTGGCTTGAAGCGGATCGTAGTACCCCGCCGATCGGTATTGCCGATCACCGCCAGAGGCGCTTGGGGATCGCCCAGACGGTATTCCTGGGAATGGACATTGCCGTCCCGATAGATCGTCAGTTGCAGATACTCGGAGAGTGCGTTGACTACCGAGACGCCGACCCCGTGCAACCCACCCGATACCTTGTATGAAGAGTCGTCAAACTTTCCGCCCGCATGGAGGATGGTCATGATCACTTCGGCTGCGGAACGACCCTCTTCCGGATGGATATCCACAGGTATTCCACGGCCGTTGTCTTCCACGGTGACTGACTGATCGGCGTGAATAGTGACCAGGATTTGAGAGCAGTGACCTGCCAACGCTTCATCGATGGCGTTGTCCACGACCTCGAAAACCATGTGGTGCAATCCGGTCCCGTCATCGGTGTCTCCGATGTACATACCGGGTCGCTTGCGCACTGCGTCCAGCCCCCTCAATACTTTGATTTTGCTTGAGTCGTAGATGTCGGAATCGGCCATGGGATGCCCTGTAATTAGTTAGGCAGCGATTATATCACCTGATGAAATTTGCCCTGTTCCACGTGGAACGATCGCCCGATTGGCAGCTGCGGAAATCGAGTTTCGACCAGAGATGTCACGATGACCTGAGCGGCGGTCTGCTCGACCACGCGCAAAAGTTTCCCCAAGTTATCCACATCCAGCTCTGCCGCGGGATCATCCAACAAAAGACACACCGGGAGGTCCTCTGATGCCGCGCGCAATTGGATCTGGGCCAGGATCAGTGCAGCAGCAAGGAGCTTCTGCTGCCCCCTCGAAACGCGCTTGCGAGCAATTACTCCGTCGACTTCTATCGCTACATCCGCCCGATGTGGTCCCACAACAGTGGTTCGTTGACTCCGCTCACGCAGACGCGACTGCTCCAACGCTTCTGCTAGTGAGACATCCGCTGGCCAACCCTGGCGATAGCGAACCGTCACTGGGAGCTCTAATAGGTCGCTTCCTAGCCTCTCGAACCGCGGAGCAAGGCATCGGACATATTCGTCACGGTAACTTTGGACCGCTGTGGCACTCGATACCAAGCTCGCGTTCCAGACATTCAGCGCGGAATCGTGGGCGTTGCTCAGGATCAACGCGTTCCGTTGCGCAAGCACCCGCTGGTACTTCCGCCAGCTTTCCAAGAACTGGGGTTTCACGTGGAACACACCCCAGTCAATCAATCTACGCCGCCGGGCGGATCCCTCTTCCAGGATCCGATGCACCGAAGGGTCTATTACTTGAACCGGCAGGACGCGCGCTATCTCCGAAGCAGTAGAGGGCTGCCCGCCCAGTCGAAGTTGGCTACCGGCTCCATCGACCTCGACGCCTGCCACGATAGAACGATCACTTTGCAATCCCAACGACGCCACGACTCTCAGGGTCTTCGCCCCAGCGGAGATCAGCTCAGTCCGAACGTTCGAACGAAACGACCGGCCATGAGACAAGAAAAAGATAGCCTCCAACAGGCTCGTTTTTCCCGACGCATTGGCGCCATGAATACCTGTGGCTCTGGTATCGAGCGAGAGTTCTGCCGATTGAATGCAGCGAAAGTTATCGATAGTGAGAGATGTCAGCACCGCTCGCTATTACAGCCGCATCGGCATCACGACATATTTCGCCGAAGGGGTAGCCGGTGACGACAACAGGCAGCTCTGGTTTGCGTCCGTCAAGCCAACTTCGACCTCACCTGCATCGACAGCAGCGAGTGCATCGAGCAGATAGTTCACATTGAAGCCAATCTCGACTTCATCACCGACGTAACTGACTTCAACTTCTTCCTCGGCCTCTTCCTGCTCCGGATTGTGCGACTGGAGCACCATGGCGTTGGTCTTTACCGAGAGCCGGATACCCCGGTATTTCTCGTTCGAAAGAATGGCTGCACGTTGGAGAGCCGCTCGGAGCGCATCGCGATCGGCCTTGACCAGTTTCGGCGGCGAGGCGGGGATGACCCGGCTATATTCGGGAAATCTTCCGTCGATGAGCTTCGAAGTGAAGCGAATGTCTCCGATCGAGGCACGAATATGGTTCGTGCCGATTGCCAACTGTAACTCGCCTTCGCCCAACAGCCTTTGCAGTTCGAGAACACCTTTGCGGGGAACGATTACCTGCTGTTGAGTCACCGAGGGACCGTCCAGCACGGCTTCGCAATATGCAAGACGATGACCGTCAGTCGCCACAGTTCGCATCACGTTCGGCCCCAATTCCAGCAACATACCATTGAGGTAGTAGCGGACATCCTGTTGGGCCATCGAAAAGTGCGTCTTGTCGAGCAAGCGCTTCAATGCTGCCTGCGGAATGTTCACCGTCTGCTGGGCTTTGATGTCTTCAACCGTAGGAAAGTCGGCAGCGGGCAAGGTAGCTAGCGAGAAACGGCTTTTGCCCGAACGCACCGTGGCTTTATCACCCTCGATGGTCACAGTAACCGATGCACCGTCAGGAAGCGCTTTGACGATGTCGAGCAGTTTGCGGCCAGGCAGCGTGATTTCACCCGCTTGCTGGACAGTGACGCTGGCCTTTGCGACCAGTTCGACTTCCAGGTCAGTCGCAGTGATGGAGAGCTGATCGTCCCTCCCCGTGATCAGGACATTCGCCAGAATGGGCATGGTCTGCCGCCGCTCGACGACGCCAATCACAGCCTGCAGGGGTGCCAGGATTGCCGATCGATCCGCTGTGAACTTCATTGCAACACCTAAAGACAGTGATTATTGATTTATGAGATTTAAGATTTTAAGAATCTATGACTACTATGAGGGCAGTCCTTATCTGTGGACAACCCATTTTACTGCTTCAAGAACAGGATCTTGCAGCGCTGATAACCGCGATCTAAAAGCCGCTCGAACCTGTCTCCAGCCTGTTGACCGCCTGTGGACAACTTTCATGTACAAGTTACCCACAGTTATCCAGCCAGGGTTCTCAACAGGTTTGAATAATCCTCGTTGGTTCGCGAATGTGATTCACGAAGCTCCTTGATGACCCGGCATGCATGTAGAACGGTCGTGTGATCGCGACCGCCGAAGGCGTCACCGATCTCCGGCAAACTGTGACTAGTCAGCTCCTTTGCGAGTGCCATGGCGACTTGTCTCGGTCGTGCGATCGAACGGCTCCGACGTTTCGATAGCACGTCGGCAATGCGGATCTTGTAGTACTCCGCTACCGTCTTCTGGATGTTCTCGATGGTAACGAGGCGATCCTGCAATGCCAGCAGATCGCGCAGAGCTTCCTTGGCGAACTCCATCGTGATTGCACGACCGGTGAACTGCGAGTTGGCAACTACTCGACGCAGCGCGCCTTCGAGCTCGCGCACATTCGAGCGAATCCTCTTGGCAATGAAAAATGCGACTTCCCCGGGCAAATCCACGCGAATTGCCGCTGCTTTGCTCATCAGGATAGCAACGCAGGTTTCGAGTTCCGGTGGTTCGATCGCCACCGTCAGCCCCCATCCGAAGCGGGATTTCAGCCGCTCTTCGAGACCGTCGACCTCTTTCGGATACCGATCGCAAGTCAGGATGATCTGCTGCTGGCCTTCGAACAGCGCATTGAAGGTATGGAAGAATTCTTCCTGCGAGCGATCCTTGCCCGCGAAGAACTGGATGTCGTCGATCAGCAATGCGTCGAGCGAGCGATACGCCGTTTTGAATTCGTTGATGGTGTTGTGCTGCAGAGCTTTCACCATGTCACCGACGAATCGCTCGGAATGCACATAAGCGATTCGTGCACGCTCATTGCGAGAGCGGATGACATTGCCGACTGCGTGCATCAGATGGGTCTTCCCCAAACCCACTCCGCCGTAAATGAATAAGGGGTTGTATGCACGACCGGGATTCTCGGCGACCTGGATTGCAGCCGCTCTTCCGAGCTGGTTGCTCTTCCCCTCCACGAAGTTGGTGAACGTGAAGTCCGGATTCAGCCGGCTGCCGAGGACGGCGGGAGGTTCCTTGACCGTCGCGCGTCCCTGGAAGACCGGGGCCGGGGGTGATGGCTGAGCGGCTCGTGAACCTACTTCCACAGCGATCTGCCTGCCGCCGCCGGGCTCGTTGGTGTCGACCAACTCGGTAATCCTGGCAGTGACGTTCTCGTTCACCCAATCGACGACGAATCGATTCGGAGCGAGCAGCCGCAGCACGCGGCCTTCTTCGACGGCCTGCAAAGGGCGGATCCAGGTGTTGAACTGTTGTTCGGGAAGCTCAGCTTCGAGTTGCCGGAGACAGTGGTGCCACAACGAACCCTGCACGGTTTCGCCCTCGTTGCTTTTTTAAGCTGAACTGTAGGAATCGACGGAAGAAGTCGCGCCGGCAAGCGCGAAAGGGCGACGAGTCTATACCGATGCGACGCAGGTTATCCACAGCCTTCGACGATAGGACGGTTCGCCTCGATGCAGTACGCATGCTTGACACACCGGGGGCCGCTGCGTACCCTTGCCGGCCTTCAAATCGCCCCACCATGTGCTTGTTTTGGCGCCGCTTTGCTCAACCTGGCGCGCCTCGAGATCGCAGTCATGAAGCGCACCTATCAGCCCAGCAAAGTACGTCGTCAGAGAACTCACGGATTTCGAGCCCGCATGGCCACCCGCTCCGGGCGTGCAGTGCTGGCCCGCCGCCGCGCGAAAGGTCGCAAGCGTCTGAGCGTTTAAGTCCCAACGTTACTTGCAAGCGATCGGCCGGCCGTTCACCCCGGCACAACGTCTCCACAACAAGTCAGACTTCGATCGCGTCTATAAGGATGCGCGTCGCTTTGCCGATGCGATGTTCGCCATCTTCGTTCGACCGAATGCAGGAACTTCCGCGCGCCTTGGACTCTCCATAGCGGCGCGCATCATCGGTAATGCCGTGCGACGGAACCAGGTCAAACGCCTCATCCGCGAATCCTTTCGTCATCATCAGCATCTGTTCCCGGCCGTGGATATTGTCGTCAACGGCAGGGCTGGTGCCCGCAATGCCGACAACAAGGCCATCATGCGCAGCCTCGAAAGACATTGGCAATCGGTGAGCAAGCAATGCGCCAATTCCTGAGAACGCTGATTCGCATCTATCAGTACTGCATCAGTCCGCTGCTCGGACCGCGCTGCCGCTTCTACCCCACTTGTTCCTGCTACGCGGATGAAGCGATTCAGCTGCATGGCGCGCTGAGAGGCAGTTATCTCGGAGTGCGCCGCATCCTGCGTTGTCACCCCTGGCACTTGGGCGGCTACGATCCCGTACCTCGCGAGCAGCAGACGCCAAAAATTTTCTGGAAACCCCGTTCTCATGGATAACTTACGCGTTGTGATCTGGGCCGCGCTCGCTCTGGTTCTGTACCTGAACTACAGCGCCTGGCAGGCAGATTACGCACCGGCCAAGACCCCAACCGTCACGACTACGACGGCGCAAAGCGCCAGCGGGGCGAAAACCAGTCAGGCGTTGCCTGAATTGCCGAGCGAAGGCGCGAGCAGTTCCACCCCGCCCCCGGCTTCTGCATCCATCCCAGCGGCAACGACGACAGCGTCTGAAAATACAGCGCCCATCGTCCATGTAAAAACGGATGTGCTGGATCTCGATATCAGTACGCAAGGTGGCGAGCTGATCCGAGCCGAACTGCCGAAGTATCCCAAGGTAAAGAACCAGCCGGACGTTCCTGTGCGCTTGTTCAACACCGATTCGACGGGACTGTATGTCGCGCGATCCGGTTTACGAGCAGCAGACAAGCGCGCCGAGCCTAATCATCTTGCGATGTATGAAGCGGCGCAGAAGGAGTACCAGCTGACAGCCGGTGCTGCGAAACTGGAAGTGCCGCTGCAATGGACGGATGGACAGGGGCTCACCGTTACCAAGACTTACACGTTCGAGCCCGGCATCTATCGCATAGGCGTCCGCTACGACGTGACCAATGCAACGACCACGCCGTGGAAAGCGGCCTCGTACGTTCAGTTGGTCCGTCACTATGAACACGTCGAACGTTCCTACTTCAACGTCGAAACCTACGCTTACCGCGGACCAGCGGTCTACAACGGCAAGGCGTTTCGCCGACTCAACGTCGAAGACAAGGAAGAAAGCCATTTCAAGGACACGTTCGCCGGCGGCTGGATCGCAGCGATGCAGCACCACTTCGTCGCCGCTGCGGTGCCGCCGTTGGATCAAACTTACGATTATCAGTTGAGCGTCGACTCCGACAACGACTTCATCATGTCCTATCGCGGGCCGCTGGTCGAAGTGGCGCCGGGCCAGTCGCACACCTTCAGCGAGACATTGTTCGTCGGCCCGAAGCTGCAGGAGCAGCTGAAGGCAACGGGTCCTGAGCTGCAACGAACAGCCGACTACGGCCGGCTTACGATCATTGCGCAGCCGCTGTTCTGGCTGCTCGAGAAAGTCCATTCGTTCGTCGGCAACTGGGGCTGGGCGATCATCATCGTCACGTTCCTGATCAAGCTGACGTTCTACAAGCTCACTGCGGCGAGCGGACGCTCGATGGCGAAGATGCGCAATCTAAGTCCCCGCATCAAGGCGATCCAGGAACGCTACAAGGACGATCGCGAACAACTCGGCCGGCAGATGATGGAGCTCTACAAGCGCGAGAAAATCAATCCACTCGCCGGCTGCCTGCCCATCCTGATCCAGATTCCGTTCTTTCTGTCCTTCTACTGGGTACTGCTGGAAAGCGTCGAAATGCGGCAGGCGCCGTTCCTCGGCTGGATCATGGATCTGTCATCCAAGGATCCCTACTTCATTCTCCCGGTCCTGATGGGCGCCGCGATGTTCGGACAGTTCAAGCTGCAGCCGATGCCCAGCACCGATCCGATGCAGGCGAAGATCTTTGCCTTCATGCCCGTGATCATGGCGGGAACGATGGCATGGTTCCCTGCCGGCCTGGTGCTGTACTGGCTGACCAATACCTTGCTCTCGATTGCTCAGCAGTACCGGATCAACAAGCTGGTCGCGGCTGAGACCAAGAAGGACTAGCGCAGGTAGCGACGACGGGCCCGCTATGCATGGCCCGTCGAGATGAGCCAGACTCGCTTCATGGCCGCCAGGGCTCACGCTGTCACAGAGACGATCGCTGCAATAGCGACACCCGCTGGTCGCGGTGGCGTTGCGATCGTGCGCATTTCCGGACCGCTGGCCGGGAACATTGCAGCTAGCGTGCTTGGTGCTACCCCACCGCCGCGCCGGGCCGTCTTCCGAAATTTTCGCGATGAGAACGGCGACCCACTCGACAGCGGCTTGGCCCTCTATTTTCCCGCCCCCGCTTCCTTCACTGGCGAAGACATACTCGAACTGCACGGTCACGGTGGAACCATAGTCGCAGACATGCTTCTGTCTCGAGTCCTGTCGCTAGGAGCCCGACTCGCACAGCCTGGGGAATTCAGCCGTCGCGCATTTCTGAACGACAAGCTCGATCTCGCTCAGGCAGAAGCCATAGCCGACCTCATTGACAGCTCAACCACGCAAGCTGCCAGGGCCGCGCTGCGTTCTTTGCAGGGAGCATTCTCGGCTGCGATCCACACCCTGATCGAGGCTGTAACGCAGACTCGCATGTACGTTGAAGCTGCGATCGACTTTCCCGAGGAGGAGATCGACTTTCTGTCGGACGGTCGCGTTGTGGAGCAGATGTCACGAGCACAATCGATGTGCGCTGCTATTGTCGACCAGGCACGACAGGGCGCCCTGCTTCGCGACGGTATGACAATCGTGATCGCGGGCAGGCCGAATGCCGGCAAATCCAGCCTGCTGAACGCGTTGGCGGGACACGATGCGGCGATTGTGACCGACATCCCCGGAACCACTCGCGATGTTTTGCGCGAGCGCATCAACCTCGACGGTATGCCGCTCCACATCGCAGACACGGCCGGGCTGCGCGATGAAGTC
>Ga0157380_10000750_pt1 | contig 20232 bp, 12 predicted proteins | sample S35metaG_FD_119757 | JGI IMG/M metagenome (GOLD analysis project Ga0157380, IMG submission 119757) | Switchgrass rhizosphere microbial communities from Kellogg Biological Station, Michigan, USA - S3-5 metaG | ecosystem: Host-associated > Plants > Roots > Rhizosphere > Soil | place: USA...
ACCTGTAGCCGATGCAGGATCGCCTCAAACTTTATGTGCTACCTCAACAACCTTAGCAGCCAATGCAGCGACGACCGGTATAGGTACCTGGACGATCGTGAGTGGAGCCGGAGGAAGCTTTGTCAATGCCAATAGCCCGACGACTGTATTTAATGGTGTATCAGGCACAACTTATGATTTACAATGGACAATCTCCAATGGCGTATGTCCCAGTACGAGTGATAACGTACTGATACAATTTGATGCTCAACCCACAGCTGCTGCTGCCGGACCTAATCAAAGCTTGTGTGCGCCGTCTGCGGTCCTGGCCGCTAACTCGCCAGTTGTAGGTACCGGTCAATGGTCCGTGGTCACCGGCGCCGGAGGAAGCTTCGTCCTGGGTACGAATCCGGCAACGACCTTCAACGGCGTATCTGGAACAACCTACGTTCTGCGCTGGACTACAACCAATGGGGTATGTAGCACGCAAGATGATGTGCAGATTCAATTTTATCCCATACCTGATGTTGCTGCCTCCGACAAAACTATTTGTTCAGGTTCGAATGCCAATGTTGCGATTACCAATCCGAATGGCGTAGCGGGCACAACCTACAGCTGGACCGTATTTAGTTCAGCAAATGTGACGGGAGCTCTTGCAGGTAACGGTTCGCTTATCAGTCAGATACTTTCAAGCACTGACGGCATCAATTCAGGAACGGTAGTATACAGGATAACACCTTCGGCAAGCGGTTGTACCGGAATCCCGATTGATGTGACGGTCACAGTTACTCCCAAGCCATCCATTATAGATCCACCGACATCTTTCATACAAGAAATTTGCAGCGCCACTCCTTTTAGCTTTACGCCGTCTGCATCAATAGCTGGAACCACTTATAACTGGACGGCTACTATCATTGGAACGTTAACCGGAGTTAACTTATCCGGATCTGGCGCCACAATCGCAGATAATCCTGTGAACCCAACAAATTCGAATGGGGTTATAATTTATACCATCACACCAACTAATGGCGGATGTAATGGCTCGCCCGTAAATTTAGTAGTCACTGTCCGACCAGTTACCAGCGCATCCGCGACTGACCAAACGATCTGCTCTGGTGAATCAACATCAATTGCTATTACAAATCCGAGCGGCGTAACGGGTACCACATATAGCTGGACGGCAGTAGCGACTAATGTGAGTGGGGCCTCTGCCGGGTCGGGTAGCACGATTTCTCAGCTGCTGATAAATACACATGGTTCAATAAATGGAACGGTGGTATACACGATTACGCCTTCTGCTAATGGATGTCCCGGTCCTACGTTCGTCGTAAATGCAACGGTTAAACCAGTGCCTGTGATGACAAATCCGGCGCCAACGTTATCACAACAAATTTGCAGCGCCCAAGCGCTCAGCTTCGTTCCTACTTCTACCATCGGGGGCGCCACTTATTCATGGACGGCGACAATGAGTGGTCCCATTAACCCTGCCACAGTAACATCAACCGGCATGGGATCAATTACGGATGCTCCAGCCAATACAGGTAATGTATCGGGCACTGTTACTTATCGAATTACACCGAGTTTTAATGGATGCAACGGTCTGCCTGTTGATTTAGTTGTAACCGTCAAACCCCTTCCTTCAGCTACAGCTTCCAATTTAACAGTTTGCAGTGGCCAGCTGGCGACTATCAATATAACAACGGCGCCTAAAAATGTTGCCGGTACCACATTCACATGGACTGCAATAGCCACTGCCAACGTTACAGGTTGGGCCAGCGGAAACGGAAGTGTTATCAATCAGACGTTGAGCACAACAAATGCCAGTGTAGGAACCGTCACCTATGCGATTATACCTACAGCAAACAGCTGCGACGGCCCGGCGACAGTTGTTACCGTGACGGTTAATCCAATCGCCACAGCGAATGCCGGCGCTGATTTCGCTGTATGTCAGCCGGCAACCATCCCATTAAGCGGTTTGATTGGGGGGAGTGCGAGTGTCGGTACCTGGTCCATCGTACCTGGTTTCGGATTTGGATCCATATCTACCAGCACCACAGCCGGGACAAACGTAACGGCTACCTACACGGTACACCCAAGCGATATTGGAGGACAGGTCAAACTTGTATTGATATCTAACGACCCTGATGCAGGCGGACCTTGTTCGACAGCTTCTGACGAAAAAATCATTGACATAAACAGAAGGCCTGTTGTCACAGTGCCTGCTGATTACACAGTCTGTCAACCTGCATCCATTGTTTTGTCTGGAACACTTAGTGGAAGTGCTGTCACCGGAACATGGAGCAAGCTCACTGGCGGAGGAACGCTATCCGTTTCCAGTGTAACAGGTTCAACCGTTACAGCCTCTTATACACCTGCACCTGCTGATGTCGCCAACGACGTACAATTCAGGCTTACCTCTAACACCACTGGAGTTTGCGCTGCAGGCTCTGATGATATTCTGATTCATATCAACCGGGCGCCTATCGTAAATGCTGGATTGGATTTCGAAGTTTGTGAAGACGGTATCGTAAATCTGAATGGATCGATGGGTGGTAGTACCGGGTCAATTACATGGACCGGTGGCCTGGGCGGCGCATTTTCGAACATAAACAGTCTTACCTCTACCTATACGTTAACGGCCGCTGATATTGCTGCGGGCGGTATAACCTTCACGATTACGTCGAATGACGCCGATGGTGGCGGCCCCTCTGGCCCTTGCGTAGCCGCTACGGATCAGGTATTCGTCAAAGTCAACAAACTGCCCGAGGTATTTTTGTTTGGGTTGCAACCTACTTATGCTGAAAATAATCCTGTGGTCGCCTTGGATGGAATACCAGTCGGCGGCACGTTCACAGGTTCGGGAATAATTGCTGGAACAAATCAATTTGATCCGGGGAATGCTGCGTTGGGGACTGTTAATATTACCTACACATACACCAATCCATCTACCGGCTGTACGAATAGTGTAGTCAAATCTACGATTGTCAACCCGGTAACGAGCATTGATTTTGATATTGAAAGTCAGACCGTTGATGGCAGTGGCAATCCTCAGATATGTGCAAATTCGAAAAACCCGTTGCAACTCATCGGTTATCCTGCTCCGAGCACAGGTTATCCTGTGACGGCATTTATTAGTCCGGATATTCCATCGCGCATCATTGCAGTGGGTACTAATTTTTATATCAATACCAATGGACTTGCTCCCGGTAGTTATCGGATTCAATATATTTATACGAACAGCGCGGCAGCAACAGATACGCTGACGAAGGTTGCGACAGTTTTTGCGGCACCAAAAGCAGTGATTGACTTTGACAGAGTTTGCGTCGCTGATTCTCTTGTGTACACTGACGCTTCATTCATTCCTGTCAACCCTGCAGCCGCAACAATTGATGCTTATAGCTGGAACTATGGGGAATTTGGAAATACCAACGATGGTGTTACACGCAATCCAAAATATAAATACACAGATTACGGGAATAAAACGGTAAGCCTTACTGTTACTACGAGCCAGGGATGCGCGCATGATACTACAAAAATGATTCGCGTAGGACCCCTGCCAAATGTTAATTTCACATGGAGTAAAGTATGTAGTGGTCTGGAAGTAACGGAGTTCAGGGATGCCACAACCACACCGGCAAACTATAGTCTTATCAGCGACTATGAGTGGAATTTTGGTGATGGCGACGTATTGGCCTTCGGGCCAAGGGGTCAGAATGTGCCCCCTGGAACGCATGCCGGCAGAACGACAGGAACGTATACAAACCCGAATCATGGTTACAATTCATTCACTACATTTAATGTTCAGCTCACCGTTAACACAGAGGATGGATGTACGGGAACGGATCAAAATGCTGTTATAATTTTGGATTATATCACGCCTACTGCTTCCGGTGGATATATTACGGATTTTGAAACCGGCAGCAATCCATGGGTCGTGGCAACGACGAGTACAAGTTCAAGCTGGATCTACGGTCCACCTACTGGAAACATAATTCAGCCCGCAACCGCTGGTAACAAAGCATGGTGGACTGGAAATAATCCCGATCAAGCGTTAACATTCAGCACGTATAACAACAACGAAAGTTCTGAGGTATTGAGTCCTTGTCTAAACCTGACAGATTTAAAGCGGCCCATGATTTCCCTCGACTTTTGGTCCGACTTCCAAGCTGGAGCATTTGATGGCGCGCTTGTTCAGTTTTCTACTGATGATGGAAACTCATGGCAAACCATAGGAGGAGAGACAAACGGATATGGAATAAACTGGTATGACACCCGTGACCTTTCTACGAGCCCGGGAGGTGAAAATAACTTTGCATGGTCTGGTGGTGACCGGACCAACGGGTGGCGTAATGCCCGATTCAATTTGGACCAAATACCGGTTGCTGAAAGAGACCTGGTGCGTTTCCGCATCGCATTTGCCAGCAACGGTGATAATCCCTCACCTGATCAAAACCCTTCTGGTGAAATACTAAATGGATTTGCTTTTGATAATATTTACATCGGTGAGAAAAACAGGAATGTATTGATTGAGCACTTTACAAACGACAATTCTGCTGGCAGCAATAATTCGGATCAGTACCTCGAAACCATGTACGACAATCAGATTTTGGCGAAAGACTCTTCTGATTTTGTCGCGATTCAGTATCATATGCTGGATGATCTATATTATGAAAACGAAGGTGATCCAAGTGCCAGGGCAACGATATACGGCGTGTCGCAGGCTCCGACCACCATCATGGATGGAATTCAGGGCCAATATTTCAATGTGAATTTCAATGGGTTGCTGGCCCAAATTGACAAGTACGAAATTGACCGTCGGGCGCTGGAAGATCCGTTGTTCCGAATCACGATTGATACAGTCGCGACTGGAAATAACAACGCCTTACAGTTAAATGTCCGGTATACCTACATTGACACGCTGAAGACGCTGGATGTTCCCGTGACCTTCCATGTTGCTCTCATCGAGCGCGGTGTAAATGGAAATGGAAATGTAGTCAGAAAGTTATTGCTGAGGAGTGAAGGAAGTACGATTGAACGCATATGGGATGCATCAGCTTCTGCACCGTATGAAGATGCATCTATAGATTATACGATTGACGTGCCAATCGTCAACCCGGATAATCTCTATCTTCTCGCTTTCGTTCAGGATAATTCCGCCCCTGGCTCGCCGACTGTCCGAAGAATTTTACAATCGGCAATTGTAAAGGCGCCACGCAAAGTGGGCCCGGTGATCACAGGGGTTGAAGATAACCCTACCGTTGCCGAGCTCCGCGGATTAGTGGTTTATCCTAATCCGGCATCGCAGGTCGTAAATCTGCACTCCGATATTAATTTCAAGCGCGACTACACCTGGAAGCTAATTGATCAGCGTGGCGCGTTGGTAATGTCGGGAGATCTCCAACGCGATTTCTCAAATGGCGATCAACAGATCAACGTAGGAGACTTATCAAATGGCATGTATATCATGACGATCCAAACGGGCGATAAGTCCGTTGTGCATAAGAAGATAGCAATTATGAATAGGAACTAGTTACAATGACCGTGGCGTTCAGTGCAGACGTTATCCTAATCAATCCGACTGTAGGTTTCTAAAGGCGCCTTGCATAAAAAATGCGACAAAGACATCAGTGCACAAAGGTTTACAATGCTTCTCATTTGCGGCCTTTGCGAATTAGCTTTGCGACCTCTGCGTGAAATTGCATTTATAGACAAACTTTATTTCTTGCAGAACCTGGTATTGTGCTCGCAATCTAAAATCGTCAATCTAAAATCTAAAGTCTAATTGATAACAACCTCTCTGGAAAGCTCCGGAATAACAACCTCGCATTGCTGGATGAAATTCAAAACAGCGTGAGGAATTTCATCGAGCTTAGTGGAAGCCTTACTATTCTCTTCAATGAATAAAATATTACTCCGCAGTTCTGTTAATCCCATCAAGGTAAAAGATGGTTTGATCTGGTGAGCATGGCGAGCGAGCTTAGGCCAGTCTGAGTCTGTCAAAGCTTGTCTCATTTCCATCAATAGAGGAGGGATGGTTTGGGTAAAAGTTAAAACCATTTCGCGAATAAACTCTTCATTGTTACCGGAGACAGAGCGCAGGTAATCCAGATTGTATAACTGGTTAACTGGTTTGGATTGAGCCGCGACCTTAGTTTTGATCTTATGTTTCGGCGAAATTTTTTGGTCGATAAATAATTTCCTGTAAAGATCGTCCGGGGTAAAGGGCTTTGGGAGGTAATCATTCATTCCAGCCGTCATACATTTTTCAACATCGGCCTTCGTAGCATTGGCTGTCAGAGCGATAACAGGGACATCGCGCATCGCCGAGTTCATCAAACGAATCGCCTTGGTAGTCTCATAACCATCCATGACGGGCATTTGGATATCCATAAGCACGACGTCGTAGGCCTGATTTTTAATCTTTTCAAGTGCTACCAATCCATTTTCAGCAGTGTCGGTAAAGCATTGCCAGTTCTTAAGGATACTCTTGGCATAAAGCCTGTTGATGTCGTTATCCTCCACCAGTAGCACAACCAACTGGGAGGCATTTACAGCCTTCAAGGCTCGCTCATTTTTGGGAGAAGATTGAGTGATCGCTCCTTTTTTGCCGATGCCATAGGGCACCAATACAATAAAGCTGGAGCCTTCATTCTCCTTGCTCGTAACGGCAATCCTTCCTTTTTGTAATTCAACCAATTGTTTGACAATCGTGAGTCCGAGACCTGTGCCGCCATACTTGCGCGTAACACTTGCATCTGCCTGGCTAAAGCTTTCAAAAATCGTCGTTAATTTATCCTGTGGAATACCCACGCCCGAGTCAGTTACTTCAATGCGCACCCAGCAAATTCCTTTTTGCTCCCGCTCGGCAGTACATAAGACTTTAATGGATCCCGTGTGTGTAAACTTGACGGCATTGCTGATCAGATTTATCAAAATTTGGTTTAGCCTTACGGGATCGCCAACAAGTATCTTGTTCAAGCTTTCATCAATATGATAGTCCAGCGAAATCCGTTTTTCACGGGCCTGGTACATGAACGTACTAATGAGCGAAGGGAGGAAATCCTTTAGGTTAAAGGCAATTTTTTCGAGGTTTAGCTTACCGGATTCGATCGCGGCAAGATCAAGAATATCGTTAATTATAAGTTTCAGATTTTCAGATGAATGCTTGATTGCATTTAAATAAGTTTCTCGCTCTTCCGGGCTAGGATTTTGACCGAGCAATCCTGCCATTCCGGCAATTCCGTTCAAAGGTGTTCTGATCTCGTGACTGATGTTAGCAAGAAATTGTTCCTTGGCTTTTTGCAGGCGAACCAACTCAGCTTCATTTTCCTTTCGCTGTGCGATATCGCGACAGTCGAGGATGAACCCGTCCAATCCTTCTTTATGTTTTAGATTGATGGCGTTAAATTCAAGGAAGCGATAGGAATAGTCTTTACACAAAAATTGAAACTCAACATTCTGCGTATATGCACGTTGTTGGCTTTTCTTGAACTGACGTTTTAGCTCATCAACGGTTTCCGGTAAGATGTAATCGAAAAAATTTTTCCCGTCCAGGCTCGTTGGCCGATAGCCCAATGTTTGATGTACCGCGGTGTTGTGGTAATGAATGGTTCCTTCGAAGTCAACAATGAAAATAATATCCGAGCCATCTTCAACAACGGCCTCGTAGAAGGACCCTTTTTTAACGTATTGCTGGAGCTTCATACTTTCAAATTCCGGCTGCTTCCATCTCCTTTAAATATCTGTAAAGCGATGACTTACCGATATCTAGTTTACGCGCTACTTCCAAGACATTATTGTCGTACTTATTAAGGAAGTGACGGATGATCCGGAACATAAATTCATTCATGGTCATTTCTTGATACAGAAACGATTCCATTCTTGCCGTACTATTGAAACTTATATCCTGTGGACGGATTTCACCATCCTCAGCCATCACGGCTGAAAGCTCAACAATTGATTTAAGTTCGCGAATGTTCCCTGGGAAGGGATATTGTAAAAGTTTTTCCTGTGCCTCCTGTGTGATCTTGAATTTGCGCATCTGATTATCATTGGCAAACTGATCCAGGAAATGTTTGGCTACGAGAATCACATCATTTCCACGTTCCCGTAGAGGAGGAAGATGAACTGGCAAACCAAGCAACCGGTAATACAAATCTTCCCTAAATCGCCCAGTCTTCACTTCTTCAGCGAGGTCCTTGTGGGTTGCGGCAATAACACGCACGTCGAGTTTGATGACGGCGTTTCCGCCAATTCTTGTTATCTCTCTTTCTTGCAAAACGCGAAGCAATTTTGCCTGCAGATTCGGATCCATCTCACCGATCTCATCGAGAAATATTGAGCCACCTTCCGCTTCTTCGAATTTTCCGATGCGTCGTGTGATGGCTCCCGTAAAGGCTCCTTTTTCGTGACCAAATAATTCGCTTTCTATAAGGTCGCGGGGAATAGCCGCAATATTAACGGCTACAAATGGTTTATTCTTACGTTTGGAATTGTAATGTATGGCTTTGGCAACCAGTTCTTTACCAGTTCCTGTTTCACCTGAAATACTAACTGAAATGTTGGTTTGAACAGCCTTTTCCAACAATGCAAAAGTCCTTCGTATGGCCGGACTTGTGCCTATTATGCTTTTTTCAAACTCATATTTCTCAGAGATCTCCTTCTTCAGGTGGTCTATTTCCTTTATTAAAGAGGATTTGTTTCGTGCGTTATTGATAGAGTTCAGCAACCGCTCCTTGGTCTCATGATCTTTTGAGATATAATCATACGCGCCGGATTTTAAAAGTTCGACGGCTGTATGGATTTTCTCCTGAGCTGACACGATGATCACATTAATATTGGGATCATGACTTCGAATTTGGCCCAACACTTTTTCTCCAGGACCATCCGGGAGCGAATAGTCCAAAGTGATAATGGCGGGGTTCTTATAGAGGTTGGCAACACAATCCTTTCCGGTGGTGTAGAACTCCACCTCATAGTCAGGATTTAGGCCAAGGACATATTTCAAGAACTTGGTATACGCCGGGTCATCCTCTACCACAAAAATTTTAACAGGGTCTTTCTCGTACATGCTTTAAGTCGATTGAAGGCGTTTTACACAACGCTAATAACCGGATAATTATAGGTTGAAAAAGTGCAATTCGTCCTAATATCTATCATTGGTATATATATGGGTCGAAATTGGAACAAAGAAAAGCTCAAAAAAGCGGTCATTTGAAGGCATTATATCTTTTAATGAGTATATAGAGATGATCAAAGAACTCGGAAGGCTAAAAGAGAGTGAAGTTGAGCTGATGCTGAAAGCACCTGTTCTATTGTGTATTCTCATTGCTGGAGCCGATGGTACCATCGACCGTAAGGAAATCAGAGAGGCCATCAACGTTACCGTTAAAAAGAAAGATAAAACCATACTGGATAATTACTTTAAAGAAGTTTCCCAGGATTTTGAGGACAAGCTTAAGGTTCTTCTGCAAAGCTATCCCTACGAATCAACACAGCGCAATCCAATTTTAATCCAGGAACTCAGCCAACTGAACCCCATATTAAAAAAATTAGACAAGGTCTTCTCCAAACCTTTCTATGACATGCTAAAAGAACTCGCCGAAAAAATTGCTGGGTCGTCAGGTGGATTTTGGGGTATGATGTCAGTTGATTCTGAGGAGGCCAAATATATTCGCCTGCCCATGATCGAGGATCCCTCGTTAAAATAATTTTTCACCAGCGCTCATAGAAAATATCGATTCGTTGTCAGCATTTTTCATCTTTGCAGTCCATTGTTTAATGTATGGCATCCGATACCTCGATCTTTGGAAGTGCAGTCGTCCCCTTCCGATTAACTTTTTTAATGTGGGCGACCTTTTATGTTGAGTCATTTGTTCACCTGCCGCTTATTATCTTCGGCATTGAGCCAAGAACGTTTCACGGACTCATCGGCATTTTTACTGCCCCGCTCATTCACGGCGATATTTTTCATTTGATTTCCAATACAATACCCCTTTTGTTTTTGGGGTCTGTATTATTTTTCTTCTATGAGAAGATTGGCGGCGCTGTTTTTTTCCGTGCATACTTCTGGACGAATATTTTGGTATGGCTTTTTGCCAGGCCGGCCAATCATATCGGCGCCAGTGGGGTCGTGTATGCCTTGGCGTTCTTTCTGATTTTTTTTGGGTTCTTCCGACGTGACTTTATTTCCCTTTTTATCTCGACAATTGTTTTATTGTTGTACGGCGGAATTTTTTACGGTGTATTACCCAGCGACCCACGTGTGTCTTGGGAATCTCATTTTGCTGGCGGCTTGGTTGGGATAGCATCAGCCATTACTTTTAGCAAACAAACGAAGGTGAATTGATGGACGCTCAGGTAAAAAAAATTTGGTCAGATCTTAAGGCTGGGAAATATGCGCCGGTCTATTTCCTGCAAGGGGAGGAGTCATTTTATATCGATTTGATTTCAAATTACATTGAGACAAACGCATTGTCTGAAGCGGAAAAAGGATTCAATCAGGTTGTCTTATACGGAAAGGACGTGACCATGGCTTCAATCTTGACAAACGCCCGGAGATTTCCAATGATGGCAGAGCGCCAAGTTGTTATCGTAAAAGAAGCACAGGATATTCAAGATCTTAATAAAGAGATTGGTGCTAAACTTTTATTGGATTATCTGACGAAGCAGGTGCCCAGCACGATTTTAGTATTTTGTCATAAGCACAAATCGTTAGACAAACGACGAGAGGTGGGAAAAAAAATCGATCAGTATGCTGTCATGCTCAACACCAAGAAAATGTATGACAACCAGCTACCGGAGTTTGTATACGAATACATTAAGGAAAAGAAGGTGCAGGCAGACGATCGCGCCGTGCAGGTGTTGTGCGAGTATGTCGGCAATGACCTTCACAGGTTGGCGAATGAGATCGATAAGTTGATCATTTCGCTCCCCACCGGAGGATCTATAAGCGTAGATCAGGTGATGAACCAGGTAGGCGTGAGTAAAGAGTACAATATTTTTGAACTTCAGAAAGCAATACTCCAACGTGATTCGTTGCTGGCAAACAAGATCGTCAACTACTTCGAAAGCAACACGAAGAAAAATCCAATGATACCCGTCGTAGCCTTTCTATATTCCTTTTTTAGCAAGCTCCTTATGGCAACTCAAGTTGCAGATAAGAGTGAGAAGGGATTGGCTAGTGAACTGAAAGTGAGTCCATATGCGGTTCGTGATTACACTTTGGCTTTACGTCAATACCCACAGCTCAAGATCATCGACAACATTGCAGCGCTAAAAGACGCCGACTTAAAATTGAAAGGTGTGAACACTGGTTCAGCTGATGAAGGACAAATTTTCAGAGAGCTTGTCTGGCGCATCATGAATTAACGAAGTTGTATAATTCATTCACAAATTTGGACAATTACACAATAGCGCCTTACCTTTAAGGCCATGCAATTTCAGCAGCGGAAAATTTTTTCAACTTATTTTTTTGGTTCATCATTTGCAATAATTTTTGGGCAACGCTGTTTTACTCACAAAACATATCAACGATTAATGCATAGATCTATTGCACTTTGGATATTTATTTTTAGTACGCAAGCACTCATCGCCCAGGACCAATTGTCGCAAAATAGCGTCGAGCGGCTATATAGTAGAGGTACCGAGCTTGTTGCACACGCCAATTATGGCGCGGCTCGCGAGGTCTTTTCCGATTTTCTGAAGTTAGCGACGCCCATTGACACGAGAAGAGAAGAGGCAGAATACTACATCGCTTTCAGCGCGCTTAGCCTTGGGCATAGTGACGGAGAAAAATTAATCGATGATTTCATTGACAGCCATCCTTCAAGTCCCAAAGCTTCGACTGCCTATTACGACCTGGCGAATTTCTTTTACGCTGAAGGAAATTATACTAAGGCATCAACCTATTTCAAAAAAGTTGATTTCCCCGCACTAACGTTGAATCAACAAAGTGAGGGACATTTCAAATGGGGATACAGTTACTTCAACCAGAAAAAATTAAAGGAAGCCTTAGAGCAATTCAACTTTGTAAAAAAACTGAATAATGCGTACGCTCCTGCGGCGAATTATTATGCAGGTTTTATAGAATACTCGAATGGCAGGTATGATGAAGCTTTGACAGATTTGAAAAAAGCGGAAACCAGCCCTTCGTACGCGAATGTTGTTCCTTATCTCATCGCTAACATCTACTATAAACAAGGACGTTTTGATAATTTAATAGAATACTCCAATTCGCTGAAGGGCCGTACCGTTGCTAATGCGGGCGAGATCGCGATGTTGGTGGCCGATGCTGAATACTTCAAAGGCGACTTTAAAAAAGCCATCGAATCCTATGAGAAGTATTTTGCCAACCATGCAAAAGCCGAGACAGCTTTGTTGTTTCGGGCAGGATATGCAAACTATGCCACTGGAAATACAGCAAAGGGAATCGAATACCTCGACAAGGCTGCGGCCACAAAAGACACAGTCAGTTATTACGCTTCGTATTATTTGGGAATACTGTATCTCAAACAAGGTAACAAGCAAAATGCTTTAAACGCCTTTAACTATGCGCGGAAAAATCCTAAAGACAAAAAATTAGCAGAGGAGAGCTCTTTTCAATTTGCAAAAGTTTCCTACGACGCCGGCAAACCAGATCTTGCGATAGAAGAGTTTGAAAAGTTTCTGAAAACTTATCCTGGCAACAGTCGCACCGTTGAAGTGAAAGAACTGCTCGCCCAGGCATACGTCAACGGGAATAACTTTAACAAAGCAATTGAATATATTGAGGCGCTGCCAGGCAGGAATCAGCACATCAACCAAGCGTATCAGAAGGCTGCGTATTTGAAAGGCTCAGAACTTTACAATAAAGAAGATTATCCTGGTGCTGTCGAATATTTTACAAAGTCACTTCAATATCCCGTCGATCCGAATTTTGTGGCATGGGCAAGTTTCTGGAATGGAGAGGCTTACTCGACGGGAAAAAAGTGGGAAGAGGCTATCACCAACTATCAGCGTGTTGTAGGATTTGCCAGCGCTGTCGACCCCGAAATTTTATTGAAGTCACGTTATGGACTTGGCTATGCACATTATAATCTCAAAGCCTACGACAAAGCATTATTCAATTTCAAGGAATTTGTCAATAAGGGAACGAAGGCAACACCGAATTATGCGGATGGCGTCATTCGCCTGGCTGATTGTAATTACGTTAGCAAGCAATATGACGAAGCTCTCACCTTGTACAATCGAGCAAAGTCATTAAACTCTCCCGACAACGATTATGTCCTTCTTCAGTCGGGTGTAATTTTTGGTTTGCAGCGAAAGTACACACAAGCAAAGAGTCAATTTACGGAGCTTGTTAAGACCTACCCGAAATCCCAGTATCGCGACGACGCCATGTTTCAGCGGGCTCAATTTGATATTGAACAAGGAAATTACAAGGAAGCCGTTGACGGCCTCTCCGAGTTGATCCGCGAAGGGACTGCTTCATCATTTTTGCCTTACGCATACATGAGACGAGGTGCTTCCTATTTTAATTTAAAGCAACTCGACAAAACAATTCTCGATTATGCGACCGTAGTGCAACGTTTCCCCAATCACCCAGCGGCGCAGGAGGCTTTAATTCCATTGCAGGAAGCTTTGACAAGTGCAGGTCGCTCAGGGGAATTTCAAAACTATTTAGCACAGTTTAAGACAGCAAACCCTGACAACAAAAGTCTAGAGGGACTGGAATATGAAACTGCAAAGAACTTTTACTTTAACCAGGAGTATCAAAAAGCAATAGCCGGGCTTGGCGAGTTCTTGAATTCGTATCCTCAAACCGCTAATAAGCTTGAAGCCCAATATTACATTGCAGAATCGTATTATCGTTTGAAGGATTATAGCAGAGCGCTGCCGATCTATCAGACGTTAAACAACGACGTGACCTTCCATCTTGCGCACAGGACCGTTGCAAGAAGTGGAGAAATCGAATTCATGCAGGGTAAGTACCCGGAGGCTATCAAGTCATTTCACCGCGTAGAAAAATTGGCGACGAATAAGAAGGACCAATATAATGCCTGGTCTGGATTGATGGAGTCATTTTATCTCACGGAACAGTACGACTCAGCTGACATTTACGCGCGAACAATTTTGCAAAATGGTAATATAAACGCAGGGGCTGCTAACAAGGCGTCGTTATATCTTGGAAAAAGTGCAATGGCTCGCGGAGATTCGACTAGCGCCAAGGATGAATTCCTAAATACATTAAATGCCGCCCAGGATGAATATGGAGCGGAAGCAAAATATTTGCTTGCACAACTTTTTTATAATCAGAAAGAGTACAAACAGAGCATTGAAACCCTTCTAAGTCTCAACAAAGACTTTGAAGAGTATCAGGATTGGGTTGGTAAGTCTTATCTCTTGCTAGCAGACAACTACGTTGGTTTGAACAATGTATTCCAGGCCAAGGGTACTCTTCAATCCCTAATTGATCACTTCCCGCAGCAGAGTGTGAAGGAAGCAGCGAGGAAAAAAATTCAGGAGATCGAAAAGAGGCAAATGGAATTACAGCGGGAACAGGAGCAAGACACACTTGGAACAGTCGAAATCGATACTGTTGACAACAATCGTTAATTAATTTTTTGCGATGAACATGGTTACTTCCAGAAAGGTGCAAACGACAAAGAACTTGAGAAAAGCTATTATAACTTCGGGCAGTCTGATGATGTGGTTAATGGTTTCAATACCATCGTTCGGTCAGGATCCGAAGAAGCAGTGGACAGACGGCGAAATTGAAAATGTGGAAATAGAAATTGTGAAAGAAAGAGAGATCACGCTTCCCGCGGCTGATCGCAATTTCGAAAAAATTCCACCGCGCCCTTCTGAACCGATCAAACCTCCTATTGCTTATGATTTTAAATCATTCAGCTTTCAAGCTCCTCAGCTCAATCCGCAGATACGGCCGTTGAAATTGAAGCAAGAGAATCCGTCGACTATATATGGTGGATTTTTACGAGTAGGGTATGGCAGTTATGCCTCACCACTTCTTGAAGCTTACTATAACACGCGGAAGGATAAAAATAAATTGATAGGAGCGCACCTTTACCATGCGAGTTCTGACAAAGGTCCTGTTGATGGGAAAAATTCAGGGAGCGGTTCTTCAGGAATATCCGTTTTTGGAAGATCGTTTACGAAGGGAATTTCCCTGTCTGGAAACGTCGGGTATGAAAATCGCACAACGCATTTTTATGGATATCCGGCGGGATCAGACGTAGAGGCCTCCGACATCAAACAATCTTTTAGCCTTTTTAAACTTGCCGGCGCTTTATCTAACGCCAAGAATGCAGACCTTTCCTACAAACTTGGAATAGGGGGTAGTTTTCTCACCGATAAGTATGACGCAAAAGAAAATGAAATTGACCTCGAATTCAGTTCGTCCTATGAGATCAACGACGATTCACGAATCAACGTAAGAGCCGATTATTTTTACATTAAAAGAAGCGACCAAAATGTAGACAACAAAGGGCGTAGTCTTTTCCTTGTGTCACCCTCTGTTGCCTTTTTGCCAATCGAAGACTTGAAGGTTAGCGTTGGCTTGATTGCTGCATTTGAAAATGATACCATCGATTCAAAAGATGTTCATGTTTACCCTGACATCAGGGCGTCATATCCGATCAGCCCTACCGTTGATGCGGTAGCTTCGTTGAGTGGAGGAATGGAGAAGGTATCGCTTCAATCGCTGAGTTATGAGAACCTGTGGCTTGCACCGAACATTCCAATTTTTCACACAAACAAAACTTTTGATTTTAATGTAGGGCTGAATGCAAAGTTGGGGAGCAGAGTCTCTGCTCATAGCGGACTGGCGATAGCTAACCTGAAAAACTGGTATTACTTTGTCAACACTGCCGCAGATCAAGCGAAGTTTACGACCGTGTATGACGGAGGTAGCGGAACAAAACGCGGTAACTTGTACGCGGCAATAAGTTTTGTTCAATCTGATGCTGCAAAGTTCTTGTTACGGGCAGATTTGTATCGTTATTCGACTTCGAGAATCGAGGAGGCATGGCATCGGCCCACTTACAAGGTCACGGCTAATGCTTTTTATAATCTTTATGAAAAATTTCTATTCAATCTAGATATTATAGCCCAAGGTGGTATGAAAGCTCAAGAACCTATTACCAATGCGTCAGTTAAGCTTGATGCTGCCTTTGACTTAAATTTTAAAACGGAGTATCTGTTTTCACAAAGTTTTTCTGCATTCATTCAACTCAACAACATCGCTTCGAGTAAGTATCCTGTATTCCTCAATTATCCGGTGCGTGGCTTTCAAATTATGGGAGGGATTACATGGAGCTTTTAACACTATGCCTGGCGGTGAAGGTTAGATTTTTTTGTATGCAGTTGATGTATCTTAGCGAGGTGGTTTTCTCCGATGCGGAGGAGGGGTATAAAGAAGGAAGATGCGAGCAACACTTTGTATCGGTGGAATTTTCCCGTAGTTTTGTATAATTACCCTGTTCCTTAACCAATTAACTACCTGAACATGGCTAGAAAGAAAAAGCAACCAACAGAAGAGCCTCAAGAAAACCTGGATAATACTGACGATACGTTTGGACTTCCCGAAGTAGAATACCAGCCTTTAAAAAGAGACGAGCCTCCGAAGGCAGAAGAACCCATCGAGCCTGAAGAAACCAAAGCTGACGACAACGTCGTCGTCATCAATGAATTCACGCAGAACGTACCTGAGCCACCGCCAACGCCAGATCCAGCAACGCAGTTCAGGGAGTCGGAGTCATTTGAACCTGAACCGGCCAAGGAAACGACATATGAAGGCAAGCGTACCTATGAGTCCGAACATCAGCCCTACCAGCCTTCTTACACATATAAGGAGGAAACACCATCGGCCGCGCCGAAGATTATAGGTATTATTCTTCTATTGTTACTGGCTGGTGGCGCAGTCTGGTATTTTGCTTCTTATCGTCCTAAACAGCTCGCAAAGCAAGAGCAGGAACGAAAAGATATTCTGGCAGCACAAGAGTTGGCGAGGAAAAATGAAGATGAGCGCCAGGCAGCAGCAAAACGGGCAGAAGAAGAGGCTAAGAAGGCTGCAACGGAGGTGGCCGCAACTCCAGCAATAGGAACCATTGAAACACTAAGCGGCCGGTCAGGACGTTATTATGTTGTGGTCGCGAGCTCCATTGATGGAGATTTAATTATGGATTATGCCAAGAAGCTCAGCACGAAAGGCGTAAGTACCAAAATTATTCCACCATTTGGAAAGTCGAGTTTTCATCGCCTCGCGATTGCCGAAGGCGACACGTATCCGTCAACTCAAGAGGCCGCTGACGGCCTGAAGGGTGGTGATTACGGTGATAAAGTTTGGGTAGTAAAATATTAAATTCTAATTGCAAAGGTGCTCGGAACCTCAACCGATAAATTATTTTTTAAACTAACTCTTCCGCATGATTTTACTTCAAATTGTTGCTGATACTGCTACGGTTGCTGATCCGAAAGCAGGTCAGGCCTTATCCGTTATTGACCTTGCCATTCAAGGAGGATTTATGATGGTGCCCATTGGCATTTGCTGGGTGTTGGCCATTTATCTATTTATTGAAAGAGTGCTAACGATTAACAAGGCAAACGAGGAACCTGGAATTTTTATGGGAAAGGTAAAAGAGCTGGTGTTACGTGGCGACATTAACGGAGCCAAAATATTATGCTCACAAAATCAGACACCTGTGGCGCGTATGATTGAAAAAGGTATTTCAAGGATTGGAAGTCCCTTAAAAACGATCGAGGCATCCATTGAAAACATTGCAAAGATTGAAGTTTTTAAGCTTGAGAAAAATCTACCGATTATCGCGACAGTAGCCGGTGCGGCGCCGATGATGGGATTTCTTGGTACCGTTATCGGTATGGTTGAAGCATTCATTGCGATTTCACAGGAGGAAGGATCGGTAAGTCCCAAGCTTTTGTCATCAGGTATTTATACCGCGATGATCACAACGGTTGCTGGGCTCGTCGTGGGTATCATGGCGTACTTAGCTTATAATTATTTGGTTTCCCGTGTGCAAAAAGTGATTCACAAGATGGAATACACCTCCATCGAATTTATCGACTTGCTGCAGGAACCCCGCTAACCTTAAAACTGTTTTGTTTTGTAAGACGTTATTCCAGCAGGAGTAACATCAACACTCAGAACTTCAACACCTCAACACTCCCCCTATGAACATAGGTTCAAAAAATAAGATCGATCCGAGTTTCAGCATGGCGTCCATGACGGATCTGATTTTCCTATTGCTGATATTTTTTATGTTGACTTCCTCCTTCGTAACACCGTCGGGTTTGCCAGTAAATTTACCGAGCAGTAAGGCAAGTACAATTGAAGTCCAAAAAATTTCTGTGACCGTGACGAAAGATCTGCGGTACTATGTAAACGAGAAAAAGATCACGAAAGCGACCCTGGAAGGCGAACTAAAAAGCAGGTTGTCAGGACCGAATGGTTCGGTAGTACTGCATATTGACAAAGACGTTCCTTCCGAGCACCTGGTATATGTAGCAGGCATTGCTACAGCATTGGAGGCAAAAGTAGTAATAGCAACCAAGCCGAAATAAATGAGCGAAGGAGAACTCGAGAAAAAAAACAAACGAACGGCGCTGCTGTATACAACGATCATACAGATAGTGCTCGTTGTTGCTTTGTTTTTTATCGTTGCCTGGAGGGCTCCAGACCCCCCGCTACCCGAGTACGGTATCGTATTGAATTTTGGAACAGACGATGAGGGTAGTGGTGACATTCAGCCTGAGACGCCTGTGGGCAATAAGGGACTGCAAGAGGAAGAGCCTGAAGAGAGCAAGCCAAAAGTTCAGGAAGAAACGCCGAAGGTAGAGGAGAAGGAAACCAAGCCGGTGGAATCGAAGCCTGTCGAACAACAGATAGTATCCAAAGTAGAGAGTCCAGTGGTGGTCAAGGAAAAGAAAGAAGAAGAAGTAAAGCCTGTTGAAAAGCCGGCCGAAAAACCGGAAGAGAAAAAAGTCGAGCCGAAGGTTGAGAAAAAACCTGTCGAGGAAAAACCAAAAGTAGATCCTGACGCAGTCTATAAACCAAAAGCGGCGCAGTCCACCTCAGATAACAAGACCACTGACACCAAGGCAGGAACCCCTGGCAGTCACGGTGATGATGCTGGTAAAACAGGAGATAAAGGGAGTCCTGAAGGCAAGCTGGACGCTAAATCACTCTACGGAAAACCTGGAGGAGGAGCTGGCGGATCGAGTCTTGAACTTTCGGGTTGGACTTGGGATGATAAGCCAAATCCAAATGTTCCCAATAATGAATCAGGTCGGTTGGTGTTCGAAATTAAAGTGGATGCGAATGGAGAGATCATTAAGATAACAACCCTTGAACGCAGTGTAAGCACCGAGGCCGAACAAATCTGCCGCCGCTCCGTGGAGAAGCTAACTTTTACCAAAACCGGTTCTAATGTTCCTGAAATATCTACGGGAAAAATTACTTTCGTAGTACGCGCAAAATAGTTATGCAACATCGTTGGGTTGAATTCATTCAAGACTTCCTCATCACGATTCATGAAAATATTCGGGAACTAAAAGAGCGACGTGGTTTTGCAGATCCGGAGGAAATCAACCACATTGAAGCAAAACTTCTAGCCTACAATGAAATACTCTTCGCCCTTCGGGCAAGCGCAGCCGAATTTAAAATTCCTCAGGATCAGCTTGGCCTTTGATCAACAGAAATACTAATTGCTATTTTTGGCACTATGTTCCAAACCTACGAGGCGACGTTAAACTTTCTTTATGAAAATTTGCCGATGTTCCAGCGTATTGGGGCAGCTGCGATAAAACCTGACTTAAAGAACACACTCATTTTGTGCGAGGTGTTGGGAAATCCACAGTTAAAATTTAAAAGCATTCATGTGGGAGGGACCAACGGAAAGGGCAGCACATCGCATATGTTATCCTCCATATTTCAAAGTGCCGGCTTCAAAACGGGCCTTTATACGTCACCTCATCTTAAATCCTTTACGGAGCGGATTCGGATCAATGGACATGAAGTCTCAAAGGATTATGTGGTTGACTTTGTAAACAGAATTCTTCCCATGATCCATACTGTAAAGCCGTCCTTCTTCGAAATAACAGTAGCCATGGCGTTCGATTATTTTGCCTTACAGAAAGTGGATATCGCCGTAGTGGAAGTCGGATTAGGAGGGAGATTAGATTCAACCAACGTCATCACACCAGCGCTATCCGTGATCACAAATATTGGCTGGGACCATA
>Ga0157380_10000752_pt1 | contig 20213 bp, 16 predicted proteins | sample S35metaG_FD_119757 | JGI IMG/M metagenome (GOLD analysis project Ga0157380, IMG submission 119757) | Switchgrass rhizosphere microbial communities from Kellogg Biological Station, Michigan, USA - S3-5 metaG | ecosystem: Host-associated > Plants > Roots > Rhizosphere > Soil | place: USA...
AGTACTACGATCCACACAACAGTTTTCTCCACGATGTGCTGGACCGTCGGGTTGGTATCCCCATCACGTTGTCGATCGTCTATATGGCGGTGGGCGATCGAGCCGGGCTCGAGACTCAGGGCGTTGGAATGCCAGGCCATTTCATTGTGCGCGCTCGTGAGGCAGGCTCACTCGAGTCAACATTAGTCGATCCCTTTGATGGACGGATGATTGATCGCGAAGATTGTCAGGCTCGGTTGGACGAACTCTTTGAAGGCAATGTCCTATTGAGTGACGAGCATCTTAGAAGATCGGGAGCGCGCGAGATTCTTATTCGGCTGCTTACAAATTTGAAAGCAATCTACACTCGTGCCCGGCTTTACCACAGGGCGTTGGGTGTGGTCGAGCGACTGCTGTTGCTGAGTCCTGGAGATCTAGCTGAGCAGCGCGATCGGGGAGCGTTGCTCGCTCATTTAGATCGAATGCCGGAAGCGATTTGGGCCACGCAGCTTTATTTGCAGCTGGCTCCGCAGGCAAGCGACACGGAAGAAGTGAAGGATCAACTCCACATCATGCAACGCCAGATGGCTTCACGGAACTAAAGATGTTCTTGGGGTAGTGTTCTAATCCGAAACCTATGCATGCAGCGAGGACTCAGCATACAGTACTCCCGACGTGTCGGGAGTACTGTATTGCAGCATCCTCGATTTCAGATTAGTGCACCACCCGTTCTTGGTTCTTAGTTCTTTGTGCTTTGTTTGTTTGCCGAACGTTGATACTGATCCCATGTTAATACCGAACCAAGAACCAAGAACTAAGAACCAAGAACATTTTAAAAAATGAGCTTCTTCGACATTCTTCAATTGGCATTGAGAAATCTGCGGCAGGCCAAACTGCGCGCAGTGCTCACTACGATGGGCGTCATTGTGGGCGTAGCAGTCATTGTCACCATGGTTTCATTCGGGCTTGGCTTGCAACGCAACATGCTGGCTCGCTTCAAAGCCCTCGATCTTTTCAACGAGATGACTGTGTTCGGCAAAAGCCTCAGCACGCTGGCCTCGTCATTAGATCGCGGCCGGCAGGACAGTGATGGCGGCGAGCGACGTGGACCAAGGCTGCGCCCCGACAAGACTCCAACTCGAATTCTGAATGATGAGGCCATTGCTGAAATCGCAAAGCTTCCGGGTGTCGCTTACGTTGAGCCTAGTATCGGTTTTCCGGTCTTCGTTCGCGTTAATGGTCGTGTGCAAACTCAATTCGTCGGAGGCGCGACAATTCCAAACGCGTCGTCGCGTTTCGTGGAGTTTCATGGTGGTCACATGATTAGCGCGCCCGATGCCGACGAAGCCGTCGTAAACGAGCGTTTCACCAGGGAGTTTGGCTTCGACAAGCCGGCTGACGCAGTTGGTAAGACAATTGAGTTCCTGGCGCCGAAGAGTGAAGAGCCAAAGGGTGATCTGGCCGGCAAGAAGCAGCGACTAAAAGAAGACGAGGAACCAACCAGCTTCTTTGGCATACCGTTGGAGAGTGACGATGAAAGCGCGGCCGCCGGAAGTCTGGTGGCGCACACTTTTCAAATTGTCGGCGTGCTGAACACGGAGGTAAAGCAAGGTGTGGCGCAGGGAGGAATTCGAGGCCTCTTTCCCGGAGGCAATATTTACATCCCTTTGCGCACGGCCCGGCAATGGATTATCGAACATCGCGGTCCGATGAGTCAGGTGGCGCTGGCGTTGGCACGTGAGAGTGGTTCTTTGAGTGGAGCTGAGACCGAAGGCTACGACTCCGCCGTGGTGCGTGTGACTGATCCGGTGCAGCTTACTAACGTGCGCACCAAGCTCACCGAGATCGGCTTTGGCAGTTTTTCAATCGTCGATCAGTTGGATCAAATTCGCACGGTGTTCCTAATTATTGATTCGGTGCTGGGCTTACTCGGCGGAATCTCGCTGCTGGTTGCCAGCTTTGGCATTGCGAACACGATGATCATGTCTATTCTTGAACGAACGCGCGAGATTGGCATCATGAAAGCGATCGGCGCCGAAGACCGGGAGATCAAACTAATCTTTTTCGTGGAAGCGGCTGTGCTGGGATTTGTTGGCGGAGTAGTTGGCGTCTTATTGGCCTGGGGAATTGATGCCATCGCCAACCGGGCCGCTTATCGATTCTTACTCAAACCCCAGGGCGCGTCGTTCATCGATTTCTTTTCCCTTCCACCCTACCTATCGATAGGAGCCATCCTCTTCGCGTTACTGGTGTCGATAGTTGCTGCTCTCTATCCCGCTACTCGCGCCGCTCGCATCGATCCCGTAAAAGCTCTCCGGCACGACTAAAAAACTTAATCCGGCGTAATCTGCGGATAAGGTCTTTAGTTGTCGATTGTTCGTTCAATGCGGCGATCGGGAACCAACCACATGATCGCTATCAGCACGTACAGCGAGCCGGCAAGCAGCGAGTGAACAAGCGCCAGTGGAATCGCGACCAGGCAAATCACCATCGAGATTTTGCCTTTTAAGTCGGCGCCAAGCGCTATGGCAAGCTCGGAATCTTTGGCATGTATTCTGAGTAATGCTCGCGTCAGGATGAAATACGCAATGGCCGCACCCAAAAGATCGCAGCCATAGAGCGCAACGGGCCATGCCGCAAAATGATTCTCACCCATCCAGGCTGTAACAAAGGGAATGAGTGACAGCCAAAACAGCAAATGAAGATTGGCCCAAAGGATCGGGCCATTGACATGCTTGACTACCTGCAAAAGGTGATGGTGATTGCTCCAATAGATTCCAATGAAGACAAAGCTCAGAACATAACTAAGGAAGACCGGAAACAGTGGCCGCAAGGCTGATAATTCGGCTCCGTGCGGAGGTCGCATTTCCAGCACCATGATCGTGATGATGATGGCTATGACTCCATCGCTGAATGCTTCGAGCCGGCTTTTGGTCATCTATTCAGTCCGATACAAGCGAATCTCCGCGCTGTCAGGAGTTAACCGGATCATTCTGTCGAACTTCAATCCCAGCTTTTCCAAAACTCTGATTGAACCAATATTGTCCGGATTGGTGATGGCGAGTAAACGTTTCAACCCCAGCACGTTCAAGCCATAGTCGCGCACGGCGAGCGCAGACTCGAAGCCATAACCCTGCTCACGATAATCAGGTAGAAATGCGAAGCCAATGTCTACGTCTTCCAGAGCTTCTCGTCTGATTAGCCCACACATTCCAACCGGAATCAATGTCTCTTTCAAGGAGACGAGGTAGAGTCCGAAGCCGTGCTTGTCGTAACTCTGCATTGGACCCTGCAGAATGTACTGCCGGGCGTCTTCGATCGTTCGTACGCCTTTGTCTCCGATGAAGTGGAGGAATGCGGGATCGTTTAAGAGCTCGAGAATGAATTCCGCATCATCCGGGTTGAGGCGTCGCAAACTTAGGCGATCTGTTTCGAGAATGTGCATGTCTCGTACGACAGGCTGCCAGCCTGTGGTTGTTCCTGAAAGAAAAGTGTTGAAGTAAAAAATTATGCGAGCGGACTTGCTCGTCACGCCAAAAATAATACTTTTAGAATGTCATGGACAAGCTGAAGCTTATCCTACAGTTGGCGTCGCATCAGGAAATCGTTTTGGGGGTCGCCACCGAGGTGAAAAATGTGTTCGCCGAACTTTTCAAATTGCCACTTGTGATAGAAAGCCTGGGCCCGCGCGTTATGCTCCCAAACACCAAGCCACAATTCTTTGAACCCTTGTTCGCGCGCCTCATCAATGCAAGCCTGCATCAACGTTGCGCCAACACCACGTCCATGCCACTCCTTTTTTGCATAGAGACGAGCCAGCTCAATTGAATCGGGAGCATCATTTTGATCGGGTGGAGTGCCCTCGCGCAGCACGGCGTAGCCAGCAGCGACGTTGTTGATTTCCGCAATCAAGCCGGTGTTCTGTTTGTCGGCTAACTCTGCGCGCTGGAGGTCTGGACTAAAGGATGCCGCTAGATACTGCGCCATATCTGCTTCGCTCGTGGAGGTAGCGAAGGTCTCGAAAAAGGTGACGGCGCCCAATTCTGCGAGCAAAGCCGCATCTTCGATAGTTGCTAGTCGAATTATCGGAAGAGAATCTTGCAACACTGAAATTGTGCTTGAATGATTTAGCTTGAAAGCGACTTGCCGCAACTGTTGCAGAATCTGGCTGAGGCATCTTTTTGGACGGCGCCGCATCCACCGCAGGTCAAACCAACCCGGAGATTAGCGCCACATCCAGAACAAAACGCAGCGCCAGCCGTATTGGCTGCACCACAGGTTCCGCATCGACCCGGCAAAGGAGGAACGTAGCCGCCTGCCTGGCGCGCAATGTGATCTTCTACTATCTTCCACGCGTCTTCTGTTATTTTGTATTGCCAATAAGCGCCGAGGGCAGGCAGTGCAATTAATAATCCTGCTGATAACACCACGGCGATAGCGGCGACGGCGGCTTTGTCAAACCATTTCTGCATTCCGATTTCGACCCGAGTGCCGCCAGCCTCGGGAGTAATCTTGATCGTCAAAGCTGCAGACAGCCCGGTAATTTCGCGAAGTGTGCTTGACTTGCGCGCCTGCAGGATAGTCGTGGAAGATACGTTCATTGTTTGCACTTCGTAATCTTGATCGAAAACCGTTCGCAGCTCAGTCACGAGTTGAGTAACATTTGCTTCGACGCCGGGATAATATCTGCTGTCCATCGTGTATTGTCCTCTTGAGGTATTCTACGCGAAGTTGCCAGGTAATGTTCGACGGCCCTGGATTAGAAGGGCCCTCAGTTGTAAAGCAAACTGTTAGTTTGCGTCGCTTGAATGACATTCAACGCACCCGCAAACTAACAGTTTGCGCTACAACTTTGCAATAATTCAACATAGGGAAGGAAGAACATATGAACATCCGCAGATTCAAGCTTGTTGGCATTTCGTTGGCTTTTGTCGCCAGTGCGTTAGTTGCTGGCTCACTCGGGCGAGCGCAGCAGAATCGAACGACTCCCAAGCCCCAGGCCGACATAAAGGTTACGTACAAAGTTTCAATGCAAACCGGTCAAGGCGGAGCAATGCCTGCGTCTGAAAGTACGTCGATGATCAAGGGCACGCGTGAGCGAACCGAAGACCACCGCGGCTACGGGATGGACAGCGTGAACATTACTCAGTGCGATCTGAAACGAACGATTCAGCTGAACGATAAGACTCGCAAGTACATGATCACCTCCATGGAGATGGACGAGACGCCCGCTGCCACGGCCAGGCCTGCGACGCGCCCGGCCACAACTGAGCCATCGCAACGTGGCGGAGTACTCACTTATGTTACGACGTCGAGGGATACAGGTGAGCGGAAAGAGATGTTCGGATTCACCGCCAGGCATGTTAAGACTTCGACGCGAGTCGAATCATCACCTGACGCGTGCAACAAGAACAAACAGCATTTTGAGCAGGATGGCTGGTACATCGATCTGACCTTCGGTCTTAATTGTCCTATGGGACGAACGGGTATGGGAGGCGGACCGATGGCTCGCGGTGGTTGCCAGGACAGAATTCAATACCGGCGCGAGGGTCAGGGGCGAATTGGCTTTCCATTGATTGAAACCACTACCGTCTACGACGAAAACGATCAGCCGTCCTTTACGAACACCAAAGAAGTTATCGAGTTATCACGTCAGCCTTTGGATGCGGCCCTTTTCGACATTCCCAGCGGCTATGCTGAGGCGCGAAACTGGCAAGAGCTGAACGGCCAGCAGGACGTTTCTGCAATGGTTGCTAAAGCGATGGCAAATAATCAGGCCAATGAAGCTCGTCAACCTAATGAAGTTGCGGCGCCATCACGTGAAGCCAAGAAGGCAGGCGTCATTCGCATCGGCGTAGTGCGGATCAATAATCGAGCCGGCAATCCAGTTTCGACAGAAGCTCTGCGTGACCGGTTGATCAGCAACCTCGCGGGCTCGAGTCTCGAAGCTGTGCCGCTGAATGCGAGCTCACCTTCGGAGGCGGATGCAGAGGCAAAAGCGAAGCAGTGTGACTTCGTTCTTTTCACTGATATTGCGTCGATGAAGCTTTCAGCAGCCAAAGCCTTTGGAGGAATGCTTGGTCGTGCCACGGGCGTTGGTTCCGGAAGTTTGGGGAAGACCGAATCGAAAGTGGAGTTCAAACTTGTTCCGGTTGGTGAGAGCTCCCCACGGTTGCAAGCGTCGGCTTCTGGTAAGGAAGAGGGTGACGATGCCAGCGCCGGTGCCGCGATCGATGCCGAAGCGAAGTCTGTAAGCTCCGCAGCCCGAAAGAAGGGCTAACAAAAGGGGCTTTGCTTTTGTGCTTGGTTCTTGGTCCTTGGTTCTTGGTGGTTGAATCTAGCCCCGGCTGGTCCCGTTCCTTGCCGATGGACGTGCAACCACCCAAAGTTCGAAGAACTAAGAACTAAGTACAAAGATCAAAGGCCAAAGCCCTAAGACCGTTTTAGCCTTTAGGTTTTTTGTTCTTACCTTTGATCTTTTCTGCCTCACTGGGCGGCCCCAACTTTTTCGCGGCATCAATAATTGCTTGCGCATTTTCCAATGCCTGATTGACGCTGCTGATCTCTTCGGGACTCTTAGTCTGTTCACCGATGGGCGCGAGCTGTGTTACCAGAACAGAAACTGCGGCGTCGAGCTTTCGCAACGATTTTGATAACAAGGGGTTCTTTTCGTCGTGGTAGCTGACATCGTCAATATTGGTGATTGCCTCTTCGAGAATCCTCGCGATGTCACCAATTAATTGAGCTCTCGATCCCTTTGGTAACTCGCCCCATCTCTCGGCGTCTTTCTTTTCCTGTTTGGTGACGGCCGCTTGCTGAATCCCGTTAACCGCCTGCATGCGTCGCTCGATCGCCTTGATGAAGACCTCCGTTCTTTGATCGAGAACCTGCGACTCTTGAACCAGCTCGACCTCCTGCGGCGTCAAATGGTCTCGGGACTGAGCCGATGCAGTCAGGCTCAGGGCCAGGAACGTGAAAGCGAGGGAGAGAAATCTAAAACAGAGTGTTATTCGCATCGAATTATCTTTCGGGCTTGGATGGAATATCTTTGGGTTTGTTCTTCTCTTCAGTCTTGGCCCGGTCGCGTACGACGGTGTGTCCATAAAAAGCATTTAGCGCGTCCGTCCTCGACTCGCGAGCATAATCTTCAACTTCCTTCATGCGCAGCGCGTATTCGAGTGGAGTAGCGCGTCGCATTACTGTCAGACGCGGACCATGAGCTCTGAGAGCAAGCTCGATATGTTTATATAGGTCGCGGCTTTTACCACGATCTCCACTATTAACTCTTTCCAGAAACTTGAAGGCATCCTCCAGCAATCCCAGATAAAGTCCGAGCTCACGCAGTGACAAGATAAAATCCTGTTGGTTTGCTGCAGCCTCGGCGCGTTGCAAATGGTTGCCGGCAAATTCAACAGTCTTCTTTATGCGTGACTTTGAATCTCGCACTTCGTTAATCAATTTGCGCTCGTCTTCAGGAATGGTCCGCATCGGCGGGGGAGCAGGCCATTGATCCGCGGGTCGTGGCTCTTGTGCCGTGACCAGAGTGTTTAGCGACGCAAAAATGCCGGCGACAAGTAACATCACGCGAACCAGGTTCTGAGTTGGACGAAGTGTCATTGATCGGATTCTTGCGCGTCGAACCAGTTTATCTAGAAACTAATATGCCTTACGAGTATCACGATGGCTTGCGCTTCACGCCCTGGCCCAGCTTTATTTGTCTCTTAAGGAGCGGCAGGCGAAGTTTTACTTTCTCGATCTCCAGATCATTGAGCTTACTGTCGGCGCGAGACAGAAATTGCTCATAAGCTTCCAATGCACTTTGGAACTCGCCCATCTTATCGTGGGCAGTCGCAATAAAGTAATAGGCGACTGCGAGATCCGGCTTGGCCGCCAATAACCATTGGTACTCAGGAAGCGCTTCATTGAATCTTTTCAATTCGTACAGAGACGTCGCCAGGTTTGCGTGTGCCACGTAGTTATCAGGCGACGAGTTAAGAATTCGACGAAGGATGATCACAGCTTCGTCGAATCGTCGTGACTGCACCAGTGCCGCTGCGTAGCCGGTTGCGTAATCGACGTTCTTAGGGTCGATCTCGTTCGCCAGCCGGTAGAACTCCAGGGACTTCGCTGGATCATCGGTTCGATACGACGCACCCAGCTTTGCGAGCAGCATCGCGTTGCGCGGATTCTTTTTGAGCAAAGTTTCAAGACCCACCCTGGCTTTTGCGGGATCAATATCATTCGCTGCTTCGATCTCTGCTGCCGTCCCGATGACCTTAATTTCTCCATTTGGAGCGGCGCTTTTGGTTTCAGTAACAATTCCGAGAGTTTGTGCGAGCCGGCCGGCCTCTTCAGTATTTCCAGTATGCTGGTAGACCTCGAGCATCCTTATCAAGACAGATCGATCGCCGGGTTTCACTCGGTCTGCAGTTTTCAAATCCTGTAGAGCATGTTCATAGTCGGACTCATCGCTGCGGATGTCCGCCCTCTCGATCAATGCCGAAACATTTTCAGGCTCAAGGACCAGGGCGCGATCGACGCTTACTTTCGCATCGGCTTTGTTCCCCAGTGATCGCTGGGCCAAAGCCAGCAGCACCCAACTTGACGCTGGTGCATCTTTGTCGAGCGTTGCGCGGCGGGCGAGTTCTGCAGCTTCCCGAGCGTCTCCGTCGCGCAGTCTTAGATCGGCAAGTATTCGCAAGGTCAGTGAATCATTCGGCTCCAGCTTCAGTGCTTGACGAAGGACCGGTTCCGCCTCACGCGGTTTGTTATTACGAATAAGTAAAGCACCGAGAGCTGAGTAAGGCAGGGCCCACTGCTTGCGCAATTCAATGGCGCGACGAAACGCGCCTTCAGCTTCGTCAAGTCGATTGAGCGAGACGAGCGCATTGCCTCGTTGAAACTCAGCTTCGGGGAACTCCGGCTTTACCTTGAGGGCTTGCTCATAAAACTCCAGGGCCTTCTCATATTCACGGTGGGCGTGTGCGTTCTGACCTTGTTCGAATAACTTAATCGGATCAGCCGCGCCATCACCCAACTCATCAACTTGAGCAGTGACGCTTAACGAAAAAAATAGTGAGAGAGCTAGAGTCGAGATGCAGAAGACAATCGAGCGCGAATTTGTAATCCAAAACCTTCTTAAGCGGGTAACCATTCGTGATGAAACCAGTAACTGAATTAAGGAGTAAGTCTGGGAAGGCTTGGATGTTAGCATGTGAGATTGCGATGCTCCAAAAGATTCAATTGCCCAAAAAGCTTGTGGTTGCACTAGCTGAGGGCATGCGCTACCATGCGGCTCTGAAATCCCAAAACATTAGAAGAACGTCAAAGATGCATTCCGCACTAATTGTCGGCTTAAGCAGATAGGGGACCCAGGTGTGAATAGTATTGCTACGGCGGATCTCGATCGCGAGAACAAGACTCCGAAGATAGCCGGCCTCTCAGCAGCACTACTTAATAAGGAGGAGCATCTGCGTGAAGTCCTGCGCGCGATGGGCTCAGTGTTGGTTGCGTTCTCAGGGGGAGTCGATAGTACGTATGTCGCTTATGTCGCTAATTCCGAGATTGGCGGCAACGCGTTGTGCATCACTGGAGATTCTGCAAGCTTACCTGTCTATCAGCGCGCGGAATGTGATCGAATCGCGCAGACCTTTGGATTTAGACGCGAGGTGATCCTAACGAACGAGTTGGAAGATCCGCGTTATCTTGCCAACGCGCCTGATCGCTGCTTTTTCTGTAAAGATGAGTTGTACGGCAGACTCGAGCAGTTAGCGGTTGAGCGTGGATTTGAGGTTATCGTCGACGGGTCAACGATGGATGACACGCGCGATTACCGGCCGGGTCGCGCCGCGGCCGGCAAACACATGGTCCGTAGCCCTCTCATCGAAGTTGGATTGACCAAGCAAGAAGTGCGCGAGTTGAGCCGGCACGCTGGTCTACCAACTTGGGACAAGCCCGCCAGTCCCTGCCTTTCTTCGCGCATTGCTTACGGCACAACCGTCACGATTGAGCGGTTGAACTCAATTGATCGTGGTGAAGAAATCATGAGGGAGCTTGGCTTTCGTGAGTTTCGCGTTCGACATCATGAGAACCTGGTCCGGCTCGAAATCGCGCCCGCAGAATTGGAACGAGCTTTGCGACGCGATGTTGTTGACGACCTGGCCCAGCGTTTTCGGCAGCTTGGATTCAAGTATGTGACTCTGGACTTGCACGGCTACCGCAGCGGAGCTATGAACGAAGTTCTCCCAGCTATAAAGATCGGGAGAAGCCAGTCTTAATTTTCTAAAGTTCGGCGATAGCGAAAAAATCAGCGGAGACAGGTATGGACTACAACTCATCATACGTCGATGACATTCGTGAAATAAAAGAAGAGAATCCTTTCGAGTCAATGATGTCGCGGTTTGATCGCGCGGCTCAACTTCTTCGACTCGATCCTGACCTCTACGCCGTTATGCGCGTACCGAACCGCGAATTGAAAGTTTACATCCCGACACGCATGGACTCGGGACGCATGCAGGTCTTCGAAGGCTATCGAGTGCAGCATAACTTTGCTCGCGGACCCGCCAAGGGTGGTATCAGATATTCACCCGACGTAACCCTCGATGAGGTGCGAGCGCTCGCGGCCTGGATGACCTGGAAGTGTGCTGTTGTAAACGTCCCCTTTGGCGGCGCCAAGGGCGGCATCATTTGTGATCCTCAGCAGATGTCTTTAGGTGAACTCGAGAGAATGACCAGGCGCTATGCGGCTGAGCTGGTGGAGTTCATCGGGCCTGAGAAGGATGTTCCGGCGCCTGACATGAACACCAATGAGCAGACGATGGCTTGGATCATGGACACCTATTCAATGCATGCTCGTCATACCGTTACGGCGGTTGTGACTGGCAAGCCGGTTGATTTGGGTGGCTCGGCTGGTCGGCGCGAGGCTACCGGCCGAGGAATCCTCTTTGTCATCAACGAGGCAGTGAAGCGATTCCAGAAGCAACCCGAAAGAACCCGGGTCGTGGTTCAGGGGTCAGGGAACGTTGGTGGCATCGGAGCCGAATTGCTGTACAACGAGGGGTACAAGGTCGTGGCCATCTCGGATGTTCACGGAGGGATCTACAACCCTAACGGAATCGACATACCGAATGCGCTCAAGTATCTGCGGACTACGCGGTCCTTCGAGGGTTATGAAGGCGTCGAAACGGTCTCAAATCAGGAATTACTGGAACTTGATTGTGACGTTCTGGTCCCAGCGGCCACCGAAAACCAGATAACCTCTCAGAATGCGGACCGCATCAAGTGCAAGGTTCTCGCTGAAGGCGCCAACGGGCCCACCACCGCCGCGGCTGACGAAATCCTTCATGAAAAAGGGGTTTTCGTAATTCCGGACATTTTGGCCAATGCAGGCGGGGTCACAGTCTCATATTTTGAATGGGTTCAGGACCGCATGGGCTATTTCTGGCGGGAAGATGTCGTAAACCAACGGCTTCAAGATACGATGGTAGCCAGCTTCAACGATTTATGCCGGTATGCGGATGCCCATTCGGTGGACACCAGGACCGCGGCGTACATGCTGGCGATCGACCGGGTAGCCTATGACACCCGGATTCGAGGCTTCTACGCGTGACGGAAAAAACATAAGTCAGGGCCGCTAAGTCGTGAAAAAGTCTTGATTTCCGCCTTGAGGTGGAGTATGGTCTGGCTCAGTTTAGTACGATAGGACCAGGCAAGAAATCTTTTTTATCAAGCTTGGGCCTTGAATGCCAAAACGATTGACACTGAGTTGCTGCGTTTCGTAAAAGAAGGCACTTAGTTTTTTCAGGACTTCGAAATAGAAATTTGAGAATAGTGCGTGCAGTTGGACCACTTCCTCGAATTGCTATCTCGCCAATTGCCGAAGGTGATTGGGTTAGGTTCCTGGTTTGACAGCTTACAGGGGATGCCAATAGTTCCGTTGAGTGCCTGCGCAAGCTGATCGGGGGGATTGATCAGTTGCGCTTATCGTCGTCGAACTATCAGGTGACCAAGAGACTTCTACATTAGAAAGTGTTTCGCAGGAGGAATGCGATGAGACTCGCAAACAGGGCGCTTATTGCTGCGCTCGCAATGTTGATAATTTGTACTGCCGTTTTCGCGCAGACATTAAGATCGCCGAATGATCCACGGAATCAATCTCCCGCAGTCGGGACGGGTGGTCCAGAAGGTGGTCCGACTGGACTCTTCACCATCTATGATGGTTCAACGATCCGCAGGGGAGAATTCACGTTCAGTATCGCGTACAGTAATTATGATCGCGATCCCGGCAACGTTGATATCGCGGATAGGGTGGGAAGTTTTAACGTAGGATTGAATGACCACATAGAGTTGTTCTTTAAGAGCAACCTCTATCGCGGGATCAAGGTCAACAATCCGTCAAACCTCTCCAGCTTCTATCTGCCCAACGTAAGCCTTTGCACGGCGGCTCCGCCTTGCACTGGTCCAGCTATCATTCTGGCTCCTTCCGGGCCGAACGTGGGAACGCTAGCGGGGCAGGCGGTGTTTCGTCCATTTAATAACCAGCCGTTTGTGCAGTTTCCGTTCATAGGCGGTTCGGCTGGAAACTTTGGACAGGGACCGGGCCAGATCGGTTCATTGTTTGGATTCCCGGGCTTTAACGCTCAGATCGGCGCGCCTCTAGGTACGGGAGGCAGGTTCAGTGGTGCTGCTTCATTCCCGGGATTGGGCTCGCCCGTGGGCAGTATTCTGCCGGGCATAGTTTTGGCGACCACGGTATTACCCGCGACCGCCTTGACTCTTCCTATTACAGTGCCTACCACGTTCACGATTGCACCAGCTTATTTGCCTGATGCTCCGTTCATCAGCCGTCAATATGGCGAATCGAGCTTCACCAACTATGTTGTCGGCGCCAAGATTCGTTTCACTGGGCCGCACAATCCGCTGGGTGTCGGTATCATTCCGTTCTATCGCTGGTATCCAGACAATGCGGATGATTTGGGAGGCTTTAATCAGTTACAGCGCGGTGCCGGTCCGGGTGGCAGCTTCTTACGAGGAGACTTGGGCCTGGTTGGATTTATTGATGGAAGGCTGAGCAGGCACATTAACCTCTCGGTCAACTTGGGATACATTTTCAACAGCAACGAGAAGTCTAAGGCCATGAACGATGTAGTGTTGCTCGACCGGCCAAATGAATTTCTCGTTGGTATCGGCCTGGACTTCCCGGTTAATAAGCATTTCCAGCCCGTCTTCGAACTGCGCACCACGCAGTACGTTGGGACTCGAACTGCGAATGCTTTTGAGAACGATCCGGTCGAATTCATCGGCGGCGTGAAGATCTTCCCGAAACGCTGGTGGGGTTTTGGTGTGGCTTATCGCCGGCACTTGAACGAGCAGGATGCAAGTCACATTAGTCCGCAAGATTTCAACACTCAGATTAACCAGCTGTCGGGTGTCAACGTGCCGGGCCGCGGTATCGTAATTGTTCCGGGCACAACGAGGCCTGCAACCACTAATGGGTTCCCGAATGGATTCCGGTTCTCGAGCGATCCGAACGGGTTCATCGTTCAGTTTTGGGCAGGACATCGTAATCCACGCGGTGTACCAGTGGTATTGTCACCGCCAGTGTTGACTTCAGTCACCGCTTCGAGCTCGACAATCACTTTGCCATGTCCCGAAGGAACAATGTCGGACACTTGTCCGACCAGTGCAAACTCGGTACTGGGACTGAGCGCTGTTGCCAGCGATCCTGATAATGACGTTCTGGTTTACACCTGGAGCGTAACTGGCGGCAAAATCACCGGTGACGGTCGCAATGTGAGTTGGGACTTGACCGGTGCGCAACCAGGTACCTATGTAGCTACGGTTCAGGTAAGTGATGGAACGCACCCGCCAGTTTCAGGCTCGGCGACCATCACGATTGCAAATTGCGCGGATTGCCACCGACCGCCATGTCCGACAGTGAATGTGAGCTGCCCCGACTCAGTTGACCAGGGTCAGCCGATCACATTCACCGCCAGCTTCAATGGCTCTGGTAACGTGACCTACAACTGGTCAGTTTCAGCCGGTACGATTAGCAGTGGTCAGGGCACCAGCTCGATCTCCGTTGATACCGCTGGAATTGGTGGTCAGACAGTCACCGCGACAGTTGAGATTGGTGGTATGGCTCCGGAGTGCACGCGCACCGCGTCTTGCACAACGTCAGTCAAGACTCCAATACAACCCACTTGTGAGAAGGTTGATGAGTATGGCGATATCAAGTTCAACGACGAGAAGGCCAGACTCGACAACTTTGCTTCCAGACTGCAGACCGACGCCGGTTCGAAGGGCTACATCATTGGTTACGGTGCATGTGAAGGCCAGGGCCTTGCTCGTGCCAACCGTGCCAAGGATTACCTCGTGAATACTCGCGGTATTGACGCGGGACGTCTCGAAGTGATTGATGGTGGCTGCCGCGCCGAGCTTTGGGTTGAACTCTACGTATGCCAGCCGGGAGCAGCAGCACCGACTCCGAGAACGGATGGTGCAGTCGCTCCGTGTCCGGAATGCAAGAAGACACGGACACCAAGGCCGCGCGTTCGTCACGGCAGGAAGAGAGCCGGCGACGACGAAGAGTAAGACCTCCGCGTCAGTTATGACGTAACTTCCCAAGCGGGCGATGTTCTTCTGAGCATCGCCCGCTTGGCTTTTGGTGACTGTTAAAACGCAACGGGCAATTTGGAGATGAGCATCTAATGTTTGCGTAATGCTGGACACTCGACGGGAATGTCTGTATTACAATTTGAGGGGGACGTAAGCGTCCTTTGAATTCTGAACTAGCGAGAAATTACTTCATGAATCTTCGTAAGTTATCCAGGGTTGGCTTTCTGTTAATAGTCATCATTACTTCTCTACCTTTGGCCTTGAGGTCTGGTGCAGCCGCAAGCGATGGACCCGCGTCTGCCTCCGAGCCGGCAATGTTTATTGAGGATTGGCTTACCAGCGGGCCTCCAGGAGGTGATGTAAGGGCGCTGGTGGTTGATCCGAAGGACCCGGCACGCTTTTACTTCGGTACCCTCGACGGGCAGATCTACACTTCCAGTGACGGAGCGCGCTCGTGGCGATTGCTTTACAACTTTAATGTCCCAAGGTTGTTCGTCGATCACATTCTCATTGACCCGCGCGACTCAAATACGCTTTACATGGGCGCCCATCGCCACAAGGAACCAGGGGGGTTCTTCAAGTCAACTGATGGCGGCAGGAGATGGCGTGAAAGCAAAGAACTCAAGAATGAGGCAATTCATTCGTTGGCTCAGTCGGAGTTCAATCCGAACGTCCTGATCGCCGGCACCTTTAACGGCGTCTACCGTTCGGATGACTCTGGGGCATCGTGGACAGTATTGCCAACGTATAGCACGCCAGGTTTGGTTCACGTTGAATCTTTGGCTTTGGATCCGACAACCACCGACATTATCTATGCTGGTACCTGGTATCTCCCGTACAAGTCTACTGATGGCGGCAAAACGTGGTACAGCATCAAGAATGGAATCATCGATGATTCGGATATCTTTGCCATCGACATAGACCCTCGCGATCGCAACCACATCATTGCATCTGCTTGTAGCGGCATTTATGAAACTCGGAACGCCGGGGCTCTTTGGAAGAAGGTCCAGGGTATTCCTTCTCAGTCTCGTCGTACGCGCGCAATTATGCAGCACCCCTCGATATCCGGTGTTGTGTTTGCTGGGACGACCGAGGGTTTCTGGCGCTCAGAACGAGGTGGCGATGCTGATTCCTGGATGGTGACGACCTCGCGCCAACTCGAGATCAATTCCATCGCCGTTCATCCGTCAAATCCGCAGACCGTTTACATCGGCACCAACAACTACGGCGTTATGGTTTCGAATGACGGTGGCAAGAATTTTGAGCCCAGCAATGGTGGCTACAGTGGGCGCTTTGCGAATGCGATTCTTCCTGACCGCGAAATGCCGAACCGCGTGTACGCCACTACCATCAATACTACCACCGGCGGAGGTTTCTTTTTCGTTAGCGAAGATAACGGGCAGTCATGGCGTCCTTCTATGCGCAACATGCCATCGCGTCTAATAGGCTATTCGATTTTGCAGGACAGCGCAGACCCCAATCTGATTTACCTGGGAACCAATCTGGGTGTGTATCGATCTTTAGATCGCGGCGTCTCATGGGCTCCAGTTTGGTCAAGCACAAAAGTTCCAGAGGTAAAACCTGCCCCCAAGGCCCCCGCGCCAAGAGGTAGAAAGCCTGTTCGCCGCGTGACTACAAGAAAACCAACTGTAGCGATGGGAGTAAGTGAAGTCGTGCGTCGCGCACAGCAAGCGCTGAATGCTGCCGGCTACCCGGTCGGTATTCCGGACGGCAGGGCCGGCACGCAAACACTCGGAGCCATAACTAAATTTCAAACGGACAAAAGTTTGCCAGTCACCGGGCAACTTGATCAGGTTACCCTGGCCGCATTAGGACTGGCTGGCAGTGAAGTCGCCTCTGCTGCGGAAGGCCAAGGTTCATCGTTGATCCTGACCGACGCAGTAAATGAATTGGTTCAGACGATCGATTCGGAAACGCGCCGTCCAGTTTTTCTCGCTGCCACCAATTCTGGTCTCTTCAAAACTTTCGATCCGTCCAAAGGTTGGCGTAAGCTGCCATATGGTCCAGGTTTCGACACCCACACCAGCGCAATCAGTGCCGACAGCAAGACTCCTGATTCTATATGGGTGGGAACCGCTTCTTCAGGACTGCTGGTTACCTCCGACGGTGGAAATTCATGGCGCCAGGTCGACGGCGTTCCGACAGATGCACCAGTGAATGTCGTTGCTCAGGACCCGCAACATCCCGCCAACGTTTACGTCGGAACGAAGCAGGCATTTTACGCGACGCATGATGGGGGTCAGCACTGGCAACGCCGCGGCGGCAATCTGCCTTTTGGTGATTTCACGAGCATCATTATCAATCCTCGAAATACCGATGAGTTGTTTGTCGGAAACGCCTATCAAAATGGCGACAACGGCGGTGGGGTTTACCATTCGACGAATGCTGGCTTGACCTGGAACCGGATAGATCCGAAAGAACGGAAGCTGCCGAGCTTTCGCATCTGGTCGCTCGCTCTTGATCCGCAAAACCAGGGCCCGTTATTTGTGGGCTCACATTCGGCTGGTATCTATGTAGTGCCTCGCAGTGTGACTCGGGCCTCGACTGTGCGGAGATGAACTAACCCGAAATCGTGATCAAGCAGGGCCGGTTTGCAAGCGATTGTAAGCCGGCCCTTACTCCTTAACTCGGGGTTAATTCGTCCTGTAGACTGAGGTTAGCGCCTTGACACTCGCGTATTCAGCCGTGTACATTCCCAAGCACCTCGGTTTAAGCGGCTGGTAATGAGTCGGGACCAAGCGGGTGACTACGGGCACGACGGAAATCGAAACAAATTACACCTCCTTTTCCAAAACTAGACGGCTCGAATCCTCGCTCGAATTTCAATCCGGCACATCACCAGGTTAGAAGGCCACAGGGACACCACTCGTGGTCACTGTCCAATCACCGTGAGCATATGCGATGATTGGAAGTCCGGCCTGATGCGTGACCAGCTATCCGACGCGCTGATACTGTCCGGGAAGTAGGAGCCTGCATGTCTAGTGAAGAACCCAAGCTGGAAAACAGCGAGGAAAATATCAACCAATCATCAACCGGCGAAGCGACCGCTTCGGCGCCTGAAACTAAAGCCGTAACCGCAACTACCAACGAGTCGGTTTCCACTGAGTCACTTGAAGATGAGGAGCCGCGTGGCGGCGACTTTGACTTCGGACAGCTTTTGGATCAATTCGAACAAGAACAAGCCAGCCTTCAGGAAGGTGAGGTTGTTCGTGGCACGGTCGTCGGCATCAGTGACCGAGGCGTCGTCATCGACTTTGGTTATAAGTCTGAAGGCATCGTCAACCCGGCGGAGTTCACTGAGAATGGACGCTTGGCTGTAAAGCCCGGCGACGAAGTTGATGTGCTCGTCAAGAGCATGGACTCGCACGAAGGCCTGCCCGTGCTGTCTCGTGCCGACGCTGTGCGGATGAAGGCCTGGGATGATTTGGAGAAGGCGTACCGCGACGGAACCAGTATTAAGGGACGCGTGGCCGAGCGTATCAAAGGCGGTCTTCGAGTAGACATCGATGGCATCGCCGCCTTCCTGCCTGGTTCGCAAGTTGACGTTCGTCCAATTCGCAATCTGGACAGCCTGAGAAATCAGGAAATCGAAGCGAAGGTTATTAAACTTAACCGCAAGCGCTCGAACGTGGTCCTATCGCGTAAGGCCGTTATCGAACAAGAGAATGTCGGCCGCAAAGATGAAACGCTGGGTGGCATAGAGGAAGACATTATCGTTGAGGGTCAAATCAAGAACCTCACCGACTACGGTGCGTTCGTTGACCTGGGCGGCGTTGATGGCCTGCTCCATGTGACTGATATGTCCTGGGGCCGGCTGCAAAATCCCGGTGAACTGTTCAAAGTCGGCGACACAATACAAGTCAAGGTTCTTAAGTTTGATCGCGAGCGCGAACGCGTTTCGTTAGGCTACAAACAATTGTTGCCGGATCCCTGGGCTTCGGTCGAAGAGCGTTTCCCGCTCCACACCCGCGTGACCGGAAAGATCGCAAGCGTTGCAGATTACGGTGCCTTCGTTGAACTCGAAGCTGGAGTTGAAGGCCTGGTCCACGTATCGGAAATGAGCTGGTCCAAGCGAGTCAAACATCCGAGTAAGATCGTCAATCCCGGCGACACCGTTGAAGTTGAAGTGCTCGCTGTTGATCCAAAAGCCCGGCGAATCAGCCTGGGTATGAAGCAGATTCAGGACAATCCATGGCGAACTCTTAACGAACGTTACCAGGTGGGCTCTCGAGTTCAAGGCCGAGTTCGTAACCTTACTGACTTCGGCGCCTTTATCGAAATCGAGGACGGCGTTGATGGCCTCGTGCACGTGTCTGATATTTCCTGGTCGCGTCGAATCAAGCATCCAAGCGAGCTGCTAAAGAAGGGACAGGAGATCGAAGCTGTCATTACCAGTATCGACATAGAGAATCGCAGACTCTCGCTCTCAATCAAGGACCTCGAACCCAACGCGTGGGAACGTTTTGTTAACGAGCATCAACCCGGGGACGTTGTTCGCGGCAAGATCGCTCGCTTCGCAAACTTTGGTGCGTTTGTCGAACTCGAGGAGAATTTGGAAGGTCTCTGCCACATTTCGGAGCTTTCCGAAGAGCGCGTTGAAAAACCGGAATCCGTGGTCCAGCTGGGTCAGGAGATGGATTTCAAGATTCTCAGAATCGATTCTGAAGGTAAGAAGATCGGTTTGTCGGCGCGGGCCGTCGGTAAGGATGAGCCTATTATCGATACTAAAGTCTATTCATCCGAAGCCGGCGGAGGCATGGCCTCGTTAGGTGAGCTCGCTGACTTTCAGATTGGCCGCGCGGCTGGAGGCGAAGAGCCGGAGAAATAGATCGGGCTCCAGTCGCTGCATCGTTCTCGTATAACCAACCGCGGAATCATACCGCCGGGAAACTCAGGCTCAAGTGTGAGTTAACGTACTGATCTCGAAACGGTTATGGGTCTTGCCCCGGCTGCCGAGTTTCTGATACTGTACGCCCGGTTTTGAACACTCTCGCCATTAATACTTGCAGCTAACTTTCGTGTTTCAATTCAATTTGCTCGGATGATCTCTTGGAAATTTTGAGGTGACGCATGACGAAAGCGGAACTTGTCGAAGACGTAGCGCGTGCTGCCGAACTTACCAAGAAGGATGCAGAACGACTCGTCGAAATCGTCTTCGAAAGTATTATCGAGAGTCTCAATCAGGGCGAGAAAATTGAGCTACGCGGCTTTGGCAGCTTCCGAGTACGTGAACGAGGCGCTCGACGAGGCCGCAACCCCAAGACCGGCGATCCTGTCAGCATTCCTGCTAAGCGCGTACCTTACTTCAAGCCAGGCAAGGAACTAAAAGAACTAATTAACGATACCGGCGCTGCCGCGCTACCCAGCTCAGAGAGTTCTTCGAACGGTGATATTCCTCCATCAACCTTCACCCTCTGAGTTGATCAAAGGAAAGACAGCAAGTGGAAACTCTGTGGAGCCCCTGGCGTTATGACTACATAAAAGCGGCCAGCGGCTCGAACCAATCGGCTGGTTGTGTCTTTTGTGAGATTCTAAAAACTCCGGAACGAGACGAAACGAACTTCGTCATCCATAGAGCCTCACATAACTATGTTGTC
>Ga0157380_10000753_pt1 | contig 20211 bp, 15 predicted proteins | sample S35metaG_FD_119757 | JGI IMG/M metagenome (GOLD analysis project Ga0157380, IMG submission 119757) | Switchgrass rhizosphere microbial communities from Kellogg Biological Station, Michigan, USA - S3-5 metaG | ecosystem: Host-associated > Plants > Roots > Rhizosphere > Soil | place: USA...
GACATTGGGTGGTCCTGTGAAAATTAAAATTCCACCTGGTACGCAGAGTGGAAAAATTTTCCGCCTCAATGGTAAAGGATTGCCTTCTATACAAGCTTATGGCAAAGGAGATGAATTGATCTATGTCAATATCTGGACGCCAAAGAAAATCAGTGAAGAGGAGAAGAAGATTTTGGAAAAACTCAAAACATCACCAAACTTCGAACCTCAACCAAGCAAGACCGAGAAAGGCTTTTTCGAACGGATGAAAGATTACTTTAGTTGATCCGCGCTGCATTCATAGGGATCCTTTTCGTGTTATCACTCAGTGCGTGTGACAGGGGAGTACTCATCCAGGAAAAATGGGCATGGGAAGACCAGCAATGGATCACCGGGGATAAAAAATCCATGGAGATGGAAGCGGTGGATACAAATACCATTTACGAGATGGATCTCTTGCTCAATCATGAAGAGACATTCGGGTATCAGAATCTTTATATTAAAACAACGACCACATTTCCTTCTGGTAAAGAAGTGGTCTCAGTGACTTCACTTGAATTGGTAGATACCGATGGTGCCTGGGCTGGCGATATGGGAGAGAATTGTTGCAAACTAGAGCTGCCACTTCAAAGCAGGTTTACTTTTCCTGAAGTTGGAAAATATACTTGGACTATTGAGCCTTGGATGCGTGTAGATACAGTGAAAGGTGTCAACAGCCTCAAAGTCACTTGTCGCAAAGTCAAAGAATAAGTTCGATCCATCGTGATGCATATTCCCGGATGGGCGGAACGAATGGATCAATTGGCGGCTGAGGGCATTCCTTTTCTTTTTATACTTGATTTTAAGCTTGCTTCTCCAATCGTGATACCGTTAGGTGATGAGGGAGATTCATTAAATGAAATTTCCGGTATTCGGTATTCGGTAAATCAGGTAATCGGTGGCCAGAAGTTACGGACGAAAGAAATTAGCTTCTTAAAAGAGCCTGTTTCATTTGAAGAATATCAACTTGGTTTTGACAAGGTCATGTCAGCTTTAAAAGCAGGAGATACCTACTTGCTCAATTTATGTTATGCTACAAAAATGACGGGCCTTCCTTCGCTCGAAGAAATTTTTGAAGTCGTCAGGGCTCCTTACAAACTTTATGTTCCTGGGAAGTTTGTAGTTTTTTCTCCGGAGCAATTTGTTTCAGTGACCGATGGTGTCATCCGTACTTTTCCAATGAAGGGAACCATCGATGCTTCACTTCCTGATGCTGAAGCAACACTCCTTGCAGATATCAAAGAGCAAGAAGAACATGCAACTGTTGTTGATCTACTGCGCAATGACCTGAGTATTGTATCCAACAAAGTAACCGTCAATCGATACAGATATATTTCAGAAATAAAAACTGGCGACAAGTCATTACTTCAATGTAGTTCGGAAATCAGTGGCATCCTTGAAGAAGAATATTTGGGAAAGCCAGGCAGCCTCATGCATGCATTATTGCCAGCAGGCTCAGTCACTGGTGCACCTAAGAAAAGAACGGTCGAATTGATCACAGAGATCGAACCTGAATCACGAGGATATTACACCGGTGTATTTGGTGTCTATGATGGAAAGAACCTTGATAGTGCCGTCATGATCCGTATGATCGAACAACGACCCGATGGATATTATTATCGGAGCGGAGGAGGGATTACGTATCGTAGTGTGGCAGAGCAGGAGTATCAGGAGGTGTTGGATAAGGTGTATGTGCCATCTCCGCCAGCACTTGAGGGTTTATAGGTTTATGAGTTTATAAGTTTATTCTGCTTCTCAGTCTGGCGTCTGGCGTCTGATGTCTGACGTCTGGCGTCTCAGTTTATAAGTTTATTCTGCTTCTCAGTCTGGCGTCTGATATCTGGCGTCTGATGTCTGATGTCTGACCTCTGATGTCTGGCGTCTGATTTGTATTTTTACACACAGTGCATCAATTCCTCGAAACCATCTGCATTCTAAACGGCAAGCCTCGAAATCTCGAATGGCACCAGCGTAGAGTAGATGCAACGCTCAAACATTTTTCTCCTAAAGGATTTACAGAAGAAAATAGTTTTCCCTTAGTTGATATTCTTGGCGCTTGCAACATTCCTTCTGATGGGGTTTATCGTTGCAGAATACGGTATGACTTGAATGCAATTGAGGTTGAATTTTTTCCTTACACACCACGAGATATCAAGACTCTTCGATTAATAGAAGCACCTGTTGATTATGATTACAGATATAAATACGCTGACCGGAAAGTGTTGGAAGATTTATTTGCTCAAAGAGGAGATGCAGATGAAATCCTAATCACGCGAGAAGGTTGGATCACCGATACATCCATTGCCAACATTGCTTTTCGAAAAGCTGATCGATGGTATACTCCATCAAGACCATTATTAGCAGGCACTACATGGAAGAGATTGATCACGAACGGAATTATTATTCCTCGACCTATTCATCAATCACAGCTACATCATTTCGATTCCTTCCGCATCTTCAATGCAATGAATGATTGGGGCGGGGAGGAGTATGATATAATTGAAAGCTTAAAAATTTCGCACGGAGCGCACTGAGCACACGGAGAGATAACAAAATGAAGAATGAAGAATGAAAACTGGAAGCTGGAAGCTCTTAGCTTAAGATCAACTCATCATACCTGAAAATCACATCCATCCCCTTAGACTTAAAGTAATTGCGTGTTTCTTCTTCGTCACGATCGGTAGTGGCGAGGACAAAATCGCCGCCCCATGCACCGAGTGATTTTACACAACCCCAGTAGTCAGGAAATTCGTTGCTCTGGACAGTAGGAAGTCCGAGGATGTCAGATACGAGTGACTCATGCTGGCGCACAAGGGATTCAAATTCTTTGAGCGTAGTGGCGGCATTGATGCTTTCCGTCAACCTTGACACTTTATCCACAGAACCATTGAGGCCTGCTTTGGATTGATGATATTTTTTCAATGCTTCGCGGCTGTTCTGCTTACGGCCGAGATACACGAGGAAAAGTTGTTTTTTGAAAGTAGGGTCGAAGTCTGCTCCATCAATGTGGAGTTCATCTTCAAGGAACTGATAAAGGACTGGGCCGTCTGCATCAGCACAAGCTATATCATATCCTGAACCACCAAATGTATCGAACAATAAGATGTAAGGATTCACTTCTGCCCATTGTGCTACGCACCATACCAGGGTAGAACTGCTACCTAAGCCCCAGTCGCGATCAAATTCAAGATAAGTTTCAACGGTATAGCGGCGCCATTGGCTGAGGAATTCAGAATTCTGACGGCATGCCCCTCTTAATAATTGTTGGATACTGTTGGCAATGTCTTTGTCAGTGCTGTCGATCGGATCAAAGGCCATCAGGTCAAAGCTACCCGAGAACCAAAGATTTCCTTTTCGATCGTAAGACTTCCATGTGATTTCACTTCCGGGACGTTCGCTGACATTCATGGACTGTCCCAATTTGCATGGCAGCGCGAGAGACACAGCCCCGTTTAGGACGAGGTATTCACCGGTAAGGAGGAGCTTACCATTAGCTTTATAGTGTCGTTTCGTTTGAACAGCCATGGGTAGGGGGGCAAAGATAATATTGGTTCTCATAAGATGATCCCAAGACATGTCGTTACATGCCCAAGATCTGCCTCCCCCGATGTCCATCCATGAAGAACACAAGGAAAAGCCATTTTGGAATGCGGCAAGATATATACTTTTTATTTATATATAAACTATTAATGTGAAATAAAATTTGGGTAAAGGCCTTAAAGGCAGAATGGTCCTGTAGTTGGAGGCCCTGTGGATATTGAGAAAATCCTCTTTAACATTAGATAATTTTATTTTTTGGGAGCCCAAAATAACTGCCTGATTTGGCTTAACGCACCATTATACCTTTCTTGAAGTTCATTGAAAACCCAAGGCCTTTCCTTATTGTTATTTTGTATTCTTATACCCTCAACCCGAACTACAGTTTATAGACAATGACATACGATAACTTTACTATTAATGCCCAGGAAGCCATACTGGCCGGACAACGTCTGGCAGCTACCTTGCAACAACAGACAGTAGATACCCCTCACCTGGTCAAAGGCATCCTTGAAGCCAGCGAGGACAGCGCAAAATTCCTCTTCCAGAAAGTCGGGGTGAGCATCCCTCAGCTGACCAAAGCACTGGATGAATCCATTCAAACCTATCCTAAGATTTCAGGCTCTGATAAGCAGTACCTAACAGATCATAGCAACAAGGCATTAGCTGAAGCCAAAAAATTGCTACCTGAGTTTGGAGATGAATATATCTCCACAGAGGTCATGTTACTGGGTATCATGAAAGGCAGCAGTAAGGGAGCGCAGATTCTGAAAGACCAGGGTGCCACGCTGGATGGATTGAAAGCCGCTATCAAAGAATTACGTGGAGGAAAGAAGGTCAGCGACCAGAACACCGAGAACCAATATAATGCGCTGAAGAAATATGGCATCCACCTGAATCAACGTGCACTCGATGGAAAGTTGGATCCGATCATTGGTCGTGATGAAGAAATCAGACGCATCCTTCACATCCTCTCCCGTCGTAAAAAGAATAATCCTATCCTGATCGGTGATGCCGGAGTTGGTAAAACTGCCATTGTAGAAGGCATCGCCTGGCGTATTGTCAAAAAGGATGTTCCTGAAAACCTGCTCACCAAACAAATTTATGTTCTCGACATCGCCGCACTGATCGCTGGCGCTAAGTTCAAAGGTGAATTTGAAGAGCGGATCAAAGCGGTTATCGAAGAAGTGAAGAGCTCCAATGGAGAGATCATTCTCTTTATTGATGAGATTCATACACTGATTGGTGCCGGAGGTGGAAGTGGGGCAATGGATGCTGCAAATATTCTTAAACCTGCCTTGGCAAGAGGAGAGCTTCGCACCATTGGGGCAACCACAGCCGATGAGTATCAAAAGTATTTCGAAGCAGATAAAGCGCTTGTGCGCAGGTTTCAAACTGTCTTTATCGATGAACCTTCAGTAGAAGACACGATTTCCATTTTACGTGGGATACAGGATAAATATGAGGTCTATCATAAGATTGCCATTCTCGATGAAGCACTCGTAGCTGCTGCAGAACTTTCACACAGATATATAGCAGATCGTCATTTACCAGATAAAGCTATTGACTTGATTGATGAGGCTGCTGCAAAACTCAGGCTTGAACTGGATAGTCTTCCAGAAGAGATCGACCAGGCTGATCGCAAATTGCGTCAACTTGAGATCGAACGCGAAGCTGTAAAACGCGAGAAGGATGATAAGAAGCTAAAAGTAATAACAGAGACGATCGCCAATACGCAGGAAAAACTGGATACGCTCAAAGCAACCTGGAAGAATGAAAAGGAATTGGTTGATTCGATTCAGACCATCAAAAAGAAAATTGACGACCTTGAACATGAAGCCACAGTAGCAGAGCGCGATTCTGATTATGAAAAAGTGGCCAAAATCAGGTACGGAGAATTAGTAGCTGAAAAAGCAAAACTTACAGAAGCTGAGACAAAATTGCATGCCCTTCCATTAGATAGCCGTTTTACGAATGAAGAAGTAACAGCAGATGATATTGCAGAAGTTGTATCACGTTGGACAGGAATTCCGCTCCAAAAAATGATGCAGAGTGAGAAAGAAAAAATGCTTCATCTCGAGGAAGAAATCGGGAAGCGTTTGATCGGACAAGCAGAGGCAGTCAAGTCTGTTAGTAATGCAGTGCGTAGAAGTCGCGCCGGACTACAAGATCCGAATAAACCCATTGGCTCTTTTATTTTCCTTGGTCCTACAGGTGTTGGTAAAACAGAATTGGCCAAAGCCTTAGCCGAAGTATTGTTTGATGATGAAGAGGCTATCACAAGGATCGACATGAGCGAATATCAAGAGAAGCATGCTGTGTCCCGACTGGTAGGGGCTCCTCCAGGATATGTCGGTTATGATGAGGGTGGACAATTGACAGAAGCAGTTCGTCGTAGACCATACTCAATCGTATTGCTTGATGAAATAGAAAAAGCTCACCCGGATACCTTTAACGTCCTGCTCCAGGTTTTGGATGATGGACGATTGACAGATAATAAAGGTCGTGTTGCTAATTTCAAAAACACGATTGTCATCATGACCTCCAATATGGGCTCTGATGTCATTTTGGAAAATTTTGAGGACCTGGAAAAAATGGGCGATGCGCATCGCGCAGATATCATCGCGACGACCAAAGAAGAGGTATTCAATTTGTTGAAAGAAACGTTGAGACCAGAATTCCTCAATCGTATCGATGACAAGATCATGTTCCTCCCACTTTCTAAAGCAGAGATTAAACAGATCGCTCAACTACTGCTGAAGAAAATTAAAAAGAATCTCGCCAACAGGGAGCTTAATTTAGAAATTAGCGACAAAGCATTAAACCTCCTTGCTGACTTAGGGTATGATCCTCAGTTTGGTGCGCGTCCTCTCAAGAGAGTCATTGAAGTGGAATTGGTCAACGAACTCGCAGTACAAGTTTTATCAGGGCAATTTGTTGAAGGCGATACCATCTATGTGGATGCCGACAACAAAGGCTTTGTCTTTAGCGAGCAAGGCTTCAAAGGCGACGGTACTGCTCCCCCTTCCGGAAATGGCGCCAAAGACACCGCCAAGAAGCGCGAGCAATCACTTGACAAACTGAAAAAAGCTACCAAGGAAGTTGATGACCTGGTGAAGGATATAAAGGATGACGATGGTGACGACGATGCGGAGGAGCAGACTGAGGCGAAACCAAAAAAGTAAGTGAGCAGTGAGTAGTGAGTAGTGTGGATTACTCAAAGGCTATTCAATGAAACAGGAAAAGCCGCTGGATGGAGTTTTCTCCGCCAGCGTTCTATTGGTGGGCTATCAAATTAGTAATTTTCTCCCTCTGCCCTCTGCCCCATGCCCTCTGCTCATTTAATCCGATCTGGATTTTCCTTCAGAAACGATTTCCACCCACCCTTCTTCGAGGATACAGGCTTGCCTGCCTGGTAGTGATGGCAGACAGCTACAGACAAAGCATCCGTAGCATCTAGTGGAAACTTGCCGGGAGTGATATTGAGCATGCGGCATAACATATCTGACACTTGTTCTTTGGCGGCGTTGCCATTACCGGTTACAGAGAGTTTGATTTTTTTAGGAGAGTATTCCGTGATGGTGAGGCCCATCGTCATCCCTGCAGCCATTGCCACACCTTGCGCTCTGCCGAGCTTAAGCATCGATTGCACATTTTTTCCAAAAAATGGTGCTTCAATAGCAAGGTCCTGTGGTAGATATCTTTCGATGATCTCTTGTATATCAAGAAAGATCTCCCGTAGCTTATCTGTGTGTTCTTTCCTATCCTTCAGGTGTAGGACACCAATTTCCAGTACATCGATTTTATCTCCTTCCACTTCAATCACCGCGAAGCCCAGGATGTTCGTGCCGGGGTCGATGCCAAGGATGCGGGAAGACTTTTGTTTCAATTGTGCCAATTGAAATTAGGTTAAATGTTAATTGGTAAATGTGTTTAGCGCTAGAAGCTATTCGCTTCAAACTGTTTAGAAAGTTTAGAGAGTTTAGGAAATAAAAAACTAAACTTTCTAAACTTAAGGGGCGAACAGCCCATTTAACTAAACTTTCTAAACACTGTGTCAAAGCAGAATACAATTTAAACTACAAAATCATTTTTTGACAATAAGTATCTTGTCTATTGTCGGGCCATCCATATCTATTACTTCAAATTCAAAATTGGCCCATTCTATTTTTTCGGATTGTTTAGGGATGCGGCCGAGCTCGTGCATGATGAGCCCACCCACTGTATTCACTTCATAATCCTTGATGTAATCTTCCATGCCAAAGCGTGTGAGGAAATCCGGCAGTGGATATTGTCCATCAATCATCCAGGATTTTTCATCTCGTTGCTGAAAGACAAATTCTTCTCCATAGAATTCAGAGATATCACCAACAAGTGCTTCGAGAATATCACTCATCGTGAGTATACCTTGTGTCGAACCATATTCATCTATGACTAATGCATAATGCACATTGGTTTGTTTGAATTGCTCGAGCGCCTGGTAGGCGGATGCGCTTTCAGCGATATAAGAAGGTTCTGTTACGATGTGTTTTAAATCGAAATGATCTTTTTCAATTTCCGAAAACAACTGTTTGAGGGTGACGATACCCATGATGTCCTGCTCGTCACTGTCATAAATCGGATAAAAGTTGTGCATGTCTTCCAACACGAGTTTCTTCACTTCTTCTTTTCCATCTGTGATATCAAGGGAAGTCATTTTTTTCCTAGAAGTCATCAAGGAACTGACACTTCTGTCTCCCACACTAAATACTCGGTTCACGATATTCTGTTCGATTTCCTGGATCTCACCGTCTTCCATTCCTTCCCTCACGATTGCTTTGATTTCTTCTTCGGTCACTTTGCTATCCGTAGATCGTTTCACGCTGAACAACTTGAGGATGAGATCAGTCGTAAACGTCAGTAACCAGATAAATGGGGCAGTGATCGTGGCGATGATTTTCATGGGTATGGCCAACCTCTTGGCAATGGTCTCCGGGTAGGTTAGTCCTATCCTTTTGGGCACGAGTTCGCCGAGGACGAGGGAGAAAAAAGTTATGATAATGAGGACCAGTACCACGGACAAGGTAGAGGCATAAGGTACGAGAAGTGGAAATCGAAGGATAAACGCCTCCATATCCTGGGTGATTTTTTCACCACTATATATACCTGTCAGCAAACCGATCAGGGTGATGCCGATTTGAACGGTAGAGAGGAGTTTACTTGGGGCGGCCTGGAGTTCGAGGGCGGTTTTGGCTCCTCTGCTTCCCTGCTGAGCGGCATAGGTCAGCCTGTTTTTCCGGGCTGAAACCAAGGCAATTTCGGACATCGAAAAGATGCCATTAATCAGGATAAGCAGTAGAATAAAGAGAAGTTCCATAACTGGTCGGTGCCACATCCGGGATTTCCCGTCAGGCAAAGATCAGCAGAATTTTGGCTTTATCCCTAGTTGGCACTTCCGACCTATAATCCATTTACCCAATACTCATCCCTTACGGGCAATATGAATACTCATTTTTATCCGGGAATCCCGATCCTGAAGGGTTCAAGCTATATTAACCCCGGGCCGTGCCCGGGGGTCGGAGCATGAGTATCATCTCCAACCCTGAAGGGGTTGAATAAAAATCATTTCCAGGGCACTTCTCAACGGTCTAATTCGTTATTATCCGAGGCAAAATATCCTTATAAATGACTAACTGATTGTAACAGTTTCGCCCTAATTTCGTTATATGGTAATGCTCAAATATTTGCTGGTTCTCTTTCCTGTTTTTTGGGTACCATCTCCTGTAATAGAGAGGCCTGAAGCTGTTTATCATAATAATTGCAGCACGTCCAACTCCACATGGCAAGGAGGTGAGGAAATCACTTATACCTTATACTACCAACTCAACTTTATCTGGATCCCTGCCGGGGAAGCCACCTTCAAGGTGAAAGACCTGGGTGACCGGTATGTGATCACGGCAGATGGCAAGACTATTAGCGCCTTTGAATGGTTTTATGAAGTCAATGACCATTACGAAAGTGTGATCGATAAAGAAACCTTATTGCCCATTTCCTTTTCACGGAATATCCAGGAGGGGAAATATGTATGGTGGGATAAATTCACCTTTGATCAGCAAAACCGGAAAGTACATGCCACAAAAGGTTGGCCAGACAAGCCAACCAAATATTATTCAGCGGATGTCACCGGGTGCATGCATGACCTCATCTCAATTGTCTATAGTGTGCGCAATGTTGATTTTAATAAATATGCTCCTGGGCAACAATTTGGTGTAAAAGTTTTTGTTGAAGAAGAATATCCACTCCAGGTAGAAATCAAGGAGAAGAATTCAGAACAAAAAATCCGTGGCTTAGGAAAACATAAAACACACCTCATCAGCCCCGAAATGGTGGCCGGTCATTTCTTTGAAGAGGATACCCACATGGACATTTATTTGTCTGCTGATCGCAACCATCTGCCTTTGATGATTGAAAGCCCAGTGTCAGTTGGCAAAGTAAAAGCGGTGCTTACCAGCTATAAGGGACTGAAGTATCCTTTGGTGGCTTGCGAATAATTTTCCTTTTGGCTTAAGAAGGGCATCTATTCACAGCGAGATTATATCTTTAGATAAATTTCCTCGCATGAAGAACCTTCTCCTTTTCCTTTTCTGCTTGCCATTTATTAGTCAGGCCCAGGACAACTGCACCGGGATTGAAAACAGATCTATCTTTCAAGCTAACCGGATAGGGACAACCATCTACCCGCATGGTTTCAAGTTTTATGATGAAGATGGTTATTTCAAAGTACCCTATACATCAACTGCTGCTGCTTCTTCCATCTTTGCTTCCAATGCATGGTTGGGTGCTTATAAAGATGGCCAGTTGAGAGTAGCGGCGCAAGGTTATGCTTCAGCATCAGTTCATGAATTTCAGGTAGGGCCATTGTTGGAAGGAGCTATTCCATCGGATTCAGCATGCCTTCATTTCAATAAGGTATGGTCGATGAAAAGAGCTGACATCGAAAAACACATCGAAGATTATCAAAGTGATGGCGTGATTGATGATACGATTGCTTCTGTTTTCGGCTGGCCTGCTGAAGGAAATGCTTTTTTTAAATCTATCAATTCGTTCTCTCTGCCATCGCCGCACCAGGGAGGATGGGCTGATTTTTTTGATAAAAATACAAATGGGATATATGAGCCTCAAGCTGGTGAGTATCCTTGCATTTATCTTAATGGAACGCAATACCTGCCAGAAAGAATCATGTGGACGGTCTATAATGATCAAGGCATCCATACTGAAACAGACAGTGAGCCCATTGGCGTAGAGATCCAACTCACGGTGTATGGCTTCAATTGTGAAGACAATCCTATTTTAAACAATGCATTGTTCAATTCCTATAAGGTCATTAACCAGAATGACCAGATATTGGATAGTATGTACTTTGGCTTGTGGACAGACTATGATCTGGGGTGCGCTCTTGACGATTATATAGGATGTGATACAAGTAGAAACACGGAGTTTGTTTACAACAAGGATGCTGATGACGGGGATGAGCCTGATTTTGGATGTTCTACTAACGCAGCAACATACCGTGACGTACCTCCGGCCCAGAGTTTTACTTATTTATCTCACCCGATGTATGGTTTTACCAATGCGAGAGTTGTGGATACCACATCTGCGCAAGTGTTTTACAATATGTTGAAAGGGCTTTGGCCCGATGGTACAACGATCTCTGTAAATGGGGACGGATATAATCCAGGTGAAGGTTATCCTGAAACTAAATTTATTTTCAGTGGTGATCCACTTGATCCTTTGCAATGGTCACAAGTGAGCACAAATGCACCATCGGGAGATCAGCGAGTCGTTTCCTCCATTTCAATTGGTCAGCTTCAGCCCTACCAACAATTTCGCGTCGATGGGGCATATTTATTTCACCAGGATTCAAGCCAGGGACATATTGATCAAGTGGGACTAATGCTTAACCAGGTGGACGAGTTACGATTAATGGTTGCTAATGGAAATTTGACTTGTACACCTTTCCCGGATTGCGACGACGAGGATTGTGTTTGGCCCGGGGACTTTAATCATAATGGCAAAGCCGATCACTATGACTTATTAAAATGGGGTGTCGCCTTTGATCAGCAAGGAGCAGCCCGAAATGGAATCATTGATTGGGATGGCCATTTTGCAGATGAATGGACATTAAACATGCCTGGCAATCTGAATGCAAAATATTCGGATGGAAATGGTGACGGACATGTGAATACGACAGATCTCGAAAGAATTCTAGAACATTTGACATTTACGAATTCAAGTTATGAGGCAGAAAATCATTTTACACCGGGGCCGCATCTCGTCTTGTCCGCAAACCCTATGATTGAATCCGGATCGATTCGCAGTTTCAAAATTTTTGCAGGACAGTCCATTCCAAATGTGTTAGGGCTGGCATTTGAATTGGATTATGATACAAGCCTTCTAGAGTATCAACGCTTTATTATGAGTAGTCCTGCAGACTCTAATTATTACATGTTGCTTACGAGCACTTCTGGTGATATTGGTTTTGGGGAGGTAGTGACTGCTACTAACAATGCTTTTAATGGCTATAGCTTTGTCATAGCGGATCATCTGCCCATAACTATTGATTCCGGATTTTCCTTTTTAAGGACAGTTACCTCTATGGGATTTAAAGTACGACCTGATGTCGATCCTGATGATATTCCAGATAGCACTACCATCCGCATTAAAAACCTGATTGCTATTGATGCAGATGGAAATGATCTGCACATTGGTTCCAATGACCTGGTGGTATACAGAGAGGGTTTTGTTGGCTTCAATGATCCGGTGACCATCAGAACAAAGGTGTACCCAAACCCAGCCAATGAATCATTGCACATAGAAAGTGAATTGGAAACAGAAGTAGAGCTATACTCCATTCATGGCCACTTGCTCAAGAGATTTGAGATGGACCAGGTAACAAAGCCGATTGATGTTTCCAGTATACCATCCGGGATTTACATTCTCAGGATCATTGAAACAGGCGAATCCATCAAGGTAGTTATTGAGTAATGGCTTGATCCGCAATAGGATATGGAAATATCTGATAGTTGATGGCGGTTAATCTTCGCTAACCAAATACCCTTTTGTTGGAGTAAACTCCAACAATGGCAGATGCAGGAGTTTGCTCCTGCAACCAAGACAGGAAAACACAAACTTTTCATTATTTTGCCCCGCCTTGTACGCTCAGGGCAGAATAAATCACTCCTTAAATAGACAAATATGAAGAGTTTCTTTGGCCACCCTCCCGGCTTGTCCACCCTGTTTTTTACCGAAATGTGGGAACGTTTTTCCTACTATGGTGGCAGGGCGATGTTGATTTTGTACATGACCGCCGCAGTAGTTGGTGAAAATCCAGGGCTGGGCTTGAGTGTAGTTGAAGCTGGGGCTTTGTATGGTTTGTATACCGCCGTAGTGTATATGACCAATCTTCCAGGTGGCTGGATCGCCGATAAATTTATCGGTGCCAGGAATGCTGTCTTCTATGGAGGGATTATTATCGCCTTAGGTAACCTGAGTCTTGCAGCTCCTTTTGGGCTTCCAAGTTTTTATACCGGTCTCGGGTTGATAGCCATTGGTACAGGTTTGCTTAAACCTAACGTGAGCACAATGGTAGGTTCATTGTATGGCCAAGGTGATGCACGTCGTGATTCTGCATTTTCTATTTTCTATATGGGTATCAACCTTGGTGCTTTTCTCGCTCCATTGATAGCTGGTTGGTTTGGACAGAATGTAAGCTGGCAATCCGGTTTTTTCGTGGTTGCGATTGGTATGACACTTGGTCTTATCCAATATAAAATCGGTGCAAAACATCTCGGTGATGCAGGCGTCCATGTACGCACAGCTTCCGATGCAGAACATGCCAAACAACGCAAATCACTGGTCAATGGATTGATTGGATTTCTAGTAGCTGCAGTTGTCCTGGTTGTACTTCATTTTACCGGAATTTTCGCTTTGACGGTTGTTAACCTCTCAAATGTCATCGGGGTTCTTTTATTAATAATACCTGTGGTCTATTTTGGATTTCTTTTTACAAAAGGTGGCTTTGACGCTGCTGAGAAAAACAGGATTGTAGCTATTATTATCTTCTACCTGGCTGCTGCCCTTTTCTGGTCTGCTTTCGAACAAGCAGGTTCTACACTAACTTTATTTGCTGACCGCAATACGCATAATTCCTTCTTAGGAATGGAGTTTCCATCGACTTGGTGGCAGAGTATCAATGCACTATTCATCATTGTCCTCTCTGGTGTATTTGCTTGGCTATGGCTTAAACTACATAGCATTAAAAAAGAACCATCTACACCGATGAAATTTGCGATTGGTCTTGCTCTTGTGGGTGTTGGATTCCTTATCCTAGTTCCTGCTGCTATGATTATTGAGGAAACTGGTGGAAAAGTTGGAATCATATGGTTGCTGATGGTTTACTTCATTCACACTATTGGTGAGCTTTTCTTATCACCTGTCGGCCTCAGCGCGATGACTAAACTCGCTCCTTCAAGGATTGTCGGACAAATGATGGGTATCTGGTTCCTCGGTGCCGCTACTGGTAACTTTATCGGTGGTCGCGTCGGTGGTATGTTTGAAACATTCCCATTAAAATATATTTTCCTTGCCATCTTCTGCACCAGTCTTGCAGCAGCGCTTGTGATGTTCTTCCTTGTTCCTTGGATGAAGAGGTTGATGGGAGAAGTGAAATAGCTGTCAGCTGTCAGCTATCAGGCACGTGTGACGCAAAGAATTTAACACAATGCCCGAAGGCATTTGTTTTTGGTTAAATGGTTAAGGGTTAAAGGTGGTCGTCACTTTTAACCCTTTTCTTTTAATCACACACCTATCCCAAAACTCATGCATCTCACGTTCTCACGTTCTCACTGTCTCACGTTCTCACTGTTTCACTGTCTCACTTTCTTACTGTCTTACTGTCTTACATCTTCTGGCGTCTTCCCAAAAAAAACTACCTTGACCAATCGAATTCAATAAGGATCAGTTTAATCAACCAAAACATATGAGTCAAAATCCATCGGGTCCAGGACAAGAATTAACCCTGGAGAGCATTCAGAATTTTAAAGGGAAATATCCGATTCAGCTCTGGTATATGTTTGCCATTGAGATGTGGGAGCGGTTTTGTTTCTATGGGATGCGGGGCATGCTCGCCGTCTTCATGGTTGAAAAACTATTGATGGATGATGGGGCCGTCAACCTGCAATATGGAGCTATCCAGGCCTTCATTTATATTTTCACATTCGTGGGTGGTTTTTTTGCGGATAAGATTCTCGGATTTCGAAAATCTCTTTTTTGGGGAGGAGCATTGATGGCCGTTGGCGGATTTTCAATTGCTATAGCACCGGTGGATATGTTTTATATCGGCACCTGCTTTACCATCATTGGCACCGGGTTTTTCAAGCCCAATATTTCAACCATGGTAGGCTACCTGTATAAGGAAGGAGATTCAAGACGTGATGCAGGGTTTAGCTTGTTTTATGCCGGTATCAATCTTGGTGCGCTGCTTGGGGGAATCCTCATGATCTGGGTTGGAAAATATTACTCATGGGGAATGGCTTTTGCCCTCGTAGGGGTAGTGATGCTGATCAGCATACTCACTTTGTTTTTTACACAGAAGTCGTTTGGACCTATTGGTTTGTCTCCATTGAATCCTTCATTATCGCCCAGGAAGAGAATCACCTATGAAATCGCTACCTACATTGGGTCACTGGCGATCATCCCACTGATCTTAATCTTAATCAGGAATACGCATTATACAGACATGTTTATGCTCATTGCCGGGCCATTGACATTATTATATGTGTTTTATGAAATGACGCATCATACCTGGGAAGAAAATAAAAAGCTCATAGCGGCACTCATCTTTATCTTGTTTTCCATCTTATTCTGGGCTTTCTTCGAACAAAGCGGCGGTTCTTTAAGTCTCTTCGCGCTTAACAATATTAAACATAGTCTTGCGGGTGTCCCGATGGACCCCAATATTGTCAACAACTCATCCAATTCCCTTTTCGTGATCATCTTTGCTCCCTTACTCGGTTTGCTATGGGTATGGCTGAGCAAACGAAAGTTGGAACCCAATTCTGTCCTGAAATTTGGAATTGGCTTCCTTCTTCTTGGCCTTGGTTTTTATATTTTTTATTCCACGGTTGGTTTCGCCACTCCCGATGGCATGACCTCTCTTGAGATCTTTACGATCGCCTATTTTGTAGTGACTTTCGCCGAACTCTGTGTATCTCCTATTGGGCTTTCCCTGATGACCAAACTTTCTCCCAACAGGATGCAGGGATTGATGATGGGTATGTGGTTTCTTGCCAGTGGTTATGGACAGTATGTTGCGGGGCTGTTAGGAAAAGGCATGAGTGTGCCCGGCAACGATGCCACAGCGGTGGAAAAATTAATTGCTTTTACTTCCGGATATAAACAACTTGCCATCTATGGATTGATTGCGGGTGTGGCGCTGTTGATTCTTGCACCGGTCGTGAAAAGGCTGATGGGAAACACAAAATAGCTCTCAGCTCTCAGCTGTCAGATTGTGGATGCCAGATATCAGATGCCAGATACCAGATATGTTGTATGTAAATCTCACATCTGGTATCTGGCGTCTTACATCTGGCATCTCATTTATCTAGATGAACTTGTTCACAAAACCATCTAGCATTCTTTGCAATTCCGTAATCTTATTTACAATACTTTCTAATGTCTGAGCATTACCATATTCTTGTCTGATGGCAATATAAATTTGTGTTTCTAGTTCAAAAGATGATCCTTGCGCAATATTGAGAAATTGAACAAGCTGCGCATCAGTTCCTCTTCCACAGCCTTCAGCAATGTTAGAAGGTGTAGAAACAGCAGATTTTCTCAGTTGTAAAGTCAAACCGAATTGCTCTTCCTTTGGAAATCTTTTTGTTTCCAGATAGACATCATCTACGATGTCCATTCCAAGTTGCCAGATGTGCAACTCTTTAAAGTTGTGACGTTTCATGATTTAGTTTTTAACTGGTGAAAAAGGAGAGTTAAAAAGCATTTATCCATTTTTAACCCATTTCTAAATTAATAGCATCACTTCACAATTCCAAAATTTCCGTCTAAAAGATAAAAATCTGTCTTTTCACGCTGGCATGGTTCGACTACGCTCACCACAAGTCTGGTGTCTGGCATCTGACGTCTGGCATCTCAATGTTATCATCTCGATTATCTTTGCCCCATGCTTGACTTCCCTCTACTCAAAAAAATATCCGAAACTCCGGGCGCGCCCGGCTTTGAAACCCAGATCCGAAACCTCATAAAAGGCGAGATTGAAGGACTGGTAGATGAAATGTACATAGACACCATGGGATCCCTCATCGGGGTGCGAAAAGGACGTGAACCCAAGAAGGTCATGGTCGCGGCGCATATGGATGAGATCAGTTTTATGGTGACGCACATCGATGATGAAGGATTCATACGCTTTCATCCTCTTGGTGGATTTGATCCGAAGACATTGTCAGCGCAACGTGTAATTGTACATGGTCGTGAAGATATCATTGGTGTGATGGGTAGTAAACCAGTGCACCTGATGACACCGGAAGAGAAAAACAAGAATCCTCAATTAAGAGATTACTTTATTGATACAGGTCATCCTGCTGAGAAAGTAAAGCAGTTGGTTGAAATCGGTGACCCGATAACACGCGAACGCGATCTCATCATGATGGGAGATTGTATCAATGGAAAATCATTGGACAATAGGGTTTCTGTTTATATCCTGATTGAAGTATTGAAAGCATTGAAGGGGAAATCTATTCCTTATGATTTTTATGCAGCGTTTACCGTGCAGGAGGAAGTTGGATTGCGTGGTGCATTTAATGCAGCGGGGCATATTGATCCTGATTTTGGAATCGGACTTGATGTGACTATTGCATTTGACACGCCAGGTGCTATGCCATTTGAAATGGTAACTCGTCTTGGTAAAGGAACTGCAGTAAAAATTCTTGATGGTTCGATCATCTGTGATACAAGGATGACATCGTTTATGAAATCCACTGCGACTAAACACGGCATACCTTATCAACTTGAAATATTACCTGCGGGCGGAACAGATACAGGCGCTATCCAGCGCCAGGGAAATAAAGGCTCCATTGCAGGAGCGATATCTATTCCCTTACGACATGTACATCAGAGCATAGAAATGGCGAATGTGGGAGATATCACTTCTTCAATCGACCTGCTGACTGCTACGATTAGTGAAATTGATTCATGGAACTGGAACTTATAAGCAAATGAACTGGAAAGAAGAAAACAATAAACTCGTCGGCGAATTTGTCTTCGAAGATTTTTCACAAGCATGGGCCTTCATGACGGAAGTTGCCATCTTGTCCGAACGAAAAAATCATCATCCGGAATGGACTAATATGTGGAATAGGGTAGTGATCACACTATCTACACATGATGAAGGATTTATCATCACGGAGAAAGATCGTAAAATGGCGGATGGCATCAGCAAGATCTTCGAAAGGTATCAATACAGGTCCTGATGGAGTTGCAGAGCAAACTGCCTGATGTAGGTACCACCATATTTACGATTATGTCACGCCTTGCTGTTGAACACAAGGCGATCAACCTTTCACAAGGGTTTCCTGATTTTGAAACAGATCCAACTTTAATATTAGCTGTATCTGAAGCAATGGCGCAAGGTCATAATCAATATGCACCCATGCCAGGCTTGCCTGATCTCAATTTAGCCATCGCCCATAAGTTACAATCCGATTACGGCTGGATGCCTGATCCTGATACTGAAATCACTGTTACTGCTGGTGGAACACAAGCTTTGTATTCCATCATCGGCGCTATGATCAGCCAAGGCGATGAAGTCATCGTGCTTGAGCCTAGTTATGATTCGTACATCCCTTCTGTTGTTTCTTTTGGGGGTGTTGTGAAGACAGTTCAACTACAACCACCACTTTATAAAGTAGATTGGGATGAAGTAGAATCGCTGATCACATCTCGTACAAAACTCATCATGATCAATACTCCACATAATCCTTGTGGAGTAGTATTGGAAAATAATGATCTTGCACGCTTAGAAGAAATCGTTCTGAAACACGGGATATATCTCATCAGTGACGAGGTATATGAGCACATCATCTTTGATGGCCATCAGCACCAGTCAGTATTGAGATATCCTGAATTGTATAAAAGATCTTTCGTTGTTTTCTCTTTTGGAAAAAGTTTGCATGTTACAGGTTGGAAGACAGGCTATGTAATATCGCCTCCTGAATTGACAAGAGAGTTAAGAAAGATTCATCAGTTCAATGTTTTCTCTGTCAACAGACCAATTCAACATGGGACAGCATATTATATAACGCACTATGCTGACTTTGCAGCTTTGTCCGGATTTTACCAGGACAAGCGTGACCTGTTTTTAAAACTCATGAAAGGTTTGCCTTTAAAGTTTTTGCCTTGTTATGGTAGTTACTTCATCCTGGCAGATTATAGTGCAGTATCCGATCTCGATGATCGTTCATTTGCAAAGCAACTTACGATCGAAGGTGGAGTCGCGACTATTCCCTTGAGTCCTTTTTACAGGAATGGAAGTGATGAAAAGATCATCCGCTTTTGTTTTGCGAAGAAAGAGGATACGCTGATTGAAGCAGCGGATAGATTGAGGAAGTATTTCGCATCCTAGTACCCCCTTTTCCCCCCTTTGCCCCCTAAACGGGGGTACCAATTTCAATGCACTACATCTGATGTCTGGCATCTGACGTCTGGCATCCCACATCACCGAATCATCTCCTTTTCATAACTAAGCTATCCGCAGGATACTTAGCAGCAATTTGAGCCATAAGCGATTGTGCCCAAAGAGTAAGTTCACCTCTTTGCTGATCTGTGAGATCTGCTTCCGGATGAAGGCCAAACCAGGTGTAGGAGGGCAAAGGCATTTCTTTTTCTTTTACCATTTCTACTAGCTCTTCAAGCTTGTGGTTTTGCACTGCAATCCTCCGACTGGTAAACTCGGAGAAATTGAGATGTTCTTTTCCTTCTTTTACATGATTTGCCAGCCACCATGCTGCTGGCTGAACCTCAGCATACCATGGATACCTTGTGGTATTGGAGTGACAATCATAGCAAGCGCCTTCCATTATTGTATTGATCTCCGGAGGAACATTGTATTTGGTTTGAATGGCATGAGTGTTATCGCCTGAAAGATTTTTAGCTGGGCGGATAAACTGGATGGCGACGAGGACGACGGCGAGGGCGATGAGGATTTTCTTGAGCATGGGGTAAATATATAAAAAGGGCGGAAGGGCAGAAAGGCAGAAAGGCGGAACGGTAGAAGGGAGATAAATAAAAAAAGGCCACCGTTTGGTGACCTTTTTTTGTGGGAGTACACGGGTTCGAACTGCGGACCCTCCCGCCCATACTGGCTTCGAACGAAGCGTGCGTGGCGGGATGCTCTGAACCAGCTATTCGCTGAAACAAATTTTTTCCTTAGTAACTATAAAATAAAAAAGGCCACCGTTTGGTGACCTTTTTTTGTGGGAGTACACGGGTTCGAACCGCGGACCCTCCCGCCCATATTGGCTTCGAACGAAGCGTGCGTGGCGGGATGCTCTGAACCAGCTATTCGCTGAAACAAATTTTTTCCTTAGTAATCATAAAGTAAAA